>Ga0172376_10002116_pt1 | contig 24694 bp, 19 predicted proteins | sample Lak35m_FD_121114 | JGI IMG/M metagenome (GOLD analysis project Ga0172376, IMG submission 121114) | Freshwater microbial communities from Kabuno Bay, South-Kivu, Congo - kab_092012_35m | ecosystem: Environmental > Aquatic > Freshwater > Lake | place: Democratic Republic of the Congo: South-Kivu...
GGGCCACCAGACTCTTGAAAATTCCGCAAGGATCCAAAACCCAATTCGTTAGCCACAGTTGCTTTTCGATTACGATCACGAGCACCGTTTCACTGAGCACGAGCACGAAGTCACTGGGGCCAATACTTCTCATGTTTTACCCAAAATAATTCCTGAGGAACCCATAAATGCCTAGTATTTCATGCGATCAGGGATGATAACTTGTGTGCTTATCGACGGGGATTCACCAGACCGCTGGATTTTCATAACTCTTTTCGGTCGTAACGAAGCGCTTTTTCGATCGGGCGATCGTGCTCGATGCAGTCTAGCAGCAAAGCGGCTAGTCCAGGAGCCATCAAACTTCCCTTGGACCCCAGTCCATTCAAGCACATCAAACGTGGAAACTCTCGATGCACACCGACCAGGGGATGTCGATCGTAACTTGCCGGTCGCACCGCCGCGCGATGAGTGATGACTCGTAGTGCAGGAACAGGCTGGGCAAAAAAAGCTTTCCAACGTCGGATCAACTCATCCTGCGCAGCATCTCCGATCGGGCCAGCGATTTGGCAATCCTGCCCCTGGCGAGAGTAAGTCGCCCCGAGTAGAAACTCGTCGGCTCCTAGTGGAACAATCCATCCACCATGATGCACGACATGATCGATCTTTGGACCATGGGATAATACCCGAAGAATATCGCCGCGGGCAGGGTGCAAAGGCAAGGAGCCAAACCACCGGTTGGCTCGAGCCTCGATGCCTTGGGCTAGGCACACCGATCTGGCACGAAGATGCAACGAAGGAAAATCGTATCTATCTTCGGTCCATTTCAAATCCTGATCCAAATCCAACCCATGATTAAAAAACAAACCTTTGGTTTCCAGCATGGAGTGAGTGGCTTGCAAATATCGTCCGGTATTCAACCGCCCTGCCGGTGACATGAGGAATCCCCCCAAAGGTGCTTCGAACCCAGATAGATCCTGGCTCGTCAACCGATCGACTCGAATCGACGGACCGGTTGCCATAGGATCGTCGACGCACCATCTTGCTTCGAAAAGATCTCGCTCGTCCTTGCTTGAGAAGAGTCGAAGGGCAGGGGCCACCGTCCAAAAGGACTCATCAAGTGACCGCTGCGCGGCGTTGTAGAACGCATCGGCTTGTGTAAAGAACTCGATGTAACGCCACGACAGAGCCAAACGACTGCCAGTGATCGGCGTAACAAGCCCTGCGGCAACGCGCGATGAAGTCTCCTGAGCACACCGATCGATCATCGCAACTTGCAATCCCCGAAGGGTGGCTTGCCAAGCCATCGCGCAGCCGGCTAGGCCACCACCTACGATGGCAAGGTCCACCTGTTTAGAAACTGAATTCGCCTGAGATTTCATGGTTTTGGTGGATTTCATCGATTGCGTTTGCCTCGGACAATCCGAAACATCTACAATATTCCCATCGATTCCTTTTCAAGAAGGCTTATTTGAGCACTACCCCCAAGGACCATTGCGCGTGGACCCTTTTCGTATCATTTGTCCAGCATGTTCCACGAAATTGGTGGTACGTCAACCAGAATTGGTCGGACGGACCGTACCGTGTCCTAAATGCAAAAACGCCATCCATGTCGTACGCCCCGGCGAAGTCGCTTGGAATCCCGGAACCGTGGGGCCGAACGATCCCAAAAAGGGACCAGATACGCGAAAAGCCCAACCCACTTCAAACGCTCCTAAACGCCCAATCAACACCGTCAACTCCGAAGCCATCACCAAAGCAGATCCCGGCGATTGGGATCTGGAATCTCTCGAATCCGCCTTGGCCCAGCAGTCCGATGCGACCGCAGATACACAACCCGGGGAGTTCTTCCGCGAACCTGGAGTCGAGACTCCCGCAGATCGCAAAAGAACAACGGAACCTTTTGAAATCCAACCCTTAGATCCCAGCGCCCAAAACCCAAGCGCTAGCTCTGTTGGGCCATCTGCTTGGCAAAGCCCCCAAGCAAAAGCTCGACGTCAACTCCTGACAGTCTTCATCGTCGGGATAGCTGGTTGCTTGCTGGCTGCACTGGCCTTCATCGCCTTCCTAAACACATACGGGAAGAAAACCAGAGAAAAACCCAACATGGAGAACCAGCCGGCCGTCGTAGCCAATGCTCCAGAGGTCGCCAACGCAAACCCTATCGATCCGGCAGCCCCGCCTGAACTGGTCGTCAACGCAGGTCCTAAGATCGAAGCGATCCAGCCCGTCGCCCAAGAAGCTCCTGGTTTGAAAGTCAATCCACTGGGAATCCCTCCCGAAAACATCCAACCCACTCCGTTAAACCCCGACGAAGAGCCATCGGCCCAGACCTCCAAAGTCCAGGAAAATAATCAAAAGCAATCCTCGCCTCAAACCAATCCAGATCAACCAGCCGACGACTCCCTGCCAACGATCTTCAAAGACTTCCTGCCGGTCTTTGATCGCTCGAGTCAACCCGGCTGGAGCGATCTGGGTAAAGAAGGTGACAAAACCATCGATCAGGAATTGTCGTTAGAGAATTCTCAAGTCGCATTTGCGCAAGAATACTTCCCTCAACCGATTCCAATACCAAACTGGACAGAAAGGTCCGAGCGAAAACTAGGCCGAATTCGGATGCCGGCCATGAACCTTCCTCGATTCGCTCACTGGATCCATCGGATCTCAGGACACCCGATTTCTTTAGATTGGTTTTTGTTCAATCTTTCAGATATCCCCTTGGACCAAACATTCGAACTTCAGTCCGATGGCACCACCATCGGCGGTGTCCTGGAAGACTTCAAAAATAAAATCGGCGCGATGGTCGATGTCGACACCAAAGGATTCGTCTATCTGCGCCCAGCACCTGAAAAGATCGCTTCGAAACTTAAGCTCGATGGATCCACCGAGCTTGGTCCTTTGGCCAAAGGACTTCCAGAAGGCCAGGACCAAGCGATCCTGAAACTGGTTTTGGAGATGCTCCAAGTCGACGGCTGCGAGTACAAGGATGGTAAGCTATCTTGGGGACAGTCTTCGAACCCCTATCAGCAGGCCCAAGTCTTAGCCGCACTGGATTCGATCCGTGAAGCGATCCGAGTTCAAGGGGTTCAAGAAGCTAACACCAATTCAGCAAACCCTCTCTTCGACTTCAATCGACCATCAGCCTGGGTGGCTTTGTTCCGTCAAAGCCAAACGAAACTCGCTCCTCAAGAGGTTCTATACGAGGAGCGTCCGATCGTCGATATCATGGCCCGCGCTGCGCAAGCCAGTCAAACCGAATTGTTGGTTGATTGGCCATCTGCATGGTCTCATGGTCTCCACTCCAACCGCATGGCATTGTCCTTGCTTCGTGGACGAACCATGCTCGAAATTTCCAATCGATTCCTCGATGACCATTCGCTTGCACTAGTGCCGCTGGATTCCAAGACCTGGATGCTCACAACGGAATCGCAAAGACGCTCGATGATTCGTCTGATTGCAGTTCGGACCGACCGTGGCGTTAGCTTGGACGATATCAAAGTTTCCCTGCGAGGGTTGGTACCTCGCGACAGCAATGGAAAGTCGCTTTTTCGTTCTGCGAATGTTCCAGGTGCCGATGGGGTTGTCCTGCTTCGTATCTGTCCACCAAGTTCGAATTTGATGTTCGATGACGAACTCGCTTCATCCTTGGGCTTGGGCCGGTAAGACCATGTTTACTTGGCATCGCCAAGCTTGACGATGCGCTGGATCGGTAATTTTTCTCGGGCTCCACATTCATACCAATAGATCCGATAACGGAGCTTTAAGCTCTGGTCTGCTTCGATCCGCACCGCACTTGGAGCTCCTTGGGTGAAGGCCTTGTTCCCAAAACTGTTGGCGACCATCAAACCGTAATCCCGGTTATGAAACCAGCTTGGCTTGAAGTTCCCTGCATCAGGAACGAGCAAAACACCGATCCGTCTACCGTCACTGACTTTGGAATAATCGACCCAATCGGCGGTTTTTCCCCATGTTTCTTTCGCACCGGTAGTGCCGTGGCTGCTGGTAACCGCTCCACCGTTTTTCTCGGTTAGATCCGTTGCGACACGCACCCCAAGCCCCATCTCCTCTTGGTCGCCCAGGACCAATGGCATCGAGCCAGCTTTGAGCGTCGCGGTCCAAACCAAGCAGTAACCGAGTTCCAATCGAGTGAGTTGATACGACTGCTGGATCGATCCGATAGAATTGCCCTTGGAGTCGATCAGATCATCTTGGCTCTCAAATGCAATTCCCGCTGCGCTGACGGCAGGTTCTTTTGAAAACTGCTTGTGAACGATACGGGCTTTGTTTCGCCAAAAGTCCTCCGAGTTGATATCGCCAAACCCCAACCAGATTCCACCATGCATGCTGGCATGATCATCCGGGTCGACACCCACGAGCGGTGGATAATTCCTGGTGACTTGTTTGCCGGTCACCGTGCGGGCTTGCGAAAAGAAAGGCCTTAAGCATTGCTGGTCTTGATAATGAAAAATGACGATCGGTTGATTGCGTTCCTTGAGGATCAGTTTCCCAGTGTCTTTCTGAATCGCCCAAGGAGACTCGCTCCCGAGGTCCAAAGCGGTTTCTTGCCCCACAGTGTTGGCAAAGCAAACCAAGAAAAGTATCCAGAAAGCGAATTGAATTCGGAGTTCAACCATGGTCGTTTACCGGCATTAAAAAAGGGTCGTATCGAAGTTTTCCAGGTTTCATGATACCCATTTTTAGGATCCAATCAGTGGGCTTTCATAGAACTTGCACGCGAGATCTCATTGAAAGATCCCAGTTCAAGAGCTCAAATAGGTTTCTTAGAAAAGACAGTCTCTTGAAGTAGACTCGACAGAGCCTTTAGGTGCTCATGCTTTGGTTTTTAATTGGATAGAACGATGATAAATAGATCTGTGCTCAGCCCGATTCTGTGTATGGCGTTTGTCTTGACCTGGGCAAGCAGTTGGGGTTGTTTTGCCCAAGAAACCTCCGGTGCGATAGATCCGCAGGCAAAACAGGGGATGGATGCGTCTGCACCTGGATCGTGGAATTGGGCCCCGGAACGAGCCGATATCTTTTGGGGGGTCCACCATCTGGATCTGCAGATTCAAATGGCACAAAAGAGCCAGTTAGCACAGCGGATCTATGAGACTTCTTTTTGGAAGAAATCAAGCGAGTTGTTGTTCAAGGAGTGGAAGGATCGAAAGAGCGATCTTGCGACTTGGAAAGCCCGCTTGGACAACCCAGCAGCAAGAGAGATCCGGGCATTCCTCTACGATGTCGTATCGGAGGATCTGTTTTTCTACGCCGATGAAAATTTTTCGAAAACGATTCGACAGTTCAACGCCATCCTGCCTGCCATCGAGAGGTTATCGAGTCGCCAAGTTCCTTCGGAAGACAAAGCGGACATCGTTGCCCGCTGGGTCGATCAGTTGGTGCCTCAGCTACAGTTCCCGACCCTGCTGCTAGCAGGTCGTTACTCCAATGTCGATCGCGCGCTGGCTCGGGTCGACGAAATCGAGGGTGCCATTCGCATTGGAATCGGTTTGATTCCTGATATTGGAGGTTTTTTCAAGAATCTTCGTAGGATCGAAGACAAACGTGGAAATCGTCTGGAATGGCGAATCTCGGCAGAGATGATTCCCTGGGATCAAATCCCCGAAACTGATGTCCTGGACCGCGAAACGATCCAAGACCTTCGTATGGCCTGCAAAGACAAATCGCTGGTGCTGTCGCTAGGAACCCTGGACGACTACTTTTGCATCGTCATCAGCGGCGATAAAGAGTGGACGTCACGACTGGGAAGTGATTCGCATCTGATCGATTTACCTGGTCTTAAAAACCTAGCCAAACAGTACGTCCAAAGAGGTCTTGCTACCAGCACTTACCACACATCGGATGAAGCGGTTGGGGCACTTCAAGAACTGATGCTAGACGGTTTTTTTCGCAAAATCGCGCGCACCACATTGATTCCCATTATCGATGAACAACCTTCGGATTCGGACCTTGCCGTTTGGCTGACCTCCGCTGTTGACGATGCTTCCTGGCTCGATGAGCAGATCGGTAAACATGTTGTGCGTTACAAGGGGGCTTCTCGATTGGCTTGGATATCCGATCGAACTTGGGAAAGCGTTCAAGTCGATCGCACCCCGATGCATTTGATGGATAGCTCTCGAAGACTCGATGGAATGCGTAGGGTCGGGCCAGATCCACTTTTGATGCTCAATATGCGTTTGGCTCCCCACCCAGAGTACTTCAACTCCGCCCGACAAATCGTTCGCAAACTCAAAGGAAGCTTTGAAGAACTGATGCAAGTCAACGATCCACAAACGGACCTGGGCCCCTGGAAGCCCATCGAACGGCAGATCAAAACTCTATGGCCCTTGGTCGTGGGGATCACCCAGGAATGGCAAAATAGAATCCTGCCCAATCTCAACGGAGAACATCTCGTGGTGGTCCACTCAGGCCAATTGCAATCACGGAATTGGTTACCGATGTTTGGCCCATCGCAGGAAAGCTTGCCATTGCCCGAAGCGGCCTTGGTCAGCGGACTTGGGGACTCCGAGGCGTTTCACGCCGGCACGATCTCCATTGTCAATGCCGTTGGAAGTATGCTCGGCAGTTACGGAATCTACCCTCCAGTTCCTCCAAGTTTAGCCCAGAGCGAATCATGGAGTCTTGGGGTACTGCCTCAACCCTGGGGGCAAGCGGAAGTGGGAACATTTCAAGGCATCTTGGCTACCAGCCCTCGATGGAACTGGCTTGGCTATTCGAAAGACCAGTGGCAAACATTCACCAAGGAGGATCAATCCCCCTCAAACGATGCGATCAAGTTACTCGGATTCCAGCAGGCCAATGGCCCTCTGGCGTCGGCAGCATTGATCGATTTTGGAGGCATTGCTCGCCTTGAAAACCGCTGGTTGGCCTTCTTGCTAGAAAAAGCTCCAACGGATCCAGAAGGCCATTTGGCAATTCCTCCAACGGCAACAGGACGGCGATTGACGCTTACCAAAGCAGAAGTCCAGACGTTTCTCGATTGCTTTGAACAACTCGGAAAGCTTACGAGTTTCTCAAGCTCTGATCCACAAGGCTTCACGCTCTCGCGCGCACGCTATGAGTGGAGTGCTATCCAAAGCACCATCCCTACCGAGTGAATCGCCAAGCCAACTTGCAAAGATGCATCAAGGGATCTAGCAGGAACGGTATGCTGCTATGGTTTCTTGATCAGTGTGTCCAAATCCGATGGAACTTGGACCACCGCACTGCGGGACATAGCAGTGCCGTAATCGAGCCCACCATCTAGGAACCCGCCGTGCCTTAGAAAGAACTGGTTATCCTCCAAGCCCATCGTGCGATCCATGCGATCGTCTTTACCAGTCGGATCATGGCTAAAGCGCGCTTGGGTGATCTCATGCCACTTGCCATCCGAAGTCCGGTACCACTGGTTGCCGTAGAGCGCTTTGCGAACCAAATGCCCGTTCTCGCCAAGAAAGTTCTCGCTAAAGCTGTGCAGGCCTCGCATGTAGCCACCCTCTTTGGGTGCATTCCATGACGAGATCAGCATCCACTGATTCTCTTCGGGATGAAACCAGTATCCCGAATAGGTGGTATGCGTTGGGTCGGTGGGAATAGCGGTCACTAAAAATCGCTGTTTGCTTCCGGTTTTCCAAAGGTACTTTAGATGGCTATGTCCCCCGGTCCCTTCGTTTCCAAAGTCCCCTGAATAGACACCTTCGCCTTTACCCATCAGCTGGACGCGATTCTCTTTATCGACTTTGTTGCGATCGATCGCTTCGTTGCCACTGTCCCAGACGCTGAAAATGATCCTGCGCTCGGTCTTCGAGTTGACCTGCATTCCGAAATACCCGCGATGCCAACCGCAAGCCATGTAGAAAGTACCTACCGGTTCTTCGATCCCAGTGACTTCGGTGTAAAAAGCGTCAACCTTTTCATCGCGGGGGATCGGATACATCAAGTGAACCGATGCCGCATTGCGACGCTCCTTAAGGTTGAAGAATGCGTCTTGGGTGGCAGGTCCGTCGAGTCGAAGCTGCTTAACATCGATCGCTTCGCCGGCGGATCGAATCAGTTCGATCTGTATGTGCGAAGGGTTCTGAAGCTTGATTTCAAAGTTGCCGAAGTCGACTAAGGTGAATTCTTGCTCCTGAAGACTTCCTGTTGGCGCATGCTCTTGGTCTGCAATGCGGAGTTTTAAACCCGAGACGGCATCCGGGGTGGCACGTACCAATACCTTGGCGCTGAGAGTTCCGGATTTCTTGAGCAGCCCCCACCATCGGATCGACGGGTTGTTTTCTTTCCATCCCAAGACACCTTGATTCTCTCGAACGCGTGCTCCCCAAGGGTCTGGGTGGATATACGCGGTGTGCCCAGGGATGGTTTTCTGCGCAAGTGCCGGAGAGCTACTGGTGCAACTTACGAGCAACAAAAAAACAGAAGCACTCAGGATGATAGATTTCATAGAAAGCCAGAGGTCGATAAAGACGCGGATGAATGAACCACCGAAGTTCGACAAAATCAGTTGGCTCGTCGGAACGCTAGCTCTGCAGAGCTTGGACCGGAATCGGAATTCCTTTGAGTTGTCCTTCAACCACTAGCTTACGTCCAACAACCCCCTGGAAATGGCAAACAAGCAGATAGGGCTTACGAAGCTTCAGAAGCTTGCACATGACGATGAGTCGATCCCCAGGCACGACTGGTTCTCGGAAGCGGACTTCGTCAAGCCCGCCGAATCCGACCATAGAGTCTCCGAGCAGTTTGTACTTGTGCGCGCAGTAACAACACACCTGAGCGACCGCTTCAAGCATCACAACCCCGGGCATCAGTGGCATGCCGGGCATGTGCCCTCGGACCCAAAACTCATCGTGCGCGACATCTTTGTAGCCCACGCAGGTGACGTTTTGAGGATCCTCATGCACGATCGCCGACAACTGCTCCATTTCGAAGCGTTGTGGATTGTACTTGCGGATCTCGTGCACATCGGCAAGGACCCGATCGAAGTCGATCGAGTCCAAATCGACGATGAATTCTTTTCCTGCCACGGCGTACGCCTTAGGTCCGTACCTTGCGGCGCTTGGCTTTGCGAGCCTTGCTGTTGGCTGCTCGCTGTCCGTGATTGGCTTTCTTTAACTTCCGGTGTGGCTTGACCATGGTCGAATTCTCCTGGGTATTGCGACCGCTCTGAGTCGCTCGTAAATCGTCGCTCGTAAATCATTGTATCCGTTGCAGTTAGAGCACCCCCGAGTTCACTTGAGAGGAAAAAGCCCCATCAAGAAAACCGGGAAAAGTCTCGAAAACTGCCCTGCCCAGCCAATCCTTGCCTGAGCGGGTGCGTAAGAATAGCAGGCAAAGCAAAGGTTGGGAAGGGATTTTTGGCTTGTCATTTCCAACGCAAATTGCATATTATTTCCAAGCCCAGGTCATGCGTTTGGCTTGGAGCCGATTTTTAAGCGGCTCGAGCCAAGACAGATCGGGCCACATTGGGTTTGTCGACAAGTTTTCTACGGAAATTTAGGATAGAGGTTGCACATGGCGATTTTAGTTACACCTGAAGCGGCCGAGCAGCTCAAACGAGCTCACTCGGATTCCCAACTCGGCGAAGAAACTTTTGTTCGCGTAGGCGTTGTGGCCGGTGGTTGCAGCGGATTTGAGTACGCAATGAACTTCGACGACCAGTTCGATGAGTCCAAGGATACTCGGTACGAGCAAAACGGCATTATGGTCGTGGTCGATAAGAAAAGCGCTCTGCTTTTGGATGGCACCACCTTGGACTGGTACTCGAGCCTTGAGCGATCCGGGTTCACCTTCAACAACCCCAACGCAGTGAAGTCCTGCGGTTGCGGGAAGTCTTTCCAGTAGCAGTCGTTCCAACCAGTGGGCGATCGAGACTGTTTCTGAAAAAATAAAAAGTCAAAAGCGGAGTTTTCTTACGGAAACTCCGCTTTCTTTTTTGTTCTTCTGGGCCTTATAGTTGCGACAGCAGCGGCAAACGAACCCGCTCAGGAAAAGCAAACATGTCCAGAGCCGATTTACTGACGGTCCCTTGTTTTTGGGGAATCATCCCCTATCGACATTTTGGGATCGATATGGGTGACGGGACGGTAGTTCATTTGGCTTCCATAGACGGCGATACCTCGCAAATGGAAGTACAACGCGTGCCGCTTGAGCAATTTGCGGCGTGCAAGGCAGTGTTGGTGGAACAGGTCAGCGGATCGCTTGCAGATGACCAAGTCATCGAGCGAGCGCTGGCGGCCGTAGGCAACACGCATTACCACGTCGCCTTGGGCAACTGCGAACACTTTGCCAGGTTGTGCAAAACCGGTGAACATGTCAGCCATCAAACGGATCGGCTTTTAAGAGGAGCCATCCGCGTCGGCTTGGCCGGATTGGCTTCGGCGACAGCTCGCACTGCCGGTGGTAGCGCTACGGCTGGAGTGGCGATGTCACGGACTGCTGGAATCGCAACCTTGGTGGGAGAAGCCGCCCGTCACGGAGCTTACGCGCTATCGCGATGTGCCAAGGTCGAGCATCGGCAAGCTGAGAGAATTGGACGTGGAGTGGGGGCCGTTTCGGCGGCGGTTGCTGGATACATCACCAAGGGGCCAGCTGGCTGCGCATCGGCTGCAACCATGTATTTTACGGTCGATGCGATGAGCCAAAATGCGATGCACCAGATGCAAAGCAATGCCAAGAAAACCGCAGAGTAAACGACTCCTTCGCTCCAGCGAGCGGTAACCTGCGCAAAAAAAACACGGGCGATACGCCCGTGTTTAGATTGTCGAGATTTCAATAGCAATTCAACCCGATTGGCTGAGTCACATCCGTCGGATCTTAGTAGCGGTAATGATCGGCCTTGTAAGGACCGTATTGCTCGACTCCTAAGTACTCCCGCTGCGAATCGGTCAGCTTGGTGAGTTTCACGCCAAGCTTCTCTAGGTGCAATCGAGCGACCTCTTCATCCAAGTGCTTGGGCAAAGTGTAAACTCGCTTGTCATACTTACCGCTGTTTCGCTCGGTCCAAAGCTCCAATTGCGCCAAGACTTGATTGGTGAAGCTGGTGCTCATCACAAAGCTTGGGTGGCCTGTGGCGCATCCGAGGTTCATCAAGCGGCCTTCGGCAAGCACCAAAATGCTTCGCTTGGTATCGTGGAAGTACCACTGATCGAACTGGGCCTTGATGTTTCGACGTTCGGCTTTGCCGGTCTTTTGAAGTTTTTCCAATCCAGCCATATCGATTTCGTTGTCGAAGTGACCGATGTTGCAAACGATCGCCTTGTCCTTCATCTTGGCCATGTGCTCGGCCGTGATGATATCCTTGTTGCCGGTGGCGGTCACAAAAATATCGGCTGTGGTCAAGTAATCTTCGATCGTCTTGACTTCGTAGCCTTCCATCGTTGCTTGCAAGGCACAAATTGGATCGATCTCAGTCACCACAACGCGGCAACCTTGGCCCCGAAGTGCTTGGCAACATCCTTTACCCACATCGCCATAACCGCAAACAACGGCGACTTTGCCCGCGAGCATCACGTCGGAAGCTCGGTTCAAGCCGTCGATGAGCGAGTGTCGGCATCCGTACAAGTTGTCGAACTTGCTCTTGGTCACCGAATCGTTGACGTTGATGGCCGGGAATAGCAACTCGCCCCTGGCGGTCATTTCGTAAAGTCGCTTGACTCCCGTGGTGGTTTCTTCGGACACGCCTTGGATGGCCTTGCCCATGGCGGTGTATCGGCCCTTGGCGACCACAAGTTCCTTGCGAAGCAGATCGAGAATCACGCCAAACTCTTCGGGCTGTGTTTCTGGGTCGAACTCAGGCACAACACCGGTGGCTTCGTATTGAGTGCCCAGGTGAATAAGCATGGTCGCATCGCCACCATCATCGACGATAAGGTCCGGGCCGGTTCCATCGGGCCAAACCAATGCTTCCTTGGTGCACCACCAGTACTCTGGAAGTGTCTCACCCTTCCAAGCGAAAACGGGGGTTCCCACTGGGTTCTCTAGCGACCCGCCGCGACCGACAACCACTGCAGCAGCCGCAGTGTCTTGGGTCGAGAAAATGTTGCAGCTGACCCAGCGAACGTCTGCGCCCAGGTCGGCCAAGGTTTCGATCAACACAGCGGTTTGAACCGTCATGTGCAGCGAGCCCATGATCTTTGCACCCGACAGTGGCTTGGATTTCCCATAGCGGGCTCGCAAGGCCATCAGGCCCGGCATTTCGTCTTCGGCAAGCTGGATTTCTTTCCGGCCCAAGGAAGCCAGTTCTTCGGCATCTTTTCTTTTGCCAGCTGCCAACAAATCGAACGCCAAAACCTTGTATGGCACCCGAGACGGATCGGTCGAAACCAATGTCTTGCTATCTGCAAGCTTACTCATAATCAATCTTTCCTAGTTCTAAAAAGTGAAACAAAACCTGGTGAATCCAACAACAAAAATCAGTCGATCGTTCGTTTTGCCAAGCGTTTAGCGGTGGCGACAAAAATTGGGGTCCCCTTCGCATCAGGCTCGATCGGTAGGGTGACCATATTCTCAAGCTCCCAGCCAGCAGAACTAAGCCATTGGGAGATTTGCCCTGGCGAAAACCCTAACCAATGGTGACCAAGTTCCTCTCGGTACTCGGATCGGTCGTGGGCTAGCATGTCCAAGACAATCAGTCGTCCGTCAAGACAAGTGGCTCGGGCTGCTTCCCGAAACACCCTGTCGGGTTCGGCCAAATAAGGCAGGACCAATCCCATGATCGCAAGGTCCAGAGCCTCGTCCTCGATCGGCAGTGACGTCAATTCGCCCTTTCGGATATCTACATTCGAAGCGTCCTTGAGCCGCTTGCGGGCCGACTGAATCATAGCCCCGGAAGCATCAACGGCGATGACTTGACGCACCCAAGGGCAGAGCGTTTGGCTGATCGTGCCAGTGCCGCATCCAAGGTCACCGACGACCCAGGACCGGTCCAACGCGGCCGCGATGGCCCAAGCATCCAAACGGCTGCCGAACAGGTCGCTACGGAGCCGGTCCCAACGCCCTGCGGCGGTGGAGAAAAAAGTTTGCGTCTTGCTGCGACGCATGTCGAGGACTTGTTCAAGCCTTGCATCATCCTGCTCTGCAGTCGACTCGCGCAAGCAATGATTCTTGGCTACGTTCCACAATTTCTTTTGCGGAGAAGGCATTTCTGCCAAGCTCATTCGATACCAGTTGCTTGTCCCTTCACGTCTTGCTGCCGACCATCCATCGTCGACCAGGACTTTCAAGTGCCTAGAAACGGTGCTTTGAGGAAGTTGCAACACCGAGCACAATTCGGCCACCGACAACTCCGATCGCTCCAAGACTCGCAGGATTCGACCCCGCGTGGGCTCTGAGAGGCTTTGCATCCAAGCGATCATCGAAGGGGTAGCATTCATAGAGGGGCTGGGAAATAAGGGGCGACAAGCTATCATCCGCTTATCCGGATGAAAGAATAACCAAGAAAGTGGTTTTTTCAAGAGGTTCCGGAAGAAAAGCTCTTTGCGATTGCATTTTCTAGGGAATTCAGTACGATTTCGCGATTGGGTAACGATAAGCGGAACCATGTGTTCTGAGAGAGTCGATTTTTGAATTTGTTTACAGCTATTTGTTGTTAAGAGACACAATGACAGTCACGAAAGATCGTAAGCTAGAAATCGTGAAGGGATTCCAAAAGAACGAGGCAGACAGCGGTTCGGCGGATGTCCAAATTGCCCTTCTGACCGAGAGAATCAACGGAATGACCGAGCACATGCGTGGTAGCCCCCGCGACTATTCGAGCCGCCGAGGTTTGCTGAAAATGGTTAGCAAGCGGCGTTCCTTGCTCGATTACGTTCGCCAAAACGATCCGACTCGTTATTTGGACATCATCGCAAGGCTCAACATACGTAAGTAGTCGGCTTGGGAGTAGTCGTTCGGCTGCGACAGTAGCAAAGCAGCCAGTGTGGCTCGGTTCGCACGAGTTTTGCCTGATGACAAAAGAACAGATCCGTCGAATGAGAATGCGGATCGAAGTTGGCCTGCGGTGGCAGATCCGCCAGGAGGTCGGGTTTCCCAAGAGGCTCGATCGACAATACTGGAAAATACTGGTTGTCGGATTCCTGCTAGAATGTTGGCTAGGAAGTTGACGCAGGATCTGCGGAATCGGCGGACGAGAATAGACAAGAGTAATCAAAGCGTCAACTAGGTCGCAGTAGGTAGAACAGATTGGTAGAAGTTTTCTGATCCGTTTCGAAGCAACGGGATGTGAAGCAACGGGGTGTATTGTTGGTTGTGTTGCCTGCCTGAATCCCCAAAGGAATGTTTGGTGGGCGTTTTCCGAATTCATTGTTGTTGATTGAAGTTGATTGGATTGTTGTTGTTCTTGTGAGCCCAGCGCGTGTAGGGAACCGCTTGAGGCCGGTTTTGTGAGTGAACCATTTTTGTTGTTGATTTGTAATGAGGATTTTGTATTGTGAAAATTCGTGTAGAAAAGAAGATCGGTGATTCAGTCTTGTCGTTTGAGACAGGGCAGTTAGCCAAACAAGCCGAGTCGTGCATCTTGGCCCAGTACGGGGACACAGTGGTCCTCAATGCCGTGACGACGGGTCCATCGCGGCCCGGGACAGATTTCTTCCCGCTGACCTGCGATTATCGAGAACGATTCGCGGCTGCCGGTAAATTCCCAGGTGGCTTTATCAAGCGAGAAGGACGTCCGACCACCAAGGAGACGTTGACGAGCCGTTTGATCGACAGGCCAATTCGCCCGCTGTTTCCAGAAGGATTTATCGACGAGGTCCAAGTCCAATCGTTGGTGCTAAGCAGCGATACACAAAACGACGCCGATGTCTTGGCGATGAACGGTGCGGCTTGCGCGGTTTTCGTAAGTTCGCTTCCATTCCAAGGCCCGATTGCCTCGGTTCGTATCGGGCGCATCGATGGCAAGATGATTCCTTTTCCAACCGTCGCCCAGCTCGACGAAAGCGACTTGGACATGATCGTCTCGGCCAACGAACGAGAGGTGGTCATGATCGAAGGTTTCGGCCATGAAATTTTAGAAAACGAGATGCTCGAAGCGATCAAGTACGCTCACGGCATTTGTCGCGAAGTCATCGAATTGCAAAAAGAGCTCTTCGCGAAGGTCAATCCAACGAAGGTGCAATTCGTATCTCCGGACGATTCTGCTCTGATCGGCTCGCTGAAAGATCGTTACTACGATCGATTCAAAACGGCTAAGCAAATCGATGGCAAACAAGATCGCAACGAAGCCTGCGCACAGTTGCGTCAAGCGGCTTTTGCTGAAATGGTCCCAGATCCGAAAGCCGAAGGCGCGTTGGATTCGAATGTCTTTTTCAGAGCTTGGCATACCCTCGAGAACCAAATCGTAAGAGATTTGATTTTGGCAGGTACTCGCGCCGACGGTCGGGACTCCAAGAGTTTGCGCCCAATCCATTGCGAAACCGACTTGCTCCCACGCACCCATGGAACCGCCCTGTTCCAACGAGGAGAGACCCAAGCCTTCATCACCATCACGTTGGGAACCCCTCGTGATGAACAACGGGTCGATGGACTGATGGACGAGTATAGCAAGAAGTTCATGCTCGACTACAACTTTCCGCCCTTCTCGGTAGGTGAGTGCAAGCCGAACCGTGGGCCTGGACGCCGCGAAATCGGTCACGGTATGCTCGCCGAACGATCGCTTGAAGCGGTTTTGCCAGACCCAGATGACTTCCCATACACCATGCGAGTCATCAGCGATATCTTCGAGAGCAATGGCTCCTCGTCGATGGCTTCGGTATGCGGTGGTTGCCTCGGACTCATGGCCGCCGGCGTTCCGATCACCAATCCCGTGGCCGGGATCAGCATCGGTCTGGTCCGCGACAAAGATAGCTATGTGCTACTGACGGACATCATCGGTGACGAAGATCACCATGGTGACATGGATTTCAAAATCGCTGGAACGCAAAACGGGATCACAGGTATCCAACTGGACCTGAAGATCGACGGCATCAGTGAAGAGATCATTCGCGCCACCCTCAAGCAAGCTCGCGAGGCTCGGATCGAGATCCTTCGAAAGATGCTCACTTGCATCCCCAAGCCTCGAAATGAAATCAGCCGATACGCACCACGTTTGCTCAGGACCAAGATCGATCCAGATAAGATTGGATTGCTCATCGGACCTGGCGGCAAAAACATTCGGGCAATCCAAGAAGATACCGGTGCGACCATCGATGTCGATGACGAAGGAAACGTCACTGTAGCTAGCTCCGATGCCGATTCGGCCAAAGCGGCCTTGAGCCGAGTGGAAGCTTGCACGGCGACGGTCCAAATCGGCAAAATCTACGACGGAGTCGTAACGAGCGTTCGCGACTTCGGCGCGTTTGTCGAAATCCTGCCGGGTAAAGATGGACTCTGCCACGTAAGCGAATTGTCCAGCGGATATGTATCGAGCGTCGATTCGGTCTGCCGAGTCGGTGACCCGATGAAGGTTCTAGTGATCGATATCGATGATCACGATCGGGTCAAACTATCTCGACGCCGAGCCCTCGAAGAACTCGGGATCGAAGACGACTTGGCCACCGAGTCCCAAGACGACGAAGGTTTTGGGGACGAAGAGGGAGGCGAAGGATTCGAAGACCGCGAAGACCGTCCACCTCGTCCCGAACGATCCTCGGATCGCGGTGGTGACCGTCGCGGAGGAGATCGCGGTGGAGATCGCGGTGGCCGTGATGGGTTCCGACGCCGAGGCGGCGGCGGTGGTGGTGGCGGCGGAGGTGGCGGCCGTGGCCGAGGAGGTCGCGGTGGCGGCGGAGGTGGCGGTGGACGCAGTTCAGACCGCGGCGACCGTCGATAAAACCTCCCTGGAACGAAGAAATTCGTCTAAGCTTAGGGCCATTCGAGATCCGTTCTTGAATGGCCTTTTTTGTCCACTTAAGTTACGTCTATAACGCATCGGCCATGAACTCTTCAGACCAACCTACGCATTCCGATGGGCAGTTCGCCCAAGGGTCAACCCCTCCTGTTTACCGATTGGCTCCTCGCGCTGAAGAACAGGCAGCCATGCAGGTCGCTTGCGATCATCTTCAAAGCAATCGATCCAAGAAACCGATCGCTTCCCCAGAAAGACTTCGAATCGCTTCGATATCCACCGGTCGGGGGCAAGCTGCCGAGCACGTCGCAAGGCAGTACCCGGAATCCACGGTTCTACTTTGGTACATCGATCTATTCCATCAGCAACGCTCAACGCAGCACTGCCAAATCCCCGAAACAAATGATGCAAGTCCGGTTGAACTTGTCCAAGCACCAGCGAATTTAACCATCGCATGCATGGCGGATTTGCCAAACGAATCGTTCGATCTGTGCTTGGCTCCAATACCTCACCAAGGAGAGCAGGAACTCTCTCGCGATTACCTGCAACAATGCTACGATCGGCTTGAGATCGGAGGCACTCTGATCGCCTCGGTCGACAATCCCAAGGACCGATGGCTGCACGATCAACTCAAATTCTTCGAAAAGAGCGTCCGCGTGCGGGATCACAACGACGCCCGCGTGTACTTGATCGAAAAAACAAAACCACTCAAAAAGCTCAAGGACTTCAGCTGCGAACTGGCTTTCCGCGACTGCGACGAGCTGATCTACCTGACTACCCGTCCTGGGGTTTTTTCCCACAGGCAACTCGATAACGGTGCCAGGCAATTGCTCGATGCTGTGGATGTATTCCCAGATGCTAGATTGATCGATATCGGATGCGGAAGCGGGTCGGTTTCGCTGGGACTAGCAATGCGGGATAGTTCGGCCAAGGTGCATGCTGTGGATTCGAATTCCCGCGCGATTTGGTGCGTTAAACACGGTGCGAATCGAAACAAACTTTCGAATCTGACGACCGAGCTAAACGCCGATGGTGATTACAGCCAACCGGGAACCTTTGACATGGCTTTGGCCAATCCACCTTACTTTGGGGACTTTCAAATCGCAGAGAAAATGATTCAGGCCGCCCACCGATCTTTAAGAGATGCAGGCCGGTTGGTGTTAGTCACCAAACAGCCCGCTTGGTACGAAGAAAATCTGCCGCGGTGGTTCACCGACTGCGAAGTGTTTGCATCGGGTAGATACCACATCGCCTCAGGCGTCAAACTAGTGAGCTAGATGATGCCATAGTCGGCTGCTAGCTCGGATCCCTCGATAAAAATCGGCCAAGCAGAATTTCTCATTGGGGCTATGAGCACCGTCGTCATCAAGCCCCCAGCCGATCAGCAATACATCGCAATCCAAAGCGTCGACCATCTGAGCGACAATCGGGATCGACCCGCCTTCGCGAATCAATACGGGTTTGACCCCAAACCCTTCTTCCACCGCTGCAACGGCACCTTTCATAAACTTGGAATTCGGATCGACAACCACTCCACGGCCTCCATGCAAATCGATGACTTCGACGCGAACCCCAGGTGGTGTATGGGATGCGATGAATTGCCTGAGTTGTTTGCCGACCGTCACTGGGTCTTGGTCAGGAACCAGGCGGAAGCTGATTTTTGCGCCGTTCCAAGAGGGAATAACGGTCTTGCCCCCTTCTCCTTGGTAGCCACCTAGCAGTCCATGGACGTCGAAGGTTGGCCTTGCCCATCGGCGTTCAAGTGTCGTGTAGCCGGATTCACCCGTCAGGGCATCCACACCCAACTGCTCTGCAAATTTGGAATCGGAAAAGCCCAAGGAGTCCCACATCTTTCGCTCGGATGGTTCAAGCTCGACCACCGAGTCATAAAAACCTGGCAGCTGGATCCTGCCATCGGGCGTTTTGATTTCGGTCAGAATTCTAGCCAGAGCCAACCCGGGGTTGGTAACAGCACCGCCGAAGGACCCCGAATGCAAATCCATCTTAGGGCCATGGACGCGCAGTTCGAAATAAGCGATCCCGCGAAGACCATAGGTGATTGCCGGTTGGCCTTTGGCATACTGCGACGAATCGCTGATAACGATGACATCGCAGGCCAGTTGCTTGGCAATCTGAGGCAGTTTGGCTTCGAGAACTTCGCTCCCTTGCTCCTCTTGGCCTTCGATCAGGAATTTCACCTGAAGGGGAAGTTTCATGCCGCAGGCCTTCCACGACAGGATACTCAGAACGTGGGTGAGCATTTGACCTTTGTCGTCGGTCGACCCTCTCGCGTAGATGTTTCCGTCTCGGACTGTGGGTTCGAAAGGGGGGGTTTTCCAAAGCTCTAAAGGATCGGCAGGTTGAACGTCGTAGTGGCCGTAAACCAAGACGACCGGTTGTCCAGGTACAGGGTCGGTTTCCGCGTAGACCAAGGCAGGGCCATCTCCTGGGATCAGATCGGTTTTCAATCCCGCAGACCGAAATTTGTCCGCCACCCAGTGCGCAGCGCGATCCATATCAGACTTTTTTGAACTGTCTGCAGACACACTCGGAATCCGAAGAAGCTCAAAGAGCAATTCCAAATGTGCATCTTGGTTCTTGGCCAAATAGGCATCCAGCGATTGAAAATTCGACATGGCAGTTCCTAAGAAATCCAATCTGTTTTGTAAAAAGTCTTGAAATTTTGGTACACTATAGCGAATCATAGGCTGGCGTGGGAGATTTACGGGAACTACCCACGCGAAAACTTCTCTACGTAGGATACACACGAGGAAACCTAGACTATGTCCAATGCAAGCGCCTCTGCCGTGGTGGAAGAAGTCACGCAGGAAAAACAACCAGACAAAAAGCCCAAGCGTCAGCCGAGGTACCATGTTGTTTTGTGGGATGACCCCGAGCACACTTACGACTATGTCATCCGGATGATGAAGGACCTCTTTCACATGACCGAAACGGCGGGCCGTCAGCTGGCCGAACAGGTCGACAAAACCGGTAAGGCGATCTGCCTGACGACGACATTGGAGCTGGCTGAACTCAAGAGGGATCAGATCAAGGCCTACGGTGCCGACCCGATGAGCATGAAATCCAAAGGGAGCATGTACGCGTCGATCGAGCAGGCACCCTGATTCGAACTCAGAATCCAATGGGTTCTGGCAACCAGGAATTTCCGGGGCGAACCCAAGAGGTCTTTCCTGCGTAATCGCCTAGATACAGCCTAATGGCTGGTGGCCGGAAGTCTTTTCTACCTACGCTTTGAATCTCCAAATGGCAACCCAAGAGTCCTCATTCCGCCCCGAGTCCGACGAAATCAAAGATAGCCAGGCGTTTTCTGGGTTTTCAGTGATCGGCCTTCTTGCGTCGCTTGTCGGTATTCTATCGATCCAGTATGTCCATTTTATGCCGCTGGCGATCGTTGGCACTTTGCTCGGGATGTTTGTGCTGCTGTTTGCCAAAAAATTGGCTCTGAGCGATATGTCCAAAGTTTTCGGCTTTTTGGCCGTAGCGATCGGCGCAACCTGCGCCTCTTGGGGAGTTTCAAGAAGTTTTCTTCATAGCAACTACGAATTGGCTCAGGCTCGCAAAGTCGCCGAGCTTTATCTTAATGCGCTTTCGAAACGTGACCTCGATAGCGTCTATTTCTTGGTCGGGTTTCAATTCGAAGGCGAGCGACGTCCCGGCGATGACGCTCCGGAAACTGAATTGCAAAAGGCCAAAAAACGCTTGGCAAGCGACCCTTCCCACGTCGAAATACAAAAGCGTCGCGATCCCTCGAAATGGACTTTTGTTTCCCTCGACGGAGAAGCGATGGGCACCTCTGGTTATTCTTATAAGTTACGCTACCGAGACGATGGACAGACCAACCCCCCGAGCTACTTTGTTTACGCTCGCAAGGACGTTCAGGAACGGTTTGCGACCAAGAAAGAAATTCACTGGTACGTCGATACGATCGAAGCGGTCCGTTAGGGATCGTTGATCCAGGCTGGATCTAGGTCAGTGTAGCAAATGGGTGGGAAGGAAGTATGCCGAGTTCGCTGATCAGCTTGGGTGCGAACCTTGGCAACACCCTAGAGACCATGAGGGCTGCAGCAAGGCTGGTGCGTGAGTCCTTTCATGGGGACCAACTCTGTTTCAGTTCGATACTAAAAACCCCGCCGGTAGGTGGTCCTAGCGGACAAAGTGATTTTTTAAATGCCATCGTTCGGATCGATCACCATCTGAGTGTTTGGGAAGTCTGGGAGCGGATCAAGCGGATCGAAAACCAGCTCGGTCGGCAACGTCAACGACGCTGGGAATCTCGCAGGATCGATATCGACTTGATTCTGCATGGGGAACAAAGGGTATGGACCCCCCATTTGAAAGTTCCCCACCCGAGGATGAGCATGCGGACGTTTGTCATGAGGCCTGCTTGCGAAGTCGGCAGCGAATTGGTCGATCCAGTCACCGGATTGACCATCGGCGAATTATCGCGTCGACTAGAATCGTTGGATTCCCCTCGAATTGCTGTCGCATGCAGTTCCGCATCGCTCCTCGAGCAAATCGAAGCGGTCCTTGAGGAACTTCCCGATCCTAAAGACCCTAAAGAGGTACAGTTGCGCGTTTGCACCGATCCAAGACGATGGTGGCAAGGAGCCTACCTAGCCGACTTGCACGTGGCTTGTGTGGAAATCCCCGATCCCGAAAGCGTTCAGTGGGAAGACTACTGCCTGCAGTGGGCCAAGGCGATGGGATTTGTTGATGATTCATCCAGTCCCCGGCCGATCGAGCAACCAGCAACACCTGGCCTTGGTGCTAGATATCTACTGCCAGGGATCGACATTCCATGGGTGTGCCATGAACTCCAAGCTGCACGCTTGGCATTGCGATGTCCACTGGTACCCTCAGGAGATGCATGGGTGCTATAAGCAAATATTTGTATCCGGCACCCATTCGATTTGGACCAGCGAATCGGATTTTTGGCTGCTAGAATATCCGGAGAACTTCACACAGAATTCGATAGTGACTATGACCACTCAAGACGATTTGAATGCGTTGCCTGGGATAAATCTGTTTCGACTCAATGGTCAGTTGGCTGTTGTCACTGGTGGTAGTCGGGGACTTGGCTGGGCCATGGCTTGTGGACTTGCAAGCGCCGGAGCCGACATCCTCTTGGTCAGCAGAAATCAAGAGCAACTGGAAAAATGTGCTGAGACGATTGCTAGTACTTATGGCACGAAGGCCTGGGGCTATGCGGCCGACGTTGGTGACGAATCCTCGGTCGAAAAACTCAAAGATTATTGCCTATCGCAAGTCGGCTCGCCGTCGATCTTGATCAACAATGCGGGGATCAACATCCGGGGAGCTATCGATGAATTGAGTTTCGATCAGTTCAAGCAAGTCTTGGCGACGAATGTCCAAGCCCCGTGGTTGGTCACTCGCGCTTTTGTCGAATCGATGAAAGAGAATCGCCACGGGAGAATCATCCATATTGCAAGCACATTGGGGCTCGTAGGGCTTGCAAATCGCACACCTTATACGGCCAGTAAAGGGGCCATAGTTCAACTGACCCGTGCAATGGCTTTGGAGTTTGCTCCTTGGAACATCACCTGCAACGCGATATGTCCAGGCCCATTTCTAACGGAGATGAACAAAGCTGTGGCGGATAATCCCGATATCAAAACCAACATTGTCGGAGCCACCGTTATGGGCCGCTGGGGTGAGCTCAAGGAAATCCAAGGAGCAGCGATTTATTTGTCCAGCCCCGGCAGTAGCTTTACCACCGGCAGCATGCTCGTAGTCGACGGTGGCTGGACAGCTAGGTAAACATTCCATGAAAAACCCCGATCTCTTGTTGCCGTGAGATCGGGGATTGTCTTCTTAACGATCGATTCGCAGGCGTAGAACTTACCAAGCAGGGGCTTTCAGATCGTCGACCAATTCCGTCAGCAGACTCGCTCTCAAAAGGTCCTTTTGCTGGCTGGTTGGGGTTTGTCCAACCATTGGCTTGCCCACTTTACTGATAGGATCGGTACTTGGTTTGCTAACCGAACTTACCGTAAAGCGCTGTGAGGAGGCCACGGAGCTTGGGACTGATGTCCTAAAAACCACTTCATTGCGTGGTGCTCCAACCGCAGAGACACTCACAACGGATGAAGTTGCGGGACTCCCAGTCACACCAACGGATAGCTTGGATTTATCCTGACTGCTACGCAATTGAGTACTTGTGGTTGAATCACCTGTAAAGTCGACGGCTCCGGTGTCCAGGCGAGTGATTCGAGTGGCACCATTGAGATCGCCGACAGGAAGATAGCTAGCTGCGGCTTTGCCAATAACGCTCGAACCGGTGATCGGTCGGGCGTTTAGCGATGAACCGTCGAGCTTGAGATTCACAAAGGTAGTTGCAAGATTTGAAACGTTGACGTTACCGGTAGCAACCGCACGCCCGGTCCTACTGCTTGAGTAATACTTACCTACTGGGGAATGAATGGCATTGTTGGCAAATGCAAGATCCGTTGTTAGCCAGTTGGTTAGCCTGACCGTCGTCCCGCTCCCCAGAAAGGTATTGTTCGAGACAACCATGTTGACAGGATTGGTGGTGTAAGGTTTTGAGACAAACGCTGTCGACTTGCCGATGACTAGATTGTTTCGAACCACCGCGTCGGCAGTGACTTGTATCCCCGCATCGACGGTGTTGATAACGACATTCTCCTCGATGACATTCCGATCGACTGAACCTCGGCCAGTTCGGTAAACGGTAATTCCAGGGTACTTGGTTCCATCGACGAAATTGTATTTGACGACGTTCGCATAAGAGCCATCCTTGATCTCGATTCCATCCCCTTGCGCGGCCGTGTCGTTGGCGAGGTGGTGAAGGTAGTTGCCAACGACATAGGAGTTGTTTGTCTTAAAAACTCCATCGTTGGAACCCAAATAAAAACCTTCTCCGTTTCCTGCTGTGTAGGAAATCTCGTTATCGACAAAATAAAGCCTTGAGGTGTTTTTTGAGTTCGCGGCGATACCATTATTTCCAGTATGGTGGATTTTGGAGTCGTATAACATCAAGTCCGATACGGTTTGGATTTTGACTCCCGTCGAGCCTCCATAGATATCCAGGTTTCTCATGAGCAAAAACTGGGAATTGTCGATATTGACGACGTTCTGCAGAGCATCCTTACGAGTGATCGAAACCTTCTCGCCAGGTGCGCCCTCGATCACCACCGGCTGACTTTCGGTACCTTGGGCACTGATTGCGAAATACGAATCCACCGAGTAGACTCCACCGTGAATCAAGACTCTCGATCCGGCGGGCAATGTTGTTAGAAGGGATTTGAGTGCCGCACCATTCTGGGCCGTTGTCAGACTCGAGTTATAAAAAACCTCATGGGTCACAGGACCAATGTTCTGGTACCAAGTTGGGGCGATCGATGGAGCACCGGCAGGCTTCCTCCAAAACGGAGAAGGCACACTCGATGCAGGATCCGAAGAGTACAAACCAGGCAGGGACTCGCCAGAATCTCCTGGGACGCTGCCTCCAAGACCCGAGTCTGCTGCAAACAACTCTCGGTTCTCCAATTGCTGAACTTGTAAAACTCGGTGTTTTCTGTTTCTCAAATCTACGGACTTCATTCTTGCGTTCTTCCTTTCACGGATCAGCGGTGGTTTCCTAGCCATCAATGCATCACCTAATGACACACTAAGCCATGCACTTTAGATCCCAAGGGGAACCCAAAGTTCCCTCTGAGGGGTCGGTTTTTGGCTCTTCAGGAATAATTGTGGCTAGAAGGATATACTACTGGTTCTTTCGTACTCGTAGTATCTCCGATATCTACCCACAGAGGAATAGTACGGTTAAGCTCTTTTATAGAACTTTGTACGTTCCGAACGCACTGTAGAACGTTTACTCGTGGCTCTGAAGATCGTCGAGTA
>Ga0172376_10002118_pt1 | contig 24683 bp, 44 predicted proteins | sample Lak35m_FD_121114 | JGI IMG/M metagenome (GOLD analysis project Ga0172376, IMG submission 121114) | Freshwater microbial communities from Kabuno Bay, South-Kivu, Congo - kab_092012_35m | ecosystem: Environmental > Aquatic > Freshwater > Lake | place: Democratic Republic of the Congo: South-Kivu...
ACCTTGCTCTCGACCAGACGGTCGAATTCGTCTTCACTGATGTCGTCTGATCTGTCCTGTGGGGGTCTGTTGGTCAGCTCGTCGAAGCGCCATTCCTCGCCGTCCTCGCAGATGTAGACGCGGGATCCCCGGCTCCAGACGGTCTTCTGATCGTCCCACCAGACCTTGGTCTCTCCGTCGTAGATCGGCTCGCCGTCGGTTTTGTATTCCTGGGTCAAAGCAGTGCCGGGCACCGTCTCCTTGGTGCCGATGATCTGCTTGCCGGAAGGGGTGTAGAGCTTCATTACTGACTCTCCTGGTTCAAATTAACGGGACGGATCACGAGCTCGAGCCCCAAAACAGCCAATGCCGCTTCCATGTTGAGGACGCTGGCCGAGGCCTTGCCGGTCTTCCAGCAGTAGAGGGTGTTGACGTGGATGCCGCTCTTTTCGGCGACCTCTTTGGTCGCCAGATAGCGGTCTTCCCCACCGTTCTTCACGTATCGGTCCGCCGCTGCATTGAACGTGATAGTGGGTTCTCGACCGGTGATATTCTGCTCGGCGACCGAGTCTTCGATCTGCCGTCGGATGGCATCGGCCTGCCTGAAATCCCGGGTTTTGGTGGACTTGAGGCGAACCTCTCGAGGCATGGCTCTTCCATCTCGCCATACAGTGACAGTGCCTGAGACGTACCAGAAGCCGTTTTCGTGCTGAGTGAGCTTGAGGGGCATTCGATCATCCTATCGGCCAGCTGCTGCAATTGGTCCTGGTTCAGCTTAACGTTTCGGCCATGTCTGACAAATGGGATCTGATGCCTTCGGATTAGGTCCCGAACATAACGAACAGGATCGGCCACATCGTCACAAGTTATCCCCAGCGCTATAGCAGCAGTGATCAGGGTGTATAAGTTGGACCCCATCTCAGGTTTTCTCCTGATAGGTTGAGTCTTCTTGAAGGGTCAGCGAAGAAGCTCCGTAAAGTCTGTTTTGAGGAGACTCTACGGTTGCCCACATAGTGAGTACCTTCCAAAACTTCTTATGTGTCAACGTCTGGTTAGGACGTAGATTACAAGCATTGGCCACCTGAACAGGTACTCTGAACTTCGCCCCCCTACAAAAGACGTGTATATCTGTAGTATGGTTCAAGTGTCCCTCTTGGACTTGTTTAAATCCAGACTTAGTGTGCGTGGTTGTACATACTAGTACCGAATTTTTAAGCAGAGGGAAGCCACTATGTTCCACAATATGGTGAGGTTTATTGAATGGTTAACAAAAAAGACCTGGCTCCTTTCGAAGCCAGGTCTCGGAATAAGTTCGAGTTATTGTCTTATCAGGTAGCGGTGATCGCCACCTCGACAGTATCGGCAGTGTGCTTGTGGGTCGCTGTGATGATGCACTCGCCGGCAGCCACGAACGTGACCACTCCGGCGGTGGACACAGTGGCCACGCCGGTGCCCGACGACACGTAAGTGAAGTCGTCGTTGACCGCAGCCACATCAGCCAGCTGGTACTTGATGACGATGGTCGCCGTCCCAGGGTCGTTGTCGATCTCCAGACCGGCCGCGGTCATGTACTCGGAGGCAAGAGCTCCGCTGAACACGATCGAGATCCCCTGCATGTTCTGGATGCCCTGCTGACGATACAGGGCTTCCTGGATGTCCCGGTAGATCGGATGGTTCTCGGGGTAGTCACTGACCAGGTCCGCGGCTTCGGTGCTGCCGAGCTTGGCGTGATTGATGTCAGTGAGGGTGGTACCGGCGGTGACAGGGAGTGCATCGCTGAGTACGGTGACCCAGCAGATGGTCTTTGCGGTGTTGATCCGCAGATTGAGATTGCTCATTATCTATCGTTCCTGAGTGGAGAGGGGGCCCGCTCCCCGAAAATCAGGAAGCGAACCCACTATATATTATCTCCGATAATCAGGAAAGATTAACTCAAGGCGTAGTTCGCCTCACGGACGTCGTGAGCCAGGTGCGGATCGAGCTTGCCCGCCTGGATCGGGCGCTTGCAGATCTGGGAGACGATCGAGCTGAGCATGTCAGACTCGGCAATCTCGGCCAGAATGGTGTTGTACTGCCGGCGCAGATCGTTGCCGTAGTTGGGCAAACACCTGAAGCAGTCATGGATCGAGATGACCTGGAAAGGTCTGTCCGGCAAGCTATCGATCAGCTTGGAGATCGCATTGTGTTCAACCAGGCCCATGTTGTCGATGTCCAGGTAGTTGAGGATCCTTGCTGAGAGGAAGCCGGTATCCTGGTAGTGCTGCCAGAGCGTCTGAACCAGTGCATCCTGCGGCCGATGGGTGTTGCGTCCCCTGGCTCCGACAGCAATGTGGTTGGTCAGGGTTGCTATCTTCGCTGGGTCATAGCTGCAACGACGCTGCATCTCCCGAACCACCATGCCGTCGATGGAGTGAACCATGTTGGCGCCGAGGGATCGACCACCTTCGATGGGGATGTTCTGGTACTGGGTCACCTCGAAGGGCTCGTCCAGGAAGTGCACGATCTCTGTGACCGGACCCATGACCTTGATCTTGACATGGAAATTGTCCGGCAGGATCCAGGAGTTTTCGAGCGCCGTCTTATCCCAGATGGCGAGCATGGTCTGATTGATCTCCCAGGCCCCGGGAGCATTGCTCTCCACGGTGTCGTAGAAAACCTGCAGCAGCTCCCCGTCACCAAAGACTCGCTTCGGCACAGCCGTCGAGCTGTAGAAGGCCGTCATACAATACGTTCAACAGAGGTCGTTAATCTCTGCCCGCAGCTTTACCTGCAGCTCCATGTTACCAAGGAGTTCGGACTATATCATGCACGGTTTTCCGTGCCCTCGCGCTTCGACCCACTTGGGCCTACTCTACTAGGTTCAGCTTGTGCTGCCGTTCGATAGTCTCTGCACTTTCCGATTGTTCAAGACAACCTCACACATCATGTCTTGAACATAGAAACCTCCAGTTGAGTTTTCTATGTATCGGCTTAGCTCATGATTGTCCAGGATTAGCTGGGTTTTCCATGAGTTCACGAGGTTTAAAGGCCACCATGATTTAGTGGTTAATGGCCTGCTTGGTCAGCTTGCGGTCGATCTTGGCGGTGCCGCCCATGGTAGCAACCATGTCCTGATAGATGGACACATAGGCGTCTCGCCGATTTCCGGTGTCGACGACGTTGGAGATCTCCGCGGCCCTGCGATCGCATGCCAGGACAGCCAGGATCTGGATCCCGGAAGAAGTGGCATCGAGGGAGATTGGATAGCCGGAAGGCTTTCCGGCCTTGGCATCCTCCCAGGCCAGCATGCCAGCGTAGAAGAGTGCGGGCTCATCGGCCTTGGAAACCAGGTTCTGCAGGTCGTGTTCGTTGGCATCGAACCAGGCGAGGCGCTCATCCCAGGTGAGCTTGTCGAGCCCGAAAGAGCCGGCGATGTCGATCTTCAGATACTCGCGTCCAGTGAAGGTCTGGAAGGTCATGTGGTAGCCTCTGTTGCGGTTGTGGCGGAAGTTACGTCTGCTAGAAGATCAGAGGGATCTCTGTTCCCTTTTCGAAGCAGTCCTCAATGATTGTGTTGCTGGTGATCAGGTATTGGGCATCACCTCCTGAGCGCGACTCGATGTCATCTGACTCTTCACCGATGCGAATGAATTCCCAGGCGAGACCTGCCTCTTCGGAGTTGGTCATGAAGTTCTCCCAGGCCTGCACACCAGGGTAAGTCTCGTACCACTTCCAACTGTCCCCATAAAGATCCAGAACATGGATCTCCGTATGGCTCTCCTTTATATTCAGGTTGTCATCCAGAATACGTAGCTTGATCTTGGAAGTGTATCGGGTCAAGCTGTCTCGGAAGTGGGCGAATACCCCGCTGTTAAAAACAAGCGCTTGCTCGGTCATATAGGCTTCAAGTGCCTCCTTTGTTCCGTAGATCAGGCATCTTACTTGGCTGCGGTAGCCCATTGTTGGTTCCTTCGGTGGTGTGGGATCAGTAAAGGTAAAGGAGACTGCGACAGAGATCGCGATCCTCGGTGCTGATGAAGAAGACATGGTGGCCATCAATACGCCACACCTGTTGCCCGTAGTGGTTGGGCTCGAGATGCTCAGTGCAAATGAGCTTGATCTTGTCACGGTCGGTATTGGTACGGATTTCGATGTTTGGATAAGCGCCTTCCAGCATGCGCTCGGTGATCCGGCCCGCTTGTGCAGCGTCTCGACCGCGAGCCCAGATGTCGAGGTCAAGTCCACTCTCTACATCATCTCCCATGAGCTATACCATGTACTGAAGAGCGCGGAAGACGTGGGCATCTTCTTCAGTAAGGAAGAAGAACCTGTTGGCGAACGCCATGAAAGTTTCGCGACCTTGTTCGTCGACAAAAGTAGTTGTGGCGACTTCTCGTAGTTTCCGCCACCTTTTATCAATGGGTACCACCACTTCAGGATAGCCGGCCTTAATAAGGTCTTCAGCACCTGGAAAGATAGTGCGATTTCTGAGATGTGTGAAAGCACTTCTTCCTTCGAGGATGGCCTCACGCCTACGTTTGATCTTTCGCTTGACCAGAAGTTTTCTTCTCATGGAATTACCTCGTAGCTGCCGCTTCTCGAGCGTGAATGGACAAACGACCGAGGTAGTCCTGGATATTTTTGATACGTCTCTCGGTTGCGATGCCCATATCGATTTTGGACACAACTCTTGGTCCGTCTCTCTGAACGATGACCAATCGGTCGTTTTCGATACCGAGGTCGCAATCGTTGCCAAGTCCGATGTAGATCATGTGGTTCTTCAGATGTGAAAAGAGCCCCTCTTTCGAGGAGCTCTCATGAAGCCGATGGAGTGTTTATCTCTAGAAGACCCCTCCTAACCAACTCCGGAAGCAGGGAGCTGGGTCCGTCTTCGGCGGGTGAGGGTGGAAGCGTCAAAAGCGAGCCAGGTGGTCAAGCGTTTGTTCCCTCGTTCAGACCTGATTATCGTCTCCGATTATCAGGCGGTGGTCAACCCATTTTCTTGTTTATCGGGGCACTGACATCGTAGGCCCAGAATTCGTCAACGAACTCGAACTCTTCGAGGAGCTTGTTCTCCTCGATGTAGGCTGCTGCCTTTTTGAGATCGGGGATCATCTCGTCGGTAGCGTACCGACGGATAGCCTCCTCCCTGGTGACGTTCAGGTAGACGGTGCGGGTGCCGAGCCAGCCGATGACGATGAGCTTGTTCATCAGCGCCACCAGGTAATCACGGCGGGGCCGATGAAGAGCTGAAACTCTATCGTCTTGCCGGTGTAGGCTTTCTGGTGACGCCAGCCAATCGCCCAGATCGTCCAGAAGAAGCGGATCTTACGGTTCATTGATCTGGTTCGCTTCGTGCTCGACACGGAACGTTTCTTCGATGAAGAGTTGAACCAGACGAGTTGCTTCCTCGAACTTGTTCGAGTCATTGTCGCAGACCCGGTATAGCAAGGTGGTCATTGCCGGCACCTTGGAGCCGAGTAACCAATGGTCCGGATCCACGGTGCCGTAAAGCACCTTGGTCACGGGGGCATCGGGATCCTCGTTGCCGGGGAGGTTCTCCTGCAACATGACGAGAGCCTTGTTGGCCTCTTCGTAGCTCGAGAATACCCGATCGGTGAGCCGAGATCGTGGACCGTCGATGGTCCAGTAGGTCTCGGTGATGCGGGCATAGTCGGGCTTGCCTTGGCGATGCGGATCCAGCACGATCTTCAGGGTGCTGCTTATTCGACGATTTTCTGGTTCGCGAACTCGATCACCGCCTTGTTCCAGGTCGTGCCCTGGTAGTTGACGACGTAGCCCTGGCAGTAGGTGCGACCACGCTTGTCGATCTTGTGGGTCAGGTAGAACTCCCCACCGTTCGAGATGCCCAGATGGTCCATGACATCATGAGCCGTGCGATCATATTTTTCGAACGCCTTGACTCTCTTCTGGAATTCAGCCGTATCCTCGTCCGGCTTGGGCTTGTCGAGATGGCGCCATCGGTTCTTGATCGTGTCGGCAACCTGGCGGTTGATCCGGAACTTCACCTGGTTCACCTGGTTCAGATGATCCAGGCAGACATCTTCATCGTGGTGGTTGTGCTTGAGGATCACCGATCCCTTGCCGGTGTAGTAGCCGGTATCGGAGTTCGTCTCGAGTGTCAGGGGAGGCACGATCATCGGCAGTGGGTACTGATACCGATCGATGTCCTCCTGGACGTCTTCCGAGATGTTGAACCTCAGTATGAATTGACGGGTGACCGGAGACCAATCGACGAGATCTGCGATGGTCGCCTGAGTGATGGCATCGACCGTCTTCTGGGCATCGTCGTTGAAGTGCCTCCTCAGCGCACCAACCAAGGTCGGCAGCGTAGCCCGCTTGTGCAGGACCATCTGTACGAGGAGAGCAAATCCGAACTTGAGGTCGATGCCGACCTCGGTCATGTACTCCTCAAAGCTGGAGTCCTCTCGGAACTCCTGCTCGATCCGCGGCAGGAGCTGGTTTTTGTGGAAGAGCTTCTCGATCTCGACCTGAAAGTCACTGAGCATTGATTTCTTCTCCTGGTTCGGCCTGATGTGAAGCGGCATCGGTCTTGGGGGTGGATACGAAAAAGGCCGCTGAGGGGACAGCGACCTGAGCTCGAATAGGATCGGCAGCACGAAGACGAGCAGCCGGATGGCTGGGTGCATCAGAACATGCCCCAGTAGCGATGCTTCACCCCCAACCAGGGTTCCCACATCTTATCGAAGAGACAGTTGTCTGGTGCAGTTGTGAAGAAAGGAGCGATGTCCTGGTCACGAAAACCAGCAAGACCGCAACCGATGCGAGTGACCTGGAAGGGCATATCGGGGTTCTGTCTGGCATACTTGAGAAACAGGTTGACGTACCCGTTGATCGCATGCAGCGGCAGCGATTGAAGTTTCCTATTCTTGGTCGGAATAGCGAAGGACTGCCCCATGGGACCATATCCGATATGGGGTATAGCTCCGTACTCACGCAGAGCAGTCAATGCGGCCCCAGCACCGTGACGGCCGGCCAGATTGGAACCAAAGACGAAAATGTGATCTCTCACGATTGACGCCCCTCATTGATGAGTTTGACGACGTTCTCGTGAGTGTCCTCGACCTCGAACGATTGCTTTCCGGGATATCCGATCAGCACCGAGCCGTGGACGGTGTCGTGCACATAGAGGACCTTGCGGGGATCCACAGTGACCTGGCGCTCTTTGTTGCTGCCGTCAGGCAGGTTGTACAGCGTGAACGAGGCGAGAGAAGATGCCACTTTTGTGCTCCAGGGTTTTGTGTGGAATTGTGAGGAGGGGAAGCACTTGGCTTCCCCTCCAATGCACCATCAAGATCGGAAAGGAGACGATCCCTGGTACTGCGGGTGTTGTTTTATGGCCGTCATGACCGCCCGCTGCACGACGTTCCGGATTTACGCTGGTCAGGCTACCGGAATTTCCCCGCGGCGGCGGGGATACTTGAGGGCCAGATAGCGATCCCTGAGCTCCTTCACCTTGGGCAAAACCAGGTGTGGGAACAGATAATCGTGGCCCTGAGGTCCATAACGAACACCGGCTGAGAACAGCGGTGAGTTGCAGAGGATGTAGGCGTCGAGCTTGTCGCCATACTGAGCCCAGTGAGCGATGACCTCGATCACATCCCAGGATCTGTTGGGTGCTGTCATGCTGTAATGACAGGCAGCCAGCTCTTCGACCGTGACGTAGACGAGGTTGTCCTTCCAGGGGTTCTCGTCGTGCCAGAAAGGTCCGGTGTTATCGACCATGTTCGGACTCATTGATCTCGTCGACGATCATCATCGTGATCTTGTTGCCCGAGACACCCTGATCAGCAGGCAGTTTGGCCAGCTCTGCGTTCACCGCGTCGATCGAGATGCGGAGATTTGGCCACTCGATGGCCACAGAGCTCTCAGGCCCATCCTGCTCCTGATACTTGGAGAAGTTGCCAAACCAGTCCCGGTTCACTCCATCCTGCATGCCCTCGATATCCGAGACCAGGTTTTTTACTGCCTGGATCAGTTTGTATTTCTGCTGTTGCTCCCGGTAGCGCTCGCGGAGATCGAAGAAAATGTCGGTCTTGTCGATCCCATCCCGGTTCTCGATGAACCACCAGAGGGCTTCCATCAGCGACAGCGATTTCACGTAGGCACGGTAATCGGTCATCGACGTGACTCCTTAAGGATCGGTGAAGAAAATCTTGGTCATTACTGACTCCCTGAAGTGATCGGCTTGCCATTGGCACCTAGCGGTGCCGGCTTGACACTGCGGATGGCGAATACGGTGGCACCTTCGTCGTTCCAGGTATTGATGTAGAAGGATCCATGGATGCTGTCGGCAAAGGCAATCTTCGCTTGAGCCCGGGTGATGGGCTTATTGAAAGTTGCCTTCACCAGTATGTATTGCACGCGCTTTTTCGGCATTGATGACCTTTTCCTTGATCTTTCGTTGTATGTCATGAATTCGGCTCACCATCTCCTCGACTTCGTCGAGGGTGTTGGCCTTGCCGAGGTTGAAAACAGGTACATGGTACGCACGAGCCAGCCGGAGAGCTTGAGAAGTTCCACCGGACAGCTGGCCACCTTCCGTCCAGCAGACGACAAACTTGCTGAGCTGGACTGCCTCGCCGCAGATGCTCTGGTGTCCGATGATCTGACGAAGATTGCGCTGATGCAGGAGCTTGGCCGACGGCGAGCACTTGTTCCACGCTGGGTGGTAGTAGCTCGAGATCTTGATCTCCTCGTTCGAAAACGGGATACGGCCTGGATAAAGCTGGCTCGGGTTGTCGTTGAAGCCCACCCAGGGGAGATAAATCTCCTTGTGCTGCTGGAAGTGGGCGCCGCCATGACTGCGCTGGGCCTGCAAGAAGTCGTCGACACCAACCTCGAAGGCCGTGTCGGCGCCATTGGCTCCACCAGAGCGCAGTATCCATCCCTCAGAGGCGAGATGGTGCGCCAATCGGCGCATGACGGATTGGCTGTGGGTGGGTGTGCTGTGGGATCCGATACCGGCGTATGCAAGATAAGTCATTCGGCGTTTGCCTCCTTGGCAGCATCACTCGACATGGCAACGTGTGGGTGAGCCGGGATCCTTTTTGTGGAGCCGTCCGGTAGGACCAGGATGCCTCTTGAGAGATCATTAGCTATCTCTTCAGCTAGTTTCTGGTTCGTGGTGACCGAACGACTGACGTATTTCAGCTTACCGTTCTTGAACCTGCGGTAAACACCGTACCAAGTGTTCACTTGGACTCTCCGTTATGGAAGTACTCTTGGTTGCGCACAGTGCCGAAGCTCCAGGTCTTTACGAGCCGATGCTTTTCCATCCAGCTCTTGAAGGTAGCGGCCAGCATCTGCTCGAGCTCACTCTCCTGGAGAGCGTCCGGATGCAACTCAGGCCCATCTTCGCCCCAGCATTCTGCGTTTTCGTCGATATAGTTTTCGACTACGCACTCAGCGTTGAAAACATGGAAGCTCGGGACGGACTTGTCGGCCTCGAGAATGGTGAAGCCCTCACCGTCACATTCTCTCATGGCGATCTGAAGGATCTCTTCTCGGCTGTCCACCTCGCCGTAGCATACTTCAGGCTCTTGACCTAAGCCCCAGTACCACTTGAAGACACCATCGCCAGCCATCACTTGATCTCCCCAATGATGGTCCAGTCGACCTTGCCGGTGGCCTTGAGGTGCTCAAGGACCTGGATTACTTGTTTAACTATGATCTTATAAAGGGTTATACGCGCCTCTTCAACGTAGAACAGAGCGACGGCGTCATCCTGAGAAAGCCCCAACCACCTACGAACTATTTCTTTGATGCCGAGATACTTGTAGTGCTCCCGCAACAGGCTTCTTACGGTGCGCTTCTTGTTGCTGAGGAACGCTGCGTGGCCGGCGATGCAGGCAACGGTCCCACAGTCTCGCTGAGAGTGGTCACTCAAATCGGGCCGACTATTTACCCGGTCGGTAACGAAAGTCGCCATGTTGAAGCCGAGAGCATTGCTGCGCTCGATTTCGCCCTTGATGGAGGCGATAACCATGTCGATGTGTGCGACGTTCATGATTAATCCTTTCGTTGGTCGGGTTGATTCAGTGGTAGAAGTGGTCGTAGACCACTCGTGATGTCTCATCCTGGTGAGGCCACTTGCCCGTGAGGATCCTGGCTCCGATGAGGGCGATCACGGCCGCGACTATCAGGGTCAAAACGATGAGTGCGATGACTGCTGCTATCGCGGTCATGGAGATCATCAGCAGCTCCGAGATGCCCATGGTGCTCACGGGATCCACCAGGGTATCAGCCCCGTGATACCGGCCAAAATGGCCAGGCAGCTGAGCGAGAACAACATCAGCGCAAGCGCAACGTGACGAGGGTCCATAAGCTTTAGGCTCCTTTCAGCCGATTTTGAAGATAATCGAAAGTTGGAATACAGAAAGTAGAAACTGAGATTATCGATCAGTCCGACTTTCTAATGGTTTTGTCAATCGATTAACACACTATCTACTATAATCTGTGTGTCTCTCGGAAGCCCGAAAAAGAGAGGAACGATGGTCCAGGGTTGCCTGGGTCGCTCCTCCAAAGTGCTTCAACGGGGTAGTCACAGTGACTGGAGCAGCTTGTGCTCTAGTAGCCGCTTGAGCCCGGCCGATCTCCTGCCTTGACGGCGCAGTGCGAACGGATTCCATTTTCGTTGGGATCAGTACGACTAGTTTTGGTCGTAGTAGACCAGCGTCAGCTGGTTATTTTTGCAGCAAATGCAAGGACATATAGTCCATTGGGTAGTTGACGATGCTGTGATGTGCGTCAGGATATCCTACACGTCAGCCTCCTCTCTTTGGCTCTGGCCGCAGGCAGGCGCTCGTTCTCTATCGGCCTGCGGGAATATTGGGGAACCCGGTATGATCCAGGTTCCCCGTTTCAGTGCTGGTCGGAGCGAGCCTTACTCGGCCGCGGCCGGCAGCAGCTGATTGAAGTCGATCGCGTACTCGTTCTCGTTGTCGGCGACCTCGATCTCTTCGTTGACGCGGCGCAGTCGCACCTCGAGGTGGACGGTCTGCTCCTGGCCCGGCACCATGCTGAGACCCATCTTCTTCAGGTGCTCGAGCAAGGTGTTCTGGGCCGTGCGCTGCTTGATCCAGTCGACGTTCTGGCCACGGACATCGGCGGCGTCCATGGTATCGACGGGCAGTCCGATCGGGAGGTTGATGAACTTGCCGCCGGCCTCGTAGCCGACGTTCAGCCAGACCTTGGCCTTGGGACGATTGGCCGGATCCGAGGGCAGCGAGCCGAACGGCATACGATTGTTGCGGGTGCTGGAGGTGTTGAGGACGCGGGTTTCGGGAAGAACGGACATGAGTGGTAGCTCCTTGTTCTGGATCATGAAAGTTGACAGTGAATGGCCCTGACAGGCGCGGAGCGCCTGCCCGAGAACGGTGATGGATGGGTCAGCTGGCGGCCAGTGCCACGGCTTTACGAACTGCGATCCTCTATATAGTCTCGCGGACAGCCTTGAGGTGATCGCGGATCTCCTGGGCCTCAGCCGGAGCACGAAGGATGTGACCCATCGGCTTATCACGGCTGATGTCGATCAACGTGATCACGTTGGAGTTCTGGACGAACTTCCATGCGATCGGCTTGCCCTTGTTGTCATGGATGACCTTGCAATTCTCGTCCTTGCGAGCCTTCTCGGCGAAGAGCTTGGCGACTTGCGGAGTCAGGGACTGAATGCTGTTCATAGTGTGGTCTTTCTCTGGTTGGGAGTGGGTTGGATCAGGTGCGTGCGATGGGCAGGCAGAAGTGATCAGCACCGCCATTGCCGTTGCAGCGCCAGACCAGTTGTTCCTGGTTCGAGATGTCCTGCCGGCGCACTCGTTCCTCGAGCATGACCATGCAGAGGACGACCAGCAGGACACCAGCCATCGACATGGCGATCAGCATGGCGAGGTTGCTCCGCCGTTCCGTCTGCCGGACGAGATCCGGGAAACGGTGATGACGGCGCCGATGGTCGAGAGGCTTGCGTAGTGGGTAGTGGTGATTACCAGCCATGGCCAGCTTCCTTGATCTGTTGAGGACCCTCGGTTCTGGGTACGTAGCTATCGACGACCTCATCCAGCTGACTGCTGAAGAGACTGTCGAAGTCGCTATCCAAGAGGGCTAGGTTGTTGAAGTGGTTAGCCCGCAGCTGATCCCAACGGGACCAGGCTGCGGGTGAGTTATGGGATGCCAGGCGAGCATCAGGGATCATCGTGGTGAGATCCCTGCTCGCTGAGGAAGTGGTACCAGGCTGTGGTCTCACAGCGCAGGATCTTGTAGTCGTCGGACAGGTGGCCGTAGGCATGAGAGTCCTCCCGGTAACACCAGGTTCCGCACGGCCAGAGCATGATGTCGTGAGAGCAGTTGGGACGCATGGTTATCTCCCGGATTATGGTGGGGTTATCAGGGGATTATCAGGATAAATCTATTCCTGTCTATCCCAGAATGTTGTGGGCCCCCGCAGCCGGAGCTGCGAGGGTAGGATTACGGCTGGGTTTCGGTGAAGAGCGACTCGAGGTCGGCGACGATGGAGTTGAAACGAGCAGCTCGAGTTGGAGAAGTGCTGTACTCCTGGTCGATCTTGGTCTCGATGCGCTCCTGGATCTGGGCGTTCTCGAGGATGAGATTGCGCCTCCAGTGGCGATCTTCGATCGTGTGCTGGGCAAGCTGGTTGCTCTTGGCTCTCTGGACGTAGGTGTCGAGCATGTCGATGCTGGACGCTGCTGCGTCGATGGTCTTGGCCAGGGCACCAGCAGTGCTGCCAATGGTGCCGAGAAGCGTGACGATGGTGCTTCCGGCCGAACGTGCGATGGTGGTCATGATGTGCTCCTGTGGTTGGGATGATCCAGAACGCGCGCAAGCGCGTGGTGTGAGCGGAGCCAGGGAAAGAGGTGGGGTAGGTGTGAGGTGTGGGCGATATAGACCCCGGGGGGGTGGTTGTATTTACCACCGGCCTCGCCAGGTGTGACCACTGCACCGGAACCAACATATCACAAATCCACCACTGCGATTATCTCCATAATCATTATCTGAATATGGGATTTGAAAATATATAGCGCGATATTTTCTATAATGGATTTTCAACATAGGGTGCTAATACCCTGTCGAGTTTCCTCTCCTGGCTCCAACGGAGTGAGGATTATGTAATTAATATTATGTAGTTAATGGGGGTTTGTCCCCCTCCTGATGACCAAATCAACCGATTTGGTAATAGCTTCGCCCGTCCGTCTTTTCCTCTATCTAAATTTCTTCTTACGGTGGAAGAACTTAGATGTTTGAGGAAGAGGCAGATGTAGGCCGGCGGTGGGGTGCTCGGCAGCTCGGGATGGGGGTAAGGTATGCCAAAGGAAAGGGGGCCGTAAAGCCCCCTTCTGATTTTCCTCGTCAATGGTAGACGATCTGGGCGTATCTCTGCTGGATCAGGTCTACGTGGTACAGGTGCCCAGAGTGCTCCTCCTTGCAGATCAGAGCCGCGGTGAGGGCCTGGTCAGTGGTGAGTTTGTAGTCCGCGGTGATCATCCAGACGACCGATAGGGAGAGGTTTACCTCTGGCAGCTCGGGGAGATCGTCGTCGTCCGGGTCATCGTCATCGTCACCCAAGCTTCGATACTCAGACATCAGCCGGCACCTGCTCATAGGTGATCTCGAAGATATCCGGCTTGCACGGGTAGAACTCGCCCTTCACGCCCTTGATGATCCAGTCACCGAAGCCAGCCTCATGCTGACCCTCGAGGGTGGGGACGATGATGCCCAGGGTCATGTCGAAGAGCGGCTTGCTCCAGAACATGTCCGACCCACACCAGGCCATGATCTCGATCGCATTCTCCGGAGTCAGCTGGCGGGCCTCGATCGTGACGGGCAGCTTGCGGAAATGGGGCATTTGATTTCTCCTGAAAATGGGTGTTGCATTAATCACCTAATGGTGATCTAAAACCCAAACCCGATTATTAGATAATCAAATCGGATTAGCAAGGAAAATCCATGGAACCCATTCTCCAGTTCTTCAAGTTCTCGCACCTCCCTGAGGGGCTGCAGGGCGTATCAGCGCCGTTCAGCGCGATGGCCCATCTGGGGCTGCTCACCTTCTGTGTGCTGCTCCTCAAGAACGGCTATACCGTTCCCGGCACCAGCGCCTGCGCCAGTCCGGAGAACTACAACCGGGAGATCGGCGAGCGCCTGGCCAAGGAAGACGCCATCAAGAAGATGTGGCCGCTTCTCGGGTACGAGCTGAAGAACAAGCTCTACCACCTCTCCCAGGGAGCCGATCTGCCCCAGGGCAAGGCCGAGCCGCAGGCGAGCGCCGACAGCCCGGTGGGGGCAGGGGAGGCGACCGGTGCCTGATGCCGAACCGATTTCCCCAACTCCTCCTGATGACGAGGAAGAGCGGGCCATCTGGGCAATTCGGAAAGTGGTGAAAGCCACTACGGGCATGACCATCAGTGTTGAAGAGGCCACGAGTCTCTTCAACATCGCCAAGGCCCGCCTTGCCGAACAGACTCCGGAGAGTGCTCCCTGATGGAGGTCGTCCCGATGTCAGTGGCTATACTGGCTCTACAGAAGCTCTATCGGGCTTTCACGGGACGCGGTCTTCCTGAAGATTACGCCCGTCGGCTTGTCCTGGAGGCTAAGACCGACAAAAGTTAAGGGGGGCCGAGCGCCTCATCTCGACCCCCCCATCCTCCTCAGCGGCGGAAACCCACACACACCGCGAGGGAACTAAATCCGGGATAATCTGAAAAGGATTATGGTGACGTCCTAATCAGAATATGTCACTAATGATTATCATAAAAAAGGTTTGACGCAAGGGCCATCATGAGTACTCCGTCGCTATTCAGCACCCCACCGTTGCAGGCCCCGACTGTTCCCAACCTGGCTCCAGCAGCGGTTGCTGCCGTGCCTGCACCTGCGCCGGCTGTGTTCACGATCGCGGATGTGAAGAAGGCCCTGCCTCCGCATCTTCGTGCCTCTGCTACCCAGGAGATGGCAGACACCCTCAACACGATCTCGTCTGACCCGATCGCGGCCGAGAACATCAGGGACAACTTCGTCGGGTACAGCACCGTCCTGAAGGAAGGGAAGTTCAAGACCGAGGATTACATCCACGCGGTCGCCTACGTGTCCTTCAAGCTCATGGGGTACAATAACGAGGACAGCTACGCTCGAGCGTTCCCACAGCGATACGCCAACCTGCTGTCCAAGGGCACCAGCAAGAAGGACATCTCGGCTTACGTGTCAGCATATCACCGCGGCAAGCTGGTGAACCTGATCATGGAGCAGTGTCTTGTTCCTACCTGGGTCCTCAACCAGGATCTCTTTCAGCGTGCCTTGAACGTCCAGGCCGACCTGATGCTGAACGCCAACAGCGAGAAGGTCCGAGCCGAGGCTGCAAACTCCATCCTCACGCACCTGAAGAAGCCCGAGGCCAAGGGTGACTTCCAGATCAACCTGAACACCAATGAGAGCTCAGGCATGGCCGATATGCGGCAGATGCTCGAGAACCTGGCCAATCAGCAGCGGGACATGATCGAACGCGGACAGATGAAGACGATCGACGTCGCAGCTTCTCGGCTGATCCGGAAGGATGAAGATGCTGACGTCTCCTGAGACCACTGGACAGGTTCTGGATCTGGATCATCAGGTCAGCATCACTGGCCGGCACATCATCAAGCAGACCCTCGATCAGTGGCTCGATGCGGTCGACTACAACGAGCTGAACGACGGTAGGTACGTGCCGAGCGAGTTCAGTCTCGTCTTCATGAACTTCATCAAGCTGGTCAACGGGGCTGAGGGCGAGAGTCACAAGACTCCCCCGGTGCACCTGAAGATGCTCGACAAGCTGGCCAACTCGATCTCAAGCCAGGTTGCCAATCTGTGTTTCCGCGGTGCGGCCAAGACGACGCTGTTCTTTGAGTACCTGGCTCCGTTCCTCGCGATCTTCCAGTACCTGCCTGGCTTCGGGTCATTGGACAGCATGATCTATGTGTCCGACTCCATGGACAACGGCGTGAAGTCGGCTCGCAAGAACCTGGAGTTCCGGTACGAAAACTCCCCGTATCTGCAGGAGTGGTTGCCAGAAGCTCACTTCACCGACAACTACATCGAGTTCAGGAACCGAGACGGAAAGCCATTTGGCATCAAGATGTTCGGTGCCAAGACCGGTATCCGCGGTACCAAGATCTTCGGCAAGCGACCAAAGCTGGCAGTGCTCGACGACCTGGTCTCAGACGACGATGCCAAATCCAAGGCGTCGATGCAGTCGATCAGTGACACCGTCCACAAGGGCATCAACTACGCGCTCGATCCGACCAGGCGGAAGATCATCTTCAACGGTACGCCCTTCAATCAGCAAGACATCCTCATCATGGCTGTCGAGTCTGGTGCCTGGGACGTCAACGTTTGGCCGGTGTGTGAACGCTTTCCCTGCACCAAGGCAGAATTCATTGGAGCCTGGGAAGACCGGTTCACCTATGAATTCGTCATGGAGCAGTATGAGAACGCAGTTCTCAACGGGACCGTCGAGGGCTTCATGCAGGAGCTCATGCTTCGCATCTCGTCCGACGAAGAGCGCCTGGTGCAGGAGTCCGAGATCCGGGAGTATTCCCGCTTCCAGCTCCTCGAGCGCACCAGTCAGTACAACTTCTACATTACGACCGACTTCGCTACGTCCGACAAACAGACCAACGATTACTCGGTCATCTCGGTCTGGGCCCACAACCACAATGGTGACTGGTTCTGGGTGGACGGGTATGCCGAGCGAGCCACGGCCGAAAAGCCGGTGAATGAGCTGTTTCGCCTGGTTCAGATCTATAAGCCCCAGTCGGTGGGCATCGAGATCTCAGGTCAGCAGCGGGCGTTCATCAAGTGGCTGCAGAGCGAGATGCTTTCCAGGAACATCTGGTTCAACTTCGCCTCGAGCCAGAAGTCCGGAGAGGCCGGCATCATGCCAGTCCTCAACAAACTCGCACGCTTCAACCTGGTTGTGCCGCTGTTCAAGGCTGGCAAGATGTACTTCCCGGCCGAGTGGAAGGCCTCGAAGATCATGGCGCTGTTCTATGGACAGATCCGGATGGCCACCAAAAATGGCCTCAAGGGGAAAGACGACTGTCTCGATACGATTTCCATGCTAATGTATATGAACGCTTGGAAACCGAGTGAGCAAGCCCAGCACCCGATGCATGGGCATAACGGTGGTCCTGACTGGGACGCTGATGAGCTCGCCGACAATAACCAGAGCTCCCTCTCCTCCTACATCGTCTGAGCCGATTATCAACATAATCCCCGGGGTGATTATATGCTACTCTCTGACCTCTTCCGCCAGCTGTCCTTTGGAGAGCTGTCCAATCTGGCCATCAGCAACTCCGGGTCTGGGACGATCGTCGAGGCCAAGCATCCGCAGCTGATCCACTACACCAATGATGCCCTGGTGAAGATCTTCACTCGCTTTGTCCTGAGCGAGAAGGAAGTCATCATCGAGCAGATGACCGAGGTTACCGAGTACCACCTGAAGGCGAAGCACTCGGAGTCGGTTGGTACCGAAGGCAACCTCTACATCATCGACACGGCCGAAGATCCGTTTCAGGACAACATCGCCATCAGGATCACCGAAGTCTGGGGTGCCATCAGCTCGGAGAGCGAGCAGCACGTCAAAATGCCGCTCAATGACACGGCCCATCCCTATTCTCTGTTCACGCCGGCACCGCTCGTTCTGCAGGTACCTGAACCCGTCGACGGAGAGCCTCTGGCGATCATCTACCAGGCCTATCACCCGAAACTGATCGACGTGCCGGTCGAGCCAGAGGTGGACATCAGTCTGGATCAGGAGATCGATATACCGCGGTACCTCGAGGACGCCCTCCAGAAGCACATCGCGCACAGCGTGTTCTCGCACATGAACGGGGCTGAGAACGTCGCCAAAGGGGCAGAATACTTGTCCGATTATGAACGGTGCTGCCAGGAGATCGAGAACAAGGACCTGGCATCTCAATCCTGGCACACCTCCCACACCAAGCTGGAACAGCGGGGTTTCGTATAATGGCTCGTCGATCGTCACTGAGTTCTCCGGAGAACCTCGGAACCCAGGCAGTCAATGAGCTGCTGGGTGAAGCCTACCGCGTCGTCCGAACAGTCGAAGAAAACATGGCCTCGGTGGTCAGCGTTGCCGAGAATATGGCCGACATCAACGAAGCTATCGAGGTGGTGGACGATATCCTGGCCGCTGCAGACCTGGCCTCGAACAAGGCTGCTCAGGCAAGCGCCAGCGCCGACACCGCTGTAGCGGCAAAGGTGGCATCGGAGGCTGCTCGAGATCTGTCGGAGAACGCCTGGGAGGACTTCGATGCCAAGTATCTTGGTTCCAAGGCAACCAATCCAACCCTCGACAATCAGGGCGGGGCGCTGATCGATGGGGCGATCATCTGGCACAATGTGGTCAAGGAGTTCCGTGTCTACGACCTGCTGACCACGGTCTGGGTGTCGTTCACCGCCGAGAGCCAGTCTGCAGAACAGACTCCTTTTACTTCGTCGGGTGGGTTGTCGGCGGATAACGTCCAGGACGCTCTGGAAGAGCTCGATACCGAGAAGGCCACGGATGCTGCTCTGAGCGCGCATATCGGCGATAACGACAATCCTCATTCGGTAACCAAATTTCAGGTTGGTCTGGGGAGTGCCGAAAACACGGCTGATCTGGACAAGCCCATTTCAACTGCCCAGGCTGCTGTGAACACAGCACTCGATGGGCGCCTGGATACCCTCGAGCAGGGGTGGTTGACGGGTGACATCAAGTTCACCATGGATCCCATCGACCAGGTCGGCTGGATTGAAGCGGCTGGCCTATCGATCGGTAATGGGGCCAGTGGTGCGACCGGACGAGCTAATGCTGATACGGCGAACCTCTTTGCCTTCTTCTGGCATGCAACTCGACGTGCTGCCTGGTCCATCACCATTCAGGCCTCTGATGGTGCGGGCTCCACCTTTGGTGCAGATGCCGCTACTGACTTCGCGGCCAACAAGCGCTTGGTCATGCCGGACATTTCGAAGCGGTTCCCCCGCTCCTCTGGATCAGGCCTGGATGTCGGTACCAAGGAGACCAACCAGAACAAGGCCCATACCCACGCTGGATCCTCGATTGCCAGTAATGGCAGCCATACCCACAACGTCAGCATGACGGCCAATGGTCGCTTTGGCCTGAATGCTTCGGCGTCCAACGAAGAAGACTTCGGCTCTAGCGACTCCATCAAGGGATCCGGAACACGTCATATGACGGTGTCCACCGACGGTGCCCATACCCACGACCTGACTATTGCTTCTGATGGCGGCACGGAAGCCCGTCCGGACAGCTTTGTAGTTAGGGCCCTGGTTCGTCTCTGAAAGGACAAAGCAATGAGTCGGTTCACGAGCGAGTTGATCATCCGCTACTACGATGACAATCACGGTCGACAGGCCGTTCTGTTGGAGTCATTGGTATGGGAGTGTGACGAAAAGGGCAGCGGTCTGCTGGTCACTGTCCCTTTCGGTTTCGTCAGCGATGGGGCGAGCGTACCGAGATTTCTGTGGTGGCTGATGCCGGCTTGGGGTGACCGCGGTACTCGAGCTGCGATCCTCCACGACTTCATCAAGGAAGAGATGATCGCCGGACGCCCGATACCTGGAGCGAGCACTCACTGGGAGTGTGACCACCAGTTCTACCTGGCTCTGAAGGCACTGAGGGTTGAGGAATGGCGGGCTCGTCTCTGTTACTGGGGCGTCCTGTCAGCGTCTGCTGTGATTGTGATGAGCCAGAAGCTTTCCTGGATCCCGTTCATGCCAAAGCTGAGATAATGCACCTGTAAATCCTGGTGGCATTTCCAATCGGATTTTGGTAGCCTATTATCCGATAATCATTCATCCTCCAGCCGTGGTCTGAGCCTTCACAGGGGCAAATTACAGGAGCTCGCAGCATGATACTCGATCTGATGGTCTGGGCACCCACCCGAGAGGCCTTCCTGGTCGGCATGGTCTCCAATGGTCTGATGATCCAGACCGAAGATGGATACCAGCCCACCGCTGACGTGATGATCGACGAGATCGGCCCAATCTCCAAGTTCATCAGCGAAGAGGAGTCGCCGCAGGAAGTACCTGGTTGGCATGCGAACCTCAGGGCTGTCGGACAGCTCGCTCTCGATGTGACCCACGACCTCGACCAGGAAGGGGACATCTTCCAGAGGACCTATATCCTGCACCTGGTTCCAGGCCTCGAGTGGAAAGAGATCACCGAAGAAGGTGTTCCAGCGGGCTGGCAGGGCCCGAATGGTGTCCGACTGTTTGACCCATCGGTGGTCCAGTCTCCGATGAGGGTCTGGGCCTGACAGAGACACACGGCGGTGCTGAGTAAATCCCGGTGGAAATCCCACCGGGATTTTGTTACCGTATTATCAGATAATAGCCCCGAGGATCCAGATGACCACTACGCTGCGCGTCAGCAATATCACCGCCGCCAGTTGGACTGAGCTTGCGAGCGGATCGGCCAACGTCACCGTCGACTTCGACCACAAGCACGCCGAGGGCGTACGGATCCGAGTGGAGACCTCTGCTCCTGGTTCCGAAGTGGTGGATGGTTTCGAGCTCACCAAGTCTCGTCGCACCTTTCCGATCGCCGGTCTGGGCAGCACGGACAAGGTCTATGCTCGATCCATGAGCGGCACTGTCTCGGTGGTTGTGGCGAAGAGCTGATGATCCCTTGGTCGTTGAAGCATGGTCCAGCCGCCGAGCCTGGCGTCCTGGCCATCGGAAGCTTGGGTTGGTGGATGTCCAACGCCGAGCTGGATCTCGATTTCACCAGTGATCGGTCCTACAACCGAAAGACCGGCTTCAACGGCAGCCCGAACGGCCTTTTGACCTACACATCGCCGAGCCCGAAACTCATCTACGGGTCCGATGGAGTCTTGGGATATGCGCCGCATAATCTGCTGACCTATAGTGAGCAGTTCGACAATGCGATCTGGTTGACTGGAGGCCTAAACTCGGCCGTCAACTCTAACGTCACGTCCGCGCCAAATGGAACAACGATGGCGGACAGGCTGATCGACAATGTTGCCGGCGGCAGCAGTACTGTCGGCATTGCCTACGCTGTTACTGTATCGACCACGACCGCGTATACCTTCTCGGTCTATTTGAAAGCGGACCAACTGAGTCTCGCACATCTCCGCTGCGTGTCTCTAACGACACCGGCAGACGGGGGTGTCTGGTTTGACCTTTCTGCCGGCACTATCCTTACGCAGAACAGCGGCTACACCGGTTCGATCCAGTCGGTGGGGGGAGGATGGTATCGCTGCGCAATCACGTTTACGACCGACGCTGCGGATACCGCAGGACAGTTACGCATCTATCCGGCCGAAACGGACAACGTGGCGACTGTCACGAGGGATGGGACTTCCTCGATTTTTATGTGGGGTGCTCAACTCTCTCGCGGCTCGACCCTCTTCGACTACATCCCCACCACGTCCGCAGCCGTCTACCACCTCCCCATCGACCATGACCCTGTGACCTATGGGCCTCTCGGGGTACTCATTGAGGAACAGCGCACGAACCTGCTGCTGCAAAGCCAGACATTCGAAACAACGTGGAATACACAAAGATGTTCGATCAGCAGTAATGTTGCACTGGGGGGAGATGGGACGCAAACCGCAGACGCCTTTGTTGAGGATAGTGCTAGCGGTAGCCATCAATTATATCAGTCTATCACAAAGGCAGCGTCCTCTATACAGTATGCACTATCTGTGGAGATTGAGCCAGAAACTAGAACGTGGTGCAGACTTATAGCAAACACCGGTGGTGAAGCAAATTTTGCGCACGCATTCTTTGACCTAACTGGAAATGGTGCGGTTGGATCGACAGGTACTGGCGGATCAGGATTTACTTACCATTCAGCAACCATAGCTGTTTTGCCTAATGGAAGGTATAAGCTAACTCTAGTGTTCACATCGGACGCAGGGACTAGTCTATCATTGGGAATAAAAAGTGCTGACATTAATGGTAGCACCGGCCACGTAGGAAACAGCCTTACTGCGTTCTATCTCTGGGGTGCCCAACTCGAAGCCGGTGCCTTTGCCACCTCCTACATCCCCACGGTTGCCTCGCAGGTGACGAGGGCGGCGGATAAGGTGACGATTGCGCAATCTGGTTATGCCTTTAATGTCAATGCTGGTACATTTGCGGTCGAGTACGATCTTATCGGATATGTGGCTAACTATCGTATTGTATCAGGAGGCGGCGCATACCGTTATTTCTACGGTCCGACTAACGTGACAACCTTAGCGAGCTATAACGGTTCTGCAGCAGTAACAACAACTGTAGTGTCGCCAGTAAATAGCCCAATAAAAAGTGCGATGAGCTATGATGGTAGCGGTCGATCAATCACTGATAATGGTGATGCAATTAGTGGCCTGATGACTGACGCAAATGCATTTCCTACTTTAAGTAATACAACAGGTATTGGCGCGGATCCGGACGGAGCTTCGCCACTCAACGGACACATCAAGCGCCTCACCTACTGGAACACCCGCAAGTCCAACTCCGAGCTACAGGCATTGTCAGCATGAGTCATTTCCTAGATAATCGGTACTGGTAATGCCAAAAACATTTTGGTAGGTTATTTTCCGAAAATCGCCCACACGATCCAAGGACCCTATCAGATGGACAAGTCGATCCCAGCCGGAGCGGCGATACTGCTCCGGTTCATCTCCCAGACGGAGACCAGTTATCCCGAGCCGGCTTGTTATGATGTGGTTTACGCTCACAAGCAGCGGGAGCTGAAGAAGCCTATCACCCAGTGGACACTCGATGAGGTTGAAGCAGACGGTCCTCGTCGGACTCGAGCCTATGGCTCCTCCGCAGCCGGCGCCTACCAGTTCATGCGCGATACCCTGGATAAGCCCGGCACAGTGCAGGACATCGAGGGCGAGATGGGTCTCACCGGCAAGGAGCTCTTCTCCCCCGATCTGCAGGATCGCATGGGCTTCCATCTGCTCAAGCGCCGCGGGTATGCAGCGTTCATGTCCGGCAAGATCGATCGGGTGGAGTTCGGAAAGCGCCTTGCCCAGGAGTGGGCGTCATTCCCTGTCCTGGCTCCGACCAAGGGCAGCAAGCGTTGGGTCAACCGCGGGCAGAGCTACTACGCTGGCGACGGCCTCAACAAGAGCCTGGTGAAGCCCGAGCAGGTCGAGGACGTGCTGGATGCCGCGTTCAAGGCAGGAGACAAGATCCCAGTGCCCGCCTCGGTGACCAACACCAGCCGAGTCGTCCTGATCGGTGGACTGGCTCTGGGCGCCCTTGCTGCGTTCTGGGACTGGATCAGCTCGATCCCCTGCAATCTGCTCAACGTGTTCTGCTGAGGCTGCCATGTGGAAGCGCATCACCTCCTGGTTCAAGTACTCTGAGACCATCTTCCTGGCTCGTGTGCAGATCGGTCTTGGAACCGTTCTGGGCGTCCTGGCCAACACCGAGCCAGCGCTGTTCTCCAACCTGACCGGCGCCAAGTGGTTCCCGCTGTTCCTGGTGGGCCACGGTGTCCTCGTCGAGTATCTCCGGAAACGTCGAGACGACGAGATGAAATAACGAGAGGGCCTAGAGCCCTCTCGTCTTTTTTCCTTTCCAGTAGTGCTATCCAATCTCGGCAACTACTGTCCCCTGAAGAAACACAACCTTGCGGGACTGTTACAGCCATGACTGGCAATATTACGTGGGAAATGATTATCGGCCTCATCGCTATTGGTGGAGCCATCGCCGGGGTCTGGAGGCAGGTCTCGGGAGGCATCTCAAAGGTGGCAAACGATCTGCAAGCACACAAACTCTATGCCGCAGAGACCTTAGCTACCAAGGATGGCGTCAGCCAGCACTACGACATGGTCGCGAAGTCCATCGCCGATATCGGTGACCGCGTGGAGAAACGGCTCGATGGCATGAATGAACGGCTCGATCGAGTAATCGAGGCGGGGCAACGCCCAGCGAGCCGGAGCCGGACCACCAACTGATGGGTAAGCAGATCAATCGTCTTACGGAGTGGTTCTGATGAGTGAGATCTTCGCGTTTTTCTCCCTGATCCAGGGAGCAACCCTGTTCATCACCGAGTGGTGGATCGTCCTCTTCTGGGCAATTCCAGTGCTGTTCGGCTGCCTTTTCCTGATGGGCTGGTTGGGTCCGCGACTCTCCATGCCGGCCTGGGTCGGTGGGCTGGCCCTGGTGTTCTTCAAGATCGGGGAGAAGGTGGGTCGAGATAATCTCGAAAAGGATTATCAAGAAAAGGCCGAAAGGGCTTCCAAGAAAATCGGTGGTCGTGCTACTTTGGCTGACCTTCTGAAGCGTCTCCGTCAGCGCTGAGCGCTTAGACGCCTTTTCCAGATAATCGATCTCACAGGTTCCGGCCATGCTGCAAGACACCTCTAGCTCCGAACGGCCGGTAAATCCGGCCATGGCTCCCAAGCTCACCAATTGGGCAAACGAGCCGACAGCGCAGCAGCTGCAGGAGGATCTCGAGGCGTCTCGTCCGGCCCACGACACCTTTGTACAGAAGATCGAGAGGTGGCGTGGTCTCTATGAGATCACCGGAACGAGCAAGCCGGTCAAGATCAAGGGCCGGTCCCAGGTTCAGCCCAAGCTGGTGCGCCGGCAAGCAGAGTGGCGTTACGCTGCACTGAGTGAGCCGTTCAACTCTTCTGAGAAGATGTTCGACG
>Ga0172376_10002119_pt1 | contig 24675 bp, 13 predicted proteins | sample Lak35m_FD_121114 | JGI IMG/M metagenome (GOLD analysis project Ga0172376, IMG submission 121114) | Freshwater microbial communities from Kabuno Bay, South-Kivu, Congo - kab_092012_35m | ecosystem: Environmental > Aquatic > Freshwater > Lake | place: Democratic Republic of the Congo: South-Kivu...
GATTTTCTCTCGTCGGGGCTGGCCGAATCCGGAGGCTGGCTCCTGCTTTCGGCGGCGGTGTTTGCCGGCGTCGCGTATGGCTATGCGAAGTTTCCGGTCGCCTTTCTCGGGCCCCTTCTGTTTTTCGTGCTCCTCGGGCCGACGTCATCGGTGATCCCGGTCAAGACGCAGACGATCGCGGAGCATCGGGCGTATCTCGCGAGCGCAGCCCTGATCGTGCCGGCCGTCGCGGCGGCGTGGCTTGTCGCCCGGGAGCGGCTCGCCCTATCGCCGCGGTTCTGCGGCCTGGCCGCGGCCGCGGCCGCGCTCGCCCTCGGCATCTCGACGGCGGCCCGCAACCGCGAGTTCGTCACCCCCGAGATTCTTTGGCGAAAGGCCCTGGCGGCCGAGTCGCGGAACGAACGGGCGATGATCAATCTCGCGGCGCAGCTGATTGCGAAGAAAAATCCCGCAGCACTCGCGGAGGCCGAGCGGCTCTTGGCTCGGGTGGCGGAGACGGGCCGATATCCAAAGGTGCACAGTGTCAACGTCGGCTCGCTCGCAAAGGCGCAAGGCCGTTATCCAGAGGCACTTGCCGCAATCGATGCGGTCCTCGAACTAACGCCAGATGAGCCGGCCACGCTTGCCGACCGCGGCTACGTTCTCTGGAAGCTCGGCCGGTTGCCAGAGGCTCTCGCCGCGCTCGATCAGGCGCTGGCCCTCGACGACCAGATGGCCCCCGCCTGGCTCAATCGCGGCAATGTGCTCCTCGACTTCGGCCGGCACGAGGAGGCCGAGCGATCGTTCGCCCGATCCGTCGAGGTCGATCCAAAATATGCCAAGGGCTGGGATCATCTCGGCATCGCCCGCCAGGACCGGGGCGACCGGGCCGCCGCCCTCGACGCATTCAATCGGGCGGTCGCATGCGATCCAAAAGACGCCGAGGCGATCTACAACCGCGGCCGGCTACATGCCGAAGCGGGACAGTCCGCCGCAGCCATCGCCGATTTTTCGTCGGCCCTCACGGCCGATCCGGCCTTCCGCGATGCCCATTACAATCGAGCCGTCCTCCTGATCCGCGCAGGTCGCCAGGGAGAGGCACGAGCCGACATCGAAGCGTTCATCCGACTCGGCGGCGAGGCCCCTTCGGCCGTGCTCGCCCTCGTCGGCCTCACCACCAAGCCCTAAAGCCCACTCCATGAACGGCCTGAAGAGCGAACAGCCCTCCGTCGTTGTCTGCATTCCCGTCTTCAACGACGCCAAGAGCGCCGCGCTCCTGCTCGACAAGCTCGACGCCGTCGCCGCGTCGCTGCCCTATGACTTTGCCGTCGTGGTCGTGGACGACGGCTCCCGCCACGACGAGTGCGCGGCCCTCCCTGGCCCGACGCCACACATCCCCGCCGTCGAGGTCCTTCGATTGCGCCGCAACCTCGGCCACCAGCGGGCGATCGCGATCGGCCTGTCGTTCATCGCCGCCGAGACCGATGCTGACTACGCCGTGGTGATGGATGGCGACGGTGAAGACTGCCCGTCTTCGCTGCCCGAGTTGCTCGCCATAGCAACAGACGGCTCGCCCCACACAGCCGTGTTCGCCGAGCGGCTCAAGCGGCATGACGGCGCTGGGTTCATGGTCGGCTACCGGACGTTTCGCCTGCTGCACAGGCTCTTCGTTGGCCGCGACGTGAAGGTGGGCAACTTCAGCGTCCTGCCGCGGCCGGTACTCGAGCGGGTGGTGGGCGTATCGGAGATCTGGAACCACTACGCGGCCGGCGTATTTCACGCCCGGATTCCGGTCGTGCAGGTGCCGATCGCCCGCGGCCGCCGGCTCGCGGGCGAATCGAAGATGAATCTTCCGTCGCTCGTGATGCACGGCATCTGTGCGCTGTCGGTATGGAGCGACGTGATCGTGTCGCGGTTGTTCGTGATCGTGGCCGGGCTGATGGCGGCGGTGGTGGCCGCGCTCGGCGCCGTGCTCGCGATCCGGCTCTTCACGACGGCGGCCATTCCCGGCTGGGCGACGTTCACCGCGGGCATGCTCGTGATCGGCGGCCTGCTGCTCGGGATCGTGAGCCTGCTTTTGGCCGTGTTCGTCCTCGGCAACCGCAGCGCCGCCAACTTCCTGCCCCACCGCGACTGGCGGGATTACGTGCTGCCAGAAGATCACGCCGCCGTCGCAGGCCGCACTCCGCTGGCCACGGAGTGATCGATGGGAGCCCGAACCGCAGGCAAAGGTGAGCGAGCCCCCGGCCCGCCTCGGCACCTCTGGATCGCAGCCGCCGTCATCGCCCTTCTCGCCGCCCACTACGTCCTTGCCTACACGGCCACGCTCGGCGCCTCGACCACGTTCGACGAGCCGCTCCACATGGTGGCTGGCGTCGCCTATTGGACGCTCGACGACTACCGGCTCCAGCCCGAAAACGGCAACCTCCCGCAGCGGTGGTGCGCGATCCCGCTGCTCTTCATGAACCTGAGCTTTCCATCGCTGGACCAGCCCGTCTGGCGGGAGAGCGAGGCGATTCTTCTGGGGCGGCAATATCTCTACACCTGCGGCAACGATCCGCAGGCTATGCTCGCCGCCTCCCGCGCGATGGCCACGGTCTGGTCCACGGCGCTCTGCCTCGTCGTCTTCCTCTGGTCGCGGTCGATCTTCGGCACCTCCGGCGGCCTGGTCTCGCTCGCGCTCGCCGCCTTCTGGCCGGCCCTCGTCGCCCACGGGCCGCTGGCCACGAGCGACGCCTGCGGCGCTCTCTTCTTCACACTCGGCGCCTGGTCGCTGTGGCAGTTGTTCCACCGGATCACGCCCGCCACGCTCGCCGCCGCCTGCCTCGCGCTCGGCCTCGCTCCGATCGCCAAGCATTCGAGCGTGATGCTCGCGCCGGTCGCACTTGTGTACCTCGCCGTGATCGCTGTCCTCGGCCGCCCGCTCGTCGTCGATCTCGGCCCCTGGAAAACGGTCATCCGCGGCCGCTCGCAGCGGACCGCCCTCGCATTCGCTTCGCTGATCGTCCCGCTCGCGGCCGCTGTGTTTTTCATCTGGGCGTCATGCGGTTTTCGATACGACGCCGCTGGGCCCGGCTGCGGTCCGCTCGAGTATCGTCGCTACACAACGCTCGACTCCTGCAACGAGCATGCCGGCGGCATCGGCCGACTGTGCGACCTGCTCGCCGCATGGCGTCTCCTGCCTGAGGGCTGGATCTACGGGTTGAGCTACGTCGGGGCCACCGTGCGGATTCGCAATGCGTTTGCCATCGGTCAGTATTCGAGCGACGGCTGGTGGTGGTACTTCCCGCTCTGCCTCGCGATCAAGAACACGCTGCCTTCGCTCGCCCTTTCGCTGTGGGGCATCGGCACCATCTGCCGCGGCATCCTGCGGAGCATCGGCCGCCGCGTGCCGCTCGATCCGGCGACGTACGACAGTCTCGCGCCCCTCGGCATCCTGGTCGTCCTCTGGCCGACGTTTCTCACGAGCCACCTGAATATCGGCGAACGCCATCTGTTGCCGTCGTACCCGCCGCTGATGGTGCTGGCGGGCGGAGCCCTAGCCACCGCGTCGTCGGCGTGGGCCTGGCGGGCCGTCGTCATCCTGCTCGCCCTCCACGCCGGCGACGTCGCGAGCCGCTGGCCCTCCACGCTCGCCTATTTCAATCAGATCGTGCCGCGGGGCCGCGAGTATCAGTGGCTGGTGGACTCGAATCTCGACTGGGGCCAGGATCTGCTGCGGCTGCGGAAGTGGCTCGAGAGGCATGCTGCCGACAACGAGCGAGTCTATCTTTACTATTTCGGCAGTGACCTACCGGAACATACGCTTCCCAATGCGGAGATTCTGGGGTTCGCGCCAGAAATAGGAACCCCGCAGTCTTTGCAGCCGGGTCTCTACTGCATGAGTGCGACGTCTCTGCAGGCCGTGTACGAGCGCCCCGCGGCATGGTGGTGCGAAAGACATGAAGAGACCTACCAGCGGTCACGCGAATATGTTCGGCGGTCTGCGGCCAATCGCGGCCAGCCAGTTTCCGCTGACGCAGTCGCCACAGCGGATCCCGGTGTTTTCGGTCCCGACACCATGGAGCCAGCAGACTTGGCGCTCGGGGGACTCGACGACGCCACACCCCACGACCTGGCGACGTATGCCTTCACCATTCTCCAGACGGCGCGGCTCCGGGCATACCTCCGACAGCACCCGCCGGATGCTTCCGCGGGCGGTTCGATTCTGATCTTTTCTCTGTCTGAGGCAGAACTTCAGGCGGCTCTCACGGGGCCGCCTGCCGAACTCCGCCCAAAGTGCTGGGAGAGCGATCGCGGCGCAGCAGTCGCACCACTTATCCGCCGTGCCGATTCGCTCATCGCCCAGGGCAAATGTGGCGACGCAATCCCGCTGCTCGTAGAAGCCTGTGGCATGAACGACCTCAATCCGGTCCCCTGGGGACTGCTCGCGATTGCCTACGCTGACAACGGCCGGGAAGCCGAGGCGATGCGGGCATTTCGCAGGGCGATTCGCCTGGCGCCAAAGTCCGCTGAGCATCTTTATAACCGCGGCACCTTCCACGTGAAGCGCGGCCACATCGAGGCAGGCATCGCCGACTACGACGCGGCGATTGTCGCCGACCCCAGCTTCCGGCAAGCATACTTCAATCGTGGCGTCGCGATGCTGAGAACGGGCAAAAAGCCGGAGGCAATCGCCGATTTTGCGCGGTTTCGGGATCTTGGAGGCGAACTGCCGGTAGCGCTCGAGCCCCTTCTCGAGAACGCCGGCCCGGAGCGCCGGCCATGATCGCGATCGGCCAACGTCACCGTCGGCTCCATGAACTCCTGATCGTGGTATCGCTGCTGGCCGCGCATCTGGCTCTTGTGTTCACCGCCACGCTCGATGCCACAGCAACCTACGACGAGATCCTGCACATCGCCTCCGGGCTGAACTACTGGCGATCGGGTGACTATCGCTTCCAGCCGGAAAACGGCAACCTGCCCCAGCGCTGGTGCGCGGTGCCGGTGCTTCTCTTGAACCCGCGGTTCTCCGAGGACGCCGCCGCCACGCAGGCTGCCGACGCCATGCGGATCGGTCGCGGGCTGCTCTACCGCTCCGACATCTCGCCGCAACTGATCATGGCGGTGGCTCGCCTCGGCTCCGTTGCCTGGTCGCTCGCCCTCTGCCTCGTCGTATTCTTCTGGTCGAAGTCATTGTTCGGCTTCGGGGGCGGGGTCGTGTCGCTCGCCCTCGCGGCCTTCTGGCCCGCGGTCGTGGCCCACGGCCCGCTGGCTACGAGCGATGTGTGCGGCGCACTCTTCTTCACGCTCGGCGGATGGTCGCTCTGGGAACTGCTGAATCGGGTGAGCGGCTGCACGCTGGCCGCCGCGGCTGCCGCGGTCGGCCTCGCAGCGATCGCGAAGCACTCGAGCGTCGTTCTGGCACCGGTCGCACTCGCCTTTCTCGTGGTGGTGCTCATCGCCGCGAGGCCGCTGCCGGTTCGGCTTGGTTCCTGGTCTACGACGGCGGCGAGCCTGCAGGCCCGAGCATGGATCGCCATGGCAAGCCTCGCGATTCCACTGGCTGCGGCCGCCGGCTGCATTTGGGCATCGTGCGGGTTTCGCTATCTGCCAGTGCCGGGCGGCGATGCCGGGCTCAACTATTACTGGTTCGACACGCTCACCGAATGCGTCGGCCACGCGGGGGGCGTCGGCCTGATCTGCGAGTGGCTTGGCAGCCTGCGATTGCTGCCCGAGGCGTGGCTCTGGGGCATGAGCTACGTCGCCGCCCGAAGTAGCCATCGCTATGCGTTTGCGATCGGCGAGCACTCCGTGTTCGGATGGTGGTGGTTTTTTCCGCTCTGTCTGGCGATCAAAAACACGCTTCCTGCCCTTGCCCTCTGCGGCTGGGGCCTGGTGCGGCAGGTGGCGGCGATCGCCGCCGATCTGCGGGGCCGGCTGCCGCTGCGGGGCGAGACGTGGGGCTGCGTGCCGCTCGTGATCATGCTTGCCGTGCTCTGGCCGATCTTTCTGACGAGCCATCTGAATATCGGCGAGCGGCACCTGCTCCCGTCGTATCCACCGCTCATGATCCTCGCCGGCAGCGTATGGCGGGCGGCGACCTCCCTCCGGCTGAAAGCCTTCATCGTGCTCCTCCTCGGCCTACATGCCGCGGATGTCATGGGCCATTGGCCGGCGACGCTCGCCTATTTCAACCAGATCGTGCCCCGCGGTCGGGCCCATGAGTGGCTCGTCGATTCGAGCCTCGACTGGGGCCAGGATCTGGGCCGGCTCGCGCGGTGGCTCGACCGCAACCGGCGGCCGGGCGAGCCGGTGTATGTCACCTATTTCGGCGGCGTGCGGCCCGACACCACGCTCGCCGATTTCGAGCTGCTCGGCCTGCCGCCGGAGTGGGGCATTCGGCAGTCGTTGCGGCCGGGGCTGTATTGCGTAAGCGCGACGGCGCTCCAGGGCGTGGCCGATCGCCCGCGCGGCCCGTGGTGCCGCACGTTCGAAGATGCCTACCGCGCCGCGGGCGAATGGCTTGCGAAACACGAGAGCGACGACGACGAAGCGTCGGCACGGCAGCTGCTCGCCCCCCTCACCCGCAATCGCGACGAACTGGGCGTCCTGTCGCTTGGCGAGCCGCCATCCGACCATGCCCTCGCCGTCGCCGCCTTCAACATCCTCCAGGCCGGCCGGCTCAAGGCGTTCCTGCGGCACCACCCGCCGGATGCCGTCGTCGGCGGGTCGATCCTCGTGTTCCGGCTCACCGCCACCGACATCGAGCAGGCCTTGCACGGCCCGCCCGCGGAACTTGCCGCGCAATCGTGGTTCGAGCGGGAGCGCTATGGCACGGCCGACGAGCTCGTCCGGCAGGGCCGGCGGCATCTCAATGATGACGAGCCCCACGAAGCTCTGGCTGTATTCCAGTCGGCGACGAGGCTCTATTCCGGCGACCCGCGAGCCTGGGACGGCCTCGCCGTCGTCTGCCAGGCGCTCGGCGACCCTGAGCGCGCGGCGCACGCGGAGCGGCGTCGCGACCGGCTCCAGGCCCGGCTGAACGCAGCGGAGCCTGAGCGATGACCGCCAGCGACGTGCAGGCGTGGCTGACCCGCCACCCGCGGATGATTCTCGCGATCGCAGCCGTAGCGGCGATCGCCGCCTACGCCCCGAGCCTGCGTGGCCCATTCCTCTTCGACGACCTATCCGAGATCGTGGACAACCCCGCGATCCGCACGCTCGTGCCGCCGTGGCGGCCAATGTTCGAGGGGGGAGAGCTGCCGCATCGGCCGATTCCCTATCTCTCGTTCGCCGCCAACTATTCGTTCGGCAGGGTGCTCTCGGCGGTCGTCGGCACGGCGCCGCTCGATCCGCTGCCGTATCACCTCGTCAACGTGGCAATTCATCTCCTCAACGGCTGGCTGCTGTATCACGTTGCGAGCATGCTCCTTGCCCGCCGCCGGCCTGACCATATCGGCTCCTTTTCACCTTCGACAGTCGCTGCGATCGCGGCGGCCCTCTGGCTCGTGCATCCGCTCCAGTCGCAGGCCGTGAGCTATGTCTACCAGCGGATCGAACTGCTCGCGGCCTGTTCCGCGCTGGCCACCGCCGCTGCGTTCCTGAAGGCCGCCGGATCCCCGCGTCCGCTGCCCTGGGTCGCCGCAGCCGTAGTGGCCTGCGGCCTCGGCATGGCCTGCAAGGAGTGGGTCGTGGTCGCGCCGATCGTGATCCTGCTCCTCGACCGGGCGTTTGTGGCACCGTCGTTCCGCGAGATCATCGCCCGGCGCGGCGGCTGGCACCTCGCCCTCTTCGCAACCTGGCCGATCCTGTTCGCCGTCGTGGCCATCGAGCGGCACCGGTACCCCGAGGCGGGCTTTTCCCCCTGGCAGTCGCTCGTCTATGCGGCCAACCAACCAGTGGTGATCCTCTGGTATCTGTCGCGGCTGGTGATTCCGGTGGGGCTTTCGATCGATCATGGCGCCGTGCTCCGGCAGGATGTCTTGGGCGGCGACGCCTGGCTGCTGCTACTTGCTGGCGCCGCGCTGGCCCTCGTCGGCTGGGCCGCGGTCGCGCTGCCACGGCGGCCGGCTGCCGCATTTTCGATCCTCGCGTTTCTGCTTCTGCTCGCCCCCACGTCGAGCCTCCTGCCCGTGCAGGACGTCTGCGTGGAGCATCGGATGTATCTGGCCGCGGCGATTCCGATCACCGCAGTGGTGGCGTTGGTTGCAAGCCACACGCAGATGTTGCTGCCCGTCGCGGCAACGGCGGTCGTCGTCCTGGCCACGTTGACTGCGGCCCGCAATACCGTCTACCGCTCACCGCTCGCCGCCTGGCACGACGCCGTCGTGAAGAGCGGCGGCAGTTCCCGCTCGCTCTCCCGCTACGGCACCGAGCTCTCGAAGCTCGATCGCCATGACGACTCAATCGCCGCCTGCACGGCTGCCGTCGAGCGCAATCCCGTCAATCCCGTGCCGTATGCGGCGCTGGCCGCCGCCCTGCTCAACGCCGATGAGCCCGCGCGGGCGGCAGACGCCTGCCGGGCCGGCCTGGACACTGCGCGTGACGGACAAGCGGGGTTTCGCGATCCCGTCATCGACCGGCTGGGCATGTACCTCGGCCTCGCCCTCGATCGGCTTGGAGACCCGCGGGGCGAGCCCCTGCTCCGCACGGCCGTCGAGCGGCTCCCTGACTCGCTCGCCGCCAAGGAGCATCTGGCGCGGGCGGTCATACGGACCGACCCGGAGGCCGCGGCCGTGCTCTGGTCGCAGATCGCCGCCGCGGCGCCCGACGACCCCTATGTGGTCTTCAACCTCGGCTCGGTGGTCGCCCGGTTCGACCCCGCGGCGGCGCTCGATCTCCTGGGCCGTGCGATCGCCCTTGATCCGAACAACCCCGACGCCCACAACAATCTCGGCAACGCATTTCTCATACTCGGCCGTCATGCTGACGCCATGAACGCCTACCGTCGCTGCATCGAGCTTGCCCCCGGGCATCCGCAGGCGGCCGCGAATCTTGAACGGCTTGGTGCCGGGAGCCGGTGAGGCAGAATGAGCGGCATGAACGACGCTGTTTCGGTCACCCTTTCCGACGCTGCGCCCGCTGAGCCGACGTCGCGGCCGACGACGCCAGCAGGCCTCTCATGGCTCGAACGTGCCCTGATTGCAGCCGCGCTCGCGGCGGCGCTCACGTGGCTCTGGCTCTCGTGGTGCATCTTCCCCCTGCGGAGTTGGAACGACATCCGCCTCGCGCCCACGTTTGCCCTGAAACTCGGTCTCCCGCTCTATCCCGGCGCCGACGGGGCGGCGAGCACGTGGATGTATGGCCCGCTTCCGGTCTGGCTCAACTGGCCGGCCACCTGGATGCCGGGGCCTGGGGAGGCTCTGTTCTTGGCGGGCGGCATGAACATGGCATTCCAAGTTGCCGCAATTGTTGCGGTCTGCCTCGCCTGGCCGACGCCTCGCTCGGGCCCGATCTCGCTCGGCGGCCGGCTGCTGGCCGCCGCCGTCACGATCGCGATCTGGCCCTGGGCCAACTGGCAGTTTCTGCAGGCCGACAACTACGCCTTGGCATGCGGCCTGTTCTCGAGCCTCGTGCTCGCCCGCGGCCGCGGCGAGGCCGCGGCGTGGGGGGCGGCGGCTCTGGCCACCGCGGGGCTCATGTGCAAGCAGACGTCGCTCGGCGTGCCGTTGGGGCAGGCGGCCTGGCTCGCGGCCACCGCCGGCACGCTCCCGGCGCTTCAGCATGTGGGCAGGCTTGCCCTCACAGGCTGCGGCTGGCTCGCGGTGCTCCTCGCCGCCACCGCCCTCCGCGGCACGTGGTTCACGGCGATCCTCACGCCAGCAGGCCTGCCGTGGGCCAACGATATCCTCGAGCGGTTCATGGACCTCGCGCCCCACTTCGCGGTGCATCTCGCGGTTCCCGTCGCGGTCTGGCTCTGGCTCATGCGGCGGCAGGCCGCAGGCGATCTCTTGCTGCCGACGCTGGTGTGGGCTGCGGCGTGGCTGCCGGGCGTCGCCTCGGCCTTCAAGATTGGCGGCACGCTCAATAACCTCCAGGGCTTTCCCCTCTGGCTGCCGCCGGCTGCGGTCGTCGTGACCGCCACGTTCTCCCGTTTGCCACGTGGCCGGGCAATCCGGGTTGCTCTGGCCATCGCCGCGATCGGGATCCTCGCCGGCCGCATCGTCACACGGCCGGTGGGAATCTGGCAGCCGCTGATCGTTGCCTACGATGACGCCCGCGACCTCTCTCGACAGTTTCCCGGCCAGATCTGGTTTCCATGGAATCCGCTCGTCACGGTGTTTTCCGAGGGCCGGCTCTACCAGGTGGAAGACGGGCTGTATGTCCGTAGCCTCGTCGGCAGGCCGGTGTCACACGTAGCGAGTCGCGAGCATCTGCCCCCGCGATTCAACGCGATCGCCGTCTCCAATCAGGGCAGCACCTGGGGCATCGCGGAGAAACTCCTGCCCGCGCCGCTCGAAGCGATCGATCTCGGCAACTGGACGCTCTCCCGAGTGCCGGGGGGGCCGGCGATCGTCACGGAGGAAATCGCCCCATGACACCATGGCCCAGCATCGCCGCAGCTCCCGCGGCCGAATGGCCTGAGTCAGGCTCCCGTCCGTCGCCGACTCCGTGGCAGCGAGTTCTGCTTTGGTCGTTCGTCTCGCTCCTGCCGTTCTGGTCGCTCTTCGTGGCGCAGTTCGTCCGCGGGCAGCATCTCGGCACCGGGTTCATTTGCTATGACCTCGCCTATTACGTCGCCAATGGCCGAGAGATCTTCGAGCGGGGCAACGGCCTCGGCTACTCTAATCCCTACGACACCTCCCCCGATGCGCCGGTGATCTACTACCACTGGCTGCCCTGGCTGTTTGGCCTCGGCGTGTCCGTGCTCGGGATCGATCCGGGGCGCTGGTTTCTCGCCATCGGCGTGGTGGCCGGCATGGCGTTCGCCTTCGGCACGTTCCGACTGGTGGAGGCGATCCTTCCCGAGCCCCGATTCCTGCCCGGGCTGTTTCTGCTTGCCATGTGGGGAGGCGGACTGTTCGTGCTCACGGCCTTCGTCGCGAACTGGTTCCTCGAATATCCGCTCTGGTATCAGCTGTTTCGCTACGATCCGTTCGAGGGCTGGTGGTTCCTTTCGTGGGGCCGCAACTCGCTCTTCACGACCGAAGCGACCTACCACGCGCTCGTGGTCTGGGCCTGGCTCGGCGTGGTGCAGGGTCGGCCGTGGCAGGCGGTCGGGTTGATCGCGGCGCTTGCCGCCACGCATCCCTTCTCTGGCGCGCAGCATCTGGCGATCCTCGGCGTCTGGCTGACGGTGCGGCTGGCGACCGACCGCCGCTTCCTCGGGCCGTGGCTGGCGACGGCCACAGCGACTGCGGCGTTTTGTGGCTACTACTTTGCGTTCCTGCCGCAATTCGAATCGCACCGCGCAATTCACTCGATCTGGTCGCTCGAGTGGATCGTGCCCTGGGGCTCTTTTCTCACGGCCTATCTGCCGGTGGCCTCGTTCGCCGCGTCCCGCTGCTGGCTCGACCGCCGCCGGTGGCGGCCGGAGATGACGTTTTTTCTGGTAGCTGCGGCGGTGTCGCTGTTTCTGATCAAGCACGAGCTTTTCCTGCCGCCGAAGCAGCCTCTGCACTTCACCCGCGGCTATGTCTGGATGCCGCTCTTGCTCCTCGGGCTGCCGCTCATTCAGCGGCTCGCTGCCCGCATCGTGGACGGCCTGCCGCGGCCGGCGGCGGTGGCGATCCTCACAGCCTGCGCGATGCTCTGGCTCGTGGACAACGCCACCTGGCTTGTCCGGATGAATCTCCGCAACGCCGATGAACTTCGCACCACCACGGCCGTCTTCGATCTCTTCCGGCAACTCGACAACCGCGACGAGCGGGGTGTCGGCCTTGTCCTGAGCGGCGAGGCGATGGACGACAATTATTTGCTCGGCACCTACACCCGGCTCGACCCCTACGTCGGCCATCTCTTTCTTTGCCCCGATCGCGAGTCGCGGATCAAAACTACGTCGCGCTGGATCAAGACCGGCGCCGAACACCCGTCGCTCGAGACGATCGACGTCGTGATCCTCTCCAAACTCCGCGGCTACCCGATCGACTTCAGCGGCTGGGAGATCATCTGCGAAAACGACCGCCTGGCCGCGCTGCGGAGGCCACGATGATCACGTCCCAAGTGACCGTCGCCCGGTGGGCGTTCGTGGCCGTGTTGCCGTTCTGGTCGGTGTATCTGGCCCACGTGCTGCTCGGGCCCAACCGGCCGACGGGCTTCATCATCCTCGACTGTGCGTATTACTGTGCGAATGGCCGGGAGATCTTTGAGCGGGGCAACGGACTGGCCTACTGCAATCCCTACGACCCCGATCCGGCGGCCCCGGTGATCTACTGGCACTGGCTCCCGTGGCTGCTCGGGGCAGGCACGAAGCTCGTCGGACTCGATCCCGGGTTCACGCTCTGCCTGCTCGGGGCGATGGGCGGCCTCGCCTGCGCCTATCTCACGTTTCGCCTGGTCGAGGCGGTCCTGCCGTCATCTCGCTATCTCGTGCCCTGCTATCTCGTCACGATGTGGGGGGGCGGCCTGCTCGTCGTCACGGCCGTGGCGACGAATCTCGCACTCGGGCGACCGATCGGTTCTTTTCTGCTTCAACACGATCCGTTCGACGGCATGTGGTTTCTGAACTGGGGCCGCAACCTGATCCTGCCGACCGAGGCGATCTACCATGCGCTCGTGGCGGGGGCATGGCTGGCCGTCGTTCGCGGCCAACCGGGGGTGGCGGTCGGCTGCATCGCGGCCCTCGCGGCCACACACCCGTTTTCCGGCATCCAGCATCTGCTCGTCCTCGGGGCCTGGCTCGCCTGGCGGTCGGTCACCCGCCGACGAATCGAATGGCCCGCGGTCGCACACCTTGCCGTGTTCATCGCCTTCTGCGGCTACTACTTCGGCTACCTGCCCCGATTTCCCCAGCATCAGGACATCCACGGCCGCTGGTCGCTCGAGTGGAATCTCAGCCTGGTGAGCCTGCTGGCCGCAGGTGTGCCCGTCTTCGCCCTCGCGGCCGCCCGCTGCTGGCGGGATCGCCATGACTGGCGGCCCGAGATGACGTTCTTCCTCTTCGCCGCGGCGGTCTCATTTTGCCTGGCCAAGCACGAGCTCTTCCTGCCGGCGCGGCAGCCGCTTCATTTCACGCGGGGCTACACCTGGCTGCCGCTGTGCCTGCTCGGCCTGCCGCTCGTGCAGCGGGGGCTCAGCTGGGCGTTCTCCTCTCCAGTTCATCCGGGCGGCGGGCTCGCGCGGCATGCTGGCCGCATTGCTCTCACGGCGGCTTTGGCTGGCCTGGCCGTGCTCGACAACACGACCTTCCTCGTCGGCATGTGGAATCAGCCCGCGGATCGGCCGCGGGACTGCCACATATCGCCGGCGCTCGCCGATGCCTTCGGCTTTTTGGAGCGTGCCCGTATTACGGGAATCCTGCTTGTGATCAGCCCGAATGATGACTCGTGGGAGGACTACAACTACCTCTCCGCCACCTACACGGGGCTGACGCCGCTGCACGGCCATCCCTACCTCACACCCGCATACGACGACATCGTCGCGGAAACCCGTGCCTGGTACCAAAAGGGCGCTCCCGCGCCACGACTCGAACGGGTCGATGTGATGATCGTGCCCCTCGACTTCTCCAAAACACTCCCCGGTGGTGCCGACGCCTGGACGCCGCTCCATGCGAACGACGCGGTCGTGGTCTTGAAGCGGTCCCGGCTACCGGGGCTGGTGCCGGTCGGCGGCGACGTCGGCCGGCCGTGACCGGGGCATCACGTCGCCCGGCTCCCGCCGGAGGATCGCGATCAGGCTCACGCCGCTGCGGTAGGCCCGGGCAGGTTCGCGCATCGTGACCACCAAGCGGGCAGCTTCGCCGGCAAATGTCCGCTCGAGCACGGCATTGACCCATCCTGGCGGCATCGTGAAATCGGTCCCCGCCGCGCCGGCCGCCCGGCCCCGCAGCCGGTTGAGTCTCCGAATCGTCCGCACCGCCGGCAGCAGCCTGGCCATGTAGTGGGAGACGAGCAGCGGCGTGACGGGCAGATCCCGCCACACCCGTTCGAGCCGCTGCCTCGTGTAGCGGCGGTAGTGGCCGAAGTTTTCGTCGTGCGGGCTCCAGAGCGACTCGTCGGCCGGCACCGTCACGAGCAGATGGCCCCCGGGCTCGAGCGCCCCGAGCAGGCTGCTCGCAAACGTAAAGTCATCGGGAACGTGCTCCATCACGTCCATCGCGAGCATCACGTCGGCCTCCCGCTCCTTGGGTCCGAAGGCGTCGGGGGCCAGGCCGCAGGTGAACTGCACGGCCGGAAACCGCCGGCGGGCAAGCGCGATGCCCTCGGCCGACGGGTCGATCCCGTGGCAGGCGTAGGCGTCAGCGAGCGAAGCGATGTTGGCCCCGGTGCCGCAGCCCACGTCCACGACCCGCCGGCCGGTCTGCGGAGGGGCGATCTCCGCCAGCAGCTGTCGCACGATCCGGCGGCGGCCACAGAACCACCAGTGGTGATTCTCAATCTCGGCATGAAGCTGAAACTGATCGGTCTGCATGCGGCTTACTGACCCGTCGAGACGGATCCCTCCTGCTGCCGGCGGTCGATGTCTACGAGTATGGCCGCCCGTGTGGCCTGCGTCACTGCCGCGTCCGGGACGATCGCGAGGCTGCGGTCCGCGGACTCGAGCGCCTCTTCGAGCGCGCCGGCCTGCCAGAGTTCCACGGCGAGCGTCTGCCAGCCCCGAGGATTGCGGGGGGCCTTGGTGACCACGTCCGCCCACATTACGAGCCGCGACTGATAGACATGGCAGCGGTTCCAGGTCGTGGCGGCAAGCGCACACGCGACAAGCACAGTCGCGCCGATCGCGGCGGCCTGCCGCGATGCAGCCGGCAGGTGCCGGCTGATCAGCCCGTGTCCGACGGCACACACGCCCACGCAGAGAACCGCAAGCGGCAGATACATCCGGTGTTCAACCATCAGGTCGTTGACCGGCAGCACACTCGACGTCGGGGCGAGGAGCGCGAGAAAGAGCAGGATCACCAGCGCGACGCCCCGGGCGTGCCGCACGCCCCAGGCCGCCACCGCCAGAGTGAGCACCACGGCCGCCACACCGGGGGCCAGCAGGGCGGGGTTTTCTATGGGCAGCCGATACCAGTCGATGCACAGCCGCGCGGGCCACACTGCCCGCGCGAGATACTCCCCAATCACGAGCGGCTGATTCGCGGCATACAGGAGCGGGCCGGCGAGCGGCTGCCTGAAGTCGGTATACCTGTCGCGTTGGAGGATCACGAGGCCCACGGCGATGAGCGGCGTGGCGAAGAGCGCGGCGTAATAAATCGGCCGGGATCGCAACGCCTCCACGAGTGATTGCCAGGCCGCAGCGGGCCGCCAGCGAACGGCGAGCCAGTCGACGAGCAGCACGGCGACCGGGGCGGCCGCCACGTGCTCCTTGCAGAGCATGCCCGCCGCACTCGCCGCCACGCTCGCCGCGAGCCATCGGGCTGGCCGCGGAGACATCGTCCCCCGCAGAAAACAGGCGACCGTCCCGAGGATCGCCAGCGTCCCGAGCGACTCGATCCGCTGGTAGATGTAATCCACGGCCTGTGTGCAGAGCGGATGCACGAGCCAGAGCGTGGCCGCCGCCAGCGCGACTCCCCCCGCGGCGTCTCCTACGCCCAGCCGTCGCAGAATCTCCCGCCCCACCCACCACACGAGCCAGCCGTTGGCCAAATGGATCACGAGATTCACGGCGTGGTAGCCCCGCGGATCGAGGCCGTGCATGGCGTAGTTCATGGCAAACGTGTAGTAGGGCAGCGGCCGGTGCGGCATCGGCGTGCCCTGGAACATCGGCACCCACGGCGGCCAGAGGAGGCGGATCGCAGGATTCTCGGCGATCTCGGAGATGTCGTCCGAGACAAACGCTCCCCGCCAGGCTGGCGCGTGGGCCACGAGCGTGGCGGCCGCCACGATCACAGCCGCCGCGAGCATCCCGGCTCGGCTCACGTCGCCGCCGCGGCGATGCGGGCGGTCCGCGCCTTCCGCCGGGCGATCTCCGCGAGCCGATCCGCCTCGGCCTGCTCGATCTCCTCGCCGCTGCGCACCAGCCGCGCGGAATTGAAGATCACGATCAGGCCGCTCACGATGTGCAGAAACGCCGCCCACACGGGCGTCACATAGCCCGCCCCGGCGAGCGACATGAAGACCAGGATGAAGAGCCCGCCGATGATCATGTTCTGCCGGATCACGGAGATCGTCCGCCGGGAAAGCTCCACGAGGAAGGGCACACGGTTGAGGTTCGAGTTCATGAGCGCGATCGAGGCCGAGTGGATGGCCACGTCGCTGCCGGCGGCGCCCATCGCGATCGAGATGTCACCGGCGGCGAGGGCTGGGGCGTCGTTTACGCCGTCGCCGATCACCGCCACGCGGTGCCCCTTGGCCTTGAGCTCGTCCACCATCTCGAGCTTCTCGTGCGGGAGCACCTCCGCCTTGTATTCGCTGAAGTGCATCTGCTCGGCCACCCGCTTGGCCACGCTCCGGCGGTCGCCCGTCAGGATCACGAGCCGCTTGAGGCCCAGGTCCCGCAGCCGGTCCACCGCCTCGGCCGCCTCCGGGCGGGCGTTATCCTCGAGGCCGATCCAGCCGGCCAGTTCACCGTCGCGCACGACATACAGCACGCTCAGGCCGTCGGCATCGCTCGAGGCCTGGATCTCGTTGATTGCGGCTACGCCCGCCCCTGAGAGGCCGTTGCCCTTGTCCGAGAGCCAGGTGCCCCGGCCCACGAGCACTTTGCGCCCGTCGATCTCCGCCCGCACGCCCTTGCCCGCGACTTCCTCGAACTCCGTCGGCCGCGCGAGCTTGAGCTTCGCCTTGCGGGCCATCTCGGTGACGGCCCGGGCCACGGGATGGCGGCTGTCCTGCTCGGCGCAGGCCGCAAGGCGCAGGAGGTCACCGGGCTCCACGCCCTCCTGCGGCGCGAGCCGCGTCACCTGCAAAATGCCCGTTGTGAGCGTGCCCGTCTTGTCGAACACGATCGCCGTGAGGTTCCGCGCGGCTTCGAGCGTGACCACGCTCTTGATCAGCACGCCGAGCCGGGCGGCCGCGGAAAGTCCCGCCACCATCGCCGTGGGCGTGGCCAGGATCAGCGCGCTCGGGCAGGCGATCACGAGCATCGCGATCGCCCGGTCGAAGGCAGTATCGGGGTCGCTTCGCAGGGCGAAGAAGAGCACCACGCCCACGAGCATCAGCACGGTCGGCGTGTACCAGGCCGCGTATTGATCCACGAGCCGCATGATCGGCGTCTTCGTTTTTTCAGCCTGCAGAATCAGATCTTTGACGCGGCCCAAGAGCGTGTCGGCCCCGGCCTTCGTCACCTCCACGTCGATCACGCCCGTGAGGTTGATCGTGCCGCCGAACACCTCGTCGCCGGCGATCTTGTCCACCGGCAGCGATTCGCCGGTGATGCTCGCCTGGTTGATCGTGCTCGTGCCCGTCACCACGCGGCCGTCGGCGGGGACATTGTCACCGGGGCGGACGCGGACGAGATCGCCGGGCCGGAGCACCTTCGCCTCCACCATCTCCTCGCCGCCGCCTTCGCGGAGCCGGGCGGCCTTCGTGGGGGAGAGTTTGATCAGCGACTCGATGCTCGCTTCGGCCCCGATCGCCGTCCGCTTCTCGATCAGCCCCGACACGATCATGAAGAAGGCAATCGCCGCGCTTTCCTGATATTTGCCGGTGGCGGCCGCACCGATCACAGCGAGGGCGACGAGCGCGTTCATGCCCGCCTCCCCTTTGAGGAGATCCTGCACGGCCGCATAGACGAGCGGTGCGCCGAGCATCAGCATGGCAAGCGCCGCGGGGATTGCCGGATAGAGTTCTTTCGACCAGAGCAGTTGGGCGATCACCGAGCAGAGCAGGAGCGTGCCGCCCACGAGCGTGGCGCCGATCTGCCACTTGAAGAGCGTGTTGCCTCGCGGGGTGGCCGGGGCCTCGGTGCCGGGCTCGCCCACGTCGTGGCTGGCGAAAACTGGAGGAATTGGAGCGGGCGAGGTGACCGTGGCCAAGTGAGAGTCCTTCTTCAATTCATCATGAAAACTGGTTGTGCCGCTAATCGCGTCGCTTTCGCTCCGGGCTTTCCGGGTTCCTGGGATGAACGGGCGTGCAACCGACCGCCAATCCATTCTACTTGGCGGGAGCGGGAGACGCCTCCTTGCCGGCCTTCGTGTTTTCAGCAGCTTTCTTCGCCTCCTCAGCCGCTTTCTTTTCCGTGTCACGGATCTTTACGACGCGGGCGGTGATCTCGTCGGCCTCCTTCCCGCGATCGGTGCCCTTGAGCACGACGGCGAGCGATTCCAGCGGCGCGATCAGAGCCACGGCCTCGGCGCCGTCAGTCTTCTCCCGCACCTCCACGATCGCCCGCAGTGGCTTCTCGGCGGCCTTGTGGTTTTTGCGGGCCAGGTAGAAGTCGGCCAGCGACCGCAGCGACTCGAGCGTCTTGGGATGGGCAGGCCCGAGCCTCTTCAGCCGCACGTCGAGAGCGGCATTGAAGAGTTCCTCGGCCTCGTCGTCTTGCCCTTGGGCGGCCCGCACCTTGGCGAGGCCGTCAAACGACGTGGCCGTCGTGGGATGGCCCATGCCGAGCTTGGCCTGCCGCACCGCCAGGCCCTCGAGCGCCATCTGGGCGGCGTCGGAGAGCCGGCCCTGAAGCCGGGCCACGTTTGCCGCACCACTGAGCGAGTTGGCGATCGGGAGCGAATCGGGCAGCATGAGCCGCCCCTGCACGGCAAGCACCTGCTCGTAGAGCCCGGCCGCCCGGGCAAGGGCCTCGTCGCGCTTCTTGGCATCGGATTTCGCGCCGGCCGCAAGCTTCTCAGCATCGACCGACTGTGCGAGTGAGCTGCCGAGGTTGCCCATCGCCTCCGCGGTCCGCGGATCGGCCGGGCCAAACTGGGCCCGCCGTGTCTTGAACACCCGCTCATGCAGCGGCATCGCGGCGGCGTGGTCACCGGCGGCATCGAGCATCACCCCCAGATTGTTGACGGCCATCAGCGTGGCCGGTTCATCCGGCCCCGACAGACCTTCGGTGATCTCGAGCGCCTTCTCATAGAGCGGCCTGGCCTCGTCGAAGCGACCGAGCCTGGTCAGCGTCTGCCCGAGATTGCCCGCGATCTGTGCCGTTTCTTTGCTCTGCGGGCCAAACACGTCGCGCATCAGAACGGCCGCCTGCTCATAGACGGCCAGCGCTTCGCCATACTTGGCCTCGTCAGTGAGGATGAGCCCAATCATGTTGAGCGACTCACCGACCGCAAAATGCCGCGGACCATACACCTTCGGCGCGAGCTCAAGAGCGGCCATCGCAGCCCGTTTGGCTCCCGCGAAAGACCCGCGCTCCCTCAGGGCCACCGCCTCTGCATGCAGATCAATCCAATCTTGCCGCGACGGTTGCCGAGCGGTCGGCGTGCGGGAGCCGCGGATCACGAGGCCGCCGACAATCGCGACGGCGGCAAGAACCGCGAGCGCCAGCCAATTGGTCTTGCGGGTGCCGCTATCGGGGAACGCGGGCTTCATAGATGCTTCCCTGGTGCTGGAGGAACTTTCGCATGATGCCGCAGGATGAGGGTCTCTACCAGCCCTGCTCATCAAAAACACAAGCAAAAAAGAAACCGGGGCCGCCCGCAGGCGGCCCCGGCTCTTTTCAACCTAGCAGACTGCCGTTGGCAGCCTCACCGGATCAAGACTCAGCCGAGCCACCGCCCGGCTGCAGCTGCCCACGCATACGGCCGAGGAACATCTCGTCGCGGACCTCGTCGTAGGCACCGTTGTCGAACCGGTAGGTGCCGCGGGAGCCCTCGGTCGTGCCGTTCGGGTCGTTCGGGAACGGTCCGATCCAGCTGTCGCCCTTGTTGGCACCGCCGTAGCCGTTGTTGTCGTTCACGCGGCGGCACGAGCCGTCGGCAAAGACAATGTTGGCATAGCCGCCACCGAAGAGGGTGCCGCCGGAGTTCTTGATCTTCTTTGCCTTGCAGCTCGGCTGGATGTCGCTGATCTCGTGCACCTGCTCGGAAGCAGCCGTGCTGTAGACACCAGCGTCAGCCGCCGCCACGACACGCGTCGCCGACGGGCCGTCGGTGAACGACTCGACCGAGAAATCGCCGACCTTCACGATCCGCTTCCGACCGGTCGGGTCGATGAAGCGATTGATCGTCTCGGCAGCATTCGTGCCCGTCGAATTGATCGTCGAGTCGGCACCGTCACCGGCACGAGCCGAACCCATCAGGGCGATCTTGTCGGCCGTCGTCACGAACGTCGCATCCGCAAGCACAGCCGACGAGAGCGGACCTTCGCCGTCGAGCGGGCTCTTGCTGCCGTCGCGGGTGTCACCATTGGTGGTGAAGCGACCAGCGCCGGTCGAGGCCGTGATCACATTGTCACCGCGGCTGAAGTGCCAGGTGGTGGCGAAGTTGGTGTTGTAACCATCGTCCCACACCGTCTGGCTCGAGCCGAAGTAGCCCGTGCCCTGGATGCTCGCCTTGCCGGTCACGGCCGCGTTGTCGCTCGGCCGGTTCACGGTGTTCGAGAGCCAGCGGAAGTTGTTGAGCGTGCCCGACTCGACCGAGCCGGCCATGTCGCAGAACTTCTCGTTGACCTTCATCCGCGAGACCGGGTCGAGAGACTTCGTCGGGTTGCCGAACTTGCCGTTGACGATGTCGGCCACCCAGCCCACCTTCGTGGCGTCGCCGTCACGGAAGTGGTCGTAGGCGGAGGTCGTCAGACGGCCCTCTCCGTCGAGCGTCGAAAAATCAATAAACGCCTTGCCGAACGACTGCAGAATGGCGCCCTGGGCACCGGCCTTGGCCGTCGACTGCACCGCAGCCAGATTGGGCAGCAGCAGGCCGAGCAGGATGCCGATGATCGCGATCGTCACCAGCAGCTCGACGAGCGTGAAGCCCTTGCGAGCATTCAGAAAACTCGTGTGAGTCATTGCAGACTTCCTTTTCACTTGGTTCGCAAGGCGCCCGTCGGACATTCCGCCGATCCGCTTGCGTGCGGGAAGACTAGCCGGCGAATGTGTGGCTGCAACCAGCGGGACATGAGATTTTGATGAAGACGGTTTTTTCGATGAAACCGCGGGAGAATCCTGCGATTATCCGAATCTTTCCGACTGTTGACCCGAGTGTTGACGCAGTCGCCGAGCACGTTTCATGACTCGCCCATCCTTCACGCTCGCAATTTTCTGCTCCGCGACACTGCTGTTTCTTGTGCAGCCGCTCGTCGGCCGGCTTCTGCTTCCCGTGCTCGGAGGGAGCGCCGGCGTGTGGAACACGTGCATGGTGTTTTTCCAGGCGACGCTGCTCCTCGGCTATTTCTACGCCGATCTCCTCACGCGACGGTGTTCGCTGAACGTGCAACTGGCGATTCATGCCGGCGTGCTCGCTGCCGCCGCCGCGTGTCTACCACTCTCCACGCAGCCCGCGGCTGCCGAAGGATCACCGACGCTTTGGCTCCTCCAGACGCTCGCGGTCTCCGTCGGACCGCCATTTTTCGCCCTTTGTGCCACGGCGCCTCTGCTGCAGCGGTGGTTTTCGCAGACCCGTGATCCTGCCGCCGGCGACCCGTATTTCCTCTACGCCGCGAGCAACGCCGGCAGCATGGCGGGGCTGCTCGTGTATCCGTTGCTCCTCGAACCGCTCCTGTCGCGTCGTGGCCAGAGCCTCGTTTTCACGGTCGGGTATTTGTTGACGGCGGTGGCGGTGGCATGCTGCGGCCTCCTCTCGGTGTGGCGGCCAAGGCTCTCTGCGGCGGCCTCGCCGCACGATGCCGACGTGAATGCGGCGATCCCCGCCGCGACGGCCGGCCTCTCTCGCCGCCAGAGCCTGCTTGTCATCAGCCTTGCCGCCGTGCCGTCGAGCCTCGTGCTCGGCGTCACGCAGCATCTCACGAGCGACGTCGCCGCAATCCCGCTGTTGTGGGTCGTGCCGCTGGCGGTCTATCTGGCCACGTTCATGCTCGCGTTTTCGCCCTGGCCGCGGCTCTCGTCAGCCGGGTGGGGAATGGCGCTGCCTGCCGTCATTGCCCCGGCGGTGTTCTTCCTGCTCGCATCGATCGCGCGGCCGCTGCCGCTCGTGATCGTTGCCCACCTCGCCGTGCTCTTCGTGGGAGGCATGATGTGCCACCGCCGGCTCCATGAACTGCGGCCGCCTCCGGCACAGCTCACCCGGTTTTTTCTGCTGGTGTCGATCGGCGGCGTCGTTGGGGGCGCCTTCAATGCCCTGCTCGCACCGCAGATCTTTTCGAGTGTGATCGAGTATCCACTCGCGATCGCCGCCCTGTGCTGGCTGCGGCCGCAGGTGGCGAGCGTCGTGGCGCACACGCCGGCCGACCCCGCATCCCGACGGCGGCGTGGTGCCGCCTGGGTCGCTGTGGCCGCCGCTGCCGGTGCGATCCTGATGCTCGCGGCCGACCGCCTGCTCGCGCTCGGGGTGCTGAGCACGGACGCGGTGGGGCCGGCATCGAGCGTGCTCAAGCCGCTCGTGCGGGCGATGCCGGCGCTTGCGGTCTCGGGCTGGCTGGCCGCGGTGCGACGGCCAGCGGCGGCCGCCGCCGCGCTGTCGGCGGCGCTAGCCGTCCTGCCGTTGACGGGGGCCGGCGGCAGGGTGATTTTTCAGGGCCGGAGTTTTTTCGGCGTGCATCGCGTCGTGCTCACGCCCGCTGGCACCTGGACGTCGCTGCATCACGGCTCGACCCTCCACGGCGAACAGGCCCGTCGCATCGGCGACGACGAGGCGCTCGCGGCGCTGTCCGTGCAGCCCACGGCCTACTACACCCGCAGCGGACCCCTCGGCGATCTCGTCGTCTTCCTGGAGGAGAGGCAGCAGCTTCGCTCAGTGGCGGTGATCGGCCTCGGCGCCGGCACGATCGCAGCCTACGCGAAGCCAGGCATGGCGATCACCTTCTTCGAGATCGACCCGCTCGTGGTGCGGATTGCTTCCGACAACCGGTTTTTCACCTATCTCGGCGACGTCGCCACTGACCCTGCGATCAAGCTGGCGGGATTCCTTGGCGACGGTCGGCTCCAGATGGCCGAGCAGCCGCCGGCATCCTTCGACCTGATCGTGATCGACGCCTTCTCCTCCGACAGCATCCCCCTCCACCTGCTCACGCAGGAGGCCGTCGCCATGTATGCCTCGCGACTCCGCCCGGGCGGCCTGATCGCGTTCCACATCTCCAACAGGCACTTCAACCTCGCCCCGCCGATCGCCGCGATCGCCCGCGAACTTGGCCTCGCGGCGGCGGTCCGCCACGATCTCGACGTGTCGCCGCTCGAGGCCGGATTCGGCAAACGCCCCTCCACCTGGGCCGTCGTGGGAGCCGCTGACGACATCGTGGCCTTTCGGTCCGCGAAGCCGGCCTGGAAGCCGATCGCCGTTTCCGGCGACGCCAAACCCTGGACCGACGACCGCGCGAATCTGCTGGGGGCATTCGATGGATGGTGACCGCGACTGGCGGAGGGCAAGTCGGGCGCGGGCGGCGTTGATGGCCTGAAGCTTTTCACGAATCCTAAACATCCCGTCGATACGATCCCACACGCTGCACCCTTCATTGCCGGGTGTCAGTCAGTGCGGATCGGCGAACTGGTCGCGTTCTCTGAACAGCGAGTCTGAACAGCGAGATAGAAAGGACCGGCGAAATGACTCACAAACAATTTGAAAATCATCGCGCGGGCTTCACGCTCGTCGAACTCCTCGTGACGATCGCGATCATCGGAATCCTTCTCGGCCTGCTGCTGCCCAACCTGGCTGCGGTGCAATCGACCGCGAAAGCTGGTGCTCAGAGTGCCACGCTGCAGGCGTTCGGCAAGGGATTCATCGATTTTTCGACGCTCGACGCCGATGGCCGCCTCTCGTCGGGCGCCTACGACCACGACCGTGACGGCGACGCCACGAAGGTGGGCTGGGTGGCCGATATCGTCAACGGCAAATTCGGTAATCCGACAAAATCGCTCGACCCTGTCGCCCGGATGAAGGTAAACGAGAAGTTCTGCGATCTAGCCGGCTCTGTGGCATCGGGCTCGCTCAACCCGTTTCGCTGGCTCTCGAATGTGGTGAATCGGCCGAGCGACAACGCGCCTGTCACCAATTTGACCAGCACCCGCGGCGCTTCCTATTTCGGCTCCAATCAGACGGTGTGGGACGATGGATACAACACCAACTTCGCCTCCACCTGGCACTTCAGCCGGGGCGACAACGTGATCTCGGATTCGACCGGTGACGGCCGCTTCACGACGAACGGCGATAGCCGCGACGGTGGCAAGTGCCCGCTCGACGGCGAAGGTCCGCTTTCATCGGCCGTTCTTGCCGACCCGACTTTCGTGACGTCGGCCGACAAGATCGCCTTGTTGGGTCCGGCTCGAGTCCGTGACGGCTCCGCCTCGGCGTTCAGTGCTGGTTCCACTCCGAACAGCGCTGAAACGGTCAACCGGTTCATCGATCCGACGGGACGTAAGCGGATCGTGAAGGTCGGCGACTTCTCGGTAGAGTCGTTCAGTGATGGTCCGACTGCAAGCCGCATGATCTCCGGAATCGATGCCGGCATCTACGCCTCAAGTGCCAACGAGCAGGTACACGAAATCAACGACATCGTGCCAAACTGCAAGGCGAAGAAGATCAAAACGTCGTTCGGCCAGCTGTTCGGTGGCGGCTACGCC
>Ga0172376_10002129_pt1 | contig 24585 bp, 16 predicted proteins | sample Lak35m_FD_121114 | JGI IMG/M metagenome (GOLD analysis project Ga0172376, IMG submission 121114) | Freshwater microbial communities from Kabuno Bay, South-Kivu, Congo - kab_092012_35m | ecosystem: Environmental > Aquatic > Freshwater > Lake | place: Democratic Republic of the Congo: South-Kivu...
AGAAGTAAACATGACAAAAATCAAATCAATTAAGCGTTTATCCCCTGAGTTTATGGTGGATATTGAAGTAGAAGGAACTCATTCGTATCAACTGGAGAACGGTTGGGTTTCTCATAATACAGTCTCACAATTAACTGATACTGCTTCGGGTCTTCATATGCGTCACTCTCCATATTATATTCGAACGGTTCGCGCAGACAGAAAAGATCCATTGTGTCAATTCATGATGGACAAGGGGTTCCCACATGAACCTTGCGTGATGAAACCAGATACAGTTATGGTCTTCTCCTTCCCAATGAAGTCACCAGAGGGAGCGCCAACCAGACATGATCTTACCGCAGTGGAACATCTTGATATTTGGTTGATGTATCAGCGATACTGGTGCGAACACAAGCCATCGGTGACGATCAATATTCGGGAACACGAATGGTTACAAGTCGCCTCTTGGGTCTATGATCATCTAGACGAGATCAGCGGGATTTCGTTCCTACCGTTTTCGGACCATGTTTATCAGCAAGCCCCATATCAAGACTGCACAAAAGAACAGTATGAGGCAATGCTTGAAAGAATTCCTAAAAATATCGACTGGTCTGAATTGACCAAGTACGAGCGGGAAGATACTACCACAGGCACACAAACCATGGCATGCTCTGCGGGTTCTTGTGAACTGGTTGATATTACTGCTTGACATTTCCCTATAGACTGTACATACAATAACAACAACTGACCACCGTGGTGGTGGCAGTAAAACAAAGGAGACAGAATGAAAAACTCTATCGTTGGTTTGGTAGCAGCCGTGATGTGTGGCTCAGTAGCAAAGGCAGACTTTATTGTGGTAAACAACCCAGTAGCAGACACGGTTGGATTCTATTCCGACGCATTTGATTCGCACGGTGCATACACCTATGCACAGAGCGGAGCGCAAGGTTTTGAACTTGAGGATTCTTATAGCACATCCTCGCTCCGTTGGTGGGGTTCCATGAACGGGTTCAATGATCAGGGTTTGTCAAACATTAACTGCTTTCAGATCATTGTTTGGAATTCTAATTTCAAAACCGAAGTAACCAATCAGAAAATTGATTTCTCCGACATTGTAGTTACTGCTACAGGAGACACCAATTTTTTTGGTCAACCAGTGTACGAGTTCTATGTTCCTATTTCATTCCAGATTGCAGTGGGCAATTACTTCATGAATATCGGAGCGCAACTCAATGACGCTGCTGGCGATCAGTTTATTTGGTCGCAGGGACAAAATGTTCAAGACTTTTGGTTTACCGATACCAATGGTTCTAAGTGGGGGGAATGGCGTCCACTTCCCAACTTCATTGGTAATACCGCAGGAGGAGCATTTGTTCTCTCTGCACCATCTCCAGGGGCAATTGCTCTTCTTGGTATGGCTGGTCTTTTAGGCCGCCGTCGCCGCTAAATAGCAATAGCCCCCCTTGAGATCGCATCTCTTGGCCGACAACCCCATGCTTGCGTGGGGTTGTTTCTTTCATAGATAAAACAGACCATATTTGAAAGAGTAAAAAGACCATGCCTGCACCAACAAATTATAGCCAAAGAGTAGGACCCCGTCTAAACACTCAACCAGGAGTGAATCCAAAATTCAATGATCTATATGAGGATGTTGCCGGTATCCTAGGCGAACACTCTGAACCTTGGTCTCAAAGCATTTGGAATATACCCACAATTCGTTGGAACTATGTTCCTTTTCAGATTTTGTCTGAATCTACAAACATCGGATGTGTATCGTTCCATGCAAGTGGCATAGAAAAAGTCGAATTTTATGTAAATGATGTCTTGGTAAAAACAAGATGGTATATGGAATACAATTCGGAAAGCGAAAATGATGAGTATTGGTTTACTCTAGATCCTTCTCTGTATACGCCTGGCGAAACTTTGAAAATTACTGCTATTTCGTATTCGTGTAACGGAACGCAGTCAACCCTCGACAGAGTCGATCCAGGAACAGGATTCAATCCAACTGTTCTTTATGAATATGGAACATTGCCAATTAGCACAAGTCCATTTGATTTGTATGCTCCAGCCGGATCTCAGTTTGGGTACGAGACAACTCCCTCTTGGTTTCCTAGAAAATTTTTCTACAGAGGAGAGTCGATAGTTAGATCAAATATAGACCGAATTTTCATGCGTAGTAAGAATGACCATGTTACCTCCTCATATGACCAAAATACTGGCCAAAGTATCGCTGGCGGAATTAATGTTGAAAAATGGACACTTGCGATTGATCAAGAGGGAAGATATGCGCTACCTCTATTTGTGTCAGGAGGTCTTACCACAGAGCAGGTAAGATATGTTGATAGATTGACAGGACCAGGCGGAGATGGTTCGCAGGGAAATCCCTATCAACAAATACCAACTGGATTGACTCAAGCGAATTATAGATTCATCCTAAAAACTCCTGGAATTTATCAGGTCAGACCCGATATCAGTTTGACTTCTCAGCCTTTCTGGACAACTATAGAAGGAACTTCAGACTATACTAATAGTCAATTTATTATGTGTACCAATGTTGATGAATTAGGTATATCGGGACCTGGTAGTGGAACGACAGGATACTTTAGTTTCTTAACCAGAAATTATTTTCCAAACAACGAACTAAGATCTTACAAAAGAAATATGAAGTTCAAGAATGTTTATTTTGATGATTTTTATCTTGAACCAGAATTTGACCAAAGTGCTAAGGGAATTACTAAATCGTGGGCAGACAATTGTTACTTCGGAGCAAAAAGAGCAAAAATATGGGATCAAGGGGGAGTCACCGACACCCTAGAGGCTCTATGCAAGGGATCGCGCGGAAATGATGGATATTATACAAAGTGCTATATCGAATCATGCGATCAGGGAATCTCAGCAAAACTAGTAAGAAACTGTGTTATATCAGAAATTGGTCAAGATGAGTGGAACAATGGTCAGTCTGGTCTTTGTATAAACTCATATTGTGACTACCACATAGCAGAATTCACTTCAGTTCATGCAGACTTCATACAACTGTTTAATGGTATGAAGAATACTATTTGGTATAATATGGTTTCGAATTGGGCAACAAATCAACCATATATGTCAAACGATGGAGATTTTGCAAATATCTCTTTTGTGAATAATGTCAGCAGAACTCCTTCTGGAAGATACCTTGGTGATCAACGGGCATATGTTGGTCAATTTAGAAGCACTAATGATCACAATTTCTTATTCCTGAACTGTGATGTTTATCCCTCTACGGTTTTATTTAGACATCAGTTAGACCGATTTTGTAACAATCCATTGCTTCAAAACGCAACAAATTGGAGTGATACTGTTCTGGCTACTATAGAGGGGGATCTTGCCGCAGGAGCAGAACCATTTGTATTTGGAGATAATTATACAACAAGACAGTTGTACAAAGAACATTACATAATAAACGGAGTGTGGGATGGATTATCCTCTTTAGTTACCGCAAAAAATGCTATATCTTCTGACCCAAAGTACGAAGTAGAATTTGAATTTCCAAATAATCAAGTTCTTCCTGGATTAACAAGAACAAACTGGAATGATGTCAAGTTATTCTGGAAAAAAGGTATGTATGGTTCGGGTGGTACTTTCTGGAGTTTAGTAGGAAACGATCCAGCGGTGGCTCAAAATTATCCTGGATTAGGAAATGAACCCACATACGACGATAATGTTGTTGGGTTAAGCGCAGATATCTTATATCACTCATCCCAATCTGGACATGTGGTGAGAGGAATCGCTCATCCTCAATTCAATCCAACTAACAAGGTGAAGTCCTGGCCTATCAATTACAGCGCACTTCCTGCTTACGAAAATCAAAACCAAAAGAAAACATATCCAGAATTGATGTTCTATACAACTGTAGGAAAGGAATTGTTTACAATTCACGGAAATGGAGAAACTGGACCATGGGTACCATACATGCATTCTGTTTTCCCATTCAGATATAAAGGCTATCCACATTACAAAATGGTTGATCCTACAGAGAATTTTGAAGTCAGAGTAAGGAAGACTATTTCCTCTTTACCTTTACAGTTAGGTGTAAAGAATGTTTCAGGAGAAATAGTTGCTGTGGGAGACTCTGAAATTTTACAGTTTACAGGAAACTCTGCTATCGTAAATGACAAACTTCAAAACCTGTTTGTGAGATCTTTATCTGGTCACAATTCAAATATTGCAAAACCTATAATGGCAGCGGTTCTTTCTTTGAGCGGCAACAACTATGTCTACTATGACGAACTTGCAGAAGAATACAACCATGTAAAATACACATCTCTTCCAGTATTGAAACCTCTTTTAGGAATAGAAACACAACAAAACAATATTGGAACAAACCCAGCATATAACACAAGGCTTTTCATGTTCCCTGCGGGTATGACCAATAACATTAATCCAGTTGGTTCTTCTTCACTTACATCAAATCCTTTGGCAACAGGATTAGTATGGATTAGTCCCGGAGTAACATTTGAAAGTATAAACAACACATCAACAAAAGTCACACTTAACACTATAACAGGCAAGTGGAAAACCTCATCTAGTGAGGATTACTACATCACAAATGGTCTCACAAATAGTAACGCATGGTATCGAAAAATAACTTCAATAACTAACCCTGCGGGAATACCGGTTCAAAATCAGATAGACATCAGACAACCACCAATCGGCAATGGTGATATTAATAGCACAATAACAGAAACTCAACCACAACACACACCAACTGGATATGGTCTAGGGTATGAACAAAAAATAGACAACAATGGTCGCCCAACACCATATTTCTGGTTTACAGCAAATCACGATCCTAACAAAGATAATTCCGCAGGACAAGTAAATGCAATTGCATGTATGACTTTAGGTGTGTTGATGGATCCACTAGCAGCGCAAGATCAAAACAACTATGGAATTGGTGTTACTGATCCAGGAAAAGGGTTGGTATATGTGATGAGAAATGAAATTTACGATGAACATTTTAGGGGCGGTGATGGATTTGGGTTAACTAGATTTCTAATTCCAGGAAAAAACAGAATTGCTATGGCTGTATGGAGTCCAAAGTCCATGCAGTTTGGACCTCCGCATTTGTTTGACATAACTGTTCCTGGTCCCTCATATGCGCGTGTGTTCGGAGAAAGATTCACAGGAAGACCCGAAGCAAACAATGTTCTATCCGTTACATTTAGCCTGATCGGAGACCCCGAACCACTAACTCAGTCCATAGAATGGGGAGAGATCGGACCCGATGGCGAAACAACATCTTTCGTAGGACAAAACGGAACATCTTATACGGTAAATCCACAAGACTTCAATAACTTTGGAGGATCTTTGGGGTATGTGAAGATCGTCGGAGGCAACTCAGGAAACTCCAATACAGATACGATTTTACTCACCTTTGCACCAAAATATCCAGCATTGTCGCAAGATTTCAGCATAGGCTTTGTTGATATTCTAAACGACAAAGAGCCTGTAGGAAGCAAGGGAACCAACTATGCACAAGTAAATGATGTCATCAGTGTCACTTTTGGAAGCGTAGGTGGATATGATGCGCTTGAACCAGACGCTGTAATCTCTAGCAATTATCAGTGGTTTAGAGATGGTGATCCGATTGCTGCTAATGGTACATCAGCATCATACACCCTAACAGCGGCAGATGTCAACACATCAATAAATTGCGAATTGACTGTTACCAATCCAGATACTTATGGAAATCCTGGCGCACCCGATTTAGCATCAGTTCTATCTCGTAGCCTCACGGGTATTGCGGTTAGTGTACCAGTTGACAGACTATGGGCAAAAATTACGAGATCTCCTGATCCAAATATATCGTATGAAGGAGTTACTTTTGGCTGTATGCCAATCACTACAGCGGCTTCTGATAACAACTACGAAATAATTCACCGTGCAGGTGGGCCTGTCGTGGCTATGAAATATAGCGATGACGGAGGAAACACTTGGCTCAACTCTGACGGATTTACCGATTGGTCTCTTCCTCTTGGTTCTGGATCAAGAAGAAACAGTATCGGTTGGCACATTGGAAATATTACAAAGAGCGGAAGGTCAACAATTGTTGCTCCGATAGGTCAACTAGTCTACGAAAGTGCATATTCTACAAGTGCTGTTATCAATAACATCAACTACCGTTACATCTGGTACTCCGATGACGGTGGAAAGACATGGGAAAAAACAACTGCAATCCCTACTACTGTTTCAGACACAGGGTACATTGTCTATGCTACTAAACGAGACAAGAACATATTTGCAACAACTTACAACGGATCGCTTTCCTCAAATAACAGATCTTTGTGGTTCTCCACCGACAATGGGCAAACTTGGACCCCAATGAATCCTAATAATCTAGGAACATCAACCAGTCATATAATCTCTGCTATGAATGTGGATAGAGGATTGACACAGAATGTGAATCTTCTGTTAGCGAATATATCTCCAATCACACAAAATGCAACCAAGATTGTAGTGCCTAATTCCGCAAATAATGGTTGGATTGATGGTAGCCTAACCGGATTTGGCTCTAGGATCAATATAAAGTTTGGAGACAGTAATGGAGCCAAGTATCTTCTAGTTGGATCGCATGGTCTTACTAGTTTCCCACTATATCCTCTATTGCCTCAGAGCCTTACAGGTTCTCCTCAACTGCCATCAACAGGTGTTGCCTCAGCAACCGCTGCGAATGAAGTAACTAAGGGAATTCTTTATACCGTAGATGGCGGTGAAACATTCAAGAGCATAGTCATAGCAGGAGGTAGTACGGCACATCCAATCAGTGATTCTGTTACCGGAGCATTCGGTCTCACAGGAATTGCTCTCAGAGGTCTTGTTGCAGCCTCAAATTCCTCTAGCGGAACTCCATCCTCATCGTTCTCTGTTCTTCCTTTCTACAACGAAACTGAGGGAGAAATCGGATTTATACCAAAAATCAGAACAGGTGGAACTACTCCGGCAGTAATGCTCAATACGATAAACAATCCTGCATCAAGTGTGTGGAGAAATAGACTCTTCTATAAGAGCGTTGATGCAGATGACGAAAATGGTTGGAACCTGACAAATCAGTTCTTTAGCACAACAGGTTCAAACTTCAATCAATTCGACACATATTCTGTGTTCATGGAAGGCGATGTTGGTATTATTCGCAGCAATGTCATCAAACCACCAACAACAGGATATCAATACGCACCTTCAAATAGGCAGACATACTGGAAAACAACAAACAAAGGTGTAAACTGGTCTATACTGAATCCATTTGGTTGGAGCGGAGGAGTCACATCGGATTATCTGCAACCAGGTATGACTGCATTCGTAGACATCATCATACCAAGTAAAGTCAGTAGTGTACCAGAAGATTATTATGCAAGACCAACAAATCTTCAACTCATAACTTCTCCTACAATTACAGGTGGTATAGTTGTTGAAGGTCAGTATGTAAAAACTCCTGGAGACGAGTGCCACTATACTCCTGGAGTTTATAGTGGTTATCCTCCTGCAAATATTACCCATACATGGTATAGGGTTTATCCGGCAGACTATCAGGCATCAACAAACACAGCGACTGATAGATTCCTTGCAAAGAGATACGCTCTACAAACATTAGGTTCATCGTATAACACAAGAGCGAACGATGATACGGATGCAGATACCTACATTTTTGTCGAAGAAGTAGCCACAAATACTAGTGGAACTGTTATCTCTCGTTCCAACATCAAGTATGTCACAACTCCTGATGGATCAGGAGGAAGCGGAGGAGGAGATCCTCCTACTATCGATATAACAACTCAGCCTACAGATTCAACCGTAGATGCTCCCAACGGCGCATCATTCACTGTTGCAGCAACACTACAAAATGGAAGCGGAACTCTACAGTATCAATGGCAAAAAGCACCGTTCAATGGATCATTTGTGAATATTTCAGGAGCAAATAGTCCAACATTGACTATTTCTTCCACCACATATGTTGATGATCAGACTCAGTATAGATGTGTCATCACGGCATCGGGACTAACAGTAACGAAAACAAGCAATACTGCTGTATTGAATGTAAATTACGCCACGGTTGAGTTTCAAATTGACCCACAAGATACTACAGTTGTTGCTCCAAATGTAGGCACCTTTGGTGCTAGGGTAGATAATGAAGATGCGACTCTTCAATGGCAAGAAAAACAGGGTACTGCGTTTGAGGATATTCTAGGAGAAAATGCAGACAATCTTGAGTATCCTTATCCAACCACAACCGCACTCAGCGGAAAAGTAGTGCGTTGTAAGGCAACTCCTCCGTATGGACCTGATGTTTTCTCAAATGAAGCAACTTTGACTGTTTTGGCAGCAACTATCACTATCACAAATCAACCAACATCCACTATAACAAGAACTGCTCCTGATGGATTTGATCTGAATGTACTAGCAACCTCAACTAATCTGTTACCTGTATCATATCAGTGGCAACTAAGCGGTGGATCTTTCTCTGATATTACAAACGAAACTTCAACAACCTTATCGATAGCAAGTACGATCACTGGTGACAATAATAAGCAATATAGATGTCAAGTTACTGTAATTGGAGCAGACAACCCAGTAAATTCAAATACATCAACTCTCACTGTAAATTCTCCAACGATAACCATCAACAGCCAACCACAATCTCCCTTCCAAACACTAGTAGGTAATGATGTATCGTTTGATATTAATGCATCTACTGATAACAACTCTGTATTGAACTATCAGTGGCAACTCAGTGGGGGATCGTTCTCTGATATTCTAGGAGGAATCTACTCAGGAACAGCGTCGAATGAACTTTCATTTGTATCATCTGTGGGACTGAGCGGAAATCAATATCGATGCAGAATAACCTCTCCATACAACAGCACACCATCATTCTCAAATATTATCACTCTCCTAGTTCCAGATCCAACACTGGCAACTATTGTTTCAACCGATCCTCAAGATTATTCTGTTATTGCTCCTTATGGTGCAAACTTCTCCATAAATGCACAAGCAAGTAACCAAGAACCGGTCATCTATCAGTGGCAACTAAGCGGCGGATCATGGTCCGACCTAGAAGAAGCAAATTCTAGTTCCTATGTGTTAAACGCAACAGTTACAGGAGATGACGGAAAACAATACCGTTGCAAAGTAACTGCTCTTGGTTGCTCTGATCTTTACACTAATCATGCTACATTGAGTGTTACAGCAGGAACGATGGTGTTTGCAAATCAACCATCTCCTATAGTGAATACTATAGCATTCAAGCCTGGTGGAGAATCAATATTCGTTGATGCTTTTACAACAAGCGGACAAACAATAATCGCTAATTGGGAAAGAAGCACCAATGGAGGATCTATCTGGACAACTGTTTTGGAAGATGCAGAAAGGGAATTTCCTCAATCGGGAGGTCAGCGTTTCCGATATCCTTTCGAAATAGGAGGAACAGGAACAAGCGGACACCTATATCGTGCTTATCTGACTGCACCATTTACGATATCTGCTACAAGTCAACAAACATTATTGCAAGTAGATGCTGCCACTATTGCCCGACCAACACTGATTGTAAGTAACAGCACCCCAAGAAGTGGATATCCTTTCGCAATCCAACTTTTTGATCCATCTGTAATAGAAGCAAGTACATTATCACAACTACTTTCTTTGTGGGGTCCAGATGTAAGCGCAGCAGAGTTAGCAGAATTGCTTGCCGGATGGGGACAAGAAGATAATCTTGTCATGAGAGCGAACAACGGAAAAATCGTTAATTTCCAATGGCAGAGAGGTCCGTCTGCGGGATCTTTATCTGACATATCAGGAGAAACAGGGTCATTCTTGATAGTAGATGGTCTCACCACAGGAGCATATGCCGAGAAGTTTAGTTGTACACTAACAGCAGATGGTTGTTTGACCGTCACGGCAGATACAGTTCAAATTTTCCCTCAAATCGCAGATAGAATTCAAATTGTTCAACATCCTGCATCTGTGTCTGTAACAGAGCCGGACACAGCAAACTTCTCTATCATTGTACAGGAGAAAGACTCAGACGATCCTCTATCGTTTGTGCCGACTTATCAGTGGCAATTCAGAACAAGTCATCAAGGAGACTTTGCAAATATTGCATCAGGATCAACTTCGTTTGCATACAGCACATCAACGAGCGTATCTATGAATGGATACCAATACCGTTGTGTTGTTGGTGCAAACGAATCCACATCTACTGAATCAAATTTTGCAACGCTTACAGTAACATCCGCAGGTGGTGGAGGTGGTGAAGGCGGAGGTGGACCACCTCACGGAGGAATCAACAACTGGCCATTTGATCTATGTGACCTGAAAATACCACCAACAAGAAGAGGCAATTCTACACCAGATTGCGATCTGTTGTAAGTGCTTTCCATGAGGCAGGATAGAGAGGTTCGATAATTTTTGATATGGCTTGTGCATATTCACGAACTTCCCACTGAGCATGTGGATCGGATCGTTGTGCGTACACCCGCGCGAATGCGGACAACGATCCGGTCCACCACCATTCGGTGTATGTTCCTTGCGGAAGAATGAATCTAGCCTGTTCAGGAGCCACTCCTGCATTGATCAAAAATCGATAGTTCTTTGCTGCCAAATCTGTGACCTGTGAGTACATTCCATCCATTATAGTTTTCGACCCTATATCATCAGGAATGAAGTCGCCAGATCCTTGTTTTGCTCCATTCGTTGGTCTAGTTCTCCATGAGGGATCGTAAAAATCAGGATCTTCATCCACATAACGGCGAGACACCTCGTTCTCAACAAGACCAACTTTATGTTTGAAAAGTTGAGTTCTGATGCTGATTGGTGCCTTGATGTGTAGAGAAATTTGCGGGTGAGCAAATGGGGTCCAATGTCGGTGTTTCGCGAGATACGATATCAGTTTTCCATCTTCGTTTTCTCTGAACCCCGAAACTTCTTTATGAAATGATACTCTGGCGGCGTTCACAACCATCAGGTCATTTCCCATGTGGTTGATGTAGCGAACAAAACCCTTGTCTAGCACGGGGACAGACTTATCCATAACGAAGATCCCTTATGTGTTTACTTTAGTGTTATTGTACCGATTCTCTTGGGAGAATATTGCTTACGAATCAAGTCTATGAAAAGATTGTAGTCCATGGTTTGTCCCTTCCATTTCTTGGGGAACTTTCCTGTTCTACCGATTCGTTTGTATTTTCCAAGTTGAAACTTGTAGTTTTCTTGTCCAATCACTGTGTCGCTTTTTGATAAAACCGCGTCTAGAGTTCCGTCATCGGTGAGACCTACGACGCAATACAGACCGACAAGACTATCAGTCTTTTGTAAAGGACGGCCCATAATAGATGAACCGATGAAATTTACAGACTCTCCTAGTTTATTATTGATGATTCCGTCCATATATTCCCTCGCTAGATTGATAGTCGAAAGTACTTTTCCGTCTCTGCCCAAAACCTTGATACTGTCCGCTCCCATGGCTATACCTGATTTTCTTGCGTTGATCTTGGCTGAGTTCAAATCGACAGAATCCATGTAGCCATTGTCGATTTCTTCTCCTTCTTTATACGCAATCCAAGAAAATTCCGTAGGTGCAGGAGTCTTGTATTTCAAGCCCTTCTTTGTGTATTCCTGATAGGGAGAAACAGAACCTGCGGCACCAAGCCCCACTCCATTTCCGTATTCCTTGAGGATCTGAGAGAAATCTTTCATGATAGTATCTAGCATCTACGCCATTCAGATAGTCGCAGACGAGCAGACATACCAGATACCGTATTTTCATCTATTAGCCTCTTGAGTTTAGAGGGATCAATACCCGACAAGACCATTTCATTTAGGTCTTTCTGTGAGATAGATGACGGTGAAACGAAAACCTTGTGTCCTTGTTCTATAAGCCTCTCCATAGTCCTGACCAACTCTCTGTTTCTTGGTTCATTGTCAAGAACAAACACAGGATTCTCAATTTCAGAGGGTATTTCAACTGAACCCAGACCATTCATAGCCACCGCATTGTCTAGGAAAAGGCTGTCAAGTGATCCCTCTGTAATGTATACAGGTTCATCGGGGTCGATGGCATCCAAACCAAACCACATTCGGGTCTGTTCGGGATCCTTTTTCACCAAGATATATCGCAAACCTGTCTTTTCAAGAATTCTACCCGTTGCACCCTCTAATTCGCCATTTCTTATCATAGGCATGACAAGTCGAGGATCACCACCTACATCAACTTCAGGATCTATGGTCTTAGCAAACTCTGAGAAATCCTCTGCATAATACAACCTGTTCCACTTTTCCGCAGGAATCATTCTGTCACGAACAAAGCAAACAGCAGGGTGATCCTCCGAAAGAGAACTGAGCGTAGGCAATTCGACTATACGCCTTTTGGGAGTTCTTGTCGTTGCCAAAAGAGACTCAGGTGTTCTTTTTTCGTTTCTGCCTGTCAACCCATCAGAGTACTTTTCCATGGAGTACTGCTTGTATGCGTACCCATCCATGAATTCGATGAACTTCCCCAAGGTGGTTCCGTAGTCACAGTTATGACACTTGACGAAAACTCCACCCTTCTTTTCATAGAAGAAAAACCGTGTCTTCGTTTTGTTCTTTTTGCTGTCACCACAAACAGGACACCGACACGATGCCAATCCTGTTTTCTTCCATGCAAACCTATCAAGCCTTGGAGACAATAGATTGATGTATTTGAAATCAATGTGATTCATTTCGATGATTGTATCATACTTTTGTGCAGAAGTCAACCATTACCATAACTAAACTTTTACGATTACAATAAGTTATGGGACAATCCAAGAAGAAATCAGAAACAATCTTACAGAATGCTTATTTTTCTTGACAAACTCAACATTTCGTGTATACATAACGCCCAACTAAGGAGTTGGGGTAGTATTTGCTTGCCTTGCTTCTTGTAGTTTCTTGAAACCATTTCGTTCCTTGATTGTGGCTACTATTTCCTTGGTAAGATCAGATTGTATATTGGTTGCTAGTCCTTTTTCGCCAAAGATACGCTCTTTCTCGCTATCAGTCATGGTTTCTTTTAGAATCTCTATCATTTCGACTATCTCTCTGATAGCAACACCATTTCGTTTGCTGTTGATACTTGACCAAACAACCATGGCTATAGCAGCCAAGAACCCAATAAGCAAGATAATCGCACCGACAAGTGCTATCTCTTGCATATAGTATTGAGATGCCGAAGCAAAACCAATCATCAAAAGTCCTACTAGAGTAAGGGTTGAACCATAAGTCTTATTCAAGAATAGTGCAACTGCCGCACCTCCTGCTATAAGAATGAAGCCAATAACCCAAAATGTGGTGATATACCCATAGAGTTTTTCAAGAGCAGATGCCTGAGCCTGAGCGACTGCTGATTCCAACTTGATGATTTTATCTTCTAGTTCATCGACTTGTTTGTGAAGTTTGTTTAGAGTTTCTACTTCCTTTTCGATATCAATAGCAGATTCCTCTATACTTTTCGCTTTTACTTTGATGTCCTGTAGGCTATCTACGGCCTCTCTGATAGTTGGCTTGATTGGATCAGGAATCTGCTCTACTACAGACGAAACCGCGTCTTCGGTAGTTTCTGCTTCGGACACAATAACCGCCGCGCTTTCTTTGATATCCTCTACAGAATCTTTTGTATGATCAATAACCGATTCAAGACGAGTAGACGATGCTGCGGGTTTAGTTTCTGGTGGAGGATCCTTCTTTTCTTTCGGTAGCGTTTCGCATGCCACAGTCAAAAAACACATCGAAACAATAGCAATAGATCTCAGAATATTCTTCATGGTTGATTCCTGTTTAGTGGACCTACGATGTTTATGGTTTCGTTGTCTCTCTCAATTTGCTTCTTACGCTTCTTCTTCTTCAGAGCCTTGAACCCACCTTTTGGTCCTGGTGGCTCTTGACCGGGAGATACACCTGCAATCGCACCACCACCAACATTATTAGCAGGTGCAGCACCTGCTACGGCTCCGTCCTCGCGCACACGCGCACGGGCCTCAAGGAGGTTAGTATAAATGTCCCCGACTTTGAAAATAGGAACTCCTAGACATGTACCATGTGGAGTCAAAGGTTCCTCAACAACGATGATTTTGTAGTTTACAACATACTCGCCTGGATACATGACGGTATCTGTGGTTGACTCTTTCAGAAACAAAAACTCTTCTGCATGTCCTCGTTCCTCTAACATTTGCATAGCAGAGTTTTGAATCTTGTCCCATGCCTCTTTGCTAGTCTTTATTTCCTTCACTTTTTCCTTGAGAAGATATAGAGCAGAAAGAAAACCTGCGATATTCTGACCCAATCCAACTTTTTCAAGAATGCGTTTGATGTTCCAACAAAGAGTATAGAAGACACTAGGATATGCACTCTTTTGTGCAGATGTCTTCAATTGAGATCTAGGTATGAGAATCGTACCTTTGTCGTTGATGATTCCCTGTTTATATGCGTCCATGGATTTCCACGGAGTTGATAATATCTGAATGAACTTGTAGGCTACAATTACATCTATAATGGACATTCAGAGGCTCCTTAGTCGTTCGATTATTTGTGGATCAAGCGGTATATCAAGAATATCTATGCCTTCGGGTGTATTTGAACGATTTCCTAAGAAATCCAAGTACACTATGAATGTCTTGAGCATCGGATGCAATTGCGGTTCTATGCGGAAAAATAGCAGTCTAGTTGCGGCATCCGTGCCAAAAACATTGTAAACTGTGATAATATGGTTTAGAAGAAGTCTGTCTTTCAATTCGCCAGTTCGATGATACTTTCGTAATAATCTCTTGACATACACGATTCTTGCCAAATCTTCATTGAACTCATCTACTCCCTTGCAGAGAGGATTGTCATAGTTCTTGGCAGCGAACAGAATGTAGTTGTCATTGTCTAGTTTACGAAATTCCATAATCACCTATTCAACATATATCTAGCATAAAAATGACAAGACCACCCTTTCGGATGGTCGTGTCGGAGCGGGAAAGCGGACCTTTCGGTCTGCTTAGGGTGAAAAGTTATTGCTGAAGAGGGGTCGATACACCCATAGGAACGGCTGGATTTCTTGAGCCTTGCGGAGGTGTTTTGACTACCTTCGCCATGATATGAGTCAATCCATCACTCATCTTTCTTGATGATACGGCCAATGCAAGACCATATCCATACTTACGGCTGATTCCGTCATCATAGTCAGGAGAGTATGCTGTCACATCAGTTCCATATGTTCCACCCAAGTACGATAGAGGGAACGACATATCTCCCTCAAAAGAGCCTTGACCCTGTCTGTAGGTAAATGTCAATCCAATTGTCATTAACTTCTGCTGCAACTGTGCAATTGCTGCATCTGGATCCATATAGGAACGAGCGCAGATTGCACTAACAAAGGTATTGATCTTGTCTAGATTCTTGGTATCAAGATCTCCAAGATTTGCGTTGTAGTCAGCGGAGTTTGTGCCATCCATAGGACCAACCTTGTACCCAGAGGTAACTGTTGGGACCGTAAGGAAAGCCTCCTTGAGTTTCTTCTTGAGATCCTTGAATCGCATCTAACACTCCTATCAGCGGTTGAATGAAACGGTGAATTGGGTCGAAGCCGTAACCGTTCCGTCGAAAACTCTCATGGTAACTACCTGATTTCCTGTTGCACCGAATGTCGGTCCAGGAATTCCAGATCCTCCAACAAATCTAACAACAGAGATGTTGTCGGTTCTGTAGGTATAGGTTCCGCTATCAGTTGCCGTAGATCCGAAGAACTCCTTGAACACTGCGGCAGGAACCTTGCTTGTGTCGAGGAGATCTGTCTTGCTCCAAGCAGTGCAACCTGTAAGAGAACCCGATAGAGTGATGTTCATCGTATTGCTGAAGTTGCTATCATTAGCAACAACCTTGATGTACGCAGTCACTCCGTTAGGCATTCCCAGAGATGAAACGCCGTACTTGCTTACACCATATGCAATTCCACCTGAGTTGGTAAGGAAATTGTGAGTAACGCCCACAGAGTTAGGACCACCTGCGGTAGCCGTGTCTCCGTTGAATGGGCATGCAAAATATGGAGCGTAATTTGGTGTATCGCTTCCTACCGTGAGACCTTGTCCATTATTTGGTGCAGTTGCGCCTCTTGAAGTGTAACTTGAAGAAGCAACACCCGCAGCAGATGGGTCATTTGGAAGTGCTACGAGAAGTTCTGTGTAGATCTTAGGGTCGTAGTTACTTGCATTGAATCCAGTGTTTCCAAGGTAAGCACCTTCAAGCGGCTTTTCCCAACCGCGAACCGTGCGAACCGTAAGTCTCTTTTCGATCTTGTTGAGCCATGAAGGCTTGGACTCTTCTCTATCGTTATTGTTCCAGAAGGACATCTATAGGTCTCCTATTGGTTGTATTTAGTTGCGACGGTACTTCTTGATCAGTTCAGGCATAACCGTATTCAGATCTGCACCAACAATAATCGCAGTCTCAATCTCTTTGTAAATCTTAGTTATAGACATCATGTCAACCTGAACGCGGTCGAAATACTTACGATATGCATCGTTGACCGCATTCTCAAGTTGCTTCTTTCCCATCTTCTGTTCTTCGATGATGTTTTTCAAATAATCGATCTCTTCTTCTGTAAGAGCAGAAACAAAATCTTTCAAACTTTCTTCTACTTCTTCGCCAATGTTCTTTGGGTTGCTCTTTGTTCCACGAAGTCCTGTATTGACAGGCATCTTAGCCCCACTACCCACGGGAGACTTAGTTTTCTTAGCAACAGAAGCAGGTGTTTCTAGAGGTTTTGGATCTGCCGCTTCTGTGGCAACTGGCTTACGGAGATTTTGTTCCACTTCATCTTGGAAGTCGTTGATTAGTTCAACCGATGGCTGACATCCACAACCCTTGAGTCCCTCATGAAGGTGAACTCTAATGGTATCTCTTTTGTACTCAGCGGAAGCAACTCCTTCCATGAGAACACGGATGTCCTTTGCCGCTGAAACAGCAGCATCTTTTAAAGACTGAGGAAGGTTCTTCTTTTCTTTGGTTTCTCCACGAAGTACCTTCATGACATCATTGAGAATATTTGGATTGTGGCTTTTGTTTAGCATGGTTTTCCTTTTTGAGGGAATCTTTTGTATTTAGAATAGTTTAGCCCTTGCCAGTTTGCTTCCAAAGATCGGCATCGGCTGTATGTCTCGTTTTTCCACCTGTTACGAAAGAATTGACACGCGCAAGCGCCCACTGTTGAGGTGTTGCGCCAGGACGATGACCGCCCTTCCATGCAGCCATGCCTCTATCGTAAACTTTCTTCAAAATTCTGTAAGAAATACCTGTTTCTGCTGCCTTCTTCCGAAGAGCCTTGGTCGATTCGGAGATGGTTTCCTCTGTGGTTTTTAGTATTCCACTGAGAAATTCAACTTCTTCCTCCGTCAAAGCAGAGACAAAATTCTGCAAACTTTCTTTGATAGTTTCTTTGGGAATAACCTCTTCGGTAAGTTTGTCCAATCTTATAGTAACAAATCCACGAATTTCTTCTGGATAGTTTCCTTCGGCAGGTATCTTTTTTGTTTCTGCTTTGATTGCGGAAGCAGGAATACCAACAGTTGATAATGCAGGTGCCATTTGTTTTGCAAATTTCTGCGCTTGTCCCTTGACATCATTTTCAAAAGTCATCAAAAAACTAGGCCAAATCAGTTTCCATCTAGAGGGAGTATAACCTCGCTTGCGAATCAAATCTGCAAGCATATCACCAAATTTAGTACGAGCGTCTTCTGTTACTAGTGTTGATTGCATCATTTCTTCTCCGGATTATGGCCCCATATCTTTAGGGCAAGTAATTTTCTTGTAGGCTTTCCATCAGGTTCACGCATCGAACCTTTTGCGCCCTTCATTCTGTTTATGAAATTCACCTGTCGTTTTGCCCATTCCCAATCGTTGTCTTTCCAACTGTCTTTCTTACGCTGAAGCATTCTTACAATCGCTCTAGCAGAATCTCTTCCGCTCTTTATCTTTCCGCCACTTGATCCTGCTTTGCCTGATTCCTTGCGAGACAGACCTGCTTCCTTACCCTCGTCCGAATCAATAAAATCCTCTAATTCCTTCGGACTCATGTTGACTAGTTTTGACCATTCTTTGTAGAGAGAGTCTTTTTCTTCATCCTGAACAACCTCGTTCAATCTGTCCTTCTCAGACGGACAGATTTGGCCAGGAGTGTCCTTCCTATAAGTACAGTTTATCTTGTTGGTTCCTACTTCAAGAACCTCTTCCAAACTAGTTTTACCATACAGGTCATACATGAGCCAAGAAAAATCTTCATCTGCCGTGCTTTCCTCATTTTTGAACTTGGAGTAAATTGATTTCTTGTGCAAGTCAATAAGCAAACGATATGCTTCTGCCAAATCCTTGTCTCCAAGTTTTCTTGCCTTGAATTCGAGACTTGTTAGTTCAGAAAATGGTCTTGCGTCCTCTATAAAGTTACAAACAGACAAAAGAACATCGGGACGATAACTCTCTCCAAATTTCTTAGCATAAGCAGATGAGTATTTTGACTTCTTTGCTGTTTTCTTTGGGTCGCCTGGCAATGGTTCCCATGCTTTCGGATCGCTATCTGATCTTTCTTTTCGTTTGGCAAACTGCGTATCCCTACGCTTCTTTTGCGTGGCAGACAAACCTGAGACATATTTCTTTGGCAATCCGGTCTTAGTATCTTTTGGACTTGCTCTGGTCTTACCTGTCTTAGTCTTGAACTTGGCTTCCTCTACAGATTCTTCTACCTTCTTTGGAGCAGGTAATGGTTTATCTGCGGACATCTCTTTAGGATTTACCTGAACGCCTGATTGAACAAGGAAACGAACTCCGACAAGAACACTAAATGTCATGTGACTTCTGTCGGCAAGAGAGAACTTGACATTATCAAATTCTCTGTCTTGGAATTTTACAGGGAAGAAAACAACAGGTCTTACTGTTCTCTTTTCGCTACTGCCGTGTTTGATGCTAACCCTAGACTCAATTTTCTTAGTCATAGGATATTTACCAAGCATCTTGAATGAAACTGTGTGATCTTTTTCATTGATCTTGATATCAGTAGCATGAATGCAGTTATATCCGCTGTTACCTGTATCAATCTTTGCAACAAGATGATGTCCATCGACAAGAATTTCTTCAGAAACAGCGACGCTTGAGAACAGTTTCCAGTTTGTCTTGTGAGAAAGATGCTCAACCAATTTACCAATCAGTTCGTCACCTTCAACCTCTTCTGTTGGATTCCCTTCATCATCATACAGTTGATAGACATTTCCGCTACCTGGACTTGCGTTCATTTCTATGATGTAAGGTTTGCCGTCAACAACCACATGGTCAACTCCCACATAGTAACACTTACTCACACGCGCAGTGCGCTCGACAAGTTCTACCTCTTCGGGTGAGAGTTTTATAGAACCACCCTTTGAACCTCTAGCAATATTAGTGCGGAAGTCGCCCTTCGCTTTGTCTCTCTTAGCAGAAGCAAATAGTTTTCCGTTGAGAACAAGAGAACGAACATCGTTCTTGAAGCCAGGAATAAATTCCTGAATGATGATTTCTGCACCAAACTTCCAAAGGCTCTGTAAAACCGAAGTGAGAGATTTCTCGCTTTCGATGATTGAAACTCCGATACCTTCTGCTCCGGTTAGAGTCTTGACTACCACAGGATACTTACCACCAATAGCCTTCATAGCATCGGGTATAGATTTTTCATCCGCAACGAACGCAGTGCGCGGGTGAGGCAACTTATGCTTCTGCAAAGCGAGTGCTGTTTGTAGTTTGTTTGCACATAACTCCATTGCACCCTTTTCGTTTACCATGAATACGCCGCTGTTCTGCAAAACAGTCATAGTACCAACACCAATCTGACTATTCAGAACCCCTCCGCGAACAATAGCAACGGTATTTGTGGGTTTGATGGTGATGTCTTTGCCATCTCCGTCGATATTCTCAATGGTTACGGATGCACCATTTGCTTTCATTGAATTGATATGTGCAAACTTTACCTTGATTGCGTCAAACTTCATGCCGTACTTTTTACAAGCATTTCCGATCTTTTCTACGGTCGAACCATCTATGCTGCCCTCTGCGGATGTAAGACAAAGAACATGAATATCGCTATCGTTCTTTGCTTCCGTGATGTATTGTTCGCTGAGTCCTAGTCCCTTACGAATGTCAGAGTACATAATCTTTGCTTGTGACTTGAAATGGACAGGCAAGCAAGCGGAGAACACTTTGAACTTACCTTCAAATGCTGCTTCTCTCAAAAGACTTGATGAGATGACTTTTGGATCAATCTGTGTTTTTTCTTTCACCATGGCTTCGGCTTGTTCTAGAGTTATCTTCACTCTGTTTGCACCTGCTTGTACAACCTTGAATGTGTCGAAAGAATACTCCATATTGCCCTGTTTGTTTTTCTTACCTTTATATGATCCAATAGGTGTATAATTCTTCATCTGATCGCTTCCCGTAACCATGATGATGTTCTTATACCCCATTTCGCATAATTTCAGCGTGGCAGAGAAAGCGTTGACTATTGTTGTATCTGTAGAAAAGTTTACATTAGGGAACAGTTTCTTCAGATAAGAAATCTTTTTGGAAAAGGGTAAAGGATTGGTTTTTGAATCCTGTGACTGAGATGCAAATACGATGTGGTCTGCTCCATTAGCGGATGCCTCAGACAAAACCTTATCAAACAGGACACCATGTCCTATCGTAGGAGGATTCATTCTGCCAAATGAAAAAACGACAGTCTTGCTTTTTGGAGCGGCTTCGCTCATTGCCTGAGAAAAGGTTTTCATTTCTTCCAGTCCTTGGCTAAGTTGAAGTTCATGCGTGAGAACTCTAGTCTATTTACAAGTTTTACAACACGGCATGTTGAACCACATACCGCAACAAATCCTTCAGGCGTTGTAGCCTTTAGACCTTTATCGGTAGGGACATATGTTCCAATACCCTTGGCATCAGCAGATAACCGATTTACGATGATGAGTTTTGCATCGGCAATCAATCCGTGAACTTTGAATAGAGTGTCTATCTGTGAGGCATACGCATCTATGAACTTTAGTGCTTCATCTAGTTCATTTTGCTTTTTGGTTTTTCCCGCCTCACTTTTCAGGGCTTCTTTGGCCTTGATATATCGTACCGTTAGATGACTTTTGAGCATACTTGAGTTGATGCTTGAGATTCCATTTCTAACTGCACCATTGATAGCGGTCTTGACATCTGCCCACCATGGTTGCTTTGCCATGAGTTTAGCCATCGTTGTGACTGTGGTCTTGGACTGAACTATCTGACTCAGAATGGTGTTTATCTGTGCTGCATCAGAGGACGAAACAAAACCACTACCTGAAGGTGGCTTGGGCAACTTTGCGTCAGTAAACCAAACCTTGGTAGATTTTTTGAAATTTGACAGGTTGTTTAGGGGAGATTCCTTCATGGAAGAGATGCTCGACCCTGTATACTGAGTATGGAAAACGATTCCTAGTTCCGCCGATCCAACTAGCATACCCAAGGGGGTATCTTGAGGTACTGCATATGTGATGGTGTTTGGACGGAAGACCCAATTAGGTTTACCGTCAATACTTTCTGATTTACGAATGTTCTTATCAAACAGAAGATCACCCTTATAGACTCCACCACTTGGTAGTACACTCTTTAGATACTTGAGACACAAGGATAACTTCTGTGCCAACTCTGGCTTGTCATATTGAGACCGAATATCTGATTCTGTAAAAGCCATCTTGGGGTTCTTGGAATCAAAAACTCCCTTTAGTGCAACGAAAAACTTACCTGTTTCGGGGTCTGTTCCTGCCACAACAGCGGGTGCGCCATCCCATTTGGTCGTGACTGACATTTTTGGTTGAGTTACAGGACCAGACAATTCTTTCACAATATCGCTAAGTAGATCGATTGATGTCTGAATTCCGTCTTCTGGCTCATTGAAAACTATGTCCTCAAGATGGGGTAGGTTGTATCCCTCTTTGAGATTTGAAGTTTTAGAATAAGCACAGAAATTTACAATCATGCTTTTTATTTAGGAAACAAACAAGACCCGCCTTACGACGGGTCTTGGAGAAAAGGGAGGAAAATTGTATCTGTCTATTCAGACAGGATGGTTGAGGACATCACTGGTCTTATTCAAGGGTGGCATTTCGCGATTGAAGAGATTGATTTCTTCTTGATCGTCACGAACGATACAAACAACACCCTCCTTGTAGACAAAAACAAGATGATGCCCATTATGCACAAGGCAGAAGACAGGAGAATGGTTGACAATAACCCGATCACCCTTCTTCAGTCCCATCGGATCGGGAACACGGGCAAAAATGAACTGATTGTCGGGAGCAGCACCCACAGGATTTTGAGAAAAATCGGTGTCTCCTGACGCATATACGGTTCCTTCAAACCAAGACTTTGGTATTTCTTCGTGGGCGTATTCGCGTCGTTCTCCCAGAAGGAAGTTGTGTTGCTTTTGATATTCTTCTTGTGAAATTTCGACTGCGACATAATGTGAGTTTGGAATGATCATTATTTTCTCCTTTAAGGGGGGGTTAGTACGCCGTACAGGTGCTGCCCCTGTGATTAATCGGTTATAAATCGATCTGAGATGCTGACCTCCCACGGCGCGTGTGGTTTATCGATTATCGTACTTTGCGTAACAGTTTTCTAACAGACTTTTGCATACCTTATCAATCACTTCTTGTCCTTCGTTGCCGATCAAAGCGCATCCACATTGCGGAATAACACACTTGTATACAGGTATCTCTACCTTTACAATTGCTTCTACCAATGGTGTGCTTGGATCATCTTCAGGACCACCAATCCTCACTGTATGAATCATAGTCGAAGGTATCGTTGCTGCACCGCAATCAGCACAACTAGGTGCGCGTCGTTCAGTCATTGGTTTCTCTTTGGATCTTGATCTTCCGATTAGAGCAATGGCCTTTTGCATCCATGTCAAGGTAGTTGGATTTTTGTCTGTCATCATCATGACCAAGGCGATAGTTCAACTCACTAACTCCTGATGGGAACGAATGTATATTGATCGCGGAGACAACCTCTCTTGCAACTGATTGGGCAGATTCCAAAGATTCAGCAGAGATCGGAATGTCGATGTGAAGTCTGAACATTGTGTAGATTATAGTTAGTCGTGGTTCTGTTGTCAAGTCCAGTTGTCAAACTTTTTCTTGGAAAACTTGCTTTTCATTCGTGTGCGGAAAGTGCTTCCTTCGTCTTCATCCTCATCGTCCTCTTGTTGTCCTGTGTTTAGCATATCAGTCTGTGCAGAGGCATCTAGATCGAACAATTTCATCTTAGATCGATCAATACCGATAACAAATCGACGGTTACTAGCAGGATCAGCGTACCTATTCTTCAATTGCTTGACCTGTATCTGTGCTAACTCCTCCAACTGTTCGCTTGTAATCAGAGCGAACATGAAGTCCGCAGTTTGAGGAAGACCGAATGACTCAGATGTGTCGGTCAGTTCGACATCGGTGTTACCATATCCTCCACGGTTGGTTTGCGTAGCCGTGAAGATTGGTACTTTACATTCTACCGCCAAACCACGAAGTTCCTCTGCGATTGCCTTGACATAGGTGTAGGAGTTGATGCTTCCTGACATCTTGAAGCGAGACGAAGCACAGATGTTTAGGTAGTCAATAAAGACAATCTCAGGAGAGAAGTTGCGCTTGAGTCGAAGTTCATCAAGGAGATGCTTGAAGTGCATGCTGTTCGCTGTGGCAGTAGGATATTCCTTGATGACAAGTTTACCCTTCGTACCTTGCATGATACGGGCAACCTTACGATCATAGATGTCCTTCGGTAGACGCTTTAGGTCATCCATAGTGATATCCATGAGGTTGGCATCGATACGCTCTGCGATACGCTCTTCTGCCATTTCGCAGGTTATGTACAACACATTTCGCCCTTGCATCAGACAGTTAGCAGCATGGTGGCAGAGAAACAAAGACTTGCCCACGCCCGTACCCGCGAGGCACACATTCAGAGTCTTGGAAGGGATACCGCCATTAGTGATTTTGTTGAAAAACTCAAGATCAAACGGGATGCGATCCTCTACCTTGTGATAGAACTCATAACGCTTATCGGAGTCCTCAAGGAAGTCGTGACCGATTGAAGTATCAAATGACACGCCTAGAGCATCCTTGAGGATCTCAGGAATAGCATTGGGTGTCTTACCTTTCTCCTTACCATCGATGATGTGGATCGACTCCATGATGGCATTATAGAGAGCCTTGTCTTTACAGAAAGTTTCTGTGGTGTCAAGAAGCCATTGTAGATCATTGTCTTCAGATGTACAGATGTCTGCTGCTACAGACCTAACATCTTTCATATCCTGTTCGCTGAGATTAGTCAATGAACCGATGTCTACAAGTAGTGACTCTTTAGTTGGTCTAGTATTGTACTTGGAGTAGAAAGCAGAGACTGTATCGTAGACTGTTCTATCGGAACGATCTGCGAAGTACTCAGGTTTCAGGAAGGGAAGGACGCGACGAGCGTACCCCTCATCGTGCATCAACGCACGAAGAATAACGGTTTCTGTTCGTTCCATTTGGTGAAGTATACCAT
>Ga0172376_10002131_pt1 | contig 24576 bp, 21 predicted proteins | sample Lak35m_FD_121114 | JGI IMG/M metagenome (GOLD analysis project Ga0172376, IMG submission 121114) | Freshwater microbial communities from Kabuno Bay, South-Kivu, Congo - kab_092012_35m | ecosystem: Environmental > Aquatic > Freshwater > Lake | place: Democratic Republic of the Congo: South-Kivu...
GCCCGGTCATCGTTGTTGATCGTCACCGCCGCACGGCTGTTGCTGCCGAGCGTTGCATTGACCGGGTTCGACAGATTGACCGTGAAGGCTTCATTCGCTTCCACCTGCGTGTCGCCCAATACCGGGATTTGTATGGTCGCCGTGGTCTGGTTGGGAGCGAAAGTGAGCGTGTTGCTGGTGCTGACGTAATCGGAACCCGCCTGAGCCGTACCGTCTTGTGTCGTGTAATTGACCGTCACTGGCTGGCTGCTGGCGGTGCTCAAACTCACCGTCAGGCTGGCGAAACTGGCTCCGCTCTGGCCTTCGGTTACGGTGGCACCGGTGAGGGAGAGGGTGGGTAAAACCACTACCGCCTGGTCATCGTTGCTGATCGTCACTGCCGCACGGCTGTTGCTGCCCAGTGTGGCATTGACCGGGTTCGACAGATTGACCGTGAAGGTTTCATTGGTTTCTACCTGCGTATCGCCCAAAACAGGGATTTGTATGGTCGCCGTCGTCTGGTTGGGAGCGAAGCTTACGCTGTTGCTGGTGCTGACGTAATCGGAACCCGCCTGGGCTGTGCCGTCTTGTGTCGTGTAATTGACCGTCACCGGCTGGCTGCTGGCCGCACTCAGATTGACCGTCAGGCTGGCGAAGCTGGCTCCGCTCTGGCCTTCGGTGAGGGTGGCACCGGTGAGGGAGAGGGTGGGCAAGGCTTGCTGACGGCTGAATATCAGACTACCGACCACCGTACCCGGATTACCGACAGTATCGGTGAAACTGCCGTTGGCGACCTGTACCCTGCCGCTGGTGCTAGTCAGGGTGAAGGGTACGCTATACAGCAGACCGTCGGATTGCAGCTTGCCGAGGCTTCCTCCACTGACCTCGAGATCGTCCAGGTCAAAGCCTTTCGGCATTTCGCTGAAACGCAGCCTGAGGGTGGTGGTTTCACCGGATTTGAGTACGGTTTTGTCGCTGTCGAGTGTCAGGCTTGGGTTGAGGGTATCGCTGGTAAAACGCAAGGTATTGCTGGCCAGACTATCCAGCCCAGCGGCATTGAGAAAACGCCTGGCCGGAACATTGAGGGTGGCCGTTCCTGTGGCCAGGCCCGGTGTGGGGGTAAAAGTGGCGGTATAGCTGAGGCCGCTGTCATCCGCATTCAGTGTTCCCAGGCGACCACCACTGACTTCCACATCACTGATTTCAAACCCGTAGGGACGACTGGAGAAAGCAAAACGGATGGTGGTGCTGTCCCCGGCCTTGAATACGGTTTGGTCGCTGCTCAAGGTCAGGGTGGGGTTCTGTCCCGGCACATCGTCGTTGCTGAGGGTGACCCGGGCCAGACCGGCGGCGGCATCAAGGGTGGCTCCGGTCGGGTCACTGAGCAACACTTCAAAGTATTCATCCGGCTCCTGCACGGTATCAGCCTTGACGGTCAGGGTGATCAACTGGCGGGTATCGCCGGGTTTGAAGCTCAGGCTGCCGCTTGCGGCGGTGTAGTCTTTCCCGGCCAGGGCCGTACCGTCGAGGGTTTGGTATTGCACGGTGACCGGGCTGGCAGACCGGCTGGACAGCGTGACGGCTACTTTGAGCGAAGCCGTGCCGTCGCTGCCTTCGGGGGTGCTGAGGTTGGCAATGGCCACCGTGGGTTTTTCATCGTTGAGCAGGGTAACGTTGGCGATGGTTCGGGACAACTCCAGGCCAAGCGGATGGCTGAACTGTAAACGGAAGGTTTCATCGGGTTCGACGGTAGTGTCGCCCAGCAGGCGGATATCGAGGGTTTTACGGGTTTCGCCAGGTGCGAACGTCAGGGTGCCGGTTTGGCTGAAGTAATCGCTATCGGCCGTTGCCGTGACCGGAACCGTGGTGTAGTCGACGCTGACAGGCTCGGTGGCAGCGTGGGACAGGGTGAACTGGAAACTGGCCAGTTTGCTGCCACTCTGGCCTTCCGGCAGGCTCAGGTCATCAAACCGCAGTTGGGGTGGCGCATTGCCCAGATCAGCCAGATCGACCACCCCATCGGCAAAACGCAGGGTTTCAAGCCCGCTGAGCTGATCGTTGCCTTCACGACCGCTAATATCCTGCACGATCCAGGTGTTGGCATCCTCGCCTGGAACGATGCGGTAGTTGGCTTGCTTGCCGGTGTAGAGGGCTTGATCCTGTCCGGCTCCGCCTTCTAGGGTGTCATCGCCCGTTCCGCCTTTCAGGGTGTCGTCACCGCCTTTTCCCCGTAGACGGTCATGACCTGATTCACCGTTCAGGGTGTTGTCGGCTTCGTTGCCTTCAAGGTTGTTATCGCGGTTGTTGCCGGTGCCATCCAGGCTGGCTTCGCCGGTCAGGATCAGGACTTCGACATGGGCTGGCAGGCTGTAATTGACGCTGGATTCCACAACATCCTGATCGCCATCGTTGGGGGCTTCGATGATTTTGTCTTCGGAGCTGTTGATCTGGTAGGTGTCAGAGCCGCCTTCGCCTCGCAGTTCGTCGAGACCACTGCCGCCTATGAGGGTATCGTCGCCGTCACCGCCTTGCAGGGTATCGAAACCTTCACCCCCATCGAGCACGTTGTTGCCGACGTTGCCGGTGAGGCGGTTGGCCAGGGCGTTGCCAACGGCCTTGAGGTGGGCGAGACCGGTCAGGATCAGGTGTTCGATATTGGCCGACAGGGTGTAGTCAATCGAACTTTTCAGTGTGTCGATGCCGCTGGTGGCTTGATCCGCCTCGGTAATGCGATCGCCAATGTTGTCGATCACATACACATCATCGCCATCACCGCCGATCAGGGTGTCAGCCCCGGTGCCGCCGTCGAGGGTATCGGCTCCGGCTCCACCGTCGAGCTGGTCATTGTCGGCTCCGCCATCGAGGAAATCATTACCGGCACCGCCTAGCAGGGTGTCGTCGCCTTCATCGCCTTTGAGTTGGTCGTTGCCGGTGCCGCCATCAAGGGAATCGCCCCCCGCACCACCTGACAGGGTGTCGTTGCCGCTCAAGCCGGACAGCGTGTCGTTACCGGCCAGGCCGCTGATGGAATCAGCCTGGGCGGTGCCTTTTTTCTTGTCGTTACCGGAAGTGAGGGTGAGGGTGAGGGTAGCCATGAACAAAATCTCCGATCAGTGTTGCAGGTAGTGTGGGACGGTCGCCGTAGCGGCTTCCGCAGGATTTACAGGGCTGATTTTAGCGGAAAACGCCCGTCCGGGTTGGGCCTTGTTCAGGTTGTGCTAAACTTTCCTCCTCTCTGTGTCAGCCTGGAGGTCCGCCAGGTTGACGTGAATTCAGGGCAGCCTATCAGATGTACAGAAATGGGAGATTCTTCACGACATGAAGAGCATTGATTTATTCGCCGGGGCGGGGGGCTTATCCTGCGGCCTCAAGCAAGCGGGTTTCTTGCCCTTGTTGGCAAATGAGTGGATTCCTCAATTGCCGAAACCTACAAACTCAATCACCCGGAAACGGAAGTCGTCGTGGGTGATGTGCGAGAAGTTAGCGAAACGGATTTGAAGCGCAAGCTGGGGATATCCAGCGGAGAGGTGGATTTGGTTGCTGGTGGCCCACCTTGTCAAGGGTTCTCCATCAATGCACCGATACGGACGCTGGATGATGAACGCAACCATCTGTTCAAGGATTTTTTGCGTGTTGTATCGTCTATTAAACCCAAGGCCGTGCTGATTGAAAATGTGCCCGGTATCGTTTCGCTAGGACGCGGCACTGTGGTTGAGCAAATCTACCAAGAACTGCAAGCAATGGGTTACACCGTCAAGCATCGTATTTTGTTCGCCGGGCATCACGGTATTCCACAAATGCGCTTTCGCACGGTTTTCATCGGCATCCGCAACTTCAACCGCGAAATTTCTTTTCCTGATCCGCAATACAATGCCAAAGCGATAGCCAATTTTACTGGCGCACGTGAGTTATGCTTTTCTGTGCCCCCACTATTCGCACAGGAGCTTAAGCCACCTACGACAGTTTGGGATGCAATGTCTGATTTGCCGGCCATCGATAACGGTGCCTTGATCAGTCCGGAACACTATGCCACGCTGCCAAAAAATGCATATCAGGAGTATTTGAGAGAGGGATGCGCCAGACTAACCGCACATTATTCAGCAAGAGTGACGCAAGTCAATCTGGAGCGACTCAAGTTTATTCCGCAGGGCGGAAGTTGGCGTGATATTCCCTTTGACTTGCTTCCTGCCGGCTTGAAGCGTGCGCGTCGAAGTGATCACACCAAACGCTATGGTCGCCTGCACCCGGACGCGCTCTGCTCTACCGTACTGACCAAATGTGACCCCCATTGGGGTAGTTTTTTTCATCCCGCACAAGACCGTGTCATATCAGTTCGCGAAGCGGCACGAATTCAATCCTTTCCTGATAGCTATCAATTTTCTGGTAGTATCACACAGCAATATGAGCAGGTTGGCAATGCTGTTCCACCTCTGCTGGGTAAGGCTATCGGTAATGAGATTGCAAAACTCCTGGGGGACTACTGATGTCACTCGCACGCCCAACGAACAAGGATCTTGTCGAAATATTCGGTTACGCCCCGGATGATTTGACGCAGTCCGTTCGTAGTTTGTGGAATCTGGGTGCGTGTCCGTTCATCAATAAGGCGTGCAGCAAGTCTAATCACGACTCGTCTGTCGTTTATGGCACATGCAGCGTTACCACGACTTTTGGTGATTGCATCATCTGCCCGAATCGGCTTTATGAAAAGGACTATGCAACGCTACGTGCAGTTGCAGAAGACGCATTTGGAGAGACGGCGAAGTTTGTTTTATTTGATGAATACATCAGGCGCAGAGACGAAAGCGGTATTTTCGTCGTCGCTCTGGGACAAAACTCTGGTAAGGAGGTGAAAATTGGTCGCAGCCTTTCAATGGACTGGATACTGGCCAAGATTGAGAATAATCAATTGATTGAATACGTCGGAATCGAAGTTCAAAGCATTGATATAACGAACAACTACCGTGATGCGTGGTATGCCTATAAAAACCTGACTCAGAATACCAGGACAATCCCTGCTTCTGAGCATGGCCTGAACTGGGCAAATGTTCACAAACGACTAATTCCACAGATCATCAGAAAAGGTTTCGTATATTCGAATTCCAAGCTGGTCAAGTCTGGCTTGTATTTCGTGCTTCCCGATATTGTTTATCGCAAGTTCGAGGACATTATTGGTGCGGATATTCCTGTCGTCATCACCAAGGGTGCGAATGTTCTAACCATTCATACTTACGGTCTGTCTCCACCAGCGAATCATGGTCAACAGCGTGTTCTTGTCAATGAGCGAAAAATCCGCGTTTCGCTGGACGAATTTTCACAACGCTTTATCTCGGGTTCTAATTTGCCTTCTGGAGATGAACTGGATGAAGCCGTGAAACGAGTTCTGGGGTGCGCCTGATCGTTACAACGGACACGCTAAAGCAGGCCACTGAACTCAAACGTCAGGCTATTAAAATACAAATCGAAGCTATGCCGAAAAGCAGCACTAACACCCTCGACTGGCCAGTCTGGCTTACCCACCGTGATCCCTCGATTGCGCTTCGCTACATCGAGGCTACCGATGAGGCTACCGATGAGGCTGCGATGGGCTGTCCGCTGATCGAGGTTCCCTCCAACAAGTGATTACCCATAGAACAAGTACATGACGCATTCCTCAAAAACCAATGACCGTGTCAGGGCAGTGCAGTGGATCGATGCCGGATTGAATATCCTGGATCAACGCAAACTGCCGACAGAAATCGTCTATCACCGCTATGAAACCGCAGGCCAGGTCAGTGATGCCATCCAGACCATGCAGGTCAGGGGGGCTCCTGCCATTGGCATTGCGGCGGCTTATGGTGTGGTACTGGCCGCCAGCCAGCGTTATCAGGAAAATCCGGCCACCTGGAAATCAACCCTGCAGGCCGATTTGCAAAACCTGGCCGATTCACGGCCCACTGCCGTCAATCTGTTCTGGGCACTGGATCAGATGCGCGGTGTCATCGCCGGCATCGACGGTACTGACCCCTGCCCTGCCCTGCTGGCTGCCGCACAGGCGATTCATGAGCAGGATATTCTGGCCAACCAGCGGATGGGATCGCTGGGGGCCAGCCTGTTGCAGGACAGCCGGGGAATCCTGACTCACTGCAATACCGGTTCACTGGCTACCGGCGGATTCGGAACGGCACTGGGCGTGGTTCGGACCGCCCATGCCGCCGGTATCAAACAAATATACGCCACCGAAACCCGCCCCTGGCTGCAAGGTGCCCGTCTGACGGTGTGGGAGCTGGAACAGGACGGCATTCCCGCCACCCTGATCGCCGATTCGGCCGCGGCCTGCCTGATGCGTCAGGGCGGTGTGCAGTGGGTGATCGTGGGGGCCGACCGCATCGCGGCCAATGGCGATACCGCCAACAAGATCGGCACCTATGCCCTGGCCGTGGCGGCCCGCCATCACGGGGTTGGTTTCATGGTGGTCGCCCCAACCTCCACCAAAGACTGGAACACCCCGACCGGTGCGGCCATCGAAATCGAGCAACGGGAGGCTGCCGAATTACTGCCGGGTTACTATCAGCGGGCAGACAGCCTCATTCAGGCCTGGAATCCGGTCTTCGATGTCACCCCGCATGACCTGATCGATGCCATCGTCACCGAGCGCGGCATCGTGCTTCATCCCTCGATGGATAACTTCTCTGTACTGCGCTAGCCGACTTTGCCCATGCACAACCTGATTGCCATAGCCCTCGGCGGCTCACTGGGTGCCCTGGCCCGGTTTTATACCGCCAACGGAATCCATGCCTGGCTGGGGCGCGACTTTCCACACGGTACCTTGTTCGTCAATGTATCCGGTTCATTTCTCATGGGTTTTTTGACCCAGCTCCTGTTACTGCGCTTCCCCGAGGTCAGCGTATACCGCTCGACCTTGCTGGTTGGCTTCCTGGGGGCTTACACCACGTTTTCCACCTTTTCGCTGGAAACCTTTACCCTGCTCGATCAGGGACGCTACCTGAAAGCTGCCACCTATGCCGGCCTGAGTATTTTCCTGTGTATCGTGGCCACCTGGGTTGGCATCGTGGTGGGTCGTCGCCTGTTCAGCCTGGAATTTCCCGCCGGATTTACCGATGACCCGGCCTGGGTACGGCTGGGCTATGTGCTGGTTTCGGGCTTCGTGCTGGGACTGGTGGCGGAATGGGCTTTTCTGCGCTACGAGTGGGTCAGTAACACCCGCGCCCTGATTACCCTGGTGCTGCTCGGCGTTTTGACTGTGATCAGTCTGGGTCAAAGCCTGCCGACCCTCTCGGCCAACCCGACCGGACACCAGACCCTGTTAATATTCTTCGCCGCCAGTGCCGTCGGTAATGCCCTCTCGATGTGGGCCGGCATGGCCCTGGCCCGCTGATTCATTCAACCCCTTTAAGGACCCAATATGCTCGATCCCCGTTTATTCAGAACCCAGCTCGATAGGGTCGCCATAGAACTGGCCCGCAGAAACTTCAATCTCGACACCCAGGCTTTCATCGAACTGGAAAGCCTGAGAAAAACCCTGCAAACGCAAACGCAAACCCTGCAAAATGAACGCAACACCCACTCGAAGCGGGTGGGGCAGGCCAAGGCACGCGGAGAAGACGTGGAACCGCTATTGGCCGAAGTTCAACACCTGGGAGATGATCTCAAACGCAAGGAGCAGGAACTCGCCGACATCCAGACCCGGTTCGAAGAGCGGCTACTGTCGATTCCCAATCTGCTCGATTCGGACGTGCCGGATGGCAAAAGCGAAACGGACAACGTGGAAATTCACCGCCACGGCACACCCCGCCGGTTTGAGTTCACGGTCAGGGATCATGTCGATCTGGGCACTGCGTCGGGTTATCTCGATTTCGAGGTGGCCGCCAAAATAACCGGTTCGCGTTTTGTCACCCTCAGCGGAGCATTGGCCCGCCTGCAACGGGCCCTGACCCAGTTCATGCTGGATCTGCATACCACCGAACACGGCTACATCGAAACCTATGTCCCCTTCATGGTCAATGCGGCCAGTCTCAGGGGAACGGGCCAACTGCCCAAATTTGAGGAGGATTTGTTCAGGATTCAGCATGAGCCGACCTATTATCTGATCCCGACGGCGGAAGTACCGGTGACCAACCTGGTGCGGGATGAGATTCTCCCGGCTGAAGCGTTACCCTTCAAACGGGTCTGTCACACCCCCTGTTTTCGCAGTGAGGCCGGGGCTTATGGCAAGGATGTGCGCGGCATGATCCGGCAGCATCAGTTTGAAAAAGTTGAACTGGTGCAGATTACCCGTCCGGACGATTCAGCCCGTGCCCACGAGGCTCTGACCGCCCACGCCGAGGAGGTACTCAAGCGGCTGGAACTGCCTTTCCGTCGCATGCTGCTCTGCGCGGGCGATACCGGTTTTTCTTCGGCCAGAACCTATGACCTGGAAGTCTGGCTGCCGGGACAGCAGGCTTACCGGGAAATCTCCTCGTGCAGTAATTTCCGTGATTTCCAGGCCAGACGCCTGCAAGCCCGCTGGCGTAACCCCGAAACCGGCAAACCGGAACTGGTCCATACCCTGAACGGTTCAGGCCTGGCGGTCGGGCGCACCCTGATTGCCGTCATGGAAAATTATCAGGAGGCCGATGGACAGATCCGGGTACCTGAAGTGCTTAAACCCTACATGAACGGTCTGGAACTGATCCGATGATCCGGCCCCCGACCGGGTAAACCACGACCGCTGATTTGATCGTCATCCCCCCAGAGGGGCCATGGTGCTTCTGCACCGGTTCGTGTCGGGCCTCACCGCACTGACACCCCTGTACACTCAAGCCATGATCCTGGCCTGGGCGTAAATTTCGCTGGCATCCAGAATCTCATGGTTGCTTTCAAACAACCGGGCAATACAGGCCCGGTGTAATGCCAGTTTAAGCGTGCCGAAGCCGATGGCTCCCCAGACGATATGCCCCTGCCGTTCGATGCCACGATCCATGACATCGATGCCGCCGATGCCGAATGGCGGTGTGGCATTGGCATCGGCCAACCGTTCCAGATTGACGTTATCCATCCAGTGTTCGGGAGCGAGCAGTGGAACCCCGGCGGCTCCGGTGGCAAATACGATATGGGCCTGTGCTATGGCTTGTGCCCGGCTTTCATGGTCCGGAGCTTCGATTGCCGTCAGGGAAACACCGAATCGCTCCTGCATGGCCTGACAGGCCGCTTCAGCCTGGGCCAGTCGTCTTGAGGTGATGGTTACTTCAGCCCCTTCCCGCGCCAGCATCACGGCCGCCCGCTGACCGACCGGCCCGGTGCCGGCCAGAATGACCGCCTTGCGGCCTTGCAGGGAGCCGCTCTTGCCCAGTTTGGCCACGGCAGCCGCAGCGGTGGTGTTGGCACCGTTGCTGTCGAGCATCACGGACACCCGAAAGTCACCAAAAAACCGGGCCTGAACGGCGGCAAGCAGGTTTTGTCCCGCCTGCAACTGACTTCCTCCAATGAAAATGGCGGTATTTTTTTTGTCCCGGGGTGCGCGGGTGAAAATGGTACCCTCGACCAGGGGCCCTACCGTATCGGGTGTCACCTGGCCATGGGATATGACGTGATCAGCCCCTCCATCATAGGCGACCACGGTATCGAAACTGGAAGGATGCAGATCAGTATCAAATTGAAACAGGAGTTTTTTCATCGCACGCTAAACCGGAAAAACATAAAGGCAACAGGAATGAGCCATCACAAACCCGGCAACGGGCCGGGGGCACGGGTCGGCATTCTATCGTATTGAAGCCTGGCTTATAATGCCCGGCTTTTTGCGGAGCCAAACCACTGATGATCAACGACAATACCATTGAACGTTTTCTGGACAACCTGGCCAGCCCATCACCCACACCGGGTGGAGGCAGTGTGGCAGCGATCATGGGTTCCATGGGAGCAGGCCTGGTGAGCATGGTGTGTCATCTGACGATTGGCAAGCCCGCTTATGCCGCTGTGGACAATGACATGCGGGACGTGCTGGAACAGGCCGAAAACCTGCGTGTGCGACTGACTGACCTGGTGCAGGCCGATGTGGGGGTTTTTGATCAGGTCATGGCGGCCTACCGCCTGCCCCGCGACACCGATGCCGACAAGGATTATCGCTCGACGGCCATACAGACGGCCCTGAAAGCCGCGACTGAAGTTCCCCTGGACTGTGCAGGGCTGTGTTTGCAGGTAATGCAATTGAGTCAGCGGGTTGCCGGACAGGGTAATCAGGGGGTGATTACCGATGCCGGCGTTGCTGTCGTGGCCGCGGCGGCGGCACTGCGCAGTTCTGAACTGAATGTCCGGGTCAATGCGAAAAATATCAGGGATCGGGACTATGCCGATAACCGCCTGAATGCACTGAACGACTTGCTGACCCAGGCCAGGGTACTGGAGGGCGAAGTCTTCGAGACCGTTTTGAACCGCCTGTAATCGACCACCGGACATACTGGCAAGGCGTGGGCCTAAATCCTTACCCCATACCCCATCGCCTGACGGGCCAGATAGCGTTTGACCGGCGGCAGGCAATCGAGCAGGGTCATGGCGGCACTGCGGGCCACACCCAGGGTCGGCCAGTCGCTGACAAACAGACGCACCAGCCCGTCGGTGAAGCGTATGACAGGTTCCAGATCACGCTTTCGGGCTGCCGCAAAGCGGGCAAGGCCTTCGGCCTGACCGGGGTCAGCACCGAGAGCCTGACGGGTGGCGAGATGATCGGCCAGCACCGCAGCGTCCCTCAATCCCAGATTGAATCCCTGACCGGCGACCGGATGCAGTTGATGCAGGGCGTTGCCGATGAAAACCACCCGTTCAGCCGTCATCTGTTCGGTCAGTATCAGTTCGAGCGGAAACGCCCGGGGGGGAACCTTCAGTTGCAATCGTCCCAGCCAATGACCAAAGGCCGCCTGCAACCGTGCCACAAAAACGGTTTCGGGTTGCTGCAACAGGTCTTCGGCATCGGCATGGGACAGCGTCCAGACCACCGCACTCACCTGTTCGCTCAAGGGCAACAGGGCCAGCGGGCCAGAGGGGGTAAAGCGTTCATAGGCCGTATGGTAGTTGTGCCTGGCTGTAACGACCTCGGCAACCAGTGCGGTCTGGCCATATTCCCGACGGCGTTGCGGAATGTCCAGCAACCGTCTGACGGTGGAATTGCCGCCATCGGCAGCTACCAGCAACCGGGTAGTCAGATTCAATGTTTCACGGCCCTGTTTGAGGGTGACACACATACCGGCCGGGCTGGCCTTCAGTCCCATGACATGGGCCGGGCAAAGCCGATGACAGCCCGGCGACGATTGCAGGCGGTTGCTCAAGGCTTCCTCCAGGTAACGGGCCACCATCACGTGCCCCAGCGCGTCCACCCCCATATCACTGGCGTGCAGACGGGTCTTGCCGAACCGTCCCTGCTCGGAAACGTGGATATGACGAATCGGGCTGGCGTGTTGCTGACAACCTGACCAGACACCCAGACCCTTCAGTATCTGGCAGGTGCCCCGTGACAGGGCCAGTGCCCGCTGACCGCTCTCCAGGGCCAGTCGCTCCGTCTCGGTGCGGGCCTCGATCAAACCTACCCGCAGGGCAGTATTTTCCAGTGCCAGGGCGAGGCTGCCGCCAACCAGCCCACCCCCTGCAATCAGGATATCGTAGTCGTAGGTCATGTTCGGACTCCACTCAGGAAGGCTTCCAGTGATGCCACTGTTTTGGGCAATGCAGCCGTCAGCACGTCGTGGCCCTTGCGGGTCACCAGTACATCATCCTCGATACGCACACCGATGCCCCGCCAGCAGGAATCCACCGTTTCGCAAGCGGGGGCAATGTAGAGACCCGGCTCCACGGTCAATACCATGCCGGGTTCAAATACCCGCCAGTGACCGTCGCATTTGTACTGCCCCACGTCGTGGACATCCATTCCCAGCCAGTGGCCGGTGCGGTGCATGTAGAATGCCTTGTAGGTTTCATCCCGGAGCGAGCGCGGCAGCTTGCCCTGTAACAGACCCAGTTTGAGCAGGCCTTTGGTCAGCACCCTTACGGCGGCATCGTGTGGATCAATCCAGCGGTTGCCGGGTTTGACCTGCCTGATGGCCGCCAGTTGGGCCTCCAGTACCAGTTCGTAGATGATTTTTTGGGGTTCGGTGAATCGACCATTGACCGGAAAGGTACGGGTGATGTCGGCGGCGTAATGATCCACTTCGGCACCGGCATCGATCAGCAGCAAATCGCCATCGTGCAGTACCGCCTTGTTTTCGGTGTAGTGCAGCACACAGGCATGGGCTCCACCCGCCACGATAGAGGGATAGGCCGTCGAACGAATCCCGTGCTTGCCGAGTTCGTGCAGGAATTCGGCTTCGATTTCATATTCATAACGACCGGGCCGGGTGGCCCGCATGGCCCTTTCGTGGGCGGCAATGGAAAGGGCAGCAGCCTGGCGCAGGACGGCCAGCTCCTCCGGGCTTTTGATCAGGCGCATCTCATGCAATACCTGATCGATGTGAACCAGGCGGGCCGGTGCTTCGATACCGGCCCGGCTACGCTTCCTGACCTGCACCAGGGCATCGAGGACGGTGCGGTCCAGAACCTCATCCACGCCGATCGGATAATGGATGGCCTTGCGGTTTTCCAGCAGTTCCGGCAATTTGTCAGCCAGGGTCGTTATGGGCAAAGCCTCATGGGCACCGTAGTCGCCAGTTGCCCCTTCAAGGCCGGCATGGTGTCCGCTCCACACCGCTGCCTCGGGATCGAACTCGCGACAAAACAGTACGTATTCGCCCTGCTCACGCCCCGGCAGGAATACTGCCAGTGCTTCCGGTTCGTCGAAACCGGTCAGGTAGTGAAAATCACTATCCTGACGGTAAGGGTATTCGATATCCCGGTTTCTGGTACGGGTGGGGGCACTGGCAATGATGGCGACCTGATCATCGCCCAGTCGTTTGAGGAACTGCCTGCGGCGTTCCCGGTAATGTTTAGGTTCGAGCATGATGTATTTCTGATTTCAATGCACACGGCGGGATTGACGCCACTGCATGAATTCCGTGCGGATGACCTGGGCGCAAATCCTGACATATTCGGTCAGTTCCACAAGATCATTTTCATCGTCCAGGGGCGTGCAGGTGATGCGACAAATTTGCAGGAAATCGTTCAGGATTTCTTCGGTATCGCCCGGCCAGGCGGTATCCTGGCGCGAACGGTATCCCACACCGTAAAGAAACCCGCTGCACCAGTCTCCCAAAGCCTGCGCCTGCACTTGCAGGGTATCTTCCTCAGGCAGGAAGAGCCGGAAGGAGAAGTCCGGTTCGTTGATCTGCTGGCAGGTGATCCGGTGCAGGACATGCAGCGGTGCCAGTGTTTGACCCGTCACTTCGTCAGTGACATCCTCCAGCAGGAGATCCAGCCATTGCGTCAGGGAGACGGTGCCCTGAACACAGAGCAAACCGGTCAGGATTCCGTGAACCTGGGCGGCACTGTCGCCGAGATCGTGGCGGTCAACAATTTCATGTACCGTTTCGTACGTTAAAACATCGTTTTTCATGATTACCTGATGAATTTCCCTTGATGTGTGATGTGGGCCGATCACGCGGTATAAATTTACCGGAAGGCCGTGCGCTGTTATGCTTGGGACATGGCCCTGAATACAGTACCGTTCCACCGTGACGGTAAGCTCCGGTACAGACCGGTCGGGGAACGTAGCGTAACAAGCCCTGTCCCCGCACGAGACCCCATCCAGTCCGGTTCCGATTCCGGAGCGGGGAACCGCCAAAAATCCGAATAAAGCAGCGAGTGATGATTATGACCGAAACCAATCCTCCCATTAAAGTGCAAATTCTCGGCAAGGAATACCCCATAGCCTGTCCGGAAGACGAACAACATGACCTGCTGATAGCCGCCCGCTATCTGGATGAAAAAATGCGGCAGATTCGCAGCAATGGCCGTGTCATCGGTGCCGAACGCATCGCCGTGATAGCCGCCCTCAATATCACCCATGAACTGATACAGTCCCAACAGGCCAACAAACGCCTGTCCAAGGAACTACTGGGTCAGTTTTCTCCTCTACGGGAGGCGAGTGACATGGCACTCGACAACGATTCACTCTGATCAATTTCCAAACATTGCTAACGATAAGGAAAATTCATGTTCATACCCTTTTATTTCCCCCGTCAAGGTCAACTCCGGGTCGTTATCGTCGGAGGCGGCTATTCCGGTCTGGCTGCCCTGGCGGGTATCCGTGAATTTCGTCCCGATGCCGAAATCGTATTGATCGATCCCCGTAGTCACCACCTCAAGATCACGCACCTGCACGAAACATTCCGACGCCCCCTGTCGGATTTTCAGGTGGCTTTCAGTGCGCTGGAACGCCGCTTCGGCATCCGGCACATTCAGGCCGCGCTGGCGTATGATGAAGACCTGCTGACGCAGTGGCAAACCAACCGCTACCTGACTGTCGGTGATGAGGACATCGAGTTCGATTACCTGCTCATCGCCACCGGTGCCGGTTCACGCACCCTGGAAAAAGCGGAAAATACCTTGCTGCTGGAGGACTTTACTCGCCAGTCCGGTCTGGAACTGTTCCGGGAGCGACTGGGTGAATCCGGCTCACAGGAACGCCACATCAGTGTCGTAGGGGCCGGAGCGACCGGCATCCAGTTTTTGTTCGAAATAGCCCTGTACCTGCGAACCCTGCCATTCAAAACCCACCTTCGCCTGATCAGCTCCGACAAGACGGTACTGAAGCAATTCAACCCCAACCTGGCCCGCTATGTCGAGTCAAGGCTGTCAGATCTCGGCATCGAACATATAGACTCGCATCTGTACAGGCACCAGACCGGCAATAGTGTCACGATCGAAGAAGCAGAAACCGGCGAGATGCGCGAGCTGCCCTCCGACCTGACCGTGTTATTCCTGGGAAAAAGCCCCATTCCCGGTCTCTATGCCAACCACCACGGCCAGGTGACCGTCAATGGCCAGGTGCTGGATCGCATCTTCACCGCCGGTGACGGCTCCCACTACCGGGCACCCGGCTCCAATGCCCTGACGGCTCAAAGCGCGGTACGCAAGGGTAAACTGGTGGCCCGCAACATTCTGAGACATTGCAGTGCCTTCCCCCTGCTGGAACCCTACCTGCACCGTGATCTGGGTTATGTCATCAACCTGGGCCCCACCGATGCCGTGGGCTGGCTGGCTACCGAACACAACATCGTGGGTGGGTTGCCTGCCGCCGTGGTCAAGGAACTGGTCGAAGCCCAGTACGACCTGTTGCTGGCTGGCATCGACACTTACCTGATCTGATTTTTCCTGAACACTCAAAAAGAGGTGTCACCGTGACCACCCTTAGAAACAGCGTTTGCGTCAAATATAGCCCCAAGGAAATGTATGACCTGGTCAACGATATCCGGGCCTATCCCCGCTATCTGCCCCTGATCAGCGAAGTCAGGATGCACTCGGAAACCCCTTCATCGCTCAGGGCTACGCTGACCCTGGCCAAGGGCCGCATCAAGTTCTCTTTCACCACCGACAATACCATGCAGGAAGGCAGGGAAATTCGGATGAATCTGGTCGAGGGGCCGTTCAAAAGCCTCAAGGCCGTCTGGACTTTCGATGCCGTGCATGGCAATGAATGCGAAGCGACGTTCAATATCGAGTTCGAGTTTGCCAACGGATTGATGACCATGGCCTTTGGTGGGTTTTTCAAGGAAGTGACCGAATCCCTGGTCGAGGCATTCTGTCAGCAAGCCACCCTGCGCTACGGTGCAAGGTGACAGCAGGGTAAGCCACCCGGCCAGAGCCAGAAAGGGGCCGAACGGGAGTGGGGATTCAGGCCGGTGTCGTTTCAAAACGATGAGCAGGACACCGGTCATGAGCCCCGTCAGGGATGAAACCAGAATGATTTGCGGCAGGGATTCCCAACCCAGCCAGGCTCCGAGCAGGCTCAGCAGCTTGAAATCCCCAAACCCCATCCCTTCCTTGCCGGTGGCCAGACGAAAAACCTGATAGACCAGCCACAGGCTCACATACCCTGCCACTGCGCCGAGGATGCTGGCGTGACTGTCGGCAAACACCGGCAGCAGGCTCAGGATCAAACCCAGCCAGATCAGGGGCAGGGTAATGGCATCAGGCAATAACTGATGCTTGATGTCGATAAAACTCAGGGCGATCAAACCACACGTCAGGATACTGGCGGCCAGGGTCTCCGCATTCCAGCCAAACCGAAGATAAACCAGCAGGCACAACAGGGCGGTCAAGCCTTCCACCAGCGGATATCGCCAGGAAATCCGGGTGTCGCAACCGGCACAGCGTCCGCGCAGCATCAGGTAACTGAGCAGCGGAATGTTTTCCAGTGGCGAGAGGGTGCGATGACAGGCCGGACAATGAGAACCCGGCCACAGCAGGTTAAAGGGAGGCAAGGCTTCGTCGGTGTCGAGTGGCACTGGTGATGTCGCCTGCCAGTCCCGTTCAAGCATCAGCGGCAGCCGATGGATCACCACATTGAGAAAACTTCCCCACACCAGACCACTCAGGCCAACCAGTACAAGCTGGATATCCGGCATCATGCGATACCTCCCAGCTTGAACAGGGGCAGGTACATGGCCAATACCAACCCGCCCACCAATACACCCAGCACCGCCATGATCAGGGGTTCGATCAACCGGCTCAGACCCTCAACCCGGGTTTCCACCTCTTCCTCGTAAAAATCAGCCACTTTGCCCAGCATGTCGTCCAGCATGCCGGACTCTTCCCCGATAGCCACCATCTGTATGACACGTTCGGGAAAGGCACCCGTTTGACGCAAGGCCCGTTGCAGGGAACTGCCGGCAGCAACCTGGGAACGCAAGCCCTCGAGGTTGGCGGCATAAACCCGATTGCCACAGGCTCCCGTGGCGGAGGGCAGAGCCTCGACCAACGGAACCCCGGCCCGGGTCAGTACTGAAAGCGTCCGGGTAAAGCGGGCCACGGCGGCTTTACGCAAAACCTGCCCCAGCACCGGCAACGCCAACGACACCTGATCCAGCCAGTAATTAAACGGCTCTGAATCACGCTTGAGACGGATCAGCCCCAAAACGGCCATCGGCACCAACACCAGCAACCAAGGCCCCAGCGTCTTGAGCTGTTGCGACAAACCAATGACGGCCAGGGTCAGCGGCGGCAGGGTGGCACCAAAACCGTGAAACAGGCTTTCGAACTGGGGAACCACAAAAACCAGCAACACCCCGCTGACGACTCCTGCGACCAGCACCACCAGCAAGGGATAGGTCAAGGCAGCACCCACCCGTTTTTTCAGGCGTTCGGTCTTTTCCTGATGTACGGCAATTTTCTGTAACAGATCGTCCAGCAAACCGGCCTGCTCGCCTGCCCTGACCAGATTGCAATAGAGGGGATCAAACTGTTCGGGATAACGGGCCAGGCTGTCGGATAGTGGATTGCCGCGCTCGATCTGTGCCCTGATATCGCCTGTCAGCCGCTGCATGGCAGGGCGTTCATGGCCCCGCCCCATGATTTCAAGTGACTGGATCAGGGGCACCCCGGCCGTCAACAGGGTTGCCAGTTGCCTGGAAAAAAGCGTGATATCAGCGGGACGAATCCGGGGAGAACTCCGAAGCTGGCGTAACAGCGAAGGCCGTCTGACCGTCCCCGGACGTATGCCCTGACGGCGTAACCCGGCCCGGGCCAGCATTTCGGTAGGGGCTAAAATCTCACCCCGCTGTGAATGGCCCCACTGATCAAGGCCTTCCCACTGAAACAAGTGGCTTTTCTGGTGACTGTACGGCATGGACGAGCGACCTTTCATGCGCCCCACACCTGCACGGCATATCCTGCATGGACGCGGGCCTGCTGCCACACCCGTTCGTTCCAGTCGGATTCCGGTCTTCGGTCAAAGATGAGCAAGTGGGCTTCAGCGGCCCCGCACTGGCGGGCATAGTCCACCGTTTGCGGCAGACCCGTTTCCAGCACCTTCTCCAACGTGCCTTTGCGCCACAGTTTCAGTTCCAGCACGATGCGTTGTACCGGGCCGTAATAGCCCTGGGCTTCGTCGAGCGGCCATTGTATGTAGAGGTCGGTACGCTTGCGGCCCAGGCCGTATTCGCGGTCGATGCGCCCGCCGCCGTTGACGATTCGCTGCAAAAAGGCTTGCAGCAATAACTGCGGCCCGGCTTCCTTGTAATCGAAATGTTCCAGCCAGCTTTCGGAGTGTTCGCGGAAGAATTGCTGAAAGGCGGCTAACAGTTTAGGGATGTCGAGCGAGCGGTCGGCCCGCACAAACCAGACTTGTTGCTGGGTGATGCGGGTCTGGGCAATCCAGGTCAGCTCGCGGGGAATGATCTCGGCGTAAATCCGGTTGGCGAGAGTGACTTCCGGCCGGGTGCGAATCAGCCCCAAATCTTCGACGTATTGTTGATCGTCCGGTTTGATATCAAGACGGACACTGTCTTCCGCCACCAGCAGCGGGCCGATGACGGCCTGTACCCGGGGTTCCCGCAGTTTGTCCACCAGTTGATCGAGGTGCGTATCGCGCCGCTGGATCAAGTTTTCGCGGGCAGCGCGGTAATCTTCCAGGGTGATGGGGCAGGTGCGATCCCGGCGGATGCGTGCATTCTCATGGGTCAGTTCATGGCCCAAGGCATTCACCAGCCACGGCTGGCCGTGCGTGTCTTCCCACAGTGCGGGGAAAATGGCGGCATCAAATCCCTGCCCCGTCGCTTGCGTGTGTTGCAACCACAAGGCCTCGATTTCTTCCCGGACAAAATTGCCCACCCGCAGTGATGCCGCCTTGACGTTAAAGGCGGATCCGCCGGTAATGATTTCGTTTTGGCTGCTGTGGATGCGGTAGTCGCGGATGTCGCGTACCCCGCACAGGATTACGCTTTGCGCGAAATTGGCCGGGCGTTCGGCATAGCCGGAGCGCAGTTGCCGCAGCAGTGAAATCAGGGTATCGCCCATCAGGGCATCCACTTCATCGAGCAACAGCACGGTCGGTCGGGTGCGGTCGAGTTGACTCCAGGCGGTCAGCAAACCGGTGATCAGGTCGTGGGCATCATGCTGCTGGTGTCGCTCGAACCAGTCGGTCATGGCCTGTTCTCCGGTATAGAAGCCGATCTGCCGAACCAGCACCGAAGCGACGGTATTCATGCCGGCCACCACATTGTGGCGGGCGGCCTGGGCGGCTTCGATGTTGGCATACACCGCCCGGTAACGGCCTTCCGCATTCAACCGGTCTGCCAGGGCACGGATCGAGGTGGTCTTGCCGGTTTGACGGGGGGCGTAGAGGACGAAGTAACGCTTGCTGTCGATCAGGGCCAGGAGACTACGGTAATCAATCCGTTCGAGCGGGTCGATCAGGTAGTGATCGTCTGCAATACAGGGGCCGGCAGTATTGAACTGTTTTTCGATGGGCATGGAGCGAACCACTGGAGGGGTGAGAAGTGGCTCTATTTGACCAGAGTCAGGCGGGATAGTGAAGGGATGGAACGACTGGCCCTGCACCCTGATGTCGTTTTCAAGGTTCCGGTGGCGGTATCGGTGCCGGTTTGATTGCGGTCAATGTGAGCGGCCACCAAATCGCCGGGCCAACAATACCCTGCCCCGCTCGAACTCGTGTTTGTAAACCTCTCGCAGCATGTCCCGGGTAAATACGGCACCCTGCCGGGTCTGGGCGTAGTAATAGTCCATGGTTTTGCCCAGACCATACGTGATGGCCGCAGAACTCAGACCGGCCACCGCCGATCCCCAACCCGGTATCAGGCTGGCCAGTTCGTTGACACCATAACGCGCCATGATGCCTCCCATGCCAATCGCACTGGCCACCTCCCCCAGACTGCGGTTCGTCAGGTTCAAGCCGTAGATGGATGCAATGCTGTGCAGCATCTTGGCCTGGGCGGCGAGAACCAGGGACAGATTGACGATGGGCACTGGAATCGCCCCCAGCAGGCCCGCTACGATGGCATACCCTACGATGTGAGGATGAACTTCACGACGGTACAGGTCATTGAGTGCCTGACGATGAGTCAGGGTTTCCCGCATCATGGGGGCCAGTCCGGCAGGAAGTACGTCTTCAAGCGTTGACCACAGTGCGTCCAGCCCGTAGTAAACCGGCTCGTAACCGTCTTCCGGCAGGGTAAAATCAATCACTGCGAAACGGGCCTGAACGCCTTCGAACCGGGCACGCTGGGCACTGAGGGTCAGAGCAACCGGGGGAGGCACGCCTGGCCCTGACAGGCCATCGCCGAAGGGATAAGGCTCAGGGTGTCGACAGGCCTTGTCGGCATACACTTCGTGCAGACAGGTCTGAACGATGAGGATGGGCCAGTCAGGATGATCTTTCCTGATTCTGCGGACGGCAGTCACGATTTCATCCAGTTGATGATCGATCGCCCTGAGGGTTACGATGAGCAAACAGGATCGTGCTTCGCAGTACGCCATGTCGTCAATCGGGTCATAACCGACTTCGCCCAGGCCACGGGTATCGAGAAAGCGGACGAATGCCGTTTCGCCATCCGGAAAATCAAATATCGCCGCCGTGCGGGTGCAGGCCTTGAAACCTTGTCCGATTTCAGCCGCCGTGGAGCCGGTCAGGGCCTGTATGATGGAACTCTTGCCACTCTGGGTCTTGCCCAGCAACCATAAAACCGGCAAGGTTGAGCCCTTGCGGATAGCGTCCATGGCCGCATCGAACCGGGCCTGATCAATGCCGGGTTGCAATATTTGCTGTATCCAGTGCTGAACGTGGGTGGAAAATGACATGTCTTGCAAATACCTCGATCCGGTTTAAAAAACTCAAGTCGCATTACGCCCGACGGCGTGCTGCCGACAACCGTCTTGCCAACGGCAGGGCGGAATCTATATGCTATCCGCCTGTTGCCTGTCGGGTATGAACACGGCCCGTCCGGTTATCGAGTTCTTGAACCCGATGCAACTCCTTTCAATCCAACCCATCGACACATCAATGAGTACCATCACCGTAGAACATGCCCCCAGCGAAGAACGCCTCGAGGCACTTAAGGTTTCCAACTGGCCGACCTGGGAAAAGGAGATATCCGAATTTACCATCGACTTCGATGAAACCGAAGTCGCCTATGTACTCGAAGGCGAGATCATCGTGACCCCCGTGGATGGTGAATCGGTACACATCAAGCCGGGTGACCTGGTTTCTTTCCACGCCGGACTCGACAGCCGCTGGCAGGTGGTCAAACCGTTACGCAAGCACTACAGCTACGATTTTCCTGACGGCGTTTGACAATCAGGCCGATGCACATTCTTTACTTCCATGGTTGGCAGTCCGTTCCCGGTGGGGTCAAACCGACCTGCCTGGAACAGGGAGGGCATACCGTAATCCAGCCAGTCCTGCCGGACGATGATTTTGCAGCCGCTGTTCGAATCGCCCAAACCGCCTATGACGAACACCAGCCCGACAGGGTGGCGGGGTCGAGTCGCGGGGGAGCCGTTGCCATGAATATCGACAGCGCAGACACCCCGCTGATCTTGTTGTGTCCGGCCTGGCGACGCTGGGGACGTGTTCAAACCGTCAAACCGGGAACCCGCATACTCCACGCCGTGGCGGATGCCGTCATCCCCTGGCAGGACAGTGTCGATCTGTTGAAACAGAGCGGTTTGGCAGAATCTGCGCTCATCACTACCGGTCATGATCACCGCTTGTCCGATCCCGCTTCCCTGCAAGCCTTGCTGGCCGCAGTCGAATCCTGATCAATTGCCCGTTTCCACCCGTCGAACCCGCTGGGTAATGCCGCATAACAAGGCATAAGGGATGGTGTTGGCGTGACGCGCCACTTCTTCCACCGGCAATTCCTCGCCCCATAGCATCACCGGATCCCCGGCCACGGCATCCGGACAGTCGGTCAGATCAAGATTGATCATGTCCATTGATACCCGACCGATCAGAGGTACCCGTTGCCCGCTGACCAAAACCGGCGTGCCTGATACGGCATGACGGGGATAGCCGTCACCATAGCCGACGGCGGCAATGCCCATCCGGGTAGGCCGGGTACAAACCCAGTCTCCGCCATAGCCTACCCGGGCTCCCGGTTTGAGTGATTTGACGGCGATGAGGCGGGTATGAAACGTCATCACGGGTTTCAGGCCTTCCATGGAGCCGGTGCGGTCTGTAAACGGTGATACGCCATACAACACGATGCCGGGCCGTATCCAGCGGCTGTGGGCCTGGTTCCAGGCCAGAATCGCGGCCGAGTTGGCCATACTGCGTTCGCCACTCACCCCTTCGAGGCTGGATCTGAAGGTGTTCAGTTGCTGCGGTGTCGCCGGACTGTCGCAATCATCGGCACTGGACAGGTGCGTCATCAGGTGAACCGGTTGCTGTACGCAGGGGCATTGACCGAGCCGTCGATGAAATGGCTCGAACTCCTCCGGCAAAAAACCCAGGCGGTGCATGCCGGTATCGAGTTTCATCCAGACCGGGAGCGAATCAAAACCCTCCACCCGCTCCAGCATTTCCACCTGAAAGCCCGAGTGAATGACGGGTTCCAGGGCATGGCGGCTCATCGATTCGAGTTCCCCGGATTCGACAAATCCCTGCAACACGACAATCCGTTGTCTCAGACCGGCCTGACGCAAGGAAAGTGCTTCATCGAGGCGTGCCACGGCAAAGCCCTCCACCGAATCCAGTGCCCGGGCGATGCGCAGCAAACCATGCCCGTAGGCATCGGCCTTGATGACCGCCAGCACCCGTGCTTCTGCCACCCGGGCCCTGATAGCCGCAAGATTATGCCGGACAGCCGCCAGATCCAGTGTAATACAGGCGTTCATGATCTGACCCGGTCAATACGCTTCATTGGCATAAGGATCGGAAATGAAATTCTCGAAGCGGGTGTACTGGCCAAGAAAGGTCAACCGCACAGTGCCGATGGGCCCGTTACGCTGTTTGCCGATGATGATCTCGGCAATGCCCTTGTCCTGCGATTCCGGGTTATAGACTTCATCCCGATAAATGAACATGATGACATCGGCATCTTGTTCCAGTGCCCCCGACTCCCTGAGATCCGACATGACGGGACGTTTATTGGGGCGATTTTCCAGGCTGCGGTTGAGCTGCGACAAGGCTATCACCGGCACATCCATTTCCCGCGCCAGAGCCTTGAGCGAACGGGATATTTCCGAGATTTCATTGACCCGGCTGTCACTGCCGGGACATTTCATGAGTTGCAAATAATCCAGTAATACCAAACCTAAAGGACCGTGTTCCCGGGCCAGGCGACGGCAGCGGGCACGAATTTCGGTTGGTGTCAGGCCACCGGTATCGTCGATGAACAAACGGGTTTCCGACAGGATATTGACTGCCGAAGTAATGCGCGGCCATTCGTCATCTTCCAGTTTGCCGGTACGCATCCGGTGCTGGTCGATGCGGCCGAGGGAAGACATCATGCGCATGGCCAGTTGCTCAGCCGGCATTTCCAGGCTGAACACGGCAACCGGTTGCCGCCCGCTGATGGCCACCTGTTCGGCGATGTTCATGGCAAAGGTGGTTTTACCCATGGAAGGGCGACCCGCCACGATAATGAGATCGGAACGTTGCAATCCGGAGGTTTTATCGTCCAGATCGGTAAAACCGGTGGCGGTGCCGGTGATGTGCCCCTCCATATTGTAGAGTGCGTCGATCCGCTCCATGGTTCGGACCAGCAATTGCTTGATGGGGATGAACCCCGTGCCGCCCTTGCGCCGCTGATCGGCGATATTGAAAACTTTTTGTTCGGCTTCCTCCAGCAGTTGCACCAGATCACGACCGTCGGTGTTGAACCCCGAATCAGCAATGGCCGTACCCGAATGAATGAGCTGCCGAAGTACTGATTTTTCCCGCACGATGTCGGCATAGGCCCGGATATTGGCGGCCGAGGGCGTATCACGGGCCATGACCCCTAAATAAGCCAGTCCTCCGGCTTCTTCCAGCCAGCCCAGGGTGCCCAGTCGCTCGGAGAGGGTCACGACATCGAAAGGGGCTTGCCGGTCAGCCAGTTGCCTGATGGCACGAAAGATCAGCCGGTGATCCTTGCGATAGAAGTCGTCTTCATGGATCCGGTCGGCCACTTCATCCCAGGTCTGGTTATCCAGCAGCAAACCGCCAATGACGGATTGCTCGGCATGAACGGAATAGGGCGGAACCCGCAGTGATTCAACCGAGTGATCCTGAGGGATATTGCGTTCGGGCATGACTTATCGTTTGCGTATGGTTTCGATGAGGCGGGTGGTCGAGTGATGGCTGACATAATCGAGTACCTTGACGATGCCTCCATGCGCCATAACCTGTGCGTAACCGGCAATCCGGGTAATGTCGGGATAATCACCCCCCTTGACCAGGACATCCGGCAAAATCTGGCCAATCAGCCCGGCCGGGGTATCCTGATCGAAGGCAATCACCCAGTCCACCGACTCCAGCGCGGCCAGCATCTCCATACGGTGTTCGAGCGGATTGATGGGCCGCTCCGGCCCCTTCAGACGGGTGACCGAAGCGTCGGTATTGACCAGTACGACCAGGCGATCGCCCAGCGAACGGGCTTGTCTCAGATAGTGGATGTGGCCGGGGTGGAGCAGGTCGAAACAGCCATTGGTGGCCACGATTTTTTCGCCCCTGACCCGGGCTGCCTTCAGTAAATCCTGTAA
>Ga0172376_10002132_pt1 | contig 24575 bp, 28 predicted proteins | sample Lak35m_FD_121114 | JGI IMG/M metagenome (GOLD analysis project Ga0172376, IMG submission 121114) | Freshwater microbial communities from Kabuno Bay, South-Kivu, Congo - kab_092012_35m | ecosystem: Environmental > Aquatic > Freshwater > Lake | place: Democratic Republic of the Congo: South-Kivu...
CCGGAGCGCACCCGCTGCGGGGATGTTCACCCGACGCGCCACGAACAGGTCCCGCCGGGTGGAACCCCGTACTGTGTGTCCATGGGTGAGTTCGATTCTTCGAAGTTCCGTTCCGTGCTCGGTCACGTGCCGACATCCGTGGTCGTGGTGACTGGACTCGACGGGTCGGGCAAGCCGCACGGCATCACGATCGGCTCGTTCGCATCGGTCTCGCTCGATCCGCCCCTCGTCGGGTTCTTCCCGGGGGTCAACTCGCGCTCGTGGGCGGCGATCGCCGACTCCGGTCGCTTCGCCGTCAACGTCCTCGGGTCCGGACAGGACGAGATCTGTTGGCGGTTCGCCAAGGAGGGCGAGGACAAGTTCGCCGGGCTCGAGTGACGAGCATCCGCACTCGGCAGCCCGTTGATCGCGGGATCACTCGCCTGGATCGACTGCACCGTCGAATCGGTGGGGCCGGCCGGTGACCATCATTTCGTCGTGGGCAGGGTCGAGTCGCTCGAGGGTGCGCCCGGGGATGCGATGGTGTTCTTCCGCGGCAAGGTGACGAGCGTCCACGCGGACGCCTGAGAATCGGGTCGCGTGTTGGAGGAGAACCTCGCCAGGGTGTTCGCGGCCGTCGTCGGCGCGGTGCTCGCGGTGGCGGGAGCCTCGAAACTGCTCGACATGGAATCGTGGCGACGTGATGCCCGCGCCCAGGCGGTGTGGCCGTTCGTCGCCAACGTGCTCCCATTCGTCGAGATCCTGATCGGGGCGACACTCGTGGCGCTCCCGCCGAGTCCGGCGACACTCGGGGCCGCGACAGCGCTGTTGCTCGTGTTCACCGTCTTTCTCGCCGTGTCGATCGCGGCGGGGAGCACCGTTCCGTGCGCGTGTTTCGGTGCGGTGCGTCGCCGACCGCCGGGTTGGGGTGATGTCGTGCGCAACCTCGCACTGATGTCCATGCTGGTTGCGTCGGCATCACTCGCCGGATGAACCCGACGCCGGTTCTCCGGTGTCAGACCCGGCGAATCAGGAACGACAAGGTTCTCGCCTCTTCGCGCCACTGCTCGTAGCGACCCGACGGCCCCTGGTGGCCCGCTCCCATCTCGCACTTGAAGACCACGAATGTCTCGGGCGAGAGGTGACGGATCTTTGCGACCCATTTGGCCGGCTCGTGGAAACCGACCCGGGGGTCGTTGAGCCCCGCCGTCACGAAGAGATCCGGGTAGGGACCCGCACCGGTGTTGTCGTACGGGGAGTACGAGGTGATGTAGGAGGCGAAGGGTTCGGTGCGCGGGTCGCCCCATTCCTCCCATTCGGTCACGGTGAGGGGGAGCGACGGATCGCTCATCGTCGTCACGACGTCGACGAAGGGAACCTCGGCGACCGCGGCGCTGAAGAGGTCCGGGTCGCTCGTGATGCAGGCACCCACGTTGAGGCCACCCGCACTCCCGCCGCGCAGCGCCACCCGGGATGGATCGGCCCAGCCTCCCGCGCCGAGGTGGCGGGCACATGCCATCGTGTCCTCGAAAGTGTTCCTCTTCGCCAGCAGCTTGCCGTCGAGATACCAGTTGCGGCCCATCTCCCCGCCGCCGCGCGGGTGGGCTAGTGCCCACACCCAGCCCCGGTCGAGCAATGACAGGCGCGCGACCGAGAACCATGGTGGCAGCGACGCCTCGTAGGAGCCGTACACATAGACCACCGCGGGTGCGGTCCCGTCGACCGGGGTGTCGCGCCGCCTCACGATGTCGAGCGGCACGCGCGCTCCGTCGTGGGACACGGCCCATGTCCGCTCGGCGACGTAGTCATCGAGCGAGGCATTCGGCACCTCGGTGCGCTTGATGGTGGTCAGCCCGCCCGTCGCGGGCGCCCAATCGGCCACCGTGTGGGGAACGGTGAGTGACTGGTACGAGATCCGGACCCGGTCCGTGTGCCAATTGGGGTTCGATCCCATCTCGACGTCGTGCGGTTCGTCGAGCACCGCGATGGTGCGCGTGGTGCCGTCGCTGTCGACGTGCACGAGTGTCTGTTGGGCCGCGGTCCAGCGCTGCATGACCGCGAATCCGTCGAAGCAGTCGAACGAGACGATCCTGGATCCCACGACATGGTCGAGGAAGGGATGCCATCGTCCGGGGTCGCCGGGCTCGGCCGTCATCACGCGGAAGTCGAGGGCGTCGAGGTTGGTGAGGATCGCGAAGCGGTCGCCCCAGTGGTCGACCGAGTACTCGATCCCGTCCTCGCGTGGTCGCACACAGCGTGCGGGTTCAGTCGGCGTGCGGGCATCGATCAACCACCACTCGCTCGTGACGCGGCTGTCGGCTCCGATCAGGATCCACTCGCCGGATCTGCTCGCGCCCACGCCGACATAGAACCGCTCGTCGGTCTCGGTGCGGACGCAGACGTCCTGTGCGGTCGGGGTGCCGATCTCGTGGCGCCACACCTGCCACGGGCGCATGGCCTCGTCGGGCACCACATAGAAGAGGTGACGGTCATCGGCCGACCATGCCACGCCCGCCGAGATGGTGCCGGGGATCTCGTCGGCGAGGTCCTGCCCGGTGCCGAGGTCGCGCACGCGCAGGGTGCACTTCTCGCTGCCGTCGAGATCGGCCGACCACGCGACGAACCGCCCGTCGTTCGAGACCTCGAGTGCGCCGAGGGCGAAGAAGTCGTGTCCCTCGGCTTCGCGGTTCTCATCGAGGACGATCGACTCCCCGGCGCTGTCGGCGGATTGGCCGCGCGTGTGGATCGGATACGACAGACCCTTCCGTGTGGCCGATGCGTACCACCATCCGCGGTGCTCCACCGGCGGGGACACATCGTCCTCGACGATGCGGGAGACGATCTCGTCGTAGAGCGCACCCACCAGAGCGGGATCCTCTGCGAAGAACTCGTCGGCCCGGGCGTTCTCGGCCGCGAGATAGGCGAGGGTCTCGGCGCGCGAGGCGTCCCTGAGCCATGCCCACGGGTCCTCGACGGGTCCGAACGCGCGCTGCCACACATGTGGTTCGCGGGGCGCGGAGGGCACGGGGGTGACGTTCGGCATCGGGTCAGACTAGGGCGACGTCCCGACCCGACGGGCTGTACCTTGCTCGTCGTGCGCGTGTGGATCGACCAAGACCTCTGCACTGGCGATGGCCTGTGTGTCGACCACTGTCCGGATGTGTTCGTCCAGCTCGAGGATGGCATCGCGTACGTGGCCGAGTCGGGCGTCATCCTGAACGATCCGGGCGGGTCGGGATCGCTCGCCGATGTCCAGGATCGGCACCTCCAGTCCGTGGTGGAAGCAGCCGATGTCTGCCCGGGAGAGTGCATCTTCATCGAGATGGACGCGGCTATTCAGCCAGAAGAAACGCCCCTATTTGCCTAAATATCCGGCGGTGACACACCCCGCTCCTAGTGTCGTGTGGCAATGAAGCGCAAGGATTTCGCACACATCGACTCCGACCTCGCACGAGCCCTCGATCTGCTCGGCGAGCGGTGGACCCTGTTGATCGTGCAGACGATCCGCGACGGTCATGTCCGGTTCGAGGCGCTCCGGGAGGAACTGGGCATCGCGCGCAACATCCTCGCAAGTCGTCTCGAGGGTCTCGTGGGAGCCGGAGTCGTCGAGCGCCGCGCCTACACCGAGCGTCCCCCGCGGGACGAGTAGCACCCCACCGAGAGTGGCCACGACCTCTCCCTCTCGCTCGACCACCTCGCCCAATGGGGCAAGAAGTGGAACTGAGCAGCGTCGAGTCGCTGCGACCTAACCTGACCCTGTGACTTCCACTCGTCGGGGCTTGATCGCGTTCCCCGCGCTCGCGATCGCGGTGTCCGTGTCATGCGGTGCCGTCGACACCATGGCGGGGGTCACGAGTGTCGCCACGTCGGCGGCATCGGTCGGTGCGGCCGCGTCGGGTTCCCCCGGTACCGCATCGAGTCAGGGTGCCAAGCCGACGACGACCACGGTCGCAAAGGGTGGTGCGGCGCGATCGGTCGCATCCGTCGCGGCGGGCATCAAGGTCGCGCGTGAACGGTCGGCCGGGTACAAGCGCTCCCTGTTCACGCACTGGATCGATGAGGACGGCGACGGGTGCAACACCCGTGAGGAAGTGTTGATCGCCGAATCCACCACGCGCGCCCAGGTCGAGGCCTACGGCTGCAAGGTGGTCGCCGGCGACTGGTACTCGCCGTATGACGGTGCGACCCACACCGATCCATCCGATCTCGATATCGACCATTTCGTGCCGCTGAAGGAAGCGTGGGACTCGGGTGCGCATTCGTGGACGTCGGCTCGCCGTCGTCAGTTCGCCAACGATCTGTCCGACCCCCGCTCGTTGATCGCGGTGACGGCGGGCGAGAACCGCTCCAAGGGTGACAAGGACCCCTCCAACTGGATGCCCGACCGCACCCAGTACTGGTGCACATACGTCGCCACCTGGGTCGCGGTGAAGGCGCGATGGGGTCTCACGATGGATGAGAGCGAGGCGGGACGAGTCCGCAAGATCGCAGCCGGGTGCGGGTCGACGTCGGTCCCGGTCTGGGGCCGGGGTTCGGAGTCGAAATCCGGTGCGACAGGGGGAACCACATCGGGTTCGGTCGCGCCGACCACGACGAGTGCCGGCTCGGCTCCGGCGACATCGCCGTCGGCCACGTCGCCGTCGGTGACCCCCACCACTCCGACCACATCTCCCGCAGCCGGAGCTCTGCCCGAGGGAGTCCCCGGCCGCTTCTGCACCCCCGAGGGTGCACGCGGCACCTACAAGGGGGACTCTGTCGTGTGCTCGCGGACCAAGGCCGATGGGACGCCGTATTCGGACAATCGGGCGCGGTGGGTGAGGGCCTGAACCGGCCCGCCGGTGTCGCCCGGGCTCCCGATAGCCTCGTCTTTCATGTCGAAGAAGACCAAGAAGCGCAAGGCGCGTCTGCGCCGCTCGAAGGCCAACCACGGCAAGCGCCCGAACATGGGCCGGGGCTGAGGTCCATTCCTCAATGATCCGTCTCGTCGCCCTCGAGGTTGGCGGCGACACGGAACCGTGGGAGACCATCGGTCTGCCGGTGGATGAACCGACGATTGGAATTCCGATCTCTCCTCGGCGTTCGCGGATTGCCGATGTCGAGGTGAGATTCGCGGGTGGCGGACCCGGATTGCAGGGCTGGGTGTTCGCGCACCCCGCGCACGAGGGAGATCCCCTTGTTGTCGATGTCGCCGGGATCAGAACCACCATCGTCGGTGCCGACCCCGAACACGCCTCGAATGGGAACGCGACATCACCGTTGGCCGGCGCAGCCGCGGTCGGTCTCGATCATGTGGTCGTGCGCACGTCGGATCCCGAGGGCTTTCGCGACGCGGTGGGTCGAGTGCTCGGTCTCGAGTTGCGACGTGTGCGTCCGGTGGGGAACGGATGGGAACAGTGGTTCTACAAGCCTGACAACACCGTGATCGAGGTCGTCACGTCGCCGGATCTACCCCGAGGTCCGGCCACTCTCTGGGGAATGGTCGCCAGCGTCGATGATCTCGATGCCATCGCAACCCGACTCGGTGACGACGTGGTGTCGGCCCCGAAGGCCGCTGTTCAGCCGGGACGCTCGATCTCCACCGTGCGACAGTCGGTCGGTCTCGGTGTGGCGTTCGCGCTGATGACCCCGCACCAGCGCTGACGTCGCTCACCAGTCGTCGCCGTCGGCCTCGTCGCCGTCGAGGGTGCGCAGGTGGCGCACACCCTCCTCGCAGGTCTCGTTCAGTGGACACCACCGGCAGTGGAAGCCCGGCCGGACCTCGGCGTCGCGCGTGCCCGAGATCAACTCGGCCATCGCACGGGCTCCCTGGCCGGTGCGGCGCACCGCGGCCTGCAGGACCCCCTCGGTGACCTCCTCGTGGTCGAGGCGGGCACGTTCCAATGAGTAGGTACCGAGACGCCGCGGGGCCTGGCGGCTCCGCAGCGTCTCGATGAGCGCGTAGTACCGGAGGTCGTCGCGGTGCTGCGCTCCGATCCATCCCGACTTGAGGTCGATGATCACGCGGCGGCCGGGGAGTCCGAGCACGAGGTCCATGCGGGCGGTGAAGATCACTGCCCCCGAAAAGAGCGTGTACTTCGCGGTGTACTCCACCATCGGCCGCCATTGCGGTTTGATCGGGGGAAAGCAGTCCCCGAAGTTGGTGACCAGTTGGACGACCTGGCCCCGAAGCTCGCCCATGTCGTGGTCGGGCAGGGTCTCGAGGAACGTCGAGGCTGATTCGCGGGGGTTCTCGATGATGCTCGTGATCGCGGCCTCGACGAGATCGGCGGGAACGGGTTCACCCGGCCAATTGATCATCAACTCGATGGCCTTGTGGGCCACCGTGCCGCGCACCGTCGGGACCGACCACGCGAACTTCTGCGAGCGCTCCGCGAGGAATCGTTTCTCGCATCCGTGGACGGTGCCGAGATGGTGCTTCGTGACCCGGAGCGGATCCTCGGGCGTGAACAGCCCGTCGATCGGTGCGAGTTCGTCGGCCAGCATCGTCTCGACCCCGGCGACGATCTCGCGTGGCAGCGGTTCCCATCCGGCGGGCACGCCGAGTGAGTCGATGATCTCGAGCTGCAGTGGATTCAGTTCCTCGGTCATGTCGGGCTCCGCATGTCGGGTCTCACATTAGGGAAGGGGTGGGACGCGGGACCGGGAAGCAGTGAAACACCCCTCTGCGACGATGTGGCCATGGCAGTGGGCACCACGACAGGACATGGCGCACACGGCGCGGACCGTGCCCACGGTGCGTCCGGCGCCGACGCCAGAACAGAAGTGAGAGATGGCATCATGCCCACGTCACTGTTCACCGAAGCAGCCCGGGTTCTCGCCCAGCATGTCGCCGGCATGGATCTCACGGTTCCGGGCTTCCGCAGTCCACCCCGCACGGTCGGGGTCAACCGGACCCTGCGGCGCGCATCTGACGGACTCGGGGGCGTCGTCGCAGTGCGACTCACCGATCGTCCCTTCACCGCGGTCATCGGGGACATGATCGAGGGCGTCGTCGTGCTCAACCGGTTGGATGTCGCCGACGCCGACAGAGCCCGCACTCATCTGTGGCGGCTCATGCTCGCCTTCACTGTCGAGGCGGTGCCGGCCCGCCGCAGAGACGCCCCGAATCGGCGCGTAGCCTGAGCCGTTCCGCGCCCGGGTGGCGGAATTGGCAGACGCAGGGGGCTTAAACCCCCCAGCCGCGCAAGTGGCGTGTGGGTTCGACCCCCACCCCGGGCACATTCACATGCCGGGCATGTTCAGTTTCGGTTGTGCGTCACTCACTGATTCTATTGGCCGACTTCGTGCGTGAACCTCCAGCGGTACCGTTGATGGCGTGCACATCGTCGATGCAACACTTGTCCGGGTTCCGCTCGATCTCGTCGGTCCGCTGCGCACGTCGTCGGGCACTCATTCAGCGCGCACGGCGGTGTTGGTTGCGGTTCGCCTCGATGATGGAACGGTCGGCTGGGGAGAGAACGTCGCTCCGGAAGAGAGTTTCTACACGGGCGAGACATCGTCAGCGTCGATCCGGGCGATGCGAGGTGATCTGTTGCGCGGCATCACCGACCGGGACTTCGACGCACCCTCGGCACTCGACGCCTCGTGGTGGGGAACCACCGAGTTTCCGATGGCGAGATGTGCCGTCGAGTCGGCCGTGTGGGATGCGTGGTGTCGTGGTCGCGTGGTCGCACTCGCCACCGCCCTCGGTGGGTCGCCGGGCGACGTGGCAGTCGGTGCGGTTGTGGGGCTCCACCCGTCGGCAGATGACACGGTCACCGAGGCTGTCGCGCGAGTGGCCGAGGGGTATCGGCACCTGAAATTGAAGATCGCTCCCGGTCGGGACCGCGAGGTCGTCGCCGCAGTCCGGGATGCGATCGGACCCGACGTCTCGCTCTCCGTCGATGCGAACGGCGCCTACTCGGCCGACGATGTCGATCTCCTCGCTGGTCTCGCCGAGATCGGGGTCGTCCTCGTCGAGCAACCGTTCGCACCCGGTGACCTCGCGGCGTCGGCGCGCATGTGCGCGACGGGATCGGTCAGGGTCGGCCTCGACGAGTCGATCATGACGATGGCCGATCTCGATCTCGCACTCGCCGCGGGAGCAATTGATGCGGTGAACGTGAAGCCCTCGCGACTCGGGGGGCTCGGTGCCGCCGTCGGAATCCTCGAGCGGTGTCGCGCAGAGGGATTGGATGCATGGATCGGCGGAATGCTCGAGTCCGGGATCGGCAGGGCCGCAGCCCTCGCACTCGCCACTCACCCTGCGTGCACGCTCGCCCCCGATCTCTCGGCCTCTGCCAGGTACTTCACCCGTGATGTGACCGAGCCGTTCGTCCTGGCGGAGGGGAGACTCCGCGTGCCCGCGACTCCGGGCATCGGGCGGGAGCCACTCCACGGGGTGATCGCCGGGGTCGGAATCGAGACGCTCCCGTGAGCGGAGGTCGTGACACGATGGATGCCATGGCCCACTTCGACACCGAGGCGATGCTCGGCGACATCGCCCGACTCGTCGACACCGAGTCGCCGTCGGGCGATGTCGCGCGACTCGAGACCCATGCCGAACTCCTCGCCTCGATCATCGAGGCACGGCTCGGGTCGCGTCCGCGACTCGTCGATTCCCCGGTTGGTCCCCACCTTCATTGGAGCGGTGGCGGTGATCCGAGGGTGCTAATCCTCGGCCACCACGACACCGTCCACCCGGCGGGAACGACCGCGACGAGGCCGTTCGCCGTGCGCGACGGCATCGCGACCGGGCCGGGAGTCTTCGACATGAAGGCGGGAATCGTGCAGGCGATCCATGCGGTCGCATCACTGGAGGACGCGTCCGGGGTGGAGATCCTCCTCACCGCCGATGAAGAAACCGGCTCGAGAGCATCGAAGGCTCTCCTCGAAGAGAGAGCCCGGGCATGCGGAGCAGTCCTCGTGCTCGAACCGAGCGCGGACGGTGGCGCCCTGAAGATCGGTCGCAAGGGCACCGGGACGTTCACCGTCACTCTTCACGGACGTGCCTCACATGCCGGGCTCGAGCCGGAGAAGGGCATCAACGCGCTCACCGAACTCGCCGCGCTCATTCCAGTGATCGCCGACTTCGCCCGACCGTCGGCCGGCACGACGGTCACGCCGACACTGGCCACTGCGGGCACCGCCGACAATGTCGTGCCCGCGCTCGCCACCTGTGCGGTGGATGTGCGTGTCACCGACGCCGCCGAGAAGGCACGGATCGAGGCGGCATTCGCCTCGCTCGCGCCGACCCATCCCGAGGCGCGGATCGAGATCACCGGTGGCATCGGACGCCCGCCGATGCACGAGTCGGCAGCGGAACAGTTGATGCCGATCGCCCGCTCGGTGGCCGCATCACTGGGGTTCGGTGTCGACGGAGTCGTGGTGGGCGGTGGATCCGACGGCAACTTCACGGCCGCGACCGGTGTCGCGACGCTCGATGGGCTGGGTGCCGTCGGTGGCGGCGCGCACGCCGACACAGAGCACGTCGTGGTGTCGACGCTCGCTCCGCGCGCGGCGTTGATCGCGGGGATCTGTCAGGAGTTGTCGTCGATGGCGAGGAGACCGCCACTCGGGAGCGTCCCGGCGGAGCGGTAGACCTCGAGCTTGGCGCGCGAGTCGTCGATGTCGAGGTTGCGCATCGTGAGCTGGCCGATCCTGTCGAGCGGACCGAACGCGGCGCCGTCGACCTTCTCCATGCTCAGGCGCTCGGGTGCGTAGGTGAGATTCGGGCCGGTGGTGTCGAGGATCGTCCAGTCGTCACCGCGCCGCAGGCGAACAGTGACCTCGCCGGTGACCGCGGTGCCGACCCAACGCATCAACGGCTCACGCAGCATCAGCGACTGCGGATCGAACCAGCGGCCCTCGTAGAGGAGCCGGCCGAGACGGCGGCCCATCGTGCGGTAGTTGTCGATCGTCGACTCGTTGTGGATGGCGGTCACGAGCCGCTCGTAGGCGATGTGCAGGAGCGCGAGTCCCGGTGACTCGTAGATGCCCCGGGACTTCGCCTCGATGATCCGGTTCTCGATCTGATCGCTCATCCCGAGTCCGTGCCGACCGCCGATCGCGTTCGCAGCCATGACCAGGTCGACAGCGGTGGCGAACTCCCGACCATCGATCGCGACCGGGAAACCCTCGTGGAACCTGATCGAGACCGTCTCGGGGGCCACGGCGACATCGTCGCGCCAGTGGGCAACACCCATGATCGGCTCGACGATGTCCATTCCGTTGTCGAGCTCCTCGAGCAGCTTCGCCTCGTGGGTGGCACCCCAGATGTTGGCGTCGGTGGAGTAGGCCTTCTCCTTCGAGGCGCGGTACGGCAGGCGCCGTTCGGCGAGGAACTCGCTCATCTCCGCGCGGCCGCCGAGTTCGCTGACGAAGTCGGGATCGAGCCACGGCTTGTAGATCCTCAGCGACGGATTCACCATCAACCCGTACCTGTAGAAGCGCTCGATGTCGTTGCCCTTGTAGGTGCTGCCGTCGCCCCAGATGTCGACGCTGTCCTCGCGCATCGCGCGCACCAGGAGCGTGCCGGTCACGGCACGACCGAGCGGTGTGGTGTTGAAGTAGGTCTTGCCCGCCGTCGAGATGTGGAATGCGCCGCACTGGAGCGCGATCAGTCCCTCGTGGACGAGTTCGTCGCGGCAATCGACGAGCCGGGCGATCTCGGCGCCGTACTCGCGGGCCCGACCCGGCACGCCGGGCAGATCGGGTTCGTCGGGTTGGCCGAGGTCGGCGGTGTAGCAGCAGGGGATCGCACCCCTCTCGCGCATCCATGCGACCGCCGCCGACGTGTCGAGACCGCCGGAGAACGCGATGCCGACGCGCTCTGCGACCGGGAGGGATGTGAGGACCTTGGACACGGTGGTCAACGGTACTGGCGCAGGCCGACCCACACCGCGACGTTTCCGATCAGCGACGCCGCCGCGACCACGGCGCACGCGGCTGCGACCACGGGGGTCGATCCGGCATCGACGAGGGCGCTCGCGGCGAGTCCGACCGAGCACACGATGCCCACCAGCCCGGCGCGCGGGTGGCGGCGCGCGACAACGAACACCGGCACGACCACGAGGCCGATCGGGACCGCGAGCCACAGCCGCGGGGAAGGGTCCGACGGTGGGCCGAGCCACCACACGGCCCGACCGATGGTCCTGCTCGAGACGGCGACGGCGGTGGTCGCGGCAAAGACGAGCGCCCAGTTCACATAGGCGACCGTGCGCCATCCATCACCGGGGCGACCCGCGCCGACAATGGATGCCGGTGCCCCGAGCGGTGGCGGGCCGGGCTGAGTCGGGACTGCCCGAGGCGGGACAGGCTGGTTCGGGACGGATCGGGAGCCGGCTCCTGGCTCGGCGCCACCGACGACGGGAAACTCAGACGTCACGACACACACGGTACCGATGTGTCCGAACCACGGCACGCGCGCCACCGTTAGCCTTGGCGCGGCATGGACGCGAGCTCGTTCCGCACACTGAGCGTGTTCTTCCCGATGTGGAACGAGGAGGACTACATCGTGCGCGCCGTCGAGGCGGCGCGCGAGGAGTGCGACGACCTCATGGCGGGCGGTGAGATCGCCGACTATGAGGTGATCATCGTTGACGACGCGTCCACCGACTCGACCCCCGACATCGCCGCCCGTCTGGCGGCCGCCGATCCCCGGGTCCGGGTCGTGACGCACCCCGTGAACCGGAAGCTCGGCGGCTCGATGCGATCGGGTTTCGACGCCGCGACCGGCGACCTGGTGCTCTACACCGATGCCGACCTCCCCTTCGACATGCACGACGTGCACAAGGCCATCCGCCTGCTGCGCTACTACGACGCCGACATCGTCTCGGCGTACCGGTTCGACCGGACCGGTGAGGGCTGGGTGCGGGTGGTGTACTCGTTCTTCTACAACATGCTCGTGCGGGTCCTCTTCGGGGTCAGATTCCGTGACGTCAACTTCGCGTTCAAGCTGTGTCGCACCCGGATCTTCGAGAGGGTCGACCTGCGCAGCGAGGGTTCGTTCATCGACGCCGAGTTGATCGTGAAGGCGAAGCGTCACGGGTACGAGGCGATCCAGTTCGGCGTGGACTATTTCCCCCGCACGAGGGGCGTGTCCACGCTGAGTTCGCCGCGGGTGATCGTCAATATCCTGCGGGAGGCCTTCGCTCTGAGACGCGAGATCCGCTCGATCACGCCACCGACCGCGTGAACGCTCCGGGCGTGGCCCGGGGACTGTGATGGAAGGGGCGAACCCCGTCCGAGCCCGGCCGCCGATAGCGTTCCGATCTCGTGAGCGACCCCTTCGACCCGCCCATGGGGCCGGCCGGGCCTCTCGATGATCGTGAGCCCGGCGCCGGGCCGATCCCTCGTGGCTCGTGGTGGGTGAGGTGGCGGCGGGCGATCCTGGCCTCGGTTCTCTTCGCCGGTGTGGTGTCGGCTGTGACGGTGTCGCGGATGGCCGAGTCCACGTCGACCACCACGACCACCTCGACAACCGTGCCGACCGAGGCGTGTCCCCCGGGGTCGCCGATCACCTGTCATTCACTGACCCGGGTCATCCGCGACGGCGACAGGGGGGAGGATGTGAAGCGCATCCAACAGCGCCTCAAGGATCTCTACTTCGATCCGGGCCGCATCGACGGCATCTTCGGCGGCGACACACGCATGGCGGTGTGGGCGTTCCAGTCCCTCGTGATGAAGATGACGCGCGACACTGTCGTCGATTTCGTGACACCGGTGATCTGGGATGCCATGCGCGGCGATGTGGTCATCGCCCCCCGGCGCCAGCCCGGGTCACCCAACCACGTCGAGATCTACCTGCCCGAGCAGGTGATGGCCGTGTTCAAGGGAACCGAGCTCCTGCTCGTCACGCACATCTCGTCGGGCACGGGTCAGGTGTGGTGCGAGGAGGTCACGATCGACCCGGGCGAGGAGGGCAACACCACCAAGGAGCCGATCAAGACCGGCATCTGCGGTGAGGCCGTCACGCCCGGCGGCATCTACTACTTCTACAACCGGAAGTACGGTCTGCGCGAGAGCAAGCTCGGCACGATGTGGAACCCGGTGTACTTCAATTTCGGGATCGCGGTCCACGGGGCGATGCAGGTGCCGAAGGAGCCCGCGTCGCACGGTTGCATCCGCATCCCGATCTTCATCTCGGAGTACTTCCCGGCGATGGTCCGCTACAACGATCGCGTCTATGTCTGGGACGGGAAGAAGGAACCGGAGGAGAACGGCTCGCAGCCACCGCCGTGGGACCGACCCGATCCGAACTACACGACGACGACCACGTCGACGACCACGTCGACGACCACCACCACGATCCCGAAGTCGCCGACGACGGTCAAGCCCGCACCGACCACGGTCGCACCGCCGGCCCAGACGTCGACCACTGCACCCCCAGCGGGCTGATCGGCCTCAGCGGCCGGCGAGCTTGTTCAGCTCTGCGATCTCGCCGCGCTGTGCCTCGATCATCGATCGCGCCATCGTGTCGACCTCGCCGTTGACTCCGTTGTCGCGGGCGTGCTCGGCCATGTGGATGCCCCCCTCGTGGTGGGCGATCATCAGATCGGCAAAGACACGATCGGCTGCCGCACCGCGCGCGGCCTGCAGGCGCTCGAGGTCGGAGTCGCTGACGTAACCGGGCATGTCCGCGAGATCCACCGGCATGCCCATCCAGCCCATCACCTGGTCGGTGGCGCTCGCCTCGGGCTCTCCGAACACGCGGAGCAACTGCACCATTCGCCCGGTCTCCATGCCCTGGTGGATGATGATCTCGCGGGCAATCAACCGCATCACCGCGTCGCCTCCGTCGGCGGAGGCCTCGAGGTACGTCATCGACATCGCCACGGCCTGCTCGTGGTGGATGCGCATGTCGTGGAGGAACCCGGTGTCGACGTCGTTGTGCGCGAGTTCGGATCCAGAGCGACCGGCCCACCACCCGACGCCCGCGGCGAGCATCGCGACCACGACCGCGGCGAGCAAGAGGTTCAACTTGCTCTGCCACCACGGAAGGATGGTTTCGTCGTCGTGCACCGCATTTTCCACGCAGACCACGGTAGTAGCCTGCGGTTCCGTGGGGGTCGTCACCGAGGAACAGAGGCGCGCAGGTCGTCCGGTCGACTCCGACTCGGCCGACACGCGCGCGCGCATCGTCGACCATGCGCTCGTGCTCTTCGGGACCGAGGGATTCGACGCCACGACCAACCGCCGCATCGCCAAGTTGGCGGGGATCTCGAGTGCGGCGCTGTACCACTACTTCCCGTCCAAGGCGGAGATCTACGTCGCCGTCTGCGGGGCGATCACGGACCGCTTCGCCGATGTGTTCGCGCGCGTCACGGATGCCGAACCCACGCTCGCGGGTCGTCTCGCGCGGATCATGGATGAGAACATCGATCTCGGCAGGACTGCGCCCGCACTGCTCGGTTTCGTGGCGGGGATCCCGACCGCGGTGCAGAAGCATCCCGAGATCGCCCATGGTGCCGAGACCTTGTCGGTGTCGTTCCGCAAGATGGTGCGCGACATGGTCGAGGGCGGCACCGAACTCGAGGCCGTCCTCGGCGGCACATCCGCGGCGGGATTCGCCGATCTGGTGATGGTGCTTCTCTCGGGAACGGGACGACTGAGCGCGCGCGGCATGCACGATCGTCACCGCGCCGCCAGTGAGGCGTTCCTCGCGCTCGTCACGAGTGCCCGGGGCGACCGACGCGGCTGACTCTGCGATGAGCATCGACGACCTCCGCCTGCTCGCCTCCCGCACACCCGGGCTCCGCGAGATGTTCGCCTCCGACCCGGAGCGTGCGCGACGGGGAACTCTCGACGCGTGCGGGATCCACGCCGACGTCTCCCGGCAGTTGATGAACGTCGAATTGTTCGCCGCGGCGATGACTCACTTGGACGAGATCGGACTGCGCGACCGGATCGGGGCGATGTTCGCCGGCCGCGCCGTGAACCAGACCGAGGGTCGCCCCGCACTGCACACCGCGCTCAGGGCGCGCGGGAGCGAGGCACCCGAGGCGCGTGAGGCCGCGACGTGGATGGCCGGGGCCCTCGCCCTGGCGGCGCAAGTGCGCGATGGCACGGTGGTGGGCTCGACGGGTCGCCGCTTCACGCATCTTGTGAACATCGGCATCGGTGGCAGTTCGCTCGGGCCCGAGATGGTCACGAGGTCGTTGCGGAGATTCCACGACGGACCCGAGGTGAGGTTCGTGTCGAACATCGATGCCGCCGACCTCGATGCGGCACTGGCGGGTCTCGACCCGGAGACGACGCTGGTGTGCGTCTCGTCGAAGACCTTCACGACCCTCGAGACCATGCACAATGCCGAACGTGCGCGCCGGTGGGTCGCGACTGGGTGTCCGCGCTGGCAGGACCATGTCGTGGCCTCCACAGCCAATCCGGCGGCCGCGGTGGGATGGGGCGTCGATCCCTCGCGGTGCCTGCGCTTCGCCGATTGGGTCGGTGGGCGGTTCTCGGTCTCATCGGTGGTCGGATTTCCGGTCGCGTGTGCGATCGGTCCCGTCGCGTTCGCCGATTTCCTCGATGGCATGCACGAGATGGACAACCATTTCCTCCATGCGCCGTTCGCCGAGAACCTGCCGGTGGTCCACGGGCTCTTGTGGTGGTTGAACTCGACCATCCGGGGGTTGCCCGCGGTTGCCGTGGTGCCGTATGCCGCGGATCTGGCGCTCCTGCCGGAACATCTCCAGCAGTTGGTGATGGAGAGCCTCGGCAAGGGTGTGTCAGAGTCCGGCGGTCACCTGTCTCTCGACTCCTCGCCGGTGGTGTTCGGAACCGCCGGCACCGATGCCCAGCATTCCTATTTCCAGATGCTCCACCAGGGAACGCGACCGGTTCCCGTCGACTTCATCGGGGTCGTGGAACCACTGGGCGGAGACTCGGCGGCGCACGATCTGCTGGTGGCGAACATGCTCGCCCAGTCGGACGCGCTGGCGACGGGCCGCAGTCTCGGCGAGACAGAAGCGGCGACGGGGTCCGCCGATCCCCATCGGTCGTTCCCCGGGAACAGGCCGAGCACCGTGTTGTTCCTGAACCAGCTCGACCCCCGGCACCTCGGGGCGCTCGTGGCGCTCTACGAGCACTCGGTTCTGGTTCAGGGAGTGCTCGCCGGGGTGAATCCCTTCGACCAGTTCGGCGTCGAGTTGGGAAAGCAGGTGGCCCACGCCGCTGCGGAGGCGATCGGAGAGGGTGACCATGCCGCCCCCGCTCCGGGGTCGGACACAACCGTGTCACACCCCCTGACGATGACACACCCCCTGCTCGAGTGGTACCGCTCACAAAGAGTCTGATCGACAATTAATCGGGTGGGGGCCGGTGGTCCGCGCCGTATAGTTGCCGTCCATGCCGGGCAAGAACAAGATCCCCTCCACCGAGCGCATCATCAATCTGCTCGTGCTGCTCACCGAGTCGAACGTGCCGGTCACCTACGAGCGGATCATGAACGACATGGGGGACCAATACCCGGCCGGCGCCGAGGCGCGGCGCATCACCTTCGAGCGCGACAAGAAGGTCCTGCGCGATGCGGGCGTGCCGATCGTCACGCAGGTGCTCGGCGGGAACGATGCGGGCAAGACCGCCTACTCGGTCGACAAGAGCGAGTACGCCCTCGTCGACTTCGGGCTCACCCACGACGAGATGTCGGCGTTGCAGCAGGCCGCGGCGATGGTCCGGATGGGCACGCCGTGGGGTGGCCGCGCGGTGCTCTGGCTCGGTGGCGAGATCGTCGACGACCACGAGCACACCGCCGCTCGGGTGGTGGCCGACGATGCCCGCCTGCCCGCGCTCCACGAGGCCTGTGCGAGGCGGCGCATCACCTCGTTCTCGTACCACGGTCGGGCGCGCACCGTGCACCCCTACGGGTTGGCGGCGCGCAGCGGGTTCTGGTACCTGATCTGTCACGACACCGGGCGCGATGCGGTGGCCAGGTACCGACTCGACCGGATCGAGGACGACCCACGGTTCTCGGATCCCGATTCCTTCGACAGGCCCGCCGGCATCGTGCTCGAGGATCTGTTCGCGAGGGATGCCAAGTTGTTCGACGGGGGCGATGACGAGCACGCGATCGTGCGGGTCGAGGGTCGTCTCGCACCCGGGGTCATCCGCGAGCTCGGCGAGGAGGCCGTGCGCGCCCGCCTCACCGACGGGTCGGTGGAGGTGCGGGTGCCGTGCGGCAACCGGTTCGCCTTCCGCAACTGGCTCTTCGCGATGGTCGACCGTGCCGAGGTTCTCGCCCCGGAGGATCTGCGCGCAGAGATCGTCGCAGAACTCGAGTCGATCGCCGGGGTGGCCCGGTGAGCCCGAAGCGCGGACCGCGCAGCGCGGCACAGCGCATCGCCGGGCTCCTCGAGATGGTGCCGTGGTTGATGGAGCGCGACGAGGTCTCGGTGTCGGAGATGGCGAGACAGTTCGGGATCAGCGAGGACGACCTGATCGCCGATATCGAGATGGCCGCGATGTGCGGCCTGCCCCCGTACTCGCCGTGGGAGCTCACCGAGATGTGGATCGAGGACGGTGTCATCCACACCGGCCCGAACAAGCACCTCGAACGGCGACTCCGGCTCAGCAAGCAGGAGGCCTTCGGGCTCGCGCTGCTCGCCCGGGCCGCGCTCGAGATGCCGAACTTCAAGGCGCGTGCCGCGTTGAAGAGCGCGCTCAACAAGCTCGAGTCGGTGAACTCGGCGTCGGAGGAGCTCGTCGATGTCGACGTGGTCGATCTCCCGTTCCTCGCCGAGGTCACCGAGGCCGCGCGCCAGGGTGAGCGGATCGTGATCCGGTACTGGAAGCCCTCTGACAACTCCGAGACGGAGCGGTCGGTCTGGGTGCGGGCCGTCTTCACCGACATCGGCAACTGGTACATGACCGCCGACGACGAGACGTCGAGGGATCTTCGGCACTTCCGCATCGATCGCATCCGCGGGCTCACCCACACCGACGAGTTCCGCACGCCGCACTCGGGCGCCGTCGACGTCCCGTCGTGGTTCGCCGACTCGGCGAGCGGAACCGTCGTGACGATCGAGGCCGATGCCTCGGCGCGGTGGATCGCAGAGACCTACCCCTGCCGCTCGGTCGAGGAACTCGCCGACGGGCGAACTCGGATCGAGATGGTGGCCACGAGCGAGCACTGGCTCGGGCGGCTCCTGCTGCGCGCGGGTCGCTCGGCGCGCGTGACTGCGCCCGCCCACCTCGTGGACCTGGGTCGCAGCACCGCGTCCTCGGTGCTCGACCGCTACCGCGCGAAGTAGTCCGGCAACTCCCGGGGGGACTCGAGTCCGATGTCCCGGCTGAGGTGCACGAGCAGTTCGGCGGTCGCCTTCGCGTCCGACAGCGCCTCGTGGGCCCTCTCGCGCTCGATCCCGTAGTGCTCGCAGAGCGCAGTGAGCGAATGTCGGCGGGTGTGGTCGGTGTCGATGCTCCGGGCGAGGGCGAGGGTGTCGATCCATGTCTCGAGGGTGTCCTCGATTCCCACCCGGGCGGACTCGGCATGCAGGAAACCGATGTCGAACCGCGCATTGTGGGCCGTGAACCACCGCCCGCGACTCATCGACCACACCTTCTCGAGCGCCTCCCTGAGGGGCATGCCGGACATGACTTGTTCGTCGGAGATGCCGTTCACGTGCTCGGCGGAGTTGTCGAACTCATCCGGGTTCTGGGGCTTGACGATCGTGTCGAACGAGTCGACGACGGCACCATCGGCATCGACCACGAGTGCCGCCACCTGGAGGATGCGATCCCTCGCGGGGTCGAGCCCGGTTGTCTCGAAATCGACGACGGTGAAGGCGACATCATCGGTTGCGGCGCGAGCCTGATCCCGCGCCTGCTCGGGGGCATCGCTCGGTGTCGTGTCCATGAATTACACGGTAGGCGCGGGGTGCGTCACGGTGCGAGTCACCTCGCGGGAGTGATCAGTCACACCGCGGGTGTGGGCGGCGTCATCGCCTCGAAGAGCGTGGCGCGATCGAAGTAGTCGCGCCACAGCACGATCCGGCCATCCACGATCTCGAAGATCCCGGCGACGGGCAGCGACGCCCACCTCCCGTGGATGAACAGCCGATCGTCGCGCTCGTTCAGCACCGTGCCCCTCGCGAGGTCGCCCGTGCTCGTCTGGCGAAGGATCTGCCAGTCGAGTTGGTCGCACGATGCGAAGAAACCCGACAGCGTGTCGCGCAGGCCATCGGGCCGTGCGCCGTGCCGATCGGGACATTGTCGTACTCGAGGTCGTCGCCCACCATGGCGACTGCCGCCTCGATGTCCTTAGCGGCCAGACGCGCGATGAACTCGCGCACGAGGGAGTCGGGGGAGTCGGCCATCTCAGAGCAACCGTGTCACAGCAACCGTGTCACAGCAACTCGGCCGCGAGACTCGCGACCTCGCTGCGCTCGCACGACGAGAGGGTGATGTGGCCGAAACAGTGCTGGTCGGCGAACGCATGGATGAGCACTGCGAGGGCGTTGTTGGACTCTCCCATGTACGGCGCGTCGATCTGGCTGGTGTCGCCCGTGAAGACCACCTTGGTGCCCTCGCCAATCCGGGTGAGGATGGTCTTGAGGGTGGTGGGCTCGAGGTTCTGGGCCTCGTCGACGACCACGAACTGCCTGTGCAGCGAGCGTCCGCGCAGGAAGGTCACCGACTCCATCGACAGTTGGCCGCGGGCCGAGAGATCGTCGATCAGACCCTTCGCATCGCGCGACGACCGCTGGTCGGTGAGCGCGACGATCGCATCGTGGATCGCCGACATCCAGGGGTCGAGCTTCTCGTCGAGGCCACCGGGGAGGAAGCCCACGTCGGCGCGCCCCACCGGCACGAGGGGCCGGTACACGGCGAGCCGTTCGTAATTACGGGCCTCGACCACCTGTTCGAGTCCGGCCGCGATCGCGAGAACCGTCTTGCCCGTGCCGGCGCGGCCGTCGAGGGCCACCACGCTGACGGCGGGATCGAGGAGCAACTCGAGTGCGAACCGCTGTTCCTTGGACCTGGCACGCAGTCCCCATGCCTCGGGGGACTGGCCAGGGAGCAGCTCGACGGTGTCACCCACGCTGCGCACGAGTGCCGATTGCGAGCCGGAGCGGACCACCGCGAATTCGTTCACCATGAGGCGCGCCGGGCCGAACTCGGCGGCACCGACCTCACCGTTGTCGTAGAGGTCGTTCACGGTCTCTGTCGCGACCTCGAGGGTCGACCACCCCATCTGGCGGGTGGCCGCAGTGCGGCCGACCGGCTGGTGCTCGGCGGCCTCGAGTCCGAGGTGGGCGGCCTTGATGCGCAGTCCCGCGTCATTCGAGACCATGCGGGTGGGGGCCCGCAGCGACTGCCCGAGCGCCGCCCCGATGATCCGGTTGTCGGGCACCTGGGGGTCGAGGCCGTTCTCGATGAGGAGGTGCTTCTGGATTCCGTTCACCTCAATGTGGACGGTCGCGCTCTCGGGCTCCGGGCCGAGGGCCACGGGGGTGTGGATCGAACCCCCGGCACGGCGGCGGAGATCCTCGATCGTGCGCAGGGCGGTGCGTGCCGCGCGGCCCACATCGTCGGGACGGCTCTTCAGTCCGTCGAGTTCCTCCACCACGGTCAACGGAATGACGACGTCGCATCCAGTGAAGGAGTGGAAGCACGCGGGGTCTGCGACGAGGACCGACGTGTCGAGCACGATTCGTGTGCGAGTGCCCAGTTCGGCTGGTGCGGCGGCGGTTGCGCCACCGAATGATCCGTGATCGGTCTGATGACCGTCGCTGTCCGTGCGCGCAACGACATCGGTCATCGCACCTCCCGATGCGGATGTCGCCTCATTGATGTCTCCGTGAACGATCAATGTTGAGATCATTCCATCCTCGGGTCTGGTCCGGGGTGGATGGTCATCCACAGGCCCGATCGGGTGTCGGGGCGAATTTCGGGCGCCACCAGCAGATTTTTTTCAGAAATTTTTTTGGGCCCCGATCGGGATCGTTTGCACTCCGTGGCGACACCGTCGAGCACGCGCGTCGCAGCACACGTGTGACGTCTGTCGATGCACCACGACCGCGGCGCGCGAGGTGGCCGAGCCGCGCGAGCGGCAACGGATCGAGCGCGGGAAACCCTTGTGGGTATTGGGTTTCCCGAGGTCGCGACACCGCGGGTCGGGTGTGCATCCGTGCGTCGGGATGCGCTGCGCACAGACTCGACGAGGGACATCGATTGCATCGTGCAGGTGTTCGGCGCCACGACGCGCGGGGAGTCGCGCGCGACCGAGACGGCGCGTTGTCGTCGCCGACGTCGCGCGGAAATGCTTGCATTCGTTGTCGGGACATACTCAACTAATTGAGACACTCCGGAACAGGGGGATCAACAACATGACCAAAGCAGAGCTCATCGAAGAGGTGGCGAAGTCAGCAGGGTGCAGCAAGGCAGATGCCGAGCGAACCTTGACTGCCTTCTTCGACCTAGTGGTGGCCTCGACTCAGAGGGGCGAAAAGGTGGCCTGGCCGGGCTTCGGCGCGTTCAGCACCACCCAACGCAAGGCGCGCACTGGTCGCAACCCACAAACGGGTGCGACCGTCTCGGTGCCCGCTTCCACTGCGATGAAGTTCACAGCGAGTTCCACACTCAAGGCCTCGCTGAACCCAAACCGTAAGTAACCACTTACCCAACGAGAGGAAACTCAAGTGGCAGCAAAGAAGAAGGCAGCGGCCAAGAAGGCCGCTCCGAAGCGCAAGAAGAAGGCAGCGGCCAAGAAGGCCCCCGCCAAGAAGAAGAAGGCAGCAAAGAAGGCCCCCGCAAAGCGGAAGGCCAAGAAGGCTCCGGCAAAGAAGAAGGCAGCGGCCAAGAAGGCTGCTCCGAAGCGCAAGAAGGCCCGCAAGAAGAAGGCGGCTGCGAAGAAGGCCTGAGCCTTCCTCGCAACTTCACGCAAAACAGAACCAACTGGTTCGGAAGTGTCAGAACGGGGGGCGAAAGCCCCCCGTTCTTCTTTTTCCCGGACACCCCCGCACGCCCCGCTCCATCGATCGATCGATCGATCGACCGACCCGGTTCGGGACTCTCCGACAGTCACACGATGCGACTGCATTGCAAGGATGGAGTCCCATGGGAGCCCCCGACACGGCGCGTGAGCGTCTCGATGCCATCGCCTCCGACTTCGCCGCCGAGGTGGCCGACCTCGACTCGGTGCTCGGCCCGCTGAGCGGGCGCGATTTCTCTTTCGACACCCCCGCGCGCGGGTGGTGCATCGCTGATCAGATCATCCACCTCGGGTTGTTCGACCGCCGTTGCCTCTGGTCGATCGCCGACACCGAGCGATTCCTCGCCGATCGGCAACAGCTCTTCTCCGGTGTCGATGTGCACGCCGCCGAACGGGGACGCGACCATGCCGACCTGCGCGCATGGTGGCTCGCGGGTGCGGGGGACCTCGTCGCGGCTGCCGCGTCCGCCGACCCCTCGGCCAAGTGCCCGTGGTACGGGCCGTCGATGTCGGCGACGTCGATGATCACGGCTCGTCTGATGGAGACATGGGCCCACGCTCAGGACATCGTCGATGCACTCGGGATGACGCGCACCTCCACGCACCGACTGCGCCACATCGCCCACATCGGTGTGCGTGCACGTGCCTTCGCGTATGCCTCCAACAAGATGGAGATGCCCCCGGTCGGGGTGCGGGTGGAACTCGTGGCGCCCGATGGCGAGATGTGGACATGGGGCGATGACGATGGTGGGGGCGTCGTCTCGGGCGATGCGCTCGGGTTCTGTCTCGCCGTGACCCAGAGACGCCACGTCGATGACTGCGGTCTCGCGATCACCGGTGCGGCTGCGCGCGAGTGGATGTCGATCGCCCAAGCGTTCGCCGGTCCTCCCGGCGAGGGCCGGACCCGGGGTCAGTTCACGGCCTAGAGCCGGGTCATCAAGTGGAAGATCTCGGCCGCGGCGAGTCCGTGCGGTGTGCCGAGCTCGGCCATGCGGGTGCGCATCCGCTCGCGGAAGACCCCCATCCCCGCATCGTCGGTGGCCTTCATCGTCGACTCGAACTGGCTCGCGTGACGCTCGAGCGCTGCCAACTTCACCTCCACCCATGCGCCCACGTCCTCGACGTGGTTCGGCTCGTCGGCCTCCCACAGCATCAAGGCCGAGGGCCGGTGGTGGGTGACGCCGTGGTCGCGCATGTGGTGACGCAGGAAGTGCGGGTCACGGGCGGCCACGATCGCATCGCACACGTTGAGCCCGGTGTTCCGGTGATCGGGATGGAGTCGGTACCTCTTCCACGGGTCATGGCTGAGGACGACATCGGGCTTGATCCGCCGGATCGCGAGTGCGATCGCATCGACGACCTCGCGGGAGTGGACCAGGTCGCCGTCGACATGGCCGAGGAACGCGACGGTGCCCGTGGCACCGAGGGCGGCCGCGGCGGTGCGCTGCTCCTCCTCGCGCTGCCGCACGAGCGCGGCGGTGTCGGCGTCGGGGTTCCACGTGCCCTTCGAGCCATCGGTGCACACCAGGTGGTGCACCACGGTTCCCGCCGCGGCCCACTTGGCCAGGGTGCCCCCGCAGCCGAACTCGACGTCGTCGGGATGGGCGCCGATGGCGAGCGCGACCGATGGCGCGGGGTGGTTGCTGGTGTGGCCGGGAGCCGTCAACGGTGGCTGACCGGGGTCGTTCGCGCTCATGGTGTGTGCCTCCTCCGGGAGAGTTCGTCGAGATCCTCGACGGTGTCGAGGTCGAGGGCGAGGTCGGGGTCGTCGATCACGTCGATCTCGAGGCCGCTGGCGCGGGCGAGGTCGAGGTGGTTCGCGAAACTGCCCGGCCCGTAGGCGGTCGGCATCGCCGAGTCGACGGGCATCGACAGCACATTCGTCCCGTCGCGGTGTCGGTCGGGCACGAGAGAGACGCGACCCGCACGCGGCACGCCGGCGAAGGTGCGTGCGAGCGGCAGATCCGCGTGCGCGATCACCACATGGTCCAAGCCGTCGGTGCGCACCGCGGCCCGCCCGGCGGCCACTGCGGTGTCGAGGCCGGGTTGCTCGCAGAGCACGACCCTGGCCCCCAGCGAATGCGCCCACCGCGCGGTCTCGGAGTCCGAGCACACGACATAGACGGGCCACGGCGCGGCCGCGGCCACCACCGTCTCGGCGCAGGTGCGGGAGAGATCGCGCCTCTCGTCGGCCGAGAGCGAATCGGCGAGACGACCCTTGGCGAGTCCGAAGGACTTCACCGGGATCACGACTGCCACCTCCACAGGGGCGAGCCTACGAAGCCGACCGCGACCCGCGGAGCGTACGCTTGCCCCATGGGGGCGATGCACATGGCAGTCGTGGGCGGCGGGTCGTGGGGCACCACGGTGGCCTCTCTCGCCGCCACCAATGCACCGACCACCCTGTGGGCGCGCCGAGCCGACGTGGTCGAGTCGATCAACCTGCACCACTCCAACCCCGGGTATCTCGGCGATGTCGCCCTGCCGCAGAATCTGCGCGCGACGGCCGATCTCGCCGAGGCGGTGTCCCGCGCCGATGTCGTGGTGATGGCGGTGCCCTCCCAGGGGTTCCGAGAGGTCCTCGCCGAGGCCGCACCACACATCCGGTCCTGGGTGCCGATCGTGAGCCTGTCGAAGGGACTCGAGACCGGGACCGAGTTGCGCATGTCCGAGGTGGCCAATGCCG
>Ga0172376_10002133_pt1 | contig 24555 bp, 16 predicted proteins | sample Lak35m_FD_121114 | JGI IMG/M metagenome (GOLD analysis project Ga0172376, IMG submission 121114) | Freshwater microbial communities from Kabuno Bay, South-Kivu, Congo - kab_092012_35m | ecosystem: Environmental > Aquatic > Freshwater > Lake | place: Democratic Republic of the Congo: South-Kivu...
CCTGGTCGAGGTCGGCCACGTCGAGTCCGAAGACCTCGACACCGGTCAGGTACTTCACGCGCGTGGGGAAGGCGCCCGCTCCCGAGTTCGACATGACCGTGACGCCGCCGATCGTCGAGTGCTGGTTCGCCACCACGAGGTCGAGGTCACCGTCGGCGTACATGTCCCGGGCCCGCAGCATCGCCGGCGCGATGCCCGAGAGGTACGTGGTGGGCGATCCCAGCGTGCCGCTCCCCTGGTTGAGGAAGATGCTGGCGCGGCTGCTGGCGACGTTCAGGGTGACGACGTCGTCGAGTCCGTCGCCGTTCAGGTCGGCCGCGTCGATGCGCTGGACCGAGTCGAGGGTCGCGAAGCTGGTGTAGGGCAAGAAGGTCCCGTCGCCCTGCCCCTTGAACACCGAGAGCGGGCTCGTGCCCACGGCCAGGTCGAGGGCTCCGTCGTCGTCGAGATCGGCGGCGGTCAAGGCCGTCGTCAGGTCGAGCCCCGGGAACGACTGGAACGTCAGGCTGGCGCCGTTCCGGAGGTAGATGCCGAGCTTCGGCTGGCCTCCCTCCAGCACCGTGGTGGCGGAATCGAGGTCCCCGTCGCCGTCGAGGTCGTCGAGCGCGGCGGCCCTCACGATCTGTCCGTGAGGGGTGTTGGCCGGGAACGCGCCGTTCCGGTTGGCGTACACGAGCAGCCAGTCCGGACTGGCGAACACGAGCTCCGGATGGTCATCGCCATCCAGGTCCCGGGCCGCCAGACCGTTCGTCGGGTAGGCGTCGAAGCTCTGGACCTGCGTGAACGTGCCCGCGCCCCCGTTGCGCAGGTACCGGATCGAGTACTCCTGGCCGAGGATGGGGTCGAACAGACCGTCCTCCGCGTACACGAGGTCCAGGTCGCCATCGGCGTCGAGGTCGCTGAACGCGCTCGCCGTCGGCCCGCGCGGCGAGGCCAGGAGCGCCGCCGGCAAGTAGCTCGCGCCGCCCACGCTGCGTAGCCACTCCATGCGCCCGTTGTCCGAGCTCGCGCCGACATCTCGCCAGCGTTGCACGGCCACGAGGTCGCGGAAGCCGTCTCCGTTCAGATCCTCGGCCAGGACGTCCATGGCGACGCGCGTCAGGGCGAGGCTCTGCGTCGCGAGGAAGGCGCCGGTACCGTCGTTGGTGAGCACCTGCAGCGTCGCGCCGGTGGCGCCCACGAGGGCGAGGTCGGGCGCCGCGCTTCCGCCGAGGTCCACGCAGACCAGGGCCACGGGTGCGTCGAGGACCGCGCTCGAGCTCGCGGCCGCGAAGGTTCCACCGCCCAGGTTGCGGTGCAACGTGACCGTGTCCGAGTCCTTGTTCGCGGTGACGAGGTCGAGGTCGCCGTCGAGCTCCACGTCCACCAGCACGAGCTCCACCGGCAGGTCACCCGCCGCCAGGTCCTGAGCCAGCGCCAGGCTGCCGTTGCCCGAGTTCACGAGCAGGCGCACCGCATCGTTCGCCGACACGGCTCCGGCCAGGTCGACATCGCCGTCCTGATCGAGGTCGCCGGCCACCAGCGTCGTCAGTCCGCTGGCGAGGGCGCCGAGGTCGAGCGGCTCGTCGAAGCGTCCGCCGCGTAGACCGGGGCGCAGGAGCACGTGATCGCCGCTGATCACGACGAGGTCCTCACGGCCGTCGCCATCCAGGTCCGCCAGCGTGAACGGGACTCCCGGGCCCGCCGTGCGGCGCAGGTACTCGCCCGGGAAGTGCACGCCGGGAACCGGATGGCCGTTGCGCGGCCGGACGGCGCCGGGGTTGGAGGCCTGGGGCAGGGGAAGCGCGGACGTCGTCGCGGCCAGGGTCACGAGTGCGCTACAGACGCTCGGAAGCATGCGAGTTCCTCCAGTGTCGCGGGCGATGACGGGAGTGTAACGAGGGGCGCGCCAGCCGGGGCGAGGTTTCCTCCGGGGTCGCCGGGCCTTCTCGACTCCGGGCTCGGATCGGGCAGCGGGAGCCGCTCGGGCCGGGCGTGGCAGGCGCGGGCGCCCTTCGCACGCGCCCGGCGCGAAGGTCTTTCCACCGGGGGGGCCGGGTGCGCGCACGGCTTCACGGGGCCCATCCGACCTCCCCGTCCCGGGCGGACTAGCTTTCGAGCGGGTCTCTCCGCGCGTCCCCACGCGCGTGTCTTCGTCTCGGTCTCCGTCAAGGGTCGGTCATGAATCGTCTTCCGGGTGCGCTCGCCGCGCTCATGGTCCTCGCGTCGCTCCCCGTCGCGCAGGCGCTCGTCTTCACTCCGGCCGCCGACGCGGCCGTGCGCGAGGACCAGCAGGATGGCAACCACGCCACCACGGATCTCTTCGTGCAGCGCGACGATTACTCGGCCGGCTCGCGCTGGAAGCGCGCGTTCCTGCGCTTCGACGTGGTCGGGCTCGCAGCGGCGCCGACGGCCCTGACGCTCGAGCTCTTCGAGGGCGACGGCTCGGCCGGCGATGCGCACTTCGAGGTGCGTGCGGTCGACACGGCCTGGAGCGAGACGACCCTGACCTGGCGCAATCAACCGCCGACGGGCGGACGGCGCCTCGGCGTCTACAGCGGGCCGCGCCTCTCCGAGGGCCAGCTCGTGCGCATCCCGCTCGACCCGAGCTGGATCCGCGCCGACGGCAGCTACGCGCTCGCGCTGGTCGAGCTGCGCTCGGGCGGCACGAACCAGAGCACCTTCCAGTCGCGCGAGGACGGCGCGCGCGCGCCGCGCCTCGTGTTCGGGACCCAGGCCCTGCCGACCCTGTCGGGCTTCACGAGCCGCGAGCACGAGGGGCCGGTGCCCTTCACGCCCGAGCTCGTGAACTGCGCGCCGCTCGACTGCGAGGCCTACCTGTGGGACTTCGGCGACGGCACGAACTCGAGCGAGCGCACACCGCAGCACACCTGGACCACGCCCGGGCGCTACACGGTGTCGCTGACCGTCTGGCGCGGCGGCGCGAGCGCCACCTGCGTGCGCCCGGGGATGTTCCTGGCGCATCCGGCCGACACGGCCAAGGGCTCGGTGGTCGCCTGGAGCAAGCTCTCGGCCACCAGCGGTGGCGCGACGCCGCCGCTGCGGCCCGAGGACATGTTCGGGCGCTCGGTTGCGGGCCTCGGCGACGTCGACGGCGATGGCATCGGTGATCTCGCGGTCGGCGCGATCGGCGAGGACAAGGGCGGCTACAACACCGGCGCGGTGTGGATCCTGTTCCTCGACGCCGAGGCGCGCGTGAAGAGCCACGTCAAGATCACCGAGGGTCTGTCGGGCTTCCCGGTCGACCTCGAGCCCGAGGACGGCTTCGGGCGCAAGGTGACGGGGATCGGCGACTGGGACCTGGACGGCGTGCCGGACCTCGCCGTGGGCGCGAACCGCGACGACGACGGCGGCACGAATCGCGGCGCGATCTACCTCCTCTTCCTGCAGCGCGACGGCAGCGTCAAGAGCTGGGTCAAGCTGGCGCACGGCGTCGGCCTGCCCTTCTCGCTCGTCAACGGCGACGAGTTCGGGCGCGGCATCGCGCGCCTCGAGGACCTCGATCTCGACGGCGTGCCGGAGCTCGCGGTGGGCGCGATCGGTGATGACGACGGCGGCGGCAGCAACGGGGCCGTGTGGATCCTGTTCATGCGCCGCGACGGCTCGGTGCGCGCGTACCAGAAGCTCAGCGCGACCCAGGGCGGGCTCACGAGCCCGTTCGTGCGCAGCCGCGGCGGCGTCTGGTTCGGGATGGATGTCGCCGCGCTCGGTGACATCGACGGCAACGGCACGACCGACCTCGGCGTCGGCGCGCTACTCGACGACGGCGAGCCGCATGGCTCGGGCGCCTTGTACGTGATCCGCCTCGGGCGCGACGGAAGGTCGATAGGCGATCGCTTGCTCAACGCCGACGTGGGCGGTTTCGCGCCGGGCGAGCTCGAGGCCAACGACGAGTTCGGCGGAGCCGTGGCCGGCGTGGGGGACGTCGACGGCGACGGGATCCCGGACGTCGCCTGCTCGGCGATCCGCGACGACGACAACGGTGTGCGCGACACCGAGCTGTTCGGCGACTGGGGTGCCGTGTACGTGCTCTTCCTGCGCGCCGACGGCTCGGTGCGCCAGTACCAGAAGATCAGCGCGACGCGCGGCGCCCTGAACGCTCCGCTGCGCAAGTACGACCGCATCGGCGAGGGACTCGGCGCGGTCGGAGATCTGAACGGCGATGGCGTGCCCGACCTCGCCGTCGGCAGTCGCTTCGACGACGATGGGGGCAGCAACAAGGGCGCGGTGTACCTGCTGCGTCTGAACGACGGCCTGCGCAACCCGCCCGTGGCCGAGTTCTCGGCCACGCCGACGGGCGGCCTCGCGCCGCTCGCGGTGCAGTTCACGGACGAGTCGAGCGGCGACGTGACGAGCTGGAGCTGGGACCTCGGCGACGGCAACACGGCCAGCGGGCCGGCGCCGGCGCACGTGTACCTCGCGCCGGGCCTCTACACGGTCACGCTCACCGTCGACGGGCCGTCCGGGCGTGCCGTGCGCTCGCGGCGCGACCTCGTGGCGGCGCAGGATCCCGACGCGCTCGTGTCGCTGGGCTGCGGCGTCAATCCGGCCGGCAGTTTCCGGCTCGTGTCCGGCGCGCCGCGCCTCGGTGCGACGCTGGTGGTCGCGCTCGACAACCCGCTCGGCACGCAGGCGGCCGGCGCGGCGACGCAGGTGCAGGCCTCGTGGACGCCGGACGTGAACTTCCCGTGCGGCACGCTGCGCGCGGGACTCGGCATGGCCGGCGCGGGTGCGAGCGGGGAACTGCTGCTGGACGCGCGCACGCCGCTCGCGCGCATCTACGGCGGGCCGCTGTGGCTCGGGCCGGGTCAGCCGGCCGAGGTCACGCTGCGCCTGCCGGCCAGCGCCTCGCTGGCGGGGCGCTACTTCTACCTGCAGGGGCGCCTGCTCGACTCGACGCCGGGCGCGAGCGTGCGCGTCGGCCTGACGGACGGCTTGCGCGTGAAGCTCTCGCCCTGACCTGCTTCAGTCGAGGTGTCCGCGGTCGGAATCGCCCATGGCCACGCGGCCGGAGGGGAAGTACTCCTGCCAGCGGCGCGTGACGAGGCGCGCGGTGTCGTCGTCACAGAAGAGCTCCTCGGGGTAGCTCGGCTTCTTGCGCGCGTCGATCAGGAGCGGCGGGGTGAAGCTCGCGTGCGCGTGCACGAGCTCGATCGAGCGCGCGCAGAGGTCGCGGCCCGGGTCGAAGCGCGTGAAGGTCGTCCACAGGAAGTTGATCGTGCTCTTCGCGGCGCGCGCGGCGTCGTCGGTCAGCACGACGAGCGGCCAGTCGGCGAAGGCCGGGTCGCGCGCGATCTCGGCCGCGACGGCCCGCGCGGTGGCTTCCTCGCGCCAAGCCGGCCCCTCGAGCACGAGGCAGCCGGGCGAGAAGACCTGCACCGCGCGCACCGGCGCGCGCGGCGTGCCGTGGAACTCGGTCGGTAGCGCGCGCCTCGGCTCGCCAAGGCCGAGCAGCACGCCCTTGCCGCCCTCGTTGAGGCGCGGGCCCGCGTAGTCGAGCGAGTCCATCGAGAGGTTGGCGAGCAGGAAGAGGTCGGTGCGGAAGTCCGCGCGCGCCAGCACGTGCGTCAGCACGGCCTTGAAATCGCGCAGGTCCACCGTGCGGTCGAGCACCAGCAGGAACTTCGTCAGCGAGAGCTGGCCCTCGCCCAGGATGCGGAAGGCCGAGGCCATGGCCTCGCGCCGGTAGCGTTCGTGCACGACCGCGGCCGCGAGCGAGTGGTAGCCGGTCTCGCCGTAGCTCCAGAGGTCGCGCACGCCCGGCATGGCGAGCGGGAAGAGCGGCGCCAGCAGCTCCTGCAGGTGGTCGCCGAGGAAGAAGTCCTCCTGGCGCGGCTTGCCGACCACGGTGGCCGGCACGATCGGCGCCTTGCGACGGTGCACGCGCGCGCAGCGGAAGACCGGATAGTCGTGGGTCTCGGAGTAGTAGCCGTAATGGTCGCCGAAGGGCCCCTCGGGCGCGCGCTCGCGCGGGCGCAGCACGCCCTCGAGCGCGAGCTCGGCCGCGGCGAAGAGCGGCGGACGATCCGCCGCGGTGCGCACGAGCGGCAGGCGCTGGCCGAGCGCGAGGCTCGCCACCAGGAACTCGGGCACGTTCTCGGGCAGCGGCGCGATCGCGGCCAGGATCAGGGCCGGTGGACCGCCGAGGTGGATCACGACCGGGAGCTCGCGCCCGAGCTCCTCGGCCGCGGCGAGGTGGAAGCCGCCGCCCTTGCCGATCTGCATGTGCAGGCCGGTGCGCGCGTCGTCGTACACCTGCACGCGGTACATGCCGAGGTTCGGGACGCCGCTCACGGGATGCTGCGTGGCGACGAGCGGCAGCGTGAAGAAGCGCCCGCCGTCGCGCTTCCAGGTCTTGAGCGCCGGGATGCGCGTCAGGCGCGGAGCCTCGCTGACCTCGGTCACGGGCCCGCGCGCGCCCGGCTTCGCGCCGACGCGCAGGAGGCGCGTGAAGAGTCCGCGCTTCGCCCACAGCTTCGCGGGCGAGGGCGGCACGAGCTCGTGCGGCAGGCGCGCGACCTCCTCGATCACGCGCCGCGGCTCGTCGCCGAAGGCGAGCTCGACGCGCCGCGCGCTGCCGAACAGGTTGGTGACGAGCGGGAAGTCGCAGCCCGCCACGCGCCGGAAGAGCAGCGCCGGACCGCCGGCCGCGATCACGCGCCGGTGGACCTCGGCCAGCTCGAGGTCGGGCGAGACCTCGGCCTCGATCTCGACGAGCTCGCCCGCGGCCGAGAGGCGCGCCAGGAACTCGCGGAGATCGCGCGGGGCGGACATGGGGCCGAGATCCTAGCGTCCCGCGCCGCGACGCTCGCCCGAGCGCTGCTAGACTCACATGGAATGTCTTCGCTTCGCCGCGTCTCGCGCCTCTTGTTCGCGTTCGTGCTCGCGCTCGTGCCCGCCGCGCAGGAGACAGCGCCGCAACCGCCCAGCGTGCTCCTGATCGTGACCGATGACCTCGGTTGGGGCGATCTGGGCTGTTACGGGCAGGCGCGCGTCGCGACGCCGAACCTCGACCGGCTGGCGGCCGAGGGGCTGCGCTTCACCGACTACTACGCCGGTGGCGCGGTGTGCATCCCATCGCGCGGGGTGCTCATGACCGGCAAGCACAGCGGGCATGCCTGGCTGCGCACGAACACGATGCAGCCCCTGCCCGAGAGCGAGACCACGCTGGCCGAGCTCCTGCAGACGCGCGGTCTCGATACGGCGGTGATCGGCAAGTGGGCGCTCGGCAACTCGCCGCGCGCGGGCAGTCCGCTCGTGCAGGGCTTCGACACGTACTACGGTTTCATCGACCAGGTCCAGGCGCACCGCGCTTTCCCGCCCTTCCTGCTGGAGGACGACCGGCGCGTGAACTTCGCGGACAACGAGACGCAGCGCACGCACTGGACGCAGGAGCTCTTCACCGAGCGGGCCCTCGCTCACCTGCGCGCACGCGCCGCGGCGCCCTTCTTCCTGCTGCTCTCCTACACGGCGCCGCACGCCGATCTCGACCTGCCCGAGTCCGCGCCCGAGCTGGCGCAGTACCGCGCGCTCGGCTGGCCGGAGACGCCCTACGTCGAGCGCGGCGGCGAGCGCGTCTACCGCGACCAGCCGACGCCGCGCGCGGCCCGTGCGGCCATGCTCGCGCGCCTCGACCGCGACGTCGGGCGCCTGCTCGACCTCCTGCGCGAGCTCGACCGCGAGCGCGACACGCTGGTGCTCTTCACGAGCGACAACGGCGCCAGTCCGGAGGGCGGCGCCGACCTCGAGTTCTTCCGCGCGAACGGCGGCCTGCGCGGCGGCAAGGGCGAGCTGTACGAGGGCGGCGTGCGCGTGCCCTTGCTGGCGCGCTGGACCGGCACGCTCGCGCCCGGCGTGAGCGCGCAGGTGGCCGCGGCCTGGGACCTCCTGCCGACGCTGGTCGAGCTGGCGGGCGGCGCGCCGCCGCCCGGTCTCGACGGGATCAGCCTCGCGCCGCTCCTCGCCGGCCGCACGCGCGAGCCACGCGAGCGCCCGCCGCTCTACTGGGAGCACAGTGGCGTCGAGGGCTGGCAGGCCCTGCGGCGCGGGCAGTGGAAGGTCGTGCGCCGGCGCGTGCACACGCGCGAGCCCGCCCTCGAGCTCTATGATCTCGCCGCGGATCCGGGTGAAGCGCGCGACCTCGCTGCGGCGCGGCCCGAGCTCGCGGCCGAGCTCCTGGCGGAGCTCGAGGCCTGCCACACGCCCGATCGCAAGAGCCCGCTGTTGCTGCGCGAGATCAACCCGCGCGCGGGCCGCCGCGAGCGCTGACGGGGCGCCGGCTGCGCCGTTTCAAGCCGGGTCGGAGTGCAGCAGCGTGTGCAGCCGCATCAGCCCGGCGCGGTCGTGGTCGAGCTCGAGCGAGGGATAGGCCTCGGGGAAGCCGAGCCAGCGGAACGAGGCCCAGCGGCGCGCATCGACGCGCAGATCCGGCGCGGGCTGGGCCTGGAAGCCGTACAGCCACTCGATCGTCTCCTCGTCGCCCAGGCAGAAGCGGGCCGGCATCTCGAGGTCGATCAGGCGGTTCGGGCGCGTGATCCCGGTGTCGTCCAGGACCTCGCGCCGGATGGCCACCTCGTACTTCTCGCCGAAGCCGATCGGGCCGTGGACCGGCGTCCAGAAGCTCTCCTGCTGCGAAGCGCGCAGCAGCAGGTAGCGCGGCTGGCCTCCCTCGTAGCGGAAGACGAAGAAGCGCACGCGGTGGGAGAGCTCGTGATTGGGCTCGAGCATGACGGGACTCCTGCGATATCGAGCGGCCGACCCTGCTCTGGTTGAACCTGACCCGGAATTTCAAGGGGGCAGGGCCCCGCGCGACCCTTCAGCGCGGGCGCGCGAGGGCCTCGGCCGCGAGCGGCGCCAGGCGCGCCGGCGTGAGCTCGGGGTGCGCCAGCACCGTGGCGAGGGTCAGGCCGAGGCCGGCGCGCGGGCCATGGGCGAAGCGCGCCAGGTTCTGCTCGAGGCGGGCCAGCTCCTGCGCCCCGACGTGGCCGATGCCGTGCAGGGGATCGCGGCGCGCCGCCAGGGACTCGACCATCGCGGTGTCCGCATCGACGCCCGTGCGCCGGGCGAAGGCGAGCGCGGCCTCGTTCAGCGACAGGCCCTCGGCGTGCAGCTCGAGCGCGGCCAGGAAGCGCGCCGCCTCGTGCAGACGCTGGCGCTCGAGCTCGCCCAGCAGGCGCTCGTCGGCCAGGAACGGGTTCTCGACCCAGTCCACGCGCCGGATCCAGTCGAGGGCGTAGAGCCCGAGCCCCTCGCGCACCGCGCGGTTGCCCACGAAAGCCGCCAGCGGACGCTGAGAGGCGCGCGCCTGGCGCAGGTAGAGCGCCTCGCCGACCATGCCGTGGCGCACGCCCAGGGCGAGCTGCTGGAACGGCTGCAGAGCGCCGCCGCGCGTGCGCGCGCGCGCCACCGACCAGCTCGCATGCGGCGCGGCCACCCAGGCGCGCAGCGTGTCCCGCGGACCCGCGCGCAGGCTCAGGAGCTCGGGCTGCGTGCGCGCGCTCTCTTCCAGCAGGAACTCGACGTTCTTCGGGTAGACGGGCAGGTTCAGGAGCTTCGCGTCCTGGGCCAGCTCGAGGGCGCGCTTGGCAGCCGTGGCGATGCGCGGCGGGATGCCCGCGCGTTCGAGCAGGTCGGGTCCGGCGCGGCGCGGGCCGAGATCGGCGCGCGCGATCTCGCGCAGCGCGCGCGCCTCGAGCTCGCCGAGCTCGAGCTCGCAGCCGGTCGCCAGGCGCACGATGCGCGCGAAGTCCTCGGCGCGCAGGCGCGTCGGACTGTCACCCGCGGGCGGATGCAGCTCGAGCAGCCAGGTGCGGAAGTCCGTCAGCGCGCGCAGCGCGGGCGCACCCGGCTCTCTGGCCGCCGGCTTGCCGGCGGTCGGCTTGCCGGCGGGAGCGGGCGGCCGTGCCCCGCGGATCAGCTCCTCGAGATCGGCGAGGTCGAGCAGCGCGAGCTCGACCCATTCCTGGCGCGGCGCGATCAGGCTGGCGCGCGCGTCGGCGAAGTAGCCCGGCAGTTCCGCCAGCAGCGCGCTCGCGCGCGCCTCGCGCGGACCGTCGTCGAGCCCGGGGGTCTCGAGCAGCGCGAGCAGCAGCCGGCGTGCGCGCCGCACGTAGCCGGAGGGATCCTGGGCCACGAGGTTGCGGCCGAGCTCGAGCTTCTCGAGCGCGATCCAGTCGGCCAGGGCCTGGCGCTCGGCGCGCAGCGCGGCGGGCGCGCTGGCCTCGAGCGTGAAGCGCGCGAGGTCGCGCTGCGCGTCGTCGAGCGCGCCGCGCCAGCGCAGGGTTGCCGTCGTGCCGTGGGTGCCGAGGCCGAGGCGGGCCGCGCCGGGCCAGGCGCGCGTGAGGGCCTGATCGGGATGACGCTCGAACCAGGCCGTCAGCAGGCGCTGCACGAGTTCCTCGGGGTTCGCGGCGGGCGTGCGCGGCGGAGGCGCCGGCGCCTTCTCCGGCGCGGCCTTCCGGCCTGCGGTCGGTCCGGCCGGCGTGCGCGCCGAGGCTGCGGGCCCCGACGCCTGGCCGACGGGTTTGTCCTTCACGCCGGCGCCTTTCGCTGCGCCTTTCACCGGGCTCTTCACGGTGCCCTTCGGTGCGCCCTTTGCGCCGGCCGGTTGCGCGCCCTTCTTCTCTTCCTTCGCGGCCGTCGCGGCCCGCGGACCGTCGTCGGCACGCTGGGCCCGCGGCACCGAGGCCGTGCACAGGACGAGCGCCAGCAGGCAGGCTAGGATCCTGCCCGCCCGCGCCTGGCGGGTAACGAGATTCGTGGTCAACCCGCTCAAGCATGGCATCCCGAGCGCCAACGTGCGGCTCGAAGCGGCACTCTTGCGGCTGAGCGAGCTGGTCGACTGGGAAAAAAGGGCCCGCTCGGGCGGGGCGATGCGCGTGAGCCTCGAGCCGGAGCGCGACCTGTGCGCGCGCCTGGGCTCGCCCGAGCGCGCGCTCCTGGCGGTGCACGTGGCCGGTTCGAAGGGCAAGGGCACGACCGCGGCGCTGGTGGCCGCGGCCTTGCGCGCGGCCGGGGTGCGCACGGGGCTCTACACCTCGCCGCACGTCGAGCACCTGCGCGAGCGCTTGCTGCTCGACGGCGAGCCCGTGGACGACGAGCGCCTGGCGCAGGCCCTCGAGCGTGCGCTCGCGGCGCGCGTGGCGGCGTTGCAGGCGGGCACGCCGGCCTGCGCGGCCACCTGGTTCGACGTGGTGACCGCCGCTGCGCTCCGGCTGCTGGCGGACGCGCGCGTCGAGGTGGCCGTGATCGAGTGCGGCCTCGGCGGGCGGCTCGACTCGACCAACGTCGTCGCCGGACGCGTGTGCGCGGTCACCTCGATCTACCTCGAGCACACGGCCGTGCTGGGCGACACGCGCGTGGCGATCGCGCGCGAAAAGGCCGGCATCGCCAAGCCGGACAGCGTGGTCGTGGTCGGGAGCCTCGGCGCGCACGACGAGGCTGCCGACGCGATCGAGGCGCACGCACGCGCGGTGGGGGCGAGTAGCGTGCGCGTGGAACAGCCGGCGGAGCGCTCGATCGAGACGCGCAACCGCGCGCTGGCGGGGGCGGTGCTCGCCGAGCTGGCGCGCGTGGAGCCGGCGCTCGGGGCGCGGCTCGGGCCGGAGCCGCTCGCGCGTCTCGCTGCGGAGGCGGGGCGGCTCGCGGGGCGGGCCGAGCGCCGCACGGCCGGCGGGCGGACGGTCGTGCTCGACGGTGCCCACGTGCCCGAGAGCCTCGCGCTCGTGCTGCGCGACCTCGCGCGCGACCCTGCGCTCGCCGTTCCGCCGGTGGTCGTGTTCGGCTGTGGACTGGAAAAGAATGCCGAGGGGCTGCTCAAGGCCCTCGTGGGTCGGGTCGATAGGGTTTTCTGCACGTCCGTCGGCGAAGGTCCCACTCGCGGCGCGGACGAGCTCGTGGCGATCGCGCGCGGGCTCGGCCTCGTCGCCGATGCGGTACCCGAGGCGCGGGCGGCCCTGGAAGTTGCGCTGCCTGCGACCGGCGCGGATGGCTGGGTGCTCGTCACGGGCTCCCTGCATCTCGTCGGCGCGCTGCGGCGTTTCACCCGGCCCTGAACGGCGCACGCGCGAACCCGAACGATGCTCACGATCGTCTCCGACCTGCTCCTGACCGACGCCTTCCTCATCAAGGGGCAGGTGGAGAACAAGTACACGCGCCTCTCCCAGCTGCTGGACGAGTACCGCAAGTACTTCATCCGCGTGCGCGACGCGACGCTGATCGACCTGAACAGCCGCGACCGCATCCACACGCCGCTCCTGCACGTCAACCTGGACGAAGTCCTGCTGGCCCACGAGCTGATCGAGACGGCCGGCGACCCGTTCGCGGCCAAGCTGGCGGCCGAAGGCCAGCAGTTCCAGCGCGTGCGCGTGTTCTACACCGGCAACCTGAACGTCGAGATCGCCGGTCAGGTGCGCCCCCGCAGCTACGAGGTCGACGACCGTTCCACGCGCCGCTTCTTCGTGATGAAGAATCCCGAGGTGCGCGGCATGAAGATGGAAGGCGACCGCGACCTCGAGCTCCTGAAGGGACTCTCCTACGCGATCCTGAACAAGGCGCGCCTGTCGTACATCTACGACTTCAACGAGGGCGAGTAGCCCGCGCTATGCTGCGCGGGTCGTGAGCGACCCCGCAGCCCCTTTCGAACGCTCGCGCGAGCACTACCTGGTCCTCTTCGGTGCCTGGCTCGCGCTGCTCGGTCTGTGCGGCATCGGCCTCGCACTGACCCCCGACCCGCGCGGCTTCGGCACCCACGAGCAGCTCGGCTTCCAGCCGTGCCTGCCGGTGCGCCTGTGGAACGTGCCCTGCCCGGGCTGCGGCGTCACGACCGCCGTCGCGCTCGCCTTCCACGCTCAGCCGCTCGCCTCGCTGCGCACGCAGCCCTTCGGACTGGTGACGATCCTCGCGGTGGTCGGCTTCGCGCTCTTCACGCTGCACAAGCACCTCACGCGCGGCGACGCGTACCGTGTGCTGCCGCGCTTGCCGTGGCGCGTGTTGTTGCCGGGCGGCGTGCTGCTGCTCGGCGGGTGCTGGATCTACAAGCTGGCGCGGATGAGGGGCTGGCTGGGGTAGAAGGGGCGGAAGAGGGAAGGAGGGAAGGAGGTGGGGGGATGGGGATGGTGGCGTTATGTGGAGGGGTTGCGGGTTGATGAGGTTTGGATGGGTTAACCACAGAGGCACAGAGGACACAGAGACTCACAGAGGGGGGGATAGAAGAAGGTCAATGGCGTTCCTGGCGCAACGCCAGTTGCCAAGGCAACGCCACCTTCCCCCCCCTCTGTGAGTCTCTGTGTCCTCTGTGCCTCTGTGGTTAACCCTTCTGTCCCACGCCCTCACTCTTCCGCACCCCCGGAGAACGCCTCACCCTTTCCCTCTCCATCCTCCCCGACCCCTCCTAGTCCTCTTCTTCCTCTGTCGCCGGCAAGAACACCAGCACCAGGTTCTCGTCACCCGCAGGCCCTAGTTCGAACTCGACCTCCTGCCCACGTTGCCCGCGCATGAACAGCTGGGCCGTGTACTTGCCCGGCGGCAGGTTCTCGAGCGTGAAGGTCTGGTCCGCCGGTTCGATCTGCGTGCCCGAGGTGTTGCCCTGCTCGCTGCGCACCCACAGGTAGGACCACCCCTCCGCGCCCTGGGTGAACGACGGATCGAACTCGATCCGACCGGCGCAGGGCACCGAGCGACTCAGGCGCAAGACCACGGGGGCGGTGAGGCCTTCGGCGGGCACGTCGACCATCTCCGTGGCGCGGGTGAAGCCGCCGCCCTGGGCGCTGATCGCGTAGCGGCCGGGTTCGAGCACGAAGAGCTCGGCTTCGCCGCTCGAGTTGGTGGTCCAGTTCTCGTCGCGCCTCCAGCCGCGGTTCTCCTTCTGCAGGGTGACGCCCACGCTCGCGTCCGCGATCGGCTCGCCGCCCGACTCGGCGATGACGCGTGCGCGCAGGGCGATCGGGTAGAGGTCGAGGGCGAGCTCGCGCACCTAGTCGCGCTGGAGCTCGATGTTCTCGCCGAAGAGCTCGACCTCGCGCGCGGCCTGGTTGCCGATGGCCAGCTCGGCCGTGATGCGCACGTAGGTGTCTTCGCTGCAGGGCAGCTCGGGCGACTCGAAGCGTCCGACCGCATCGGTCTCGAGCTCCACGCTGCCGTTGCCGGAGAAGCGCACCTTGGCGCCGGCCAGGTTGCGGCCGTCGTAGCGCACGTGCCCGCGGATGCGCGCGGTCGCGCCGCGCCCGCTGGGCGTGAGGTCGATCACGAGCTCGGTCGTCTCGCCGTTGCGGATCTCGAGCTCCTCGCGGTGCAGCGTGGGCGGTTCGAAGCTCTCGCTCATCATCGCCAGCGGATCCGTCTGCAGGAAGCGCTCCGACAGCGCGGCCTGGTACTTGCCCGGCACGAGGTTCGTCAGGCGGAACTCGCCGGCGAGGTCGGTGACGGTGAAGCGCGGCAGGTGGAACAGCTCGAGGAAGTCGTCGGCCCCGCGGAACTCGAGGGTCAGCATGTAGAGCCGCGTCGGCACGGCTCCGCCCCAGTGGACCTTGCCCGTCAGCGTGCCGCCCGGCTCGAGCTCGATCACGAGCGAGGTCACGTCGGGCGCGAGCGTCGTGGCGTGCTCGCCGTAGCGTGGATGCTGGACCTGCAGCAGGGTCGTGTCGGGCATGAAGCCCTCGTTCTTGGCGGGGGGCAGGTCGGGCAGAGGCCCGAGCACGGCCAGACCGTCCTCGCCGGTGCGTCTGGCGGCCAGCTTGGTGAAGCCCGCACCCGAGGCGCGCATCACGTTGACCTGCGAGTCGGCCACGGGCGCCTTCGAGGCGGCGTCGACGACCGTCACCTCGAGGCGCCGCCCGGTCGGCATGGTCAGGGTCAGCTCGGTCGTCTCCGCCTGGCAGTTCGCCTCGAGGAAGCCGGGCGCGAAGCCCGCCTGGCGCGCGGCGACCTCGTAGGTGCCGGCGCCGAGCTTCGCGTTCACGTACCGGCCCGGCTCGACCTCGCTGAAGGTGCCGGTCGGTGTCGGTGGGCGCGGCAGGAAGGCGGTGACGTCGAAGAAGCTCATCTGGTTGCGCGGCCGTGCCGGAGCGACGCGCAGGTCGACGCCGGAGAGCGGCTGGCCGGCCGGATTGCGCACGTTCACGGTCAGCGTCACGAGCGAGCCGAGCTCGATCAGGATGCCGTCGGCGCGCGGGCTGACGCTCGTCTTCCAGGCCTCCGAGCGCGAGCGCCGCGCCGTGGCGACGATGTTCCCGGTCTCGTACACGCCCTCGAGCCGGAACTCGCCGTTCTCGTCGTTCAGCCCGGCCGGCTGCAGCATGGCCGCGATGCCCGGCACGAGCTCGGCCCCGGCGAAGACCTCGACGCCCGCCACCGGATCGCCGGAGTCGTCCTCGACCACGCCCGTCACGGTGCGTCCGCGCTTCAGCACCACGTCGCCGAGGTCGTGCAGCCCGCCGCTCATGTCGATCGGCCCCGCGTTGGCGCCGACGAGCCCGCGCCGGTCGATGCCGACGACGATGTTCGTGAGCGGCACGCCCTCCAGCCGGAAGGTCCCGTCGTCACGGCTCTCGGTGGTCGGGATCGGGAAGCGCTCGATGGCCGAGCGCACCCAGCCGGGAAGCTCGATCACGAGATGCCCCTGGCCGCCCATGGGCGTCATCGAGACCGCCACCAGACTCTCGGGGCGGAAGTCCTGCGGTTGCCCTTGCAGCACCTCGGCCGGCAGCGGCGCCACGCGCACGCGCGCGCCCGCGAGCGGTGCGCCGTCGTCGTCGAGCACGCGCCCGGTCAGGACGCCATAGGGCGCCAGCACGACATCGCCGATGTCGACGCGCTCGCGGTGCACGAGCCCGTGGTCGAGCACGCGGAAGGTCGCACGCGGGCCGCCGAGGTCGATGCCGAGCGCGTGGATGGCCGAGGCGCGCGCACCGTTCAGCACGAAGCGGCCCTCGGCGTTCGTGACCGTCTCCTCGAGCTCGAGCGAGCGCTCGGGCTCGTCGAGCCCGGCCGCGTCGAACAGGATCCCGGCCTCGAACTCGAGCAGCGCCACGCGCATGCCGGGGATCGGACGGCCGTCGGGCTCGACCAGGCGGCCGACCAGGCCGGCCAGCTCGCCGCGCATCGAGGTCGGGGTCGTCGAGCCGACGGCGGCGCGCTCGGGCGCGGCGACGCGCTCTTCGACGGAGGCCAGCACCTCGCCGCGCTCGAGCGGGAGCGGCGCGGGCTCGGGCGCGCGCACCCGCTCCTCCTCGCGCACTCCGCGGCCGCCGCCGCGCTCCCCTTGCAGCATCAGGAAGACCCCGCCCGCGGCGAGCAAGGCGACGAGCAGGGCGAGAACGAGCTTCTTGTGCATGCGAGGACCCGGGGAGGAAGGCTCGCCATCAGGGTAGCAGCGGCCGTGCTCCGCCGATGGACGAGCGCGCGCTACGCCTCCGCGCTATCCTGCGTTGCAGGTGAGCCGAGCCTCCTCCCTGCCTCCCCGGGTTTCCTTCTCCGCCGCGCTCCTGGCGGCGCTTTTCGGGGCCTGCGCCGGCAGTCCGCCGCCAGCGAGCGCTCCGGCCGCGCCCGTCGTTCCCGGCGGTTTCCTCGCGCTGCCCGAGCGCTTCGCGCACCCCGCGACCGGCATCGTGCTCGTGCGCCTCCCGGCCGGGCGCTACCGGCGCGGCTCGCCCACCGACGAGGTCGGGCGGGACACCGACGAGGCCCAGCGCGAGGTCGAGGTCGGCGAATTCTGGCTGGGCGAGACCGAGGTCACCGTCGGGCAGTGGGAGCTCGTGATGGGCGCCGACTTCGACGCGCCTACGCTCGATCCGGCGCTGCCGGCCAGCAACCTGACCTGGTACCAGGCCGAGGAGTTCGTCGCGCGCCTGAACGAGCTCGGCCCGCCCGGCTGGCGCCTGCCGAGTGAGGACGAGTGGGAATATGCCTGCCGCGCCGGGACGACGACGCCCTTCGCCTTCGGCGAGGACATCCGCCCCGAGCAGGTCCGCTACGACGCCTACTACCCCTATCGAGGCGGAGCGCGCGGTGAACATCCGAGCGGCCCGAAGCCCGTGCGCAGCCTGCCGCCCAACGCCTGGGGGCTCTTCGAGCTGCACGGCAACGTGATCGAGTGGTGCGCCGACGTCTACACCGCCGCGGGCCTTCCCGGCGAGCCGAGCGAGGGCGCTCCGCGCGTCCTGCGCGGCGGCGCCTACGTCTCCAGTGCCGACCAGGTGCGCAGCGCCTGGCGCGAGGGCTATCCGCCGAAGAGCGACGGCCGCGAGTACGGTTTCCGCGTCGCCTGGTCGCCGCCGAGCGCGCGCTAGCCGCGCTCCTCCGGCGCGTCAGGCGCGGCGCAGCACGTGCAGCGTGAAGCCGTCCGTGCCGTGCACGTGCGGCAGGAGCCGCAGGACCGGGGCCTCGAGGTCGTCCGCGAGCGCGCGTAGCTCGCTCGGCAGCCAGTCGGAGAGGGGCAGCGCGACCAGGCCGAGCTCGCGCACGAGGCGTGCGACGACCTCCTCGTTCTCGCAGCGGAACGGCGAGCAGGTGGCGTAGACGAGGCGCCCGTCCGGGCGCAACCAGCGCAGGGCGTTGCGCGCGATCTCGAACTCCTGCTCGGGCAGGCGCGCGAGCAGCGCCGAATCGACGCGGCGCGCGACGTCGGGCTTGCGCCGCAGGGCGCCGAGGCCCGAGCAGGGCGCGTCGACCAGGACGCGCGCGGCGCGGGCGCGCACCTCGCGCAGGACCGCGGGCGGCTCCTCGCCCTCGCGCGGCAGCTGCTCGACCAGCAGGTTGAAGGCCTGGGCGCGCGCGGCGCGCTTCTTGAGCTCCTCGAGGCGGCGCGCGCTGATGTCGAGCGCGACCACGCGGCCCTTCGTGCCGAGCGCGGCGCACAGCGCGAGGGTCTTGCCGCCCGCGCCGGCGCAGGCATCGACGGTGGGGGCCGAGCGCACGGGCGCCACGAGCTGCGCGACGAGCTGGCTGGCCTCGTCCTGCACCTCGAACAGGCCCTCCTGGTAGGCCTTCGTCGGCGCGAGCGGGCCGACCGTCGTCAGGGAGAGCGCCCAGGGGCTCCAGCGCCCCGGCTCGGTCGCGACACCTTCTTCCGCGAGGCGCGCGCGCAGCTCCTCGCGCGTCGTGCGCGCCGCGTTCACGCGCAGCGTCAGCGGCGCCGGCTTCCAGCTCGCCTCGAGGAACGGCAGCGCGCCCGCGCCGAGGCTCGTGCGCAGCTCGGCCGCGACGCGCAGCGAGGCCGAGCCGAGCTGGGCGACCCTCAGGGTCTCGTCCGCGCCGGCCAGCAGCCGCTCCTCGTTGCGCCGGAGCTCGCCCGCGTCGAGCTTCGCGCGCCGGAGCTCGTACTCGCTCACCTCCTGGCCCGCCAGCACGCGCAGGGCCACGAGCCGCATGTGCGGCGCACGCAGCTCGGGCAAGAGCCGATTCAAGCGCTCCTCGCCCGCCAGCAGCACGCGCAGGTCGCCCAGCAGGCTCCCGCGCGCCGGTCCGCGCACCCCGGCCGCCTCGCAGGCCTCGACCAGGGTCGCCCCACGCTCCACCGCCTCCCAAGCCGAATCGAGTTCGAGCCCGCTCACGCCACCTTGCCCCGCACGTTCATCCGCGCGAGTCTGCGTGAGCAGACGCCCGCGGTCCATCCTGCTTCCGGAGACGACCGTGGACAGGCCCGCCCCGGGCTGCGAGCCTGCCTCGATGGCGCCCACCGATCCGCAGGAGCTGCTCTCCGAGTTCCTCGGCGCAGAGCTCGAGGCCCTGCGCTACGGTCCCGAGGAGGACACCTGGTACTTCGTCCTCAGCTGCGGCTGCCTGCGCGTCGACTGTCCGTGGCGCTTCGCCAGGGCGGATGCCGTCGTGCTCGGGCCCGGCGATATCGAGGCCGTCGAGCGCCCGGAGAGCGTCGTCTTCGAGCTACCGGAGAGACTGCGGGCGCTCGTCGCTGGCGTCGCGATCCGCGACGCACAGGTGAACGCGAGCGGCGACCTCCACCTCGAGTTCGCGAACGGCGCCCACCTGCAGCTCCTGTGCGCCAGGTACATGTACGAGAACTGGACCCTCGACCTCTCCGGCGGCCGCTACCTCGTCGCCGGCCCGGGCGGGCAGCTCGTCGCGGGTTCGCGCTGATCTCGCCCGATCGCGTCGTCCTGTGCGGGCAGCCGGGCAAGGTCCTTGACTCGCCAGCGGGTGGGCGTCGATACTCCGGTGGCTGAGTAAAAATACTCAATGCGATGAGTACCCCTGAGGAACCCCTTCTCGTCCGCAGCCAGGCCGAGACCCTCGAGGCGCGCCTGGCCGAAGCGCGGCGCTTCCTGCAGGTCGTCGCCGGTCCCCGGCAGGTGGGCAAGACGACCCTCGTCGAGCAGGTCCTCGCGCGCACGTCGCGGCCGTCGCTGTACGCGAGCGCGGACGAGCCGTCGTTGCGCGACGAGACCTGGCTCCTCACGCAGTGGGAGCGCGGGCGGGCGCTGGCGGCGCAAGGAGGGAAAGAGGGCGCGGTGCTGGCGCTCGACGAGATCCAGAAGATCCCGCGCTGGTCGGAGGTCGTGAAGCGCCTGTGGGACGAGGACACCCGTGCGCGTAGACGCTTGCGGGTGATCGTGCTCGGTTCGGCGCCGCTGCTCGTCCAGCGCGGGCTCGGCGAGAGCCTGGCGGGGCGCTTCGAGGTCCTGCGCCTGCCGCACTGGTCGTTCGCCGAGATGAAGGCCGGCTTCGGCTTCACGCTGGAGCAGTTCCTGTGGTTCGGCGGTTACCCCGGGGCGGCTCCCCTTGCGCGCGAGCCCGAACGCTGGCGGCGCTACGTGCTCGATTCCCTGATCGAGACCACTCTGTCACGGGACGTCCTGCTCATGACGCGCGTCGACAAGCCGGCTCTCCTGCGGCGGCTGTTCGAGCTCGGCTGCCGTTTCTCGGGCCAGGTCCTCTCCTACACGAAGATGCTCGGCCAGCTCCAGGATGCCGGCAACACGACCACTCTCGCGCACTACCTCGAGCTCCTGGGTGGAGCCGGCATGCTGTGCGGCTTGCCGAAGTTCGCCGGCCGCGTGCAGCGCCAGCGAGGTTCGAGCCCGAAGCTGCAGGTCCTGGATACGTGCCTGATGACGGCGCAGTCGGGCCAGCCGCCCGAGGCACTGCGCGCGGATCGGGAGTATCGCGGACGGCTGGTCGAATCGGCCGTCGGCGCGCATCTCGCCGCCGCCGCGGCGACCGAGGGGCTCGAGCTCTTCTACTGGCGCGACGGCAACCGCGAGGTCGATTTCGTCGTGCGCGCCGGTCGAACGCTCACGGCGATCGAGGTCAAGAGCGGGCGCGCTCCGACGGCTCACTCCGGCCTGGCCGACTTCCGTTCCACCTTCAAACCGCGCCGCACCCTCCTGGTGGGCACGGAGGGGATCCCGCTCGAGGAGTTTCTCCTGCGGCCCGTCTCCGAAACGCTGCGCGACTGACCCCGCTGGGGGTCAGCCCTCGGGCGGCGGCTCGTGGGAGTCGTCGGCGGGCGGGGGGACGAGCTCGTCGCGGATCTCGAGGTAGCTGGCGAAGCGCGTGGGGGGGATCGCGCCGCGCTCGACGGCCTCGAAGACGGCGCAGCCGGGTTCGTGGTCGTGGGAGCAGGTCGGGGCGAAGCGGCAGTGGGCGGCGAAGGGCGCGAACTCGGGGTAGCAGTCGACGAGCTCGGCCTGGTTGATGCCGTAGAGGCGGAAGACGCGGATGCCCGGAGTGTCGATCACCCACGCGTCCTGGGCGGGCAGGCGGTGCATCTGCGAGTGGGTCGTCGTGTGCTTGCCCTGGTCCCAGAACTTGCTGATCTTGCCGGTCTTGAGCGCGAGCGAGGGCTCGAGCGAGTTGAGCAGCGTCGACTTGCCGACGCCCGAGCCGCCGTAGAAGACGGTGACCTTGCCGCGCAGGTGCTCGACGAGTTCCGGCACGCCGCGCCCGTCGGCGGCGCACAGCGGCAAGACGGGCGTGTCGGCCTGCGCGTAGCTCTTCGCGATCTCGGCCGCCTGGCCCTCGGTGTCGAGGTCGAGCTTGTTGAGCACGAGCAGGGTCGGGATCTCGCCGTAGCGGCAGGCGGCGAGGATGCGGTCGGTGCGGTTCGAGGAGAAGCCCGGCTTCGCGAGCGAGGCCAGCACGACGAGCTGGTCGACGTTGGCGCACAGGATCTGCTCGCGCGGATCGTGCGAGCTCGCCACGCGCGAGAGCCAGTTCCGGCGCGGCAGGACCTCCTCGACGCCCGGCTCGCCGTCGACGCTGACGCGCACGAGGTCGCCGACCGTGACCGGGTTCTTGACGTCGGCGTCCTTGGCCTCGAACAGCTTGCCGCGCGGCGAAAACGGGCGGATCACGCCGCCGAGCTCGACCTGGTAGCTCTTCGCGTCGCCGCGCACGACGCGTCCGACGCGTCCGACGAGCGGGTCCGTCATGCGCGGGGGAGCGGGCGGCGGAGGGTGGGGAGCATAGCGCCCCATGATACGCGAGCGGAGCCGTGCGGCGCGGGAGCTATGCTCTCGCGCCCGTGAAGCCGCCGCCCGAGACGATCCGCTCGAACCAGCACCCGCTCATCGCGCGCGTGCGCGCGGCCCTGGCCGGACGCGGCGAGGGCGAGCTCGTGCTGGAGGGCGATCGGCTGGTGGACGACGCGCGCCGCGCGGGCCTCGCGCTCGAGGTGGTGCTGGTCGACGAGGAGCGTGCCGAGCGGCGCGCGGAACTCGAAAAGGCGGGGGTGGCGGTGCGCGCGGTGCAGGGCTCGGTCCTGGCGGCCGCCAGCGCGCTGAAGAGCTCGCCCGGGTGCCTCGCGCTCGCGCCCGAGCCGCGCCGGCGCGCGCTGACGGAGCTCCCGGGCGCGTCCGAGCTCCTGGTGGTCGTCGCGGCCGGCATCCAGGACCCGGGCAACCTCGGCGCCCTCGCGCGCACGGCCGAGGCGGCCGGCGCGGGCGCGCTGCTCGTCACGAGTGGCAGTTGCCGACCGTGGAACCCGAAGGTGCTGCGCGGCTCGATGGGCAGCGTGCTGCGCCTGCCGGTGTTCGAGGTCGAGCCGCGCGCGGCGCTCGTGGACGAGCTCACGGCGCTCGGTCTGCGCCACGTGTGCGCGCGCACGCGCGGCGGGCGCGATCCCCGCGCCTTCGACTGGCGCGGGCGCGTGACGCTGTGGCTCACGGCCGAGAGCGGCGCGTTCCCGCACGAGCTCGCGCGCGCGGCCGAGCGCTTCGAGGGCGTCACGATCCCGATCGCGCCCGGCGTCGAGTCGCTCAACGTGACCGTCGCCGCGGCGGTGCTGCTCTTCGCGGCGGGACGCACCGGAGGTGGCGCATGAGCGGCGGACTGTTCGACGAGCCCGCGCCCGCGCCGGACGCGGACGAGCCCGTCGCGCCCGACGCGCCGCTGGCCGAGCGCATGCGCCCGCGCACGCTGGCCGAGTACGTCGGGCAGCGGCATCTCGTCGGCGAAGGCCGCGTGCTGGCGCGCGCGCTGGCCGGCAAGCTCGACTCGTCGCTGATCCTGTGGGGGCCGCCCGGCGCCGGCAAGACGACGCTCGCGCGGCTGCTGGCGAAGGCGAGCGGGCTCTCCTTCGTGCCGTTCTCGGCGGTGCTCTCCGGCATCAAGGAGATCAAGGAGGTGATGGCCGAGGCCGCCGCGCGGCGCAGGAAGACAGGCGCGCGCACGCTGCTCTTCGTGGACGAGATCCACCGCTTCAACAAGGCCCAGCAGGACGCCTTCCTGCCGCACGTCGAGCGTGGCGACATCCTCTTGATCGGCGCCACGACCGAGAACCCGTCCTTCGAAGTGGTCGGGCCGCTGCTCAGTCGCGCGCGCACGCTGGTGCTGCAGCCGCTCGCCGAGGAGGAGCTCGTGGCGATCCTGCGCCAGGCGATCGACGACCGCGAGCGGGGACTCGCGGGTTCGGCCACGGCCGACGACGAGGCCCTGCGCTGGATCGCGCGCGCCTCCGACGGCGACGCGCGGCGCGCGCTCAACCTGCTCGAGGGCGCGGCGACGCTCGCCGCCGGGCGCGCGCTCGAGCCCGGGCTCCTGGCCGAGGCGCTGCAGAAGAAGGTCCTGCGCCACGACAAGTCGGGCGACGCGCACTACGACCTCATCTCGGCTCTGCACAAGAGCATCCGCAACTCGGACGCGGACGCCTCGCTCTACTGGCTGACGCGCCTGCTCGAGGCCGGCGAGGACCGGAAGTTCTTGGCGCGGCGCCTGGTGCGCATCGCCAGCGAGGACATCGGCCTGGCCGATCCGCAGGCGCTGGCCCACACCCTGGCCGCGGCGGCGGCCTGGGAGCGACTCGGCCCGCCCGAGGGCGAGCTCGCGCTCGTGCAGGCGGCCGTGTATCTCGCCCGCGCGCCGAAGTCGAACGCGCTCTACGTGGCCTACGCCGCCGCGCGCGCGGACGTGGCCACGACGGCCAACGAGCCGGTGCCGATGCACCTTCGCAACGCCCCGACCGGCCTGATGAAGGCCCTCGGGCACGGCCAGGGCTACCGCTACGCCCACGACGATCCGGCTGCGCGCGAGGAGATGAGCTGCCTGCCGCCGGGGCTCTCGAAACGGCGCTACTTCGCCCCGGAAGCGCCGTCGGGCTCCTGAAGGGCGGTCCGGATCCCGGACGAGACGCTCAAGCGTTTCCGGCTTCGCGTCGATGGAGCGCGCGGAGGTATCCAGCTTGAGCCAAGCCGCCATCCGTCAGCCCATCCCGATCGGGAAGTACTTCCTCGATCGCAAGAAGATCACCAAGACGCAGCTCGAGCTCGCGCTGCGTCACCGCCAGGAGTTCGGGCTGAAGCTGGGCCAGTCGCTGGTCGAGCTCGGCTTCGTGACGGAAGCGGACATGATCGAGGCCCTGCGCCACCAGGCGCGCTTTCCGTGCGTGCACCTGACGCCGGGCCTGGTCGAGCCGGCGGCGGCCGCGCGCCTGCCCGAGGCCGTGGCGAAGCGCCTCAACGTCGTGCTCCTGAACACGATCGCGGACTACAGCACGCTGGCGATGCCCGATCCGGCCGACGCCGAGGCCGTGGCCGAGCTCGCGCAGCTGCTCGGCACGCGCGTCTTCCCGGTCTACTCGGAACCGTCGGCGATCAAGAAGCTGCTGGAGCACGTGTATGCCGGCGGCCCCACACCGGCTCCGGCCGCAGCCGCACCCGTCCGGCCGGCACCGGGCGAGGCGCCGAGGCGCGCTTCGCCGGCGCTGACGCCGCCCGGCGAGGCGCCCTCGGCCCGCGTCGTCGCGGGTGAGAGCGCGCCCGACGAGAAGGCGATCGTCGAGGCCGTGCGCGGCCTGCTGCAGGAGGCCTTCGATCGGGGCATCGGCGACGTGCACCTCGAGACGCGGCGCGAGGATCTCGTGGCGCGCTTCCGCCTCTCGGGCGCGCTGGTCGAGCACAAGCGCATGCCGTCGAACTGGTCGCGCCAGGTCTTCTCCTGCCTGAAGGCGCTCGGCAAGGGCGAGAGCCAGGACCTGGTCGGCTCGACGTCGTGGACGATCCCGTTCCTGTTCAAGAAGCGCCCGATCTCGGTGCGCGTAACGACCACCCAGGGCCGCCACGGCGAGTGCGCCGTGCTGCACGTCACCGAGCGCGAGCGCGAGCG
>Ga0172376_10002134_pt1 | contig 24551 bp, 18 predicted proteins | sample Lak35m_FD_121114 | JGI IMG/M metagenome (GOLD analysis project Ga0172376, IMG submission 121114) | Freshwater microbial communities from Kabuno Bay, South-Kivu, Congo - kab_092012_35m | ecosystem: Environmental > Aquatic > Freshwater > Lake | place: Democratic Republic of the Congo: South-Kivu...
AAAATACTATGGGGAACACCCCATGAAGGGTTCAGAATAATATTTTTCAAAGAAGCATAGAATAAGGGTGTCCGACGATCAGGGCGCCCAACAATTACAGGCATCATAAGGGTTGCCTGGGACTTTTCAAACCCATGCAAAACATAGCCAGCTACGTTTACAATGATGTGTTTATCACCCAAATCATCCGGCAACCAACGCAACCGCTCCATATTAACAATAACCTGCTGAATGCGGTTGTGAATGGGATAGTTGAGGGCTTCTTTTGTTTTATAACCAGCAGCGCCATCTGGTTCTAAACTATAACGCTTTTGAAATCGACGCAAAGCTACATCTATCTCCGTATCGAATTTCTCACTGCCATCCTGGTCTTTTGATAAATCGCCATGCAGGATCAAAAGCCGCCGAAGAGTGATAACATCTGAGTCAACATCCCCTAATTTTAACGTCCTTAAACACGTTAATATTGGCCAGGTGGTCGTTTCACCCACTTGGGCACGATATTCCGACAAAATCCTTTTCAACTCAGCATATTGAGGAAGGTGGGGGGCCATCAATCGCAACTTATTGCCATTGGTTTTTTTATCTTGAATGGCATCAACCAGCAATTCAACCGCATGGGCTTTGGGGCTATGGAATTTAATATCCGGACTGATCTTCATCGCATCAATGCGCCCCGTTCTCACATCCCCAATAAATTCCAAAAACCGCTGAGTAAGCAAAATCTCGGCATCTACCCACTGGTCAGAGTGAGCAAGAGTCTGAAGTGCATCTTCATATTCTTGTGGGTCAAGGCCTTCTTCAGCTGCGTTTTGTAAGACCTCTTGAGCAATTTGCCCGATTTTGGTTAACTTTCCTTCTACAAACCAGACAGGTTCATTGTTCATCATCTCATAGAAAGCAATAACATCGGGCATTAACCCTTCAAGATCATTTAATGCGGATTTAAGGGGTGTAGCACTTTTAAAGAAAGAGAAAATCGAAGGGCTATTTCCTTCAGTAACTTCACCTCTCACTGGAGCTGGTGCTACAAGTGAAATTATCGCCAGTCTCCCTATCACTTTTAATTTAACCATGATCTATCACCTACATTGAATCCCTACATGTACTAAAACCATTCAAGAGGAAAAGAGAGAGATATCACCTGCTATCTCCCCTTCCTCATCTATTTCTCGTTCACTAGATACGTCATTAAGAACCTCTGTATCAGTTGACCCTTCTTCAGCTGGTTCTTCCTCAATACCATCTACGTAATATAAAAGCCGATACAATTCGGTAAATTGCGCGTCCTCTTTATTTTCAAAAGATAAACAAGCCTCGGCACAAACAACGATCGTATCCGTTTCTTTAAGATTTAATCCTTGCACTGTTATCGTCGGATTTAAAAATGTCTTGAGAGGAGCACCGTCCAAAAATGCAATCAGGTATAGGTCATCTGTGAGTTTATAATTTGGAAAGGTGTCCACAAAGTCAATTTCTATAGATTCGCCAAATTTAATGGCTTTATTTTCAGAACCTAAATCAATCTCAGAAATTTCATTTTTCTTATCCCTAAGAGAGTTTACTTTCCCTAACCTCACCTTTAAAGCGACTTCCCCTCCTCCCTCATCAAAAAAAGGCGATCCATCTTGAGCTGAAGCCTCGTTCCTAACGGTAAGAGCATGGCATGAAATTGACATAATAAAGAACAAAATAAAAATAATTCTCACTCTTCACTTCCCCCCCTTAAGCTGCCTGAATTGTCTTATTTCATTCTATAGCTGTCTTTTCAATTTGCCGCCTTTCAAGATACGCCGCAACTTCATACTCCAACCAACTTTCACGGCTTTGGGCACGGACACGCTCCAATTCTAAAAGGGCTTCTTCTTTTTTCATAATATTCGTCTCCCATCGATGGACCACATAATCGAAACGAGCAATAGATCGGATTTGAGGAGATACTGCTTTTTCCATTAACTCACCCAATATCTGAAGAGCCGCATCTGGTTTGTTTTGACTCATCAATACCCTTGCTTTCGCAAGGTCAAATATCTCCCTCTCTCTCAAAGTATCAGGCCACGTTTCCTGATCAAGTATGGAGGCTAATATTTCAACCTCCCTTGTAGCAATTCCAGCCAACAAAGTTAACGAAGCCATTTGATCGCGCAAAGGCTTTGGGTAGCTTTGTAGCATGGGTTTAGCCATGGAAAGTTGTATACGAAATTGTGACAAAATCCCAGGGCTCGCGGTTAAATAATGCGGATTTTGAACTGCCTTTAAGACAGACAACCATACCTGAACTTCTGGTTCTTCACGAACCAATACCAAATGCCTTTCTGATTCACAGAATCGATGAAGTAACAGGTTGCTGACACCTTGGAGGATTTGGAATATCGGTAAACTTGTAATGCTTGGACGCTCTTGCGCAAGGTGTGTTAGATACCCTAATGCCTCTGAAGCCTGACCATTGCTCAACAATAGCCAAGCAAGCTCTAGTTCCCCAGCACTATGCTGGCTATGAGGTAAATCTAACAATTCTTCATTAATTTTTTGCTGCCGCTCTACCCAGTCCAGGTCTTGGGCATCTATAAATAAGCTTACAGGCATTGCTCTTGTTCGAACTTGTTCACGGTCTTGGGACAGGGTAATGGCCAATCCCTCCGGATGTGTGATGGTCGCTTGCTCCGGGGTGGTCGTAATGACCAGACCATCTTTTAAAACTTGAAACCCAACCCCTTGCATTGTCGCCATTACCTGAAACTCTGGAAACACTGATTCTTGAGCAACCCCTAGTCCCATACGGAAAGAGGGAATCACGATGTGGACATAGCCAGTATGGGGATCAATGAACCGTACTTCCTTACCAGGAGCTTCCAACCCAACAGAAAGACCCTCTTTATGAGACTTGGGTAGCTGGACGGATGCTTGATGATGGAGGTTTTGAGGCTGGTGTTTAAACGAGACCTGCCATAACCCGTTAACTTGGCCAATGACAGGAATTACCTCTGGCTCCACAAGAACCTGAAGAACAACTCCATCATTTTTCGTGGGAATTTTATGTATACTCTTCACGCCCACAAGCGGATATCCCTTAAGATCAGGCAAGGATACTGTGGCACGCTCATCAAAAACAACCCACCATTTCTCGTGGCCTTTTATCACAGCAAGAGCAGGGGTTTTATCCCCCCACTCAAAAGTAAGTGTTAAATTTCCTAGAGCCACCTCTGGCAAAATCGCAAGAGTTGAGAGTGATGCAAGGTCTGTTGCTTTTGAATTTGATTTTGAATCTTGCCCCCAAACAGAGGAGATAAAGAGAAGACAGAAGCACCCGTTAAACAAGAGCACCGCAAAACTTTCCATAAGCCATCGTTGGAAATGCGCCCATCTTTCCATAGTGATGAATACCTACCTTTTGACTGTCTAAGCTTTACTCAAAAGACTGGCTGCAAAATCCCAATTCACAAGATATGACAAAAATGTATCCACATAGTCCGGACGACGGTTTTGATAATCCAAGTAATAAGCATGTTCCCAAACATCACAAGTCAGCAAGGCCGTGGCACCATGCACCATGGGGAGATCAGCATTAGATGTTTTCATAATGCGTAAAGCCCCCTTCTCAACCACCAACCAGGCCCAACCACTGCCAAACTGAGTCACGGCTGCTTGCTTAAAGTCCGCGGTAAAGGTTTCATATGACCCAAAAGCCTTTTCGATCATAGTTTTCAAGTCTCCGGTTGGCTGGCCTCCACCTTGAGGCTTCATACAATTCCAAAAGAAAGTGTGGTTCCATACCTGCGCTGCATTATTAAAAATGCCTACTTTTTCAGGGTTCTTGGCTGTTGCCTGAATGATTTCTTCTAATGACTTGTCAGCCAGCTCTGTATTTTGGATAAGGTTATTAAGGTTGGTAACGTAGGCCTGATGGTGTTTTCCGTGGTGAAAAGTTAATGTTTTTGCTGAAATATGGGGCTCCAAGGCGACGATATCATAAGGTAAATTAGGTAGAGTATGCGTCATGGGTTAAATCTCCTTCATGTTTTATTAGACCTTTTTCGAAACCGAGAATTTTGGTTCAGGGCTAGGAAAAAATTTGCGAGTGACCGGAGTGTACATAAGAGTACATGAGGATCGCGAGCGGATTTTTGACGACGCTATGAACCAAAATTCTCGGTTTCGAAAAAGGTCTATTATTCATCGCCAACTGTAAGACTGAGCTAACGTTAAATTCCCCTCATCGTCAAGGGCAATTTGCAAGACTTCCCTAAAAATAACGAAGGACGCAGGGTTTATTTTAAAACTCCGTTAACCTCTCGGTTACATGGGTACCTGCAATAATATAACTGTTAGAATTCATTTTTATCATAAAATTTTAAGAAATTAGATATGTACCTTCTTTATAAAGTGCTTGCAGTTTCCCCCCTATTCCTCGTAAAACTATGGATTAAATAATACGTCAAGTAAGGATGAAACAATTGAAACTACTGTCACGGTTTTTAGGGGCTTTATCTGCAGATATGGCTATCGATCTGGGCACAGCCAATACATTGGTCTATGTGAAAGGCCGGGGCGTTGTCTTAAATGAGCCTTCCGTGGTTGCTATTTCCGTAAATAAAGGGAAACGCCAAGTTTTGGCTGTGGGAGAAGAAGCCAAGCTTATGGTTGGCCGGACACCGGGCGGCATCCAAGCCATTCGTCCTTTACGAGATGGTGTTATTGCCGACTTTGAAGTTGCTGAAGAAATGATTAAGCACTTTATCCGCAAAGTTCATAACCGCCGCAGTTTTGCTGCGCCTCAAATTATCATCTGCGTTCCCTCTGGCTCTACAGCCGTCGAACGCCGGGCCATTCAAGAATCTGCCGAAAGCGCCGGAGGGCGTCGTGTCTTTTTGATCGAAGAACCCATGGCAGCAGCCATTGGTGCTGGTTTGCCCGTCACAGAGCCCACTGGGTCTATGGTTGTAGACATTGGGGGAGGCACGACAGAAGTTGCGATCCTATCCCTTGGCGGCATTGTTTACGCCTGTTCCGTCCGGGTTGGAGGAGATAAAATGGATGAGGCTATCATCAATTATATCCGCCGCACTCATAACTTATTGATTGGTGAAAGCACTGCAGAAAAAATCAAAAAGGAAATTGGGTCCGCCGTCATTTGTTCAAACAGCCACGAGATAAAGATGTGTATTAAAGGACGTAGCTTAATTAATGGCGTTCCTCAAGAAGTTGAAATCAATCAGAAACAAGTCGCTGAAAGCATGACCGAAGTTGTTGCTGCTATTATCCATGGCGTTAAAACGGCTCTTGAAAATACAGCTCCTGAGCTTTCCGCTGACATCGTGGACCGAGGCATCGTCATGACCGGTGGCGCATCCCAATTGAAAAATCTGGACAATGTCTTATCGCAAGCCACAGGCTTACCTGTCTTTGTTGCAGAGCACCCGTTAAGCTGTGTCGTTCAAGGAACAGGACACGCTTTAGAAGAGATTAAAACCCTCCAAAACGTTCTGGTGAGCATGTATTAAAAATAGCTATTTTCTCATGATCTCATTGAAGTTCACAGAATTGCGCCCTGATAGCATTTTTAAAAAAAAGACGCAAACCCTCTATAAAATTTTATATACTTTAAAGTATTATACTCTGGAGTATATAAATGTTAAAAACCGCCTCCTATAGGCATAAATTCAAAAGGTTATGAGGCATAAGGAAGCCACATGTATAAAATTTGCTTCGTCTCATTATTATCTTGTCAATATCAATATAAAATGATATATAAAAGCAATTTTAATAAAAGGATATAATTGATGCTTTTTAATAAATTCTTACGCTCTTTTACTTATCCCGCCATGATTGCAAGCTCCCTTACGTTCCTATCATCTTCGCATGCTATGGAGAATGAAGGAAACGCTCCAGAAAATAACTGCACTACACTTAGTAAGTTTTACCCTTCCGGTGAGGTCAGTATTTTGCTAAGTCTTGGTACGTGGCTAAGCCAAGATTTAGAATCCAAACATCAACACAAACTAGCCACAGATGAAAAGGTGGAATCAAAACCGTTTGAGTTTTCATTAAATAGCGCCAAATTAAGTCAAGATATCGGGTGGTGCGGATATCGTTTTTCTTCTTCTCCTTTTGAAATTCCGGAGGAGCCTAGCTGGGGGAAGAATCAGAATAGGTATTGGAAAGAGACTGCTACAACACCAGGACCAGAAATACCAACAGATATGATTATGGCAGCGTTGATTCGTCCCCCCTTAACAATTAGGGCAGAGTATAATTATCAACCCTTTCGAAAACCTCATACTCTCAACTACGATTCTGCCGGAGTTACCTACAGGTTTTCATATTGATTCGTCTCCACGTATCTGTGATTATCTCGTCTTTAGTAAGAAGCAGTCGCTTTATGATAACCGCTAGTAAACTTTATCGCATGAACGCAAAAAGAACCCTTTAAAAATCTTTGTCCATTTAAAAAAAGACCCTTTAAAGTAACACCATAGTTCGATATTATGTACCCAGTTCTTCGTTTTGCGGTACTCAGTCATTATTAAGAACCAATTATAAAATCACGCGCACCAAAGGCAGCTGTCTAGCATGATCAAATTTTCACCTTCAAGACTGAAAACGCTCGCTTTGCGGCGCCAAACTTTAAGGTATGCTTTTGCCTCTCATGTGCGACCATCTCCTGGACATACCCATTTTTCTTTTGGTATTTTCTCCTGCCTTATCGGAGCCCTTATTATTTTTACATTGTCCCTTAGGGACAACAAAGCCGTTCATCATTTAAATGCCGCCCTCTTGGACATAACCATGCCAATCATCGATGTCGTAACTCAGCCCTTGACGGCCTTAGTTTCTTGGAGTGATCTATTACGCACCCATGAAAGCTTAAGGGCAGAGATTACCGCTTTGCGCGCGGAAAATGAAAATTTCTTAGCACTCATTCAGTCCTTACGCCAAAAAACTCTTGATTACCGCCAGTTACAACAACTCACCAAAGCCCTTCCTGACCCAACAATTGAGCGTGTCTCAGCACGTGTCATCGGTCGCGTCAGTGATGGCATGAATGCCCTATTAACCATAAAGGCCATGGAAAAAGATGGTATCGCTAAAGACCAACCTGTTATTACAGCAGATGGTGTTGTCGGTCGGATAAGTGAGATTGGCAGTTTTTCTGCAACAACAGCTCGGGTTATGCCCTTAACGGATCTATCTTCACGCATCCCTGTTGAGATTGAGTCAACTCAAGATCATGGCGTCATAGCTGGCCAAAATGGGGGCAAACTTCGCCTCATCCATCTTGAAAAATCTGCTAAGGTTAAAGTTGGTGACCGCTTAATCACTTCAGGTTATGGGGGTGTTTTTCCACGTGGCCTGCCCGTTGCAGTTGTTACCCATGTAACAAGTGATGTCATTACAGCGCGCCCTTTTGTTAAAGAAACACCTGCTTTTGTGACCATTCTCGTTGACTTTTAATAAAGCCCATGAAAAAAAGAATTGAGACCCGCTCCATAAGCAGAACTCAAATGCGCATTACTACTATGTTATCAGAGAATTACTTAGTTTTTATAGTAATGATAATAGGCCATGGTATTTTCTATAGTCAGAAAGTAGAATTCTTTTCATGATACACAACGAAGAATCAATACTTTGGCGTGTTTGGAAAGCCCGCCTCCTTGCTTTCGTTTTCTTGGTTACTATTGTCTGCTTGACAGTTCTACCTCTCTGGCAGAAAATTGGGATTCAACCCACCCTATTTTTAATTATTCTTTACCATTGGACTCTCTATCGACCAGATCTAATGCCCATTGAGCAGTTGGTTTTGATAAGCCTGGTTCAAGATGGCATTTACGCCTACCCCCTTGGTTTCTCTGCTTTGCGGTTGCTGATTGGCTACACTCTCCTCACAACCCAACGTCGGATCCTCAGCCACCAAAGGTTCCTGTGGGTTTGGGGGGGATTTAGCATCTTTACTTTCATCGATGGGGTTATTTATACAGCTCTCTTGTCTTGTGTTAAGCATGAATGGGTAGGAATCTTCCCTCTCATACCCAGCTTCGCCATGACAATTGGCCTTTATCCCCTCACCATTTGGATCACAAACCGCTATGTGATGAAAAAGCTTCCTACTTAATGTTTACCGTTCTGTCATAGAATTCTCTACGGCACGCAAGAATGGCTTCATTAAGTAGGTTAGAACAGATTTTTTCCCTGTCAAAATATCAACTTCTACCTGCATACCTGGCATAATGAGGTACTGTTTTCCCCTCTTTACCAAAACATTTGATTTCGTCCGCAAGTAAACGCGGTAATAACTTTGTTCCCGCTTATCTGTAATTGTGTCCGCGCTAATCTGCTCCACGATTGCTTCCAAGCCTCCAAAGGTACTGAAATCATAAGTAGTTACTTTGACTGTTGCCGGCAACCCTACGCGTATGAAACCTACTTCAGAGGGTGAAATTTGAGCTTCTACAATAAGAGTATCATTTAAGGGAACAATATCCAAAAGAGCTTCTCCAGGTTGGACAACCCCCCCTACAGTCCGAACCTTAAGGTCACGGACAGTGCCCATCATAGGAGACACAATTTCTGTGCGCATCATCCGATCTTTATCAATGAGTTGAGCCCCTTTAGCTTCTGCTAATTTTGCTTCATTATCCCGAAGTTCTTGTAAATCTTCTGTGTGGTACCGAATAGCAACTTGGTCAAGCTTGTCTTTAGTTTGATTAACAGCTGTTTCGAGACGCTTCACATTAGATTTCTGTAAATCTAATTGTGCTTTTTGCTCCCCCATATCTCGCATCATTTTAATATAATCTAACCTTGAAAAAATCTTTTTTTCAGCGAGGGGCTTCGTTATTTTCACTTGCTCCATAACATATTTATACTGCTTTTTAGTATCCTTATATTTTGTTTTCGCCTCTCCTAATTCTTGCTGTTTGATATCAAAATCTTTACGCGCGATCATAATATCATTCTGCTTTTTGAATCTATTGGCCCGAAAACGTTCAATTTCCTGAATCGCAACATTCGGGGCATTGAACATCAGTTCTTGGCTGGGGAAAAAAGACGCTGTATTGTTAAGTTGAGCACGCAGCCTCTCTACAGCTGCAAGAAAGCGATAGTAATTCTCAAGATTCTGATAATATTTCGCCTTCGCAATCGTGGTATCTAAGCGAAGGAGAACTTGCCCCTGTTGCACAATTTGATCGTCACGAACCAATATTTCCTTAATAATGCCCCCCTCCAGATTGTTGAGGGTCTGAATATGAGAAGACGAAATGATCTTTCCCGGACCCTTCGTCACCTCATGTAATTCAGAAAAATAAGCCCATACTATAAAAAATAGAAAAAATAGAAGAATTATTTTTTGAGCTAGATACGTCTTTTTATTACCAACCCTAAAAAGAGCAGCGGCACGGGGAGGTAAAAATTCCAGATCTTGTTCATCAGGAATTCGGGCCATCGATCCCTCCCTCCATCGCTGAAGGTTGCTGAGCAGCCCCATTTGCGAGCATTCCTAAAACTTTGTCCCGAGGGCCATCTGCAAGAATACGCCCTTGATCAATAAGTAATATACGATCAACCAAAGATAAAACCGAATTGCGGTGAGTTACAACAAGAAGCGTTTTACCCGGTATATGAGTTTCCAATCGCTTGATTAATCGAAATTCTGATTCGGGATCCATAGAGGCCGATGGCTCATCAAGCAATAAGATTGCCGGGTCATGCAGCAAGGCCCTTGCTACAGCGACCGCTTGCCGTTGACCTCCCGATAACCCCGACCCTCCTTCTCCAATGGGCATGTCATACCCGGAGGGATGATGACGCACAAAGTCATCAACGCCTGAGATTTCAGCTGCTTTCAAAATTTGCGCATCTTCAGATGTTGCGCTTGCAATTGTAATGTTCTCCCGAATAGTTCCCCGAAATAAATGGACTTCTTGGGATACATACCCAATGGATGCACGAACCTCAACCGGGTCCAACTGACGCATATCAACTCCATCAACCATAACGGTTCCCGAGGTTGGTTGATATAAGCCTAAAATCAACTTTTCAATTGTCGTTTTGCCTGATCCCATCCGCCCAATAAGTGCAACTTTTTCTCCAGCCTTAATTTTAAAAGACATGTTTTTTATGGCCTTGATTTTGTGACCGGGATAAGAAAAATCAACATCCAAAAATTCAATATCGCCTCTTAGAATATCGCGATGTACATACCGCGTGCTTGGAGACCGTTCTGCCGGTAAATTGATAAGGAGATCTAACAATTTCAAAGCCGTGTATGCTTGGTTAAATCGTGCTGTTAAGCCAACAACCGTTCCCATTGATCCAATAGCTCGTGTCGTTAAAATTGTTGCAGCAATCAATCCACCAACTGTCAAACTTCCCGCAGCTACTTCATATACCCCAATCACAATCAAAAAAACATAAGCAGCATTTTGAATGAAAAAGATCCCATTGGAAGATAGCAATGTCATGTAATATACTTTATTGGCAGCAAGAGCTGTTCCAGATATAGACTGCTCCCATTTATGCAGCATCCGCCCTTCAGCATTCATTGTCTTCACAGTTTCTAACCCAGTAAGAGATTCCATCAAAATGCCGTGCTTATACTCCATTTGAGTTAAGAGATTTTGGACAGATCCCTTTAAAGATGGCTGCATCATAAAGCTAATGATAAGGATAAGAGCAATTGCAGCAATGGGCACAACAACCATTGATATAGAAATCATCCCAATAGCAAATAAAAATAGAATGGCAAAGGGAATATCAACCAAACTCACAATTGTCGTTGAGGAGAAAAACTCCCGAACCCCCTCAAATTCCCTCAAATAATGAGCAAGCCCACCTGCCGAAGAAGGGCGGTGCATAAATTGCAGCCCTAGAATACGCTCATATAAAAAACTTCCCAGCAATACATCCGCATTTTTTCCTGCGATATCAATGAAATATCCACGAAGCATCCGTAATATAAAATCAAAAAAGTAGACAACAAAGATACCAATAGACAAAACCAACAAAGTATCAAATGCCTTATTAGGCAATACTCTGTCGTAAATATTCATTGCATACAAAGTACCTGCAAGCAAAAAGAGATTAATAAGAGCTGAAGACCACGCAACTTGTGCATAAATTGAGCTAAATACTTTCAAAGTATCCCAAAACCATTTTAGAGGGGTTATTGATGATGCTTGGGAAGATTGTGCCGTTTCCAAAGGCTTATGAGCTATAAGGATCACCCTACCTATATACAATTCCTTCAATTTTGACAGAGAGACAATTTTCGGCTTTTTCTTATCTTCGGGAATGTAAACAGTAGCAGAATCACTATCTAACTTTGTAAGGACACAAGCCTTTCCCCCTCGTAGCATGAGAATACATGGTAACAGAAGGGGAGATATATCTTTAAATTTTTTTTCCGCGATTTTGGATTTAAAATTAAACCGTTCAGCCGCACGTAATAATAAAGATGGCCCAAAACCTGACGGCCCAAGAGGCAAGCCAGCTTTAAAAGACTCTGCGGAAACACGATAATTTAGTAGGCCTGAAATAATCTCCAAGCACTGGAGCAATGCATCTCCATACTGTAAATTTTCCTTTAATTTTGTGCGGCTGCTTTCAACCATAGAGCCAACCCCTTATTATACCTTCCTTTCCATCAAACCACACAAAAAGTTTCAACGAGATTAATTTTAGATAAAAAAATGTATAAAATTTTATATAAACTGATATCATCAATATTAAAGGGCATCCAAGGATAATCAATATGATTAGAAGTCGTTTATCAAAATTTGGTATACGTTTTATATTTTCAATAATTATACTGAGCCATACTATATTAGCAATTCCCGCAGAAGTACCTACTCAACCGTATATAAAACCCTCCCACACTCCTGCAACAACACTTAATAAAATTATCAAAAAAGCTCTAACTCATCATCCCAGCATTGAAGCTGACAAAGAGGCCTTAAGTGCTCAAGAGGATCTCATTGATCAAGCAGCCGCAGGTTACAAGCCATCCATTGATTTACGCATGAGTCTAGGACGAGATAATTTCCGCCGCAGCTTCTCTATTAATGCGCTAAATCCTCTTCCAAGTGCTGGAACTATTGGATTAACACGCACTGATCCTTCCATTACCATTCGTCAAACCCTATTTGATGGTATGGGAACAGCCGCTCGTGTAGATCGAGCTTATTCACAACATCATCAAGCTCTGGGCACGTTAGGCGTAACAACAGACACAGCAACTGTTGAGACCGCCTCTGCTGTAATTGATGTACGCCGCCTCCAGCGCCTTTTACGAATTGTTAATAAAAACATCCATTTTCACCAAATTATGAAAGAAAAAGTGGCCGAAATAGTCCAAGCAGGCGCCGTTTCTATTTCGGATTTATACCAAGTGGAGGCGCGATTACAGGATACCCATATTACCAAATCTAATATTGAATCTGAATTATCCGTTGCCCGTGCGAAATTTATTGAGGCCGTTGGCATGGAACCACCTACGTATATTAAACGTATCCGCTTGCCTGCTCATTTACTCCCTACTTCCGTTGAAATGGCTGTACGAATGGCTTTAGACAAAAACTATTCCATCAAAGTGGCAAAAAGTAACGTACAAATTGCAGAAACAATTCATCGAGAGACCGCTTCCAAGCTTGTACCAACAATTACTCTTGAGCTCGAAGGAGAGAGAGATCGAAACACAAGCGCAACAACAGGCTACCAAAATCGGCTCACAGCTATGGTTGTCGCACGACACAACTTATATAATGGTGGCTCTGATCTTGCAAAATCTCGAGAAACAGTAAAGCGGCTAACGGAATCCCATGCTCGCTTAACACTCGCACGTCGACAAACGGAACGTACCATCCGCGCCGCATGGGGTGAAGCTAAAAGTGCCCAAAGAAAATCAGCACATCTTACCAAGCTTATTGAAGAAAAGCGCCATATCAGAGATAATTATTTAAAGGAATTTACCCTTGGCAAGCGCTCATTAATTGACCTTTTAGATGCTGCAAATGATGTTTTCATAACAGAGGCAAGCCGTACAAGTGCCGATGCCACAGCTGACATCAACACTGTTACCTTAAGCGTTGGGACAGGCCAATTTGGCGAATACCTTCAAAGATCAGGAGATGATGAATTTGAAGAAAATGAACTGGGGGATAATGAGCCAGAACACACCCCTTATTTCCCAGAACCGCAATCCCCTATCCAGCTAATCCCTTATCGAACAACCCCCCAGAAAGTTACCCTAAAGAAGAAAATGAAACCTGCTCAAAACGAGGAGATGAGAAATGTAAGTTTAAAAAGAAAGAGCATCTTTGAACAACGGAAAGAATTACGCTTGAATGATTTTCAGGTCAAGTCATCTGCTTAAAATCCGAATTAAGAACTATGTACAAAAAATTATGTAAGTATTCCAGGTTATCTAATTATAAGGGCCCAAACCGCTCGATAAGCTTTGACTTCTCTTCTGCCGTTAAACGCAAAGTAAGGTGGATTTCTTCCCCTTCATCTTGCCGGTCGATAATGACCCCTTGACGATAACACCAAGCCAATATTTCCCCTTCGGATGTTGGAATTGTAACCTGGATAAGGGCTCCTTTTTCTTGCAGCTTCTCGTCGATACGAGCCAATAAGCTATCCATACCTTGGCCAGATAAAGCGGAAATGACAACCAAATTATGGTCTCGTTTCTGGCGATTTTCTAGTATTTCAAGATCCTTTCGTGGTAAAAGATCAACTTTGTTACATACTTCAAGAAGGATTCCTGCCTCCACAGGATCCTGAATGTCTAATTCCTCAAGAACTTGGTAGACATCCTTGGCCTGGTATTCCGTATCTGGATGTGCAATGTCTCGAACGTGAAGAATTAAGTCGGCTGAACACACTTCCTCAAGGGTTGCCCGAAAAGCTACTATTAGTTGTGTAGGTAGCTCTGAGATAAAGCCAACTGTATCGGACAAGATAATTTGACGACCACTGGGTAACTTTACCTGGCGCATGGTGGGGTCAAGTGTTGCAAAAAGGAGGTTTTCTGCAAAAACATCTGCTTTGGCCATAAGATTGAATAAGGTGGACTTTCCCGCGTTGGTATACCCAACCAACGCCACAACAGGATAAGGCACACGTTTTCGGGCTGTGCGATGCAATCCCCGCGTTCGTTTAGCTTGAACAAGGTCTTTTTTGATTTTTATAATGCGCTCATCAATCAACCGACGATCCAGCTCCAATTGGGACTCGCCCGGCCCTCCAATAAACCCAAATCCACCTCGCTGCCGCTCTAAGTGGGTCCAAGACCGCACCAAGCGGCTACGCTGATAATTGAGGGCTGCAAGTTCGACCTGGAGGGCTCCCTCAGAAGTACGCGCTCGATCTCCGAAAATTTCTATAATTAACCCCGTTCGGTCAATCACCTTACACCCCCAAGCTTTCTCCAGATTTCGTTGCTGAATCGGTGTCAAGGCGTTGTCCATCACCATAAGGGAAATCTCAAGAGCTCGGACAAGGCCCCCAATGGCTTCCACATTTCCTTTGCCTAACAAGGTTGCGGGAACAATTTTATGGAGTTGGATAACCTGGCTATGGATAACATTCAGGTTAATGGCAAGAGCAAGCCCGACAGCCTCATTTAAACGACTCTGTAAGCTTCGGCCTTTTGAAGGAACCACATCTCTTTCAGAAATTCCATGAGAGGGTCGTGCGCGAAAATTGACATGTATGACACCCGTGCGCAGGAATAGGCGGGGTGCCGATTCATCAATCAAACTGATTAACCCAGGTCGTCTTCTTCATAGTCTTTTTCAAACTCTTCAGAATTAGATGAAGTGCCTGATGATTCAAAAAGCTGAATCGGCCCTTGAGGCATTACGGTTGAAATTGCATGTTTATAAACCAACTGAGAGTGTCCATCTCGGCGAAGGAGCATTGAAAAACTATCAAACCAAGTCACAACCCCCTGCAATTTCACACCGTTGACCAAAAAAACTGTTAGCGGCGTTTTGTTTTTGCGCACGTGGTTGAGGAAAACATCTTGAACATTTACAGGTTTATCGTTTGCCACAGGACTGCACCCCGCTTTTTATTAAAATTTTATTCTTTTTTATGAATAGTACGAATTTAACAAAAGACCAAGGGGGGAAATTACATTTTGGTAAAGATTTTTTTCAGCTCACAACAATTTTCAATAGAAACAAAGACTGACGGCAAAGGGTCAAACCGATTTCCAATCGCGATGGCTCGACACCCAGCTGCATTTGCACAATCCCAATCCACCGGCGCATCCCCCACCATCCACACTTGGGTAGAAGCAGGAATCCCTAACCCCTGTAAGGCTAGCAAGATGGGAGCTGCTGCTGGTTTATCCTGAATGGCATCACCAGCTCCCACCAAAACGCCAAAATAATCTTCCCATCCTAAATAGGAAACCTCTTTACGTAACAATAGGGCGTTTTTGTTGCTCACAACCCCAACAGGAATCCTTCTCTCTACTGCTAAAATATGAAGCAAAGCTTCAGCTTCAGGCATTGGATTAAGACCTTGCAGATTATCTTCTTCAACAACTTGATAAAAGAACTTTTGGGCTTCCTTGGCTTTATCCCCAAACAACTTGGGAAACGCTTCTCGACCTGAATGCTGAATATGGGAAAGCGCAAAATCTTCCTCCCACGCCTCTAATCCAAAGGTAACCAACGTTTTATTGACAGCATGAAATATGGTCTTCCATGTGTCAACAAGGGTATTGTCCCAATCAAATAAAACAGCAGAAGGGAGCAAGGAGCCGGGAAATACAAAAGGTTTTCTACTCTCTTTCCCTCTCTCAGAATCTTGGCTTTTGTCAGATGAATGATGCTCTAGAAATTGAGAAAGTACCACCATTGTCGAAATCCTTTAAAATATTATTACAAACATAGGTAGAAATTCTCTCAAAACATCCTTTGAAAGATGTATTTGAGAATCTACATCCTACTCCTTTTTTCATCAATGACATAGCCCCATCATTCTCCACCCAGATCGAAAATTGCTCAAAATAGCTTTGTTTGATCATAATTATGATAGTTTCATGGCACGTAACTATATAAGATTATCATGAAAGATAACCATAACCTGCATGGTAAGGACCGCTGAGATGTCAACCAAATCAAGCCGTCTGGCTGATCTTCGACATTTGTTAAATGAATGGGGGGGAGACGGTTTTCTCATTCCCCGGACAGATGCTTACCAGGGCGAATATGTCGCACCCTGTGATGAGCGTTTGGGGTGGTTAACCGGTTTCACCGGTTCTGCTGGAATGGCTGTTGTTTTAAAAGAGAAGGCTGCCCTTTTTGTGGATGGGCGCTATACTTTACAAGCCTTAAGCCAGGTTGACACAAGCTCTTTTGAGGTTTGCTCATTGGTTGAGGAACCTCCCTGTACGTGGGCAAAAAAGAACCTAGAGCACGGCCAAAAAATTTTTTATGACCCTTGGCTCCACACCCACCATGACAAAATACGAGCCCAAAAAGTCTGTGAAGCGGTTGGTGCTTCTTTTGTCCGTGCCCCGCAAAACCTTATCGACAAACTTTGGACAGACCGCCCTTCCCTACCCAATACCCCTGTTCGAATCCATGACATTGCCTATGCCGGTATTTCTTCTGAAGAAAAACGGATGCTTGTAGCCAAATCATTAAAAGAAAAGCGTGCAAATGGTTCTATTTTATCAACTCTGGAATCCATTGCCTGGCTTTTGAATATTCGAGGAGATGACATCCCCAATACACCTGTCTCCCAAGGGTTTGCCATGATTTGGGATGATGCGTCCATGGATTTATTTATGAACCCTTCTAAAATTTCACCAGAGGTGAGGACCTATTTGGGAAACCAAGTTCAGTTGCATGACCCAGCCTCTTTGGAAAGTTGGCTCGGCAACTTAAAAGATAAAAATATTTTAATAGACCCCACCCTCACACCGCTGGCCTTGCTTCAAAAGCTTGAAAAATGCCACCTTATCCATGGCACAGACCCTTGTGCCCTTCCCAAAGCATTGAAAAACGCCGTGGAAGCTAAGGGAGCAGTACAAGCCCATATTCAAGATGGCGTGGCCGTAACACGTTTTCTGGCCTGGCTATCAAAAAGCACCTTAAGTGGGACACTGACAGAACTAGAGGCTTCCGAAAAACTCCTCTCTTTTCGACAACAAGCTCCCTTATTTATGGGCGTAAGTTTTGACACCATTTCCGCAACGGGCCCTCATGCGGCCATTGTGCATTACCATGCAACACCGGAAACAAATCGTCCCCTTGAACGTGACTCCATTTATTTGGTTGATTCCGGAGGACAATATTTAAATGGTACAACGGATATTACCCGTACTGTGGCTATTGGTACTCCTTCTCCCGAACAAAAAGATCGCTTCACCCGCGTTTTGAAAGGGCATATTGCCATTGCAACAGCTCTTTTCCCTCCTGGCACAACAGGATCCCAGCTGGATCCTTTAGCCCGCCATGCTCTTTGGCAAGCAGGCCTTGATTATGACCATGGCACGGGCCATGGCGTTGGAAGCTATTTAAATGTCCATGAAGGACCGCAAAGGATCAGCAAAGCACCCTCAACCACTCCCCTACAGCCTGGCATGATTGTTTCCAATGAGCCTGGTTATTACAAAACAAATGCCTATGGCATCCGCATTGAAAGCCTTGTCATCGTTGTTGAAAAGAGGACTCCTGATAGGGGAGAACGCCCTCTTTTAGGTTTTGAGACGCTCACACAAGTCCCCATTGATCGATCCTTAATTGACATTGGCATGCTCACCCCCCAAGAGTGCACCTGGCTGAACATGCACCATACCCACGTCCGGGAAACACTGTTGCCTTTATTAGATGCTGAAGATAGCGCTTGGTTGAAAGAAGCGACGAAGGAACTGTAGAGGAATAAAATCTAAGGCTCCTACCTTGATCTTATAACGCGAAAGGACCGGGAGAAATTGGCCCATACTGCTCTTTTCTTATAAATCAATAATAAAAATAAATTGACATTCACTATTTATTAATTTATGTATTTATTCATTATCGATAATTGAATATCATAATATTTTTAAATTTAAAAAAGGATTATATAAAATGAAATGTTTTTCTACTAAAGTGATTTCTTCTCAAAAAAAGAGACTTGCAAAAATTTCTGCCTATTTAGCAGCTTCTTTTTTATTCACTTCTGGAACGGCAGTCTTTTCAATGGAAGAAGAATCGCCACAAAAGACGTTTAGTTTCCCAAGTGTTCATGAGATTTTCAACTTGCAAATCGAGCATGTCCCAGGCCTAGAGGGATATCCTGGCGCTAATGCCCAGGTAACACATCAAGGTATAGCCTATAGGTTTTCGAGTCGTGAACTTCCACCCGCAGACCTTTTCGCTCTGTCCCCTACTCTAAAATCTTACCTTCTAACAATTTATGAGCTTGATCGGATTCAGGTTTCCACCTGGAGTGGCAACACAAATATCACAGGTTATTACAAGACACCTTATTATGGATCTAATTATCCATCTTCGCCCTATACATTTGAGCTGTGTGTTGTGCTAAAAGATAAGGAAGTTTCTGCGGAAACTGACAGAGACCACAGGACAATCACACCTGTTATAGAGAATCATGGAATTGGGCGCACTCTTTCTTATCAAACTAACAATCCAAAGAATATAACATTCCATATCAACGGTTGATTTTTACAGTCAATTCCTTGTATTTCACCCCCCTTACCCGGCTATGCTGTGGTAAGCGGGGGGGATTATTTTATCCATCCTTCGATCGCTAATTCATATTAGTATTTTTATCCTTGTATATTGTACACCTCGTGGACAATATACAAGAATAATACCACGATGGCCCCTTTCTATGATCAATATGGAACCTATGTAACTTAAGAACCCTCACCAGCTTTAAAAGTTCACTTTAAGTTGCTTATAGCTATAAATTAACGTATAATTTAACTAAGTTTTCAAAAGTCCTTCTATAGAAAAATTGAATAACCTCTCAAGAGGCAGCATTAAAAAGTTTACTTCAGGAAAGAGGGAGTCCAATGCGGCGCATCGTTTACGGCTTTCTGGGATTATTGGGGATACTTTTGGGAGGAGCTCTGATTCTTCCCTTCTTCTTCAGTGTGAATGATTACAAGCCTCAAATTCAGGTAGAAGCCAAGAAAGCCATTGGGCGTGATGTCCTCATTGATGGAGACCTGTCTTTATCATTTCTTCCCACCCCCCAAGTGACCATTGACAAAATACGTATTGTCAATATTGCAGGCGGGGCACCTCAAGATTTCTTAAATATTAAGCGGCTCCGCATCGCTGTAAGCCTTCTACCTTTATTAAAAAAACACTTAAAAGTCAAATCCCTTGAACTAGACCAGCCAGAAATCAACTTTGAGAAACTTAAAGATGGCCGAACGAATTGGACGTTTCCATCTTTTTCACCCCCATCAACGCCCTCGTCTTCTGCTTCTACCACACCCTCAAACTTTGACCTTGATTTTGAAAAAATCAAAATGACCAATGGCCGCCTGACTTACTTAGCAAACGGCCAGGAGGTTAAAATTCAAAACATAAATGCCCATGCCAAAATGGTAAGCCTCAAAGGCCCCTATGAGATTGAGGGAACCTTATCAGCTTATGACCGGGACTTTCAAATAGATGGGCATTTTGGAACACCCACAGATCCAGAACATACCCATTTAAAAATTCAAGTTGATAAAGCAAAGTCCGTTATTGAGGGAAAAATGTCCCTATCCTCCCTCACTTTTAGTGGCAATTTAAAAGCTGAGGCTGATCCTCAGATGTTGACCCAAGATAAAGCCTCCTCATTCCTTACAGGTACGCTGCGGGTAGATGCTGGCGTTACAGCAAATGCCGATGGCGCCTTTCTCAAGGAGGCTCAATTTGAGATCGGCTCTGCGCGCCCTGTAGGTGATATAAAAATTCTCATGAAAAATGGTTTGCATGTTGAAGGGAATGTCAAAAACTTACCGGGCCAAACTCAGGGGACTTTCACCTTAGTCCCCTCTGATAAAGGCCCCAAGGGAACCCTCAATGCCACTGTTTCCCAAGCAAAGGACCTTCTCAATTGGTTGGCGGTTGAAACAGCATCCGTTCCTTCTGGGCTGTTAGGCGCCCTCACTTTATCCACACGGTATACCCTAAGCGAGACCATAAACCTTAAAGACCTTACGCTCATGGTTGGAGGCGCGAAACTCGAAGGAGATGCATCTTGGCAAAGCCAAAAGAGTGGTCCTTTGGTGATTGTGGACTTGAAGACCCCTAAAGTTGAAGGCATCCTCAAACTCCTGGGCGCTAGAGATCCCAAACATTTAGGGGCCAGCAAGCTTAAAGGGAAGATACAAGTCGGCGACACATCTGTTCATTTAACAAGCCTCAAAGGGCATTTAGGCAAGAACCTTAGTTTTGAAGGTGATGTAGATGTTGATCACAAAGCAACAAAACCTTATATAAAAGCCCTTCTTTTTATTAATTCCATAAGCTTAGATACCCTAATGGCTTCACGGCAAATGGAAACTCCTCCCTTTTCTGACGGTAAAATCTTTTTGATCTCAACCAAACACAAACAGGATCACTCTCCGTCGACTCCCAGGTGGTCACACAACCCAATTGACTTTAGCTTCTTAGAAAAATTTGATGGGCAGTTTGAGATTAGCTCATCTCAATTACGCCAAACAGATATTGTGGTAACGCATCCCAAATTAATCGCTAAGGTTCAAAATGGCCGCTTGGATATAACGTCGTTGACTGGGTCTATTTATGGCGGGATGTTCCGGGGCACCGGTCATTTAACAGCTGACAACACAATTCATTTTCACATCCTTTTACAAGACGCCAATCTGAAGCAACTTTTTACCCATGGATCCAGCATCAAGATTGTTAGCGGCAAACTAGCCCTCTCCAGTGATCTTTCTACCCATGGAAAAAGCATGTTTGAAATGGTCCAGCACCTCACAGGTCCTGTCAATATTACAGCAAGAGATGGGGTGATTAATGGGTTTGACCTTCATGCCATTAGCCAACGTTTGGGAAGCCTCCAAAACCTGCAATCTGTTCTTGGGCTCTTAAACACATCCATGAACAAAGGCCAAACCCCTTTCTCCAGTTTTAAAGGCGATATTGTTTTCACAGAAGGTATTGGAAAAATTCAATCAATGCGCTTGGTTGCCCAAGGAGGACAAGGTCAAGCATCTGGTCAAATTGACCTCCCTCGTTATACAGTAGATATTCACTCTGAGTTTCATCTGACGGACCTTCCCAAGTTTCCACCTTTCTATATGCACCTATCTGGGCCTATTGATAACCCCTCTCGGCAATTGGATACATCCACCTTACAGAAATATATGATGGAGAATGTCTTTAAAGGAGTTATTGAAAAATTAGGTAAGGGTAAATTTAAACCTACGGATATGCTTGGCTCCATTTTGGGTGGAAATGGTGGAGGCAATGGGAGCCAACCTGTCCCTCAACAACAAGATAAGGCTGGCCCCTTAGATAAGCCTGAAAAAATCGTGAAAGACATCTTTAAGGGAATATTTTAGGGCGTGTCATCAATTAATTGAGCAGCCGTCCTATTAATCAATCATTAACGGATATGGATTAACCTTCAAGTTAGAGATAAATTTACCATCTAACAGAACAGGAGGAGCCAATGACGCATATCAAAGAAGCATTGATATCCTTCCGCGAGGGACTGTGGTCTTACCTAAAAGGCATCAAACGATTCGCACGTTCAAAAATTATTAAGCTTTCCAAGATTGGGGGATCTTTGGGAGCCTTTACTGTATCCTTTATCGTTGTCCTGATTTGGGCCTTGACGGGGCCCTATTTCAACTACTCAGATACATGGCAATTGGTGATCAATACGGGAACAACAATCGTCACTTTTCTTATGGCTTTCAGCATTCAATTTTCTCAAAACCGTGACACGAAACAAATCACAATGATCCTAAAGTCCCTCATGAAACAAAATGAAGACTTGAGAGATCAATTAGCCGCCATTGAACGGGAAATGGATGAAGACGACTAGGCATTTTCTGCATAATACCGTCTATATTGGATTTACAATCCATATTAGCCGAAGCCGTGATTATTCTCGCGTGAAACCAACAGAGATAAGGGATGTTGAAAGTGTGTTTTTTAATGAGAATACCTTATCTTTAGCGAGGTACTGCTGACGCTTTTCCTGCTTTTCATTGCCTTTTGACCCCAGATATGATTTAAGTAATTTTAAGGAGGAAACACACCTTCCCTCCTCATCCTTTTGTTTTAATAAAGAAATTAGATTGGCTATGTCGAACGTTTGTCAAACGCATTCAAAAGAATCTACGCCTCTGGAGCGCGCCCCCTTAGTTATTACGTTTGGATGCCGCCTCAATACCTACGAATCACAGGTGATGAAAGAACTTAGCCAACAGGCCGGGCTGACCAATACCATCATTATTAATACATGCGCCGTAACAGCGGAAGCGGAACGCCAGGCCAAGCAAACCATTCGCCGTTTGCGACGGGAACACCCAGGGGCAGAAATTATTGTGACGGGGTGCGCCTCTCAGATTAACTCCCAATCTTACGCAGACATGGACGAAGTCAGCCGCATTGTTGGCAATGATGAAAAGATGAAGCTCTCAAGCTATCAACAAGGCGTACGTCATGATCGAATTCAGGTGAATGATATTATGGCTGTCCGAGAAACAGCTGGACATTTGGTCTCTGGTTTTGAAGGAAAGGCACGAGCTTTTGTCCAAGTCCAAAATGGCTGCGATCATCGCTGCACCTTTTGCACAATTCCTTATGGTCGCGGTAATTCCCGCAGTGTCGCGATTGGGGAAATTGTGGCCCAGGTGAAATCTCTTGTGGAAGCCGGCTACCAAGAAATTGTCCTAACGGGCGTTGATATTACAGCTTACGGGGCAGACTTACCAGGAGCTCCAACACTCGGGCAAATGATACGCCGGCTCTTGTCTTTCGTCTCTGAATTAAACCGCTTGCGCCTATCCTCCTTAGATCCCGTTGAGATAGATGGTGACCTTTGGCAGCTCATTGGCGAAGAACCCCGCTTATTGCCCCATCTCCATATGAGCTTGCAAGCAGGGGATGATATGATTTTAAAGCGCATGAAGCGCCGCCATTTACGGGCCGATGCCATCGCTTTTTGTAATAAAGCACGTGCATTACGGCCTGATGTTGTATTCGGGGCTGATTTGATTGCTGGGTTTCCAACAGAGACAGATGACATGTTCGAAAACACCCTCCGCAGCATTGATGAGTGCGGTTTAACCTACTTGCATATTTTTCCCTATTCCTCTCGCCCAGGCACCCCTGCCAACCGTATGCCTCCTGTTCCTGGACCTGTGGTCAAAAAGCGTGCCGCGCTTTTGCGCCAAAAAGGTGAGAAAGCCCTCCATCAATTTTATCAATCATGCCTCGGCCAAGAAACCAACTTCCTCGTTGAATCAACAGAAAAAACCACCCATAGTATCGTTGTTCGTGGCAAGACAGACCATTTTGCTCCAATTTACCTTGAAACCACCCGAGAATTTGCCCTAGGATCAGTGAGGAAGGCCCAGATTATTGAGGCCACATCTGATGGGCTAAAAGGAAAAGAGATCGAATGACAGATGCCGCAGAGCCTCTCAACCCAGAAAAAGGGGGATGGTGGTCACGCCTAAAACAAGGCTTAAAACGTTCTTCCGATAAGTTGGGTGATGGCTTAAAGACAATTTTTGTATCCCGCAAACTCGACCAAAGCACCTTAGAAGAATTAGAAGAGCTTTTGATTACCAGTGATTTGGGTGTGGAAACCGCTACTCAGCTCACAAGTGACCTTGGGAAGCAACGCCTGAATCAGGATATAAGCTTGGAAGAAGTGAAAACCTTCCTTGCAAACGCAATTGAAGTCATTTTAAATCCCGTTGTCCAACCACTTTCCCTTGTCCATACTCATAAGCCTCACGTGATTTTGGTCGTTGGTGTGAATGGTAGTGGAAAAACCACAACCATGGGAAAGCTTGCCAAGCAATGGAAAGATCAAGGCCTCTCTGTCATAATGGCAGCTGGCGATACCTTTCGGGCAGCTGCCGTTGAGCAACTCCAAGTCTGGGGGCAACGGTTAGGCGTTCCCGTAATCTCCGGAGCTCCAGGAGCAGATGCCGCTGGCCTTGCCTATGAGGCCCTGGCAAAAGCTAAAGAAATTGGTGCTGATGTTCTTTTAATCGATACTGCAGGGCGCCTTCAAAATAAAGCTCACCTCATGGAAGAGCTCAAAAAGATTCGACGCGTTCTCGGGAAAGTGGATGAAGCAGCCCCCCACAACACACTTTTAATCCTCGATGGGACAACAGGCCAAAACGCCCATAGTCAAGTTCAAAATTTCAAAGAAACCATAGCGTTAACAGGGCTTATCATTACCAAACTTGATGGTACCGCCCGTGGTGGCGTTGTTGTTTCTCTCGCTCAAAAATTTGGTTTGCCTATTCATGCCATAGGAGTGGGAGAATCTGCCGATGACTTACGCCCCTTTACGAGCCATGAATTTGC
>Ga0172376_10002138_pt1 | contig 24512 bp, 24 predicted proteins | sample Lak35m_FD_121114 | JGI IMG/M metagenome (GOLD analysis project Ga0172376, IMG submission 121114) | Freshwater microbial communities from Kabuno Bay, South-Kivu, Congo - kab_092012_35m | ecosystem: Environmental > Aquatic > Freshwater > Lake | place: Democratic Republic of the Congo: South-Kivu...
AAAAAAATTTTTTTTTTTTTTTAAAATTGCGAAAAAAAAAAAAAAAATAAAAAAAAATAATTTAATTATTTAATAAAAAAAAAAAAAAAAAAAATAAAAATGATTTAAATCAGAAAAAATAGGAAAAAATAAAACGCCTATAAAGGATTTCAGGAGATTAGTAATTTGTGAATAACTGAATTCTAATTTGTAAAAATGATCATATTTTGATTGCCAATCGCTATCCTGATAATTTTGCATTTCAGCAAAAAAACCCATTCTAGAATTTTCTATTATTGTCAAAAGAAAATTATCAAAAATTATATAGTCAATAAAAATAATTAAAAAAAAAAGAAATAAAGATGTGATTAAAAATTTATTTAAATTATATTTAAAAATTTTAACTAATATCCAATGACCGATAAATGCTGTTATAATTAAAAAAAAAAATTGTGGTTTTATTAAAAATAATACTAATAAAATTAAAAATAATTTAATTCCAAAATCTCTTGTTATTAAAAAATAAGACGATGCTAACATTGTCGATAGAATTAATAAATCTCTCAAAGATAAAGAAGAATAAAATAAAATTGCAGGAGAGAATAAAAAATAAAACTTTAAAATAAATGGAATTTTATTTTTATAGTTAAGAAAAATTAATACAGATAAATAAATACCTTTTGAACAAAAAGCCACGCTATTTATAGTATTAAAACTTATTATTGGGACAAAAGAAAAAATTAATGAACTTAAGTATACTTTTAAATCTTTTTCTGGAGCCTTCTGCAAGTAAGGAAAGTTTCCTGAAAATATACTTTCTCTTATATAATTTGATGTATTTACATATTTTTTTTGATCAAAAAAACTTGTCCAATCGAAAAGTACATCATTAAAAAAAAATGGAGTTGTTAAAAAAAGTGTATAGATAATTAAATCATAAGCAGATAAGAAATTTTTAGTAAACAATAAAAATATTACAAAAAAAATTATTAAAAAATTTAAAATATCATAAATCATTTATAATTTTTCTTTAATTTAAATAATAAACATATATAGTTCAAATAATAATAATAATAATAATAATAATTAAAGACTTTCATAATTTGTTGACTAAATTTAACAAATAATATTTTATCGTTTAATGTCAGTTAAACATATATTTAAAACTCTATTTTTTTCTTCATTAATAACTATTATCTTGACATACCCAATTAAAAAATTTTCTTTATTAGGAGAAAATAATCTGAAAAAAATTAATTTAAATTATGAAATAAAACTTAATCCTGAAAAATTAATGATAAAATTTGATAACGATAATTTTCCAAGAATCTATAAATTTACCATTCCCATTCAGGGATTTAAAGATATTCCGATTAACATGGACCTTTCCAAATCTTATCAAGTTATGCTTAAGGAAAATATAAAATATAATTTTCTTAATTTAATTTACTACAGCAAAAATGATGAATGTCCACTTAAAAAAAGTGACGCTTATAAAAATTTAAAATATGAAATTGATGGAGAATTTAATAAAAAAATTACTATTGTAATTAAAAATCAAACAGAGAAAATTCTTAAACAATGTCAAAAAAGTTTAGATAATATAATTAATGAAACTAGATTAAATGCAATTAACATATTTAAAAAAGATTATATTAATTTGATAAATTTTTTTATAAAAAAACCAAATGCAGATATAAATTCTATTCAAGAAAAAAAAAAAAAATATGAGTCAATAAAAATAATTGAACAAGAAGATTTTAATGTAGTGACCTCAGAAATTATAAAGCAAGAAAAAACTAATCTTTATAATTTTTTCGCAATATTAATATTTTTAATTTTAACTGCATTACAAATATTATTTCATTTTCTAAACTTAACTAAATCACAAAAAAGAAATTATAAAAAAAAATTATCAGTTTTATTTCGTCCCTAAATTAGTAGCTCTATTAAAAATTAATGCTTAAATCTATTTTCAAACCTATAGAATTGTTTGATAAGAAAAAAATTATATTCATTTTCTTTTTAATATTTATTTCTCCAGTCTTTGAATTAATCGGCATTGGTGCTTTATTGCCACTTATTTCAGCTATAGTTGAAAATAATCCCTCAGATATTATTTTTTATAAATTTTTTGAAGAAATTTTTTTTATTGAGAATAAAAAACAATTTATAAATATTATATTACTTATAACTTTACTTACTTTCTTTTTTAAATTTATTTTAATTTCTTATATTATTTTTAAAGTAAACGATTTTACAGTAAAAATTAGTGAGTTTGTTTCTAATAATGTTTTAAAACTTTATTTAAATCAAAATTTATTATGGCATTCAAATTATAATAAAAGCGCATTTATAAATTTATTAATAACCGAAATAAAAAAATATACAGGAAACACAATTAATCCGTTATTTTATTTAGTAGCAGATATTGCTTTATTAACAGCGATTATTCTTTTTCTATTTTTTCTTAATATCAAAGTTTTTTTATTACTATCGATACTAAGCATTTTTATTTTCTTTTTTATTTTTTTGTTTTCTAAAAAAATAAGTTATAATTTGGGAAAAGTGGGATCAAATTTTTCAAAAATTTTACTTACTTATTTAAATGAAAATTTGTCTGGTATTAAAGAAATTATACTTTACTCAAAAACTAGATTCATTCTTGAAAAATTCAAAAAGTTTAATGGAAATTTGTTAAGAAGTAATGTGAAACAAGATATTTTTCAGGATTTGTTAAGATATGTTTTTGAATTTATCGGAATAATATTGCTTCTAATAATTTTTTATATGTTCTTCATTATAAACGACACAAATATATCATTACAACTTGGAACTTTGGGAGTTTATTTTGCTTCACTTTTTAAAATTCTTCCTATTTATAATAGAATTTCTACCTATTCTCAAAAAATAAGATTTGGATCTGCCTCTGCAGAGAAAATAAATAAATTTCTTGAGGCAAAAATTAACAATTATAATTTTGTTATTAAAAATAATTTTGAATTTAAAAATGAAATATATTTCGAAAACATATCATTTAGGTATACAAATGAGAATTATAACGTCCTAAATAAAATTAATTTAAAAATTAGAATTAATAGTTTAATAGGAATTAAAGGAAAGAGTGGAAGTGGAAAAACCACTTTATCAAATATAATCATGGGTCTTATAGAACCATCGAACGGAAAAATATATGTAGATGGAAATGATTTAAGTCAAAATAATCTATCTTTTTCTTATCAAGTAGGTTTTGTTTCTCAAAATCTTTTTTATATGGATGACTCAATATTAAATAATATTACTCTAGAACAAAACAACTTTAATTATTCAAATTTAAGATTTGCAATTAAAAATTCTTTACTACTTGAGGATATAATCTCAAAAAAATTGAAGTTAAAAAAAAAATTAGGAGACAACAATCTTAAAGTCTCTGGTGGACAACTACAAAGAATTAATATTGCCAGAGCTTTATATAGAAGACCTAAAATTCTAGTCTTAGACGAGCCTACTAGCGCACTGGATTATGCTAATCAATCAAAATTAATTGAAACAATATTAAAATTAAAGAAATGTATGTCGATTATATTAATTTCACATAACGACGAAATACTCTCTTTTTGTGATGAAAAATTTGAAATAATTAATGGAAATTTAAATAAATTATAGACTATTAATAATCTTAGCTATTCTTTGATAATAAGTCTTGCTGTCATTATAGACTATTTTTTTAAAAATCATATCTGAAACTTTTTTTTCATAATTTTTATTATTAATTTGTTTAATTAATAATTTCAATTTTAAAAAAAAATCATCATAACCAAAAGCTCTCAAAGGCCAATTATAATTATTAAAAATTTTTAAATGTGGACTTAATTTACATCCATTTTCATAATCAAATCTTTTTTCATAAAGAAGATCATTTATTGCAAAACATAAAACTGGAATATTATATTTTATTGCTTCGATAGAAAGTGTTGAAAAACTACTTATCAAAGCATCAGAACAAGAGAATAAATAAAAATATTGAGTAAAATCTTTTTTATCAAAAATTTTAAGTGTCGGATCTATGATAATATTTTTGCATTTATTAATTCGCTTAAAATTATTAAATTCATTTATATTTATTTGAAAAATACCAAATGGATGTGGTCTATAAATAATTTTAAAAGTAGCATAATTTTTTTTTAAATATTTATCTATTTCATTTAAAAGTTTATAATCATTAGAGGGAATAATTTTTCCAGCATAAATTATATACTTGAATTCATTAGAAAGGTTTAGAATTCTTTTTGCCCGTTCTCTTGAAATTTTCTTAAATTTTTTTATATAGTCAAATCTTGGTGTCCCAATCGGAATTGCATTAACTCTGTTTAATTTTTTTGCAAGTTTTGATGTTTGCAAACCCCATGTTAGTACTAAACTAGGTTTAATAAATAATGGCTTGGTAGCATTATCCCAATTACTCATAACTAATATTGATTTAATATTTTTTTTGTTTGCTTCAACTATAAGATCATGAATATCTAAATAACTATGTCCACCAAAAAGAATTATTACTTTATATAAGTCTAAATTTTGCATTTTAGCTGTTAGTTTTAAAAAAAATTTTGAAAAAAAAATAAAAAAATTATTTAGTCCCATTAAAGTAAAAAAATTTATAAATTTAAATAATTTATTTTTAGAAATATTCATATTAAATTGATAAATAGTATAATGTAGATTTTTTGTAAGATAATTTCTTTTAAATACATTTGCTGCTAAAGCTTGAGAAAAATTCCACAAAATTAACCTCCAATAAGTGTTTTTTTTAACAACATCATAACTACTACCAATCCTAGCGTTTAATTTCTCAGAAAACAAAAATTTTACGTTAAAATCTTTCTTTATTTGATTTAAAAATTTTATCGAATGAAGTTCTCTAATTAAATAGTCATCGGAAGGAATATAGACTAAGACATTTTTTTTATTCAAGTCTTTCGGCATATTTAATTCTAAAAATTGTTATAAAGAAAAATACTGTTTATTAATATTATGCTTAAATGAGGATTTAAAAGTAGATTTTATATCAACAAAAATACCTTTTTTTTTCAGTTTTGATGTAATTTTTTTTAATCCCAATTTTAAGTAAAATTTATGATTAAGAGATAGAATTATAATATCTGATTTAGGTAATTTATTAAAATCTATCATTTCTTTGCTATACATTTCTTTTATCTCCTCTTTTATGGCATATGGATCGTGCAAAAGCACATTACATTTTTTCTTATCTAAAATTTTAATTAAATCAAAAATTTTACTGTTTCTTATATCTTTACAGTTTTCTTTAAATGTTAATCCTAAAACTATTATTTTTAATTTCTCGAATTTTTTTTTATTTCTTAGGAGCTTTTTTTTAATATTATTGTATATGAAATATGGCATCGCATTATTTACATGTCTTCCTGCATTTATTACTTTAGTTTTATAACCAATTTTTTTTGATTTATACGCAAGATAATAAGGATCAACACTAATGCAGTGTCCACCTACTAATCCTGGGGTAAATTTCATAAAATTCCATTTCGTATTTGCTGCCTTTATTACGCTAGATGAACTAATGCCTAACTTATTAGATATTATTGATAATTCATTTACTAAAGATATATTTAAATCTCTTTGAGTATTTTCAAAAACTTTAGCAAACTCGGCTACTTCTATACTTTCAGCTTCGTAGGGTTTTTTATCTAATATTTTAGAATAAATTTTTTTAATAATCTTTCTAGATTTATTTGAGTCAGCAGAAATAATTTTTACTATATTTTTAAGATTGTACGTATTATCTCCTATGCTAATTCTTTCTGGACTATAACCGACAAAAAAATCTTTACCTAATTTAAATTTAGAAACTTTTTCTATAATAGGAATGCAAATTTCTCTAGTTGCTCCAGGATAAACTGTAGATTCAAAAACTATAATTGATTTTTTTTTTATATACCTTCCAATTTCTAAACAAGCTTTCTTTAAATAAGAAAAATCTGGTGTATTAGCAGGAGTGACGGGTGTAGGAACGGTAACAATTATAAAATTTGAATATTGTAAAATATTTGGATCACTTGAAAATCTAAGACTTTGTTTTGTATTAAATTTTTTTTTTTTTACTAATCCATATCTATCAAATTTCTGATTTAATTCATTTACTCTTTGGACAGATAAATCGTAACCAAAAGTGCAAAAAAAATTTGCGAATTCGATGGTTAAAGGTAAACCAACATAACCTAATCCTATGACACAAATTTTATATTTTTCATTACTTATTGACATTTTTTTCAATCCACTCTGAATATTTAAGATCAAAAATACTATCAATTGAAGTTAAATATTTATTACAAATAATATATCCTGTATTTTTTCCTATAATCTCCCCTGTCCTTTTAAAATATTTAGTAGATAAAGCATAGACAGCGCCATTTCTATGAAAAGTTTTATTCAATTGTTGTCTTGCAATTATTCTTTTTCCCATTTTCTTTGAAAAAAAATTTAATTTATTATTTTTTATATAGAGTTGTTTAAATGGATGATATTTACTATCTGTTTCTGATACAGACCAAACGCTGTCTTTTTTTTTCTTAATTAATTTTTTTAATGCATTTTCTATGTGCTTTGGTTTTCTTAATGGACAAGTTGGCTCTAGCAAAACTAAAATATCGTAACTTATTCTGTCTTTTTTTTCCATATAATTTAATGCATGAGTTAAAACTTTTGCTATAGGAACTTTATCACCTGACAATTTCTTTGGTCTAATAAAGGGAACATCTATTTTTAATTTTTTTGCTTGTTTAATTATTTTTTTATGATCTGAGGAAATAATGACTCTGTCAATTTTTATTTTTAAATTGTCTAAACAAATTTTAACATTTTCTAATAAATTTTTTTTTTTAAATTTGACTAAGTTTTTAAGATGTATACCTTTGCTACCTCCCCGGGCGGGAATAATTACTAAGATTTTTTTACCGCAATACATTTTTTTAAACGTGAAGTTTTGATAAGATAGTGAATGCCATTGGAGATGAAGTATTTTTTCTAACTAAATTTTTTTTATATTTCTTGTCTAATAATATTAATTTTTTATATTCAAAATTAAATTTTTTTTGGAAATTTACTCTTTCATTTAAAGGAATATACTGCATTCCTTGATCCAGATAATAAGCCATGCAACTAAAAGGTCCTCCGGTAAACTCAATTTTTTCATTTTTAAAGCCATACTTTTTTAATATTTCGCTAAGTCCGAACGGAGTAAATCTTATATAATCTTCTGGAACTTGATGAAGCTCCCTCACTAAAGGTTCAAATATAAATATATAACCTCTGGGCTTTAAAAATGATTTTATTTGTTTAAATAAAATCTCATAATCAGCAATATGGTGCATCAGGTTTGGAACAACAACAAAGTCAAAAAAATTTTTTTTAATTTTTAATTTTGTATAATGATATTGATACGTGGATTTTATTTTAATTAATTTATTATTATTCAAAAATTTTTTATTATAAGCACCTCTTTTTAACAACTTATCTGTAATACAATCTATAGATAAAAAATTTTCTTTTTTAAAATATGGTGCGAATAGACTTATACCACCGTATAAATTTGTTCTCTCTAAAAATAAAATTTTTTTTTGATTTTTTTTACTTAATTTAGCTATTTTTTTTATACCTTTAAATAATATATCAAAGTGTGGCCATTTTTCATTTAAAAAAAAAATTTCTTCTTTTAAAATCTTCTCATGATATTTTAAGCTTGTCATAAAAATTTTAATAAGTTAATTTTTTAGAAATATTTAAATTTAAATTTTCCAAAATTTTAACAATTTTTTTACCTGAATTTCCATTACCAAAAATTTTTATTCTTTTATATTTACCATGAGCAATTTGTTTTCTTGCTTTTTTTAAAATATCCAAACAATTATATTTAGCAAAAATAACATTGGGCCCCTTTTCTCTTCCAAGTTGTCTAGTTCCAATACATACGCTAGGTATTCCCAAAACTGAACATTCTCTTATGATTGAGCTTGAATTGCCCACCACACAGGATGAGTTATTTATTAATTTAATGTAATCCTCTGGCGAGAAATTTTTAACAAAACACATCTTTTCATTTGGATTATATTCCCTAAAACTCCTTAATCTTTTTGTTATCTCATTAGTTCCCGCATCTATATTAGGCCAAATCCAAACTATTTGCATTTTTAATATTTTCATTGCTTTTAGTGTTTCCCCGATCTGAAAAAATCCTTGCCCATATTCTAATGTATTAGGATGTTGAAGAACAACTACATAAGGTTCCTTATAATTAATCTCATAACCTACGCCTCGATATTTTTTGTTAAAACTAAAATCAATTTTAGGATTTGTATTTATTGCTAAATCCATTGCAGGGCATCCAGTTAAAAAAATTCTTTTTTTTTCTTCTCCTAATTTAATTAAACGATTATAAGAATTTTTAGTACTCGGAAAGTGTATATGGGAAAGCTTTGTTATAGCGTGCCTAACATTTTCATCAATTGAACCTGTTACTTCTCCACCTTGGCTATGCGCAATTAAAATATTCATATAACTACCAGCTATTGCCGTTGCAATAGTTTCGTATCTATCAGCGACTGTAAAAATAATATCAGGTTTAATTTTCTCAAAAATTGAGGATAGTTCAATTATAGAAAGTGCGGTTGATTTTGGCATGGTTGCAAGTGTTTCGCCTTCAACAATAGTATATGCCTTATAAGAAACTTTAAGACCGTCTTTTTTCATCATATTTATTACGTTGCCATATCGATCTAATGTTCCTGATGCTGCCACTACAATAAATAAATTAATTTTATTACTTTTTTTTGCATGTAATAGAACACTTTTTATTCTTGCATAATTTGCCCTATTATTTACAACAACTACTAGTTTTTTTTTTTTCATGTAAGAAATTAATTTTAATATATCTTTAAATATATCTAGATAGAGTCACTTTTATTACTTAAAAATAATGTTTAATATTAATAACATGGATATAAAAAATTTAATAATCAATTAAAATACATTTACATTAAATAAATTAATGTTTTCTCGGCAAATAATAATAATTATATAAATTATACTATTTTAGTCTCTAGAACTTTTTTAGTGATATTATATAATTTTTGTGAATAACCCGTTTTACTAATATCATAAAAGTATGACAGTTCACTAATAACATTTTTTTTATTTTGATAATAATTTCTAAATAAATTTCTGAAATCTTTACTTAAATCATTAATATCACAACACTTGCTTAGATACGAAATTTTACTAATTTCATTATAGTGGGCATAATTCTCGTACATTTTTTTTGGATCTGTTAAATTGTATTTTTCGGGATATGCTAAAAAAAGATATTTTTTATTAAATATTATAGACTCCAAAACTACTGTAGTAAGACCACCTACCATAAACAATGAATTTGACAGAAGACTTTCATAATAATTTTTACAAGAAATTAAAAATTTTTTATTTCTTGAAATCACATAATTTTTCATTCTTGGATCAAAAATAATATTTTTAAATTTTTCCCTGTAAGCCTTGTGAATTAAATACTCTCTACCTGGATGAGGACGATAAACTAATTTTAAATTTCTATATAATTCTGGATTTGAAGAAATTTCAACATCTATAACTTTTAAAGCAGCTATTTCATTATATGGCTGAAGGATACCTAGAAATAATACATAATCAAAATTAAATATTTTTTTAAATTTATTTTTTTGAATTTTAAAATAATAATCAAATTTTGGACTTCCTAATAAGAAAATATTTTTTTTTTTTATTTTATGAATTTTATTTGCATGAATTGCGCTTTGTTTTCCCCAAACTGTTATAGCGTCAGGATTTTCTAAAAAAACAGTTTTGCTAGACAAATTATCCCAATTATCAATAATAAATATAATTTTTGATCCAATTTTTTTTGATATTTTTGTAAGCTTAATAGTTTCTGGTTCAAAGCAATGACTAGGATATAAAATTAGATCAGGATTAATTTTTTTAATGACGCTATATATATTTAAATCAATTGGATATTTATCTATTATATTTTTTTTATAAAAATTAAAAATCAACTGAAACGATAAAAATTTTATTCTCAAACGTCTAAATAATGGCTTTCTTAAGTAATTAATTATAGTAAATAAAATAAAAAAAAAATAATTACTATATCTCTTTGTTTCAAAGTTATTTTGCATAGATTGTTGAAAAAAATCTTTAAAATTTGGATACCATCTTCTAAATTGGTATTGAAAAGTTTTAGATTTATTTTTGTTAACAATCATACTTAAATGAATAAAACGCATATACTTTATATCTGAATAATCTGTTGTCTTGTAATGGGCAAATTTTTTTTTTTGTGGAATTTTTAAATTAAAATTTTTTTTATTTAATAAATAAGTTACATCATATTTCTTTTCTAAAATATTAAACGCATCAAAATCAAAATATTTTTTATAATAATTTGATGTCAAACAAATAACTATTTTTTTTTTCATGTCTATTTCTTAAAAAAATTTTTATCTTAAAATAATCTGTTTTTTTGAAGTTGATGGCAGACCTTTGTTCTGTTTCAGCCCATATTCTTTTTCTACTCTAACTCTATCATTAAAATATGGTGTAGAGGCCTCGATAATTGTACAGTCACTAATTGCTTCTTCCTGATGAACAGCTCCGGGTGGAAAATGAAAACATTTTCCCTTTGTAAGAATTTTTCTTTTTAATTTTCCTTTACCATTATCATATCTAACTAACAATTTTCCACTTAATATATATCCGCATTCGTTTTTTTTATGATGATATTGAAGCCCACCTTTTTTTCCTTTTTTAATATTCAAAATTTTTAATGATAAAATTTTAGGTATAATTACTAAAATGTTCTCTCTTCCCCAACTTCTTTTTCCTGCACTTATAGATTTTGGAAATAAAACTTTTATAAATTTTTTTTTATTTCTCATTTTATCATTTTATAACTTAATATCTCATCTTTTTGAATTGTGCGAATGGCTACTTTATTAATTACATTGATACTTTCTCTAACTGGAATATATTGTTTTAAAAAAATTTTTCCTGAAAGGTCATCTATTAATATTTTTTTTCCTTTTTCAATTTTGTTTTTTGCTATAATTGATTTTCCTAATCTTTTAAAAATACTTTCATTTCCAATTTCTTTTGCTGGTTTTGATTTTAGCATATGCGGTGTTCGTAAAATATCTCTAACAAATTTTCTAAACCCCTCTGGTTCCAATGCAAAACTATGATCTGATCCTTTCCAGCTTCTACTTAAAGTCACATGTTTCTCAAAAACTCTTGCTCCTTGAAGATAGGCGATTGGTCCAGACAATATACCATTAAAATGATCAGACAAACCAATAATTGACTTGGGAAAAATTTTTTTTAATTTACTAATTCTTTTTAGACTTAAACGATTATACTCACAAGGATACTCGGAAACACAATGTAAGATTATGGTTTGAATTTTATTTTTTTGCAATAATTTTACGCTTTCCTTAATCTGTTTATCATTTCCTCCCCCCACGCTTATTACGACTGTTTTATTTTTTTTGGCAATTTGATTTATAAAGGGTAAATTACCTAAATCAAAAGATGCAATCTTGATTAAATCTACTCCAATTTCACAAATTAAATTTAAACTTTTTTCATTAAATGGGGTACACATAAAAGCTACCTTATTTTTTTTACATTCTTTAATAAGTGCTTTTAATTCATTTTTAGTTAACTCAAGTTTTTCCCTATGTTCTCCATATGTTTTGCCAAAAGAATTTTCATTATTATAAATGGCATTATAGGCATTTTTATCAAATAAACTCTTATTATCTCTTGATTGAAATTTTATAATATCAGCACCTGCTTTTGCGAAAACATTTACATATTTTTTTGCAAGATTAAAATCACCTTGATGATTTTGTCCCACCTCTGCTATTATTAAAGGCTTTAGATCTAATTTTTTTTTTAAAAATTTCATATTTAGTTATTTTTTCATTATTAATCAGTTTAGGATTACGATAACTATCATCTATTATTTTTTAAATTTTATATTTGAGACATTGTTAATTTAATATTATAATTATATTTTATATCTAAATATTATTTTAATATAATAGATAAAAACAACAAATGTAGTAAGTATAATTTATTACGACTATATGAGTATTTTTTAAAAAATAGTTAATTGAACGTTATTAGAAATATAATCAAAAAAAATAACATTAAATTTTTTTGTGATACTCCATTACTGAAATGGAGAGCCGATACTTTGTTAACCAAAGAACCAGAAACAATACTTTGGATAAATAATTATGCTAGTAAAAGCTCAGTTTTTTATGATGTAGGTTCAAACATTGGGGTATATTCATTATATGCCGCGTCTATAAATCCTAGCCTAAATATTTTTTCTTTCGAGCCATATAGAAAAAATTATTCTATGCTAGTAAAAAATATTCAATTAAACAATTACAATAACTTACATGCTTTTAATATTGCAATAAGTGACAAAAATCAACTTCAAACTTTCAGAATTGGTGATGAAAGAGTTGGTGGATCAAACTTTTTTAATATTAAATTAAAAAAAAAAAATTTACGTTCGCAAAAGACCATTTCTTTTAGCCTAGATTTTTTAATAAAAAAATACCGATTTCCAACTCCTACATTTTTAAAAATTGATATTGATAAAAATGAAAGGAAAGTAATTAATGGTATGACCAACTTACTTAAAAATACTTCGCTAAAATCTATTTTGATTGAGCTTAATTCATTTAGCGATATAAAATTTACTAAAAAATTTTTAAAAAAATTCAACTTCTTTCCTGATGATAAATATAATAATTATTTAAACCACAGTGATAATAGAAGAAGAAGAAATCAAAACTCCTCTACTAATCTTGTATTTAAGAGAGGTTTAAATAAATGAAAAAAAAAATTTTAGCCATAATTGGTATTAGATCAGGATCTAAAGAACTAAAAAACAAAAATATAAAAAAACTGGATGGAATACATCTTGTAGGCTGGATTATTAAAAAAGCAAAAAAATCAAAATTAATAAATAGAATAATTGTTTCAACTGACAAAAAAAAATATGCAAAAATTTCAAAATATTATGGAGCAGAAACCCCTTTTTTAAGACCAAAAAAATTAGCTAAAGATAATTCAAGAGAACTAGACTTTATTAAACATGCTTTAAAATGGCTTAAAAAAAATGAAAATTATGTACCAGATATTGTAGTAAGGCTTCTCGCTACGTGTCCATTTCAAAAAGCAAGTGACATAGACAAATTAATAAATATAATTTTAAAAAAAAAATATACCTCAGCAGTTATAATATCAAAGGCCCGCCAACATCCAAAAAAAGCTCTCAAAATAGTTGGTTCAAAATTTAAAAGATTAATTTCTTATATTGGAAATAAAGGAACAGATGTAGGATCAAATTCTAACAGACAAGATTATATTACAGCTTATTTTAGATCCAATGTCATTGCTTGCAAAATTGATGTAATAAAAAAACATAATTCCCTCACAGGAAAAAATGTTGGCTACTTAATAATATCGGATAAGAAAACTATTGATATAGATAACAAATTAGATTTTGAATATGCAAAATTTTTAATAAAAAAATATAAATAAATTATTAATTAAAATTTCGTAAAAAAAATTTTATTTTTTTTGTAATTTTTTTTAACAAATTAATATCTAAGTTATAAAATATTGGTAAACTAAGTGAATTTCGATAATAATATTCTGCTCCTTTAAAAAAATTTAAATTTATTTTTTTTTTAAATAAATTGAATTTATAAATTGGAATATAATGATATTGTCCTAATATATTATTTTTTTTTAAAAATTTTAAGATTTTATCTTTGTTAGACTTAATTTTATTAAAATTAATAGAAACTAAAAATAAATGATATGAGGGCTTATTTTTATTATAAGTAGGAAATTTGATTAAATTTTTATAATTTTTTAATTCACTACTATAAGTATTAAATATTTGTTTTCTATATCTTATGAATCTATTTATTTTATTAAGCTGACTCAGTCCAAGAGCTGCATTTAAATCGCTTAACCTATAATTAAAGCCTTTTTCTTTAATATTATATTTCCAATGAAAATTTTTATTTTTATTAATTCCATGTGATCTTGCAGAAACTATTCTATCATAAAAAACTTTATTATTCGTTGTAACTAAACCGCCCTCGGCAGAGGTAATTGTTTTGACTGGGTGCAATGAAAATGTAGCAATATCTGAATGTTTTGTGCAACCAACAGGTAAATATTTATTATTATTCAAATATTTTGCTCCTAATGCATGACACGCATCTTCTATTAAATAGCACTTGTATTTTTTTTTTATACTATAAAATTCAGTCACGTTTTCGGGATAACCTCCTAAATACATTGTTACTATTGCTTTAATTTTTTTTAATTTATTATTTATAATACAATCCTCCAAAGTCTTTGGAGTCATCTGTCCTAACAGCGGATCTACATCTGCCAAAAAAATCTTGGCATTCATGAAGCTTGCCATATTATAAATTGCAACAAAATTTATACTTGGCATAATTATTATGTCATCTTTTTTAAGGTTTATGGACATTAAAGCTAAATGGAGTGCAGATGTTCCGCTATTACAAGTTACTGCGTATTTTACTTTTAAAAATTTTGAAATCTTATTTTGAAATTGTTTTACATAACGTCCGGTTGTAATCAAATCTCCTTTTAAGGCTTTAGAAACAAGTTCAATATCCTTGGTGTCAATGTATTGACGTCCATACGGAATAATTTTCATATAAAAATTCTTAATTTTTTTAATAATGATTTATTTAGAGGTGTTTCTTGCCTTATATTGCAGGGAGATTTTTTATTTATCAATTTTTCAAAATAAACTGGCTGAATTCCAAAACCTGGTCTAATAACTCTTATATTGTTAAAATTAAATCTATCGCCTTTCTTAATATCTGAAACAGCATAAATAGACCTTCTAAATTTTGAACTTTCTTTTTCACTTTTATTTCTGAAAAAATAATTTTTTCCCATCATTAAGTATGTTTCTTTAATAACTTGCGCGTAATCTTTTATTTCTTTTCCCTTAAGAGAGAAGGCAATATCAAAACCTTTTTTTTGACCTTCTAAAGCTATATGCTTTTCAATAACCTCTGCGCCACTAGCAACTGCTGCCGCAACAACTCTATTGTCTGTTGAATGGTCTGAAAAACCAACTTTGCAATGATATCTTTCTTTTAAGATCCTAATATTATTAAAATTAAAGTCTGAGATTTTAGATGGATAATTACTTACGCAATACAAAAGAACTATTTCTTTAGCGCCATTTTTTTTTGCAGTTTTATAAGCTAAATCAATTTCCTGAATATCTGCCATACCGGTTGAAATAATTATTGGTTTTTTAGTCTGAGCTATCTTTTTAATTAAAGGAATATGATTCATTTCAAATGAAGCAACTTTATAAAATGGACAGTTTAGGCTTTCTAAAAGATCAACGGCAGATTCATCGAATGGTGTGCTAAAACAAATAATTTTTAATTTTTTTGCGTAATGAAATAATTCTTCATGCCATTCAAATGGTGTCTGAGCTTTTTCATACAGATCCCATAAAGTTTTTCCATTCCAAGGCCCCCCTTTAATTATAAAATCCTTTTTATTGCTTTTAATGGTCATCGTCCCGGGTGTATATGTTTGTAATTTAACAAAATCTGCACCATTCATTTTTGCCGTTTGAATCAATTTTTTTGCTTGAATTAACGAACCATTGTGATTTGCCGACATTTCAGCAATAAAAACTGGGGTGCTTTTTTTAAATTTAACCATATTCTATATTTAATATCAAAGTTAATAATCTATATACTAATAACTATATGAAAAACAAAAAAAAAAAAACTATAAAACATTATTTCAAAATAATTTCAAGAATTGAGAATATTAGAAAAAAAAATAACAAAAACTGGATGGATATTTTAAGAACAGCTTTCAAATATGCACCAAAAAATACAGCAAAAATTATGTTTAAAATTTACAGTGATGATACAAAAATTGGAAAACTTGCAAAAAAATTAACGAAATAAATTTTGAATGAAAATACTTATTACTGGCTCAACTGGTTTTTTGGGTAAAGCGGTAATTCGACTAATAGATAAAAAAAAAAATAATTTATATTTCCTTACAAGAAGAAAAAGGGGAAAGAAAAATAATTTTTATTGCAACTTAGAAAGTTTAAAAAAAATTAAATATATTACAAACATTTTAAAGCCTGATGTAATTATAAATTTAGCTGCAAACGTGAATTTTACAAAAAAAAAGAGAGAATTGATCAGAATTAATTCTTTTGTGCCAAAAATTTTAGCTCAGTATTGTAAAAAAAATAATAAACATTTAATTCAAGCATCAACTATAATGGTGAATGGAATGTGTTCTTTGTATAATTATAAAACTAAATTAAATCCTATTAATGCTTATGGAAAAACTAAGCTAATTGCTGAAAAATATATCCAAAAAACTAAATGCAATTACTCAATTATAAGATTTGGTGGGATTTATGGAAAGAATGGACCTTCTCATCTCGGCATAAATAACTTTATAAATCAGGCCATTAATAGAAAAAAATTAATTTTCTCAGGAAATATTAAAAGTAAAAGAAATTACGTTTTTGTAAATGACGCTGCAAAATCGATTATAACTTGTATGAATAAAAAAAAATTCGGCACTTTTTATTTAGGTGGTGAAATACAAACTTTTCTAATGATGTTAAAAAAAATAAATATTATATTAGGATCTAATAAAAAAATATGTTTTAAAAAAAAAAAAGAGTTAAGATCTGATCAAATTGTTATAAAAGATAAAATTTTTAAAATTACATCATTTTCAAAATCACTCAAAATAATAAAATGAGAATAGCATTTATTTCTGATATACATGGAAATTATGATGCCTTAAGAGCAGTAGCGAACGATATAAAAAAATCAAAAATTGATAAAATTTACTGCTTGGGAGATATAGTGAATTATTATTACGAACCCCATAAATGTATTGATTTATTTATAAAAAACAAAATAAAATGCATTAAAGGAAATCACGAAAAAATTTTATTTGAGACTCTAAAAAGTCAAAATAAAAAAATTTATTACGCTGAAATATACGGACAAAGTATAAACATTAATAGTAAAAAACTAAGATATAAGCACATATTTTTTTTAAAAAATTTAAAAAAAAAATTAACTATTAAAATTAAAAATCTTAAAATAATTTTAGCTCATGGGTCACCTTGGAGTGAAAATACTTATATTTATCCTAATTTTAAAAATAAAATTAAAAATAATTTAATCAAATATAAAGCTGATTATATATTTTTAGGTCATACACACATACCCATGAATATAAAGTTGAATAGAAAAACTTCAATTATCAATCCAGGATCAGTTGGGCAACCAAGAAATAAATGTAACAATGCTTGTTGGGCGATATTCGATACCAGTAATTGTCAAATTAATTTTATGGAGACAAAATATAATAAAAAAAAATTAATACAGAGTATTGTTAAATATGATGGCTCAAATAGTAAATTAAAAAAATATTTTTTAAATTAATCTATGAAAATTTTAATAACTGGTGCTCATGGAGATATCGCATGTTCTGTTGCTAAAATAATACAATCTGAATTTAAGAAATTTATAATTTTTGGAACAGATATTCAAAACAATGGCCCTGGTGATTATTTATTTAAAAAAATCATCAAAATTCCAAGTTCTTTCAATAATCATTATTTAAAAACTATTAAAAAAATTTATAGAAAATTTGATTTAATAATACCATGCACTGAACCTGATATTAATTATATAACTAAAAAGAAATTATATAAAAATTTTCCTATCTTAATCAACAAGCCTGAAATAATATTGAAATTTAATAGTAAAATTAAAACATTTGAATTTTTAAAATCTCATTTTAAATCTTTTTCTTCAAATTTTTTTTACAAAAAAAAAGATATCAAATTTCCGTTTTTTTTAAAAACTAATAAAGGCTATGGAAATAAAGGATATTTATTAATCAAAAATTATAATGAATTTAAAAAGAAAAAAAATAATAAAAATTGGATAGGTCAAGAATATTTAACTGGAAAAGATAATGAATATACTTGTTCGATAATCAAATTACAAAATTTTGAAAAAATTTTAATCCTTAATAGAAAACTTCATAAAGCTGGCTATACATATTTTGCTAGAGTTGTTGAAAATCAAGAACTTAAAAAAAATTTAACTAATTTTGCACGTAAAATTAATCTTCACGGATGTATTAATGTTCAGTTAAAAATTATTAAAAAAAAATTTAAAGTTTTTGACATAAATACAAGACTTTCTTCTACAGTAATGATGAGACATATTATTGGATTTAAAGATTGTGTTTGGTGGATTAAAGATTTTTTTAAAATAAATTTCTCAAAAAAAGTTAAGATTAAAAAAAATATTTCTATTTTTAAAGATTTTAGTGAAAGAATTGTTAGAAAATAAAACTGTATTTTAAGTTTTAATTAAAAATCACTTTGTAATTTATAAAAATATTTAATCTAAATATTTTTAGATCTCAAAATAATTTAGTTGATAGACAACTACAAGCTTCTAAAAAATTTAAAAAACAAATAATTGCACGCGTTACCGCGCTTCTACATCCAGCCTATCAACGTCGTAATCTACGACGGCTCTATAGGAACAACTTGTTTTATGCTAATTTTTTATCCACAATCAAAAAGTTATCATCTAAAGGGACAAAAGAAATAAGTTTTTTTTGTTATATTCTCTTAAATAAAAAAAATAGATTCATGATTTAAATATTTATTATTAAAATAATAAAAAAATCTTAAATCTACTAGTTTATAATTTTTATCTATAAATTTTTAACTCTATAAATAGACCAATATAGCTGTATTAAATTAAAACTAATATATTTTTTTTTATATTACTCTGAAGCTCGTAGTTTATGACAACGATATAAGAAAATAGTTATAGGTAAATTATTCACTTAAATGTTTTAAGATTATATTTATTCGTATTTAAAAAAATAATGTGTATAATTTCAATCAGGCATTTTAAAAAAATTATATTTTTAAAAATTTTATAAATTTAAATCTTATTATTTATGATAATGCCTCAACAGATAAAACATTGTTGATATGTATAAAATATCAAAAAAAACATAACAATATAATAATTTATGAAAAAAAAGCCAAAAATAAATATTTTTAATTTTATACTCATAATGATGTTTTTTAATAAAAAAAAAATTTAAAGAATTTAGTAAATAAAATCTCTAGTGATGCAGTTCATTTTTGCACAACAAATATAATAGATAATAAGAATAAGTTTATTAACACTTATTTAACAATAAAATATATAATTATAATAGAAAGTCAATGTATAGAAGATTAAAACTTTTTTAATTTTAAGTTTCAAAAATACCTAAATTACTAATAGAAAAATTTAATAAAAAATTGATTTGTAAAATAATTATTTTATATTTCAATTTCTGAATAAGTGATATTAATATTTATATCAGTTATTATGAAAAAATTTTCCCTATTCGACCCTTGGATTTCAAGTTCTGAAATTAAAGAAGTAAATAAAATGATGCGAAATGGATGGGATAATTATAATTATGTTGAAAAGTTTGAAAAAACTTTTGCAAAATGGCATGGGAAAAAATTTGCCTTAATGACATCATGCTGCACCCATGCAATTCATTTGGCATTAAAGTCTATAAATTTAAAAAATACAGATGAAGTAATTGTGCCAGATAGTACTTGGATTTCTTCTGCATTTCCTATTGCATATGAAAATGCATCTCCTATATTTGTAGATGTTAGTTTAAACAATTGGTGTATTGATGAAAAAAAAATATTAAGTGCAATTACTAGGAATACAAAAGCTATTATTTTTGTAGACTTATTTGGTAACATGCCAAACATTGAAAAATTAATAGAAATATCAAAAAAATATAACTTATATTTAATTGAAGACGCTGCAGAAGCTTTAGGTACAATTTACAATAAAAAGAAAGCTGGGACATTTGGGGATATTTCGGTATTTAGTTTTCATAGATCAAAAGTTATAACGACTGGTGAAGGAGGAATGATATTAACTGATAATAAATTTTTATATGAAAAATGCAAACATCACAGAGATTTAGGTAGATTAAAAAATAAAACTTATTATTCAACTTCTATATCCCCAAAATATATGCCATCAAATTTTGCGGGGTGCTTAGGTTTGTCCCAATTTAAAAGAATAAACGAACTATTAAAAAAAAAACGAGAAATATTCAGCACTTATAAAAAAAATTTAGAAAAAATAGAAGCATTCCAATTTAATGTAAATAATGAAAATACTAAAAATAGTTGCTGGGCAACAACAATTATAATTAATAAAAATATAAACTTAACTGCTAATTCATTAAGAAGAAAATTATTATACTATAATATACCTACTAGACCTTTTTTTTATCCTCTTTCTAAAATGAAAGCTTTTAAAAATTATGGTTTAAAACTTAATTTTAGCAATCCTACATCTGTCTACTTAGAAAAAAAAGGATTAACTTTACCATCTGGCTATAGTTTAAAAAAAAAACAAATAATATTTATATGTAAAAAGATAAAAGATATCCTATCAGATTATATCTTAACTTAATTATTATTCAAATACCAATCAATTGTTGTCTCTAGGTCCTTTAAAAAGCTTCTTTTAGAATTCCATTTTAAATTTTTTTTAATTTTTTTATTATTTAAACTATATCTAAAATCATGTCCTGGCCTATCTTTTATAAATTCAATTAATTTCTTAAAATTAAAATTTTTATCAATTTTTTTTGAAAATATTTCACAAATTTTTTTTGCTAAAAAGATATTTGTAAAATAAGCTTGTGAACCAATATTATAATTTTCAAATTTTTTTCCATAAATTAAAACTCTATAAATAGCTTCACAAGCTTCTTCTACAAAAATCCACTGTCTTATATTTTTTCCACTTCCATATACAGGTATACGTTTTTTTTTTAAACAAGATTGGATTACTGTTGGAATAAATTTTTCATAATTTTGATATGGACCAAAGTTGTTACACATATAAACAATATTTACTGGAAATTTATATGTTTTTATAAATGATAATAATCCTAAATCAGCAGAAGATTTTGAAGATGAATATGGGGAACTAGGATTATACTTGCTATTTTCTACTGCAGATTTTTTTCCTAAAATACTTCCAAAAACTTCATCTGTACTTATTTGGATAAATCTTGTGTTTTTTAAATTAATTTTTGACCATTGGTTATTACAAAGATTTGCTAAATTTATTGTCCCAAGCGTGTTATTAATATAAAATTTTTTTGGACTATCAATCGATCTATCCACGTGGCTTTCTGCAGCAAAATTTATAACAGTATTAATTGAATATTTTTCAAGTATACTCTTTATTTGACTTGAATTATTAATATCACATCTAATAAATTTGTAATTTTTAAAGTTACTAAACTTAATTTTATTTTTTTTAATAGAATGTTTTGTAATTTTATCTATGCAAAATATTTTAGCCTTATTATTTTTTTTTAAAAAATATTTCACAAAATTATGTCCTATAAAACCATTACTACCTGTAATTAGTGCATTCTTTGGTTTATGATTAATTTTCATTTACTTTTTAAAATTCCAATTGTTTCTTTTATTGCCTTAAGTAAATTTCCTTTCATTTTAAATTTATTTTTTAATAAGTAATTATTTTTTACAATATAGGAATCTTGATTCAAAATTTTACTTTTTATATATATAATTTGAATCTTTTGAAATTTTTTAATGCAAGTTAACAAATCATTAACTTTATAATTATTAGTAACAACATTAATTGTTGAACAATCAAATTTATTTCTATTAATTATAAATTTTAGTACTCTAACTAGATCTTTTAAGTCTAAATATGGCCTTTTTTTATTTAGTGCGTTTTTCCAGATAGTTATAGGTAAATTATTCGCTGCTTGCCAACAAAATTTATTTACCGCAGTATGAAACCTCATGCCTGGAGATTTTCCAAATATTGTACCTAATCTTAAAATCATAAACTTAAACTTTGTGTCTTTTAACTTTCTAATTAAATTTTCTTCTTTTATTTTACTTTTTGCATATGGTGATTGAGGGGAAAAATATTTAGATAACAAAGATTCGTCTATATTTTTTTTTACTGGTCCATAAACACTAGTTGAAGAAGCATAAATTACTGGCTTATTATATTTCTTTGAAGATAGTATTATTTTTTTTGTGGACTCGTAATTATTTAAGTACACTTTTCTTTTAATTTTAAAGCTTCCTTCAGCATCTGTCATGGCCGCCAGGTGAATAACAATATTAGATTTTTTAATTAAATTTTCAATATTGTTTTTAGCAACATCTATGTCGTGGAATTCAAAACTACAATATTTTTTTAAATTAAATAAACTTACGTATCTTTGGGTAATTAGATTGTCGACAATTATAAAATGTATTTTTTTTTTTAACTTTATATTTCTTATAATATAGGAGCCAATATGACCCAAACCTCCTGTAATTAATATTTTCATTTTTTTTTATAATTTAAGAAATCACTATATTTTCTAATATATTCATTTTCTGAATATTTTTCAGAGCTTAAAACCAAAATAATACTTTTTTTTAAGAATTGAATTTGTGTCCAATTGCACTTTGGTACAAACAAACAATAATTTTTTTCTTCTTTTAGCAAAAAAACTTTTTGGTTATCTGAATTCTTTATAACAACTTTTACCTTTCCTTTTAAACAACACATAATTTGTGTTGCTTTTTTATGAGCATGATTTCCCCTTACTTTATTTTTTGTAGATTTTATAATAAATGAATTTTTTACATTAATTAATGAAAAAATTTCTTTTAAACTTAATAAACTTCCAGAATTATTTTTAAAATTTTTAAGTTTTATTTTATGAATAACACTATTCATAAAATTCCTCTAAAGATTTTATTATATAATTTTGCTCTGACAATTTAAGCTCTGGATAAATTGGAAGAGACAATATTTTAGAAGTAATATTTTCAATGTTTTTCTTACTTCCTATAAATTTAATTTTTTTCATAAAACCTTCTTGTTTATGTATTGGCGCAGGGTAATGAATAGTAGAAAATATATTTTTCTTTTCTAGAAATTTTTTTAGTTTATCTCTTGTTTCAGTTTTTATTACAAATAGGTGATATACATGATAATTTTTAACATCTGTTAAGGGTAATTTTATTTTAATTATCTTTTTTAATTTCTTAATATATCTTGATGCTAGTTTAATTCTTTTTAAATTATCATTGTATAATTTTTTTAGTTTTACTCTTAAAACTGATGCCTGCAACTCATCTAGTCTACTATTTCTACCAATAATTTTAGAATAAAATTTATTTTTCCAACCGTACTCCCTTAGTAAACTTGCTTGGTTCTTTAACTTTTTACTTTTAAATAAAATTGCTCCTCCGTCTCCTATTGCTCCTAAATTTTTTGTTGGATAAAAACTAAAACAACTCATATCCCCAAAAGATCCAACTTGCTTTTTTAAGAGCTTTGCGCCATGGGCTTGCGAACAATCTTCGATTAAATAAATTTTATTATTTTTTGCAAATTTTTTTATTATTTCTATTTCACAGGGGTTGCCATAAATATGTACTGCAACTATAGCTTTAGTTTTTTTTGAAAAAGCTTTTTTAAGTAATTTTGTATTTATATTAAAGGTATTTTTATCAATATCGAGTATTACTGGTTTTGCACCTACATTTATTATTGACGAAATTGTTGCTGCTGCAGTATGGCAAGTTGTTATGACTTCGTCGCCTTTTGAGATATTTATTATTTTAAGTGCTATTTCTAAAGCATCTGTTCCATTTGCCACGCCCAAACAATAAGGCATGCCAACAAATCTGGAAAATTCTAACTCAAACTTATTACATTCTTTTCCATTAATATATATCCCTTTATTTAAAACTTTTTGTATAGCCTGATCTATTTTTTTTTTATGAGATTTATATTGATAAATTGGATTGGAACAAAGTATTTTCATTTTAATTTTTTAAATTCACATGGCAAATAAATTTACCTCCATTTTTAAGAAATGTATTTTCTTTTTTTAAAATTTCCTGTGAATGATTCCATGCAAATAAATAAAATAACTTTACATTAAATTTTTGTATATTTTTTACATCTAGTATTGGAATATGGACCCCAGGAGAAAATTTACCGATTTTTTGAGGTGTTGAGTCAAATATACCATCTATACTATTAGAATTTAACTTAAAGTAGTTTAAAACGGTAGTACTCTTTGAGGTTGCGGCATAACCATATATTTTTACTCCTTTTTTTTTTAAAGATTTAATTTCTTTTAATATTTTTTTTTTATTTTTATCTATTTTATTTTTGAAATTTTTTACTCCTATTTTCAAATGATTT
>Ga0172376_10002140_pt1 | contig 24496 bp, 22 predicted proteins | sample Lak35m_FD_121114 | JGI IMG/M metagenome (GOLD analysis project Ga0172376, IMG submission 121114) | Freshwater microbial communities from Kabuno Bay, South-Kivu, Congo - kab_092012_35m | ecosystem: Environmental > Aquatic > Freshwater > Lake | place: Democratic Republic of the Congo: South-Kivu...
GAGAGGGGCCGCCGCGGGGCGGGTGGCGACGGCGGGCGGATGCTGAGCCTCAGCCATACACGTTCTCGCTGGTCACGGACTGGCGTGATCCCTGCTGCTGGGCCATCTCGGCCCGGGCCTTGCCGGCACTCTTGCGCAGGGCCTCGAGGCGGTCTTCGTAGAAGGAGCGCTTCTTCTTCTTGCGGGTCTGCTCCACCAGCTCCTTGAGGGCACCACCGAGGCTCTTGTAGGCATTGGGCAGGCTGTAGCCGAAACGGCAGGCCAGATCGATCGCCCGCTCATCCGCCTGGATCGCATCCTGCAGGCGTTTCTCGGAATTGTTCTTGAGATAGAGGCGGTAGCCGGCGAAGCCCGAGAGCCCCATCGCCATCAGCAGCAGCAGGCCGTCCTGCACCCAGAGCTCGCCGATGGCGCCGCCGAGGCCGATCGCCAGGGCCGCCATCTCCCAGCCGTCGCGCGGCACCGCATCGTTCTGGATGCGGCCCACCTCATGCCAGAAGAGGAGGTTGCGGTGATCGAGGGCGAGGGCATCCCACGTCTCCAGATCCACCTGGATCTCGATCTCGTCGCGGCCGATCTCCTCGATCGTGATCAGCGGGGGATCGACGGAGGCGGAAGCTTCCACGAACACCCAGCTCTGCATCTCAGGGGGAAGCAGCCCCTTCAGGCGCTGGAGTTCGCTCATCGATGCGGCTGGGTCTGTATGCGTTTCAGGTTAGCGATCAGAGCCGGTGCTTCCGCTGCATGGCGGTGGTGATCGCCGCCCTGCCGCGGCGTCGCGGCCATCCATCGGCCCTCCCGGACCGCGGCGCCTCCGGAGCCGGCCAGACCCGTGAGAGGCTGGGCAGGTTTGGCCAGTCATCCGCCCATGCCCCGCCGCACGGATCTCCGGCGCATCCTGCTGCTGGGTTCGGGGCCGATCGTGATCGGCCAGGCCTGCGAATTCGACTATTCCGGAACCCAGGCCTGCAAGGCCCTGCGGGCCGAGGGCTACGAGGTGGTGCTGGTCAACAGCAATCCGGCCTCGATCATGACCGATCCCGATCTGGCCGATCGCACCTACATCGAGCCGCTCACCCCCGAGGTGGTGGCGCGGGTGATCGAGCGGGAGCGCCCCGATGCCCTGCTCCCCACCATGGGGGGGCAGACCGCCCTCAATCTGGCGGTGGCACTGGCGGAGAACGGCACCCTGGAGCGCTTCGGGGTGGAGCTCATCGGCGCCAATCTCGAGGCGATCCGCAAGGCGGAGGACCGCCTGCTCTTCAAGCAGGCGATGGCCCGCATCGGGGTGACGGTCTGCCCCTCCGGCATCGCCAACAGCCTCGAGGAGGCCGAGAGCGTGGGGGAGGCGATCGGCGGTTACCCGCGCATCATCCGGCCGGCCTTCACCCTCGGCGGCAGCGGCGGCGGCATCGCCTACAACCCCGAGGACTTCCGCGCCTTCTGCAAGAGCGGGCTGGAGGCCAGCCCGGTGAGCCAGATCCTGATCGAGCAGTCGCTGCTCGGCTGGAAGGAATACGAGCTGGAGGTGATGCGCGACACCGCCGACAACGTGGTGATCGTGTGCAGCATCGAGAACCTCGACCCGATGGGTGTGCACACCGGTGATTCGATCACGGTGGCCCCCGCCCAGACCCTCACAGACCGCGAATACCAGCGGCTGCGCGATCAGTCGATCGCCATCATCCGCGAGATCGGTGTGGATACCGGCGGCAGCAACATTCAATTTGCCATCAATCCAGCCAATGGCGATGTGGTGGTGATCGAGATGAATCCCCGCGTCTCCCGCTCCTCGGCTCTGGCCTCCAAGGCCACCGGCTTCCCGATCGCCAAGATCGCCGCCCGCCTGGCGGTGGGCTACAGCCTCGATGAGATCGTCAACGACATCACCGGCGCCACCCCCGCCTGCTTCGAGCCGAGCATCGATTATGTGGTCACCAAGATTCCGCGCTTCGCTTTCGAGAAGTTCAGGGGCAGCCCGCCGGTGCTCACCACCTCGATGAAGTCGGTGGGTGAGGCGATGGCGATCGGCCGCTGCTTCGAGGAGTCGTTTCAGAAGGCGCTGCGCTCCCTGGAAACGGGCCTGGCCGGCTGGGGCTGCGACCGGCCCGACCGCATCGCCGCCAGCGCTGAGGAGAGGGCCGAGCTTGAACGGCAGGTGCGCACCCCCTCGCCGGATCGGATCCTGGCGCTGCGCGCCGCGATGCTGAACGGCTACGACGACGCCGATCTGCACCGCCTCAGTGCGATCGACCCCTGGTTCCTGGCCAAGCTGCGGGGGCTGATCTCGGCGGAGCAGACCCTGCTGCGGGGCCGTGTTCTGGCCGATCTCGAGGCAGAGGCGCTGCTGGAGCTCAAGCAGCTCGGTTTCTCCGATCGGCAGATCGGCTGGGCCACCGGCAGCACGGAGCAGGAGGTGCGGGTTCAGCGCCAGGCTCTCGGCATCAACGCCGTGTTCAAGACGGTGGATACCTGTGCCGCAGAATTCGCCTCACGCACTCCTTATCACTACGCCACCTATGAGCGGCCGCTGCAGCGGATCGCGGCCGATGGCGCGCTGGAGGCCCTGTCTGCCGCCAGCGAGGTGCAGCCGGAAGCGCGGCGCAAGGTGATGATCCTCGGCGGCGGTCCCAACCGCATCGGCCAGGGTATCGAATTCGATTACTGCTGCTGCCACGCCTCCTTCGCCCTGCGTGCCGCAGGCTTTGCCACGGTGATGGTCAACAGCAACCCCGAAACCGTCTCCACCGATTACGACACCTCCGACCGCCTCTATTTCGAGCCCCTCACCTTTGAGGATGTGCTCAATGTGATCGAGGCCGAATGCCCCGAGGGGGTGATCGTGCAGTTCGGTGGCCAGACGCCGCTGAAGCTGGCGATCCCGCTGCTGCGCTGGCTGGCCACCCCCGCCGGGCAGGCCACCGGCACCCGCCTCTGGGGCACCTCGCCCGAATCGATCGACCGCGCTGAGGACCGCGAGCAGTTCGAGGCGATCCTGCGGCATCTGGAGATCCGCCAGCCCCGCAACGGCCTGGCGCGCACCGAATCCGAAGCGCGCGCCGTGGCCTCGGCGGTGGGGTACCCCGTGGTGGTGCGGCCCAGCTACGTGCTCGGCGGCCGGGCGATGGAGGTGGTCTACGACGAGCAGGAATTGAACCGCTACATGGTGGAGGCGGTGCAGGTGGAACCCGATCACCCGGTGCTGATCGATCAGTACCTCGAGAATGCGATCGAGGTGGATGTCGATGCCCTCGCCGACCGCAGCGGATCGGTGCTGATCGGCGGTCTGATGGAGCACATCGAGCCGGCCGGCATCCATTCGGGGGATTCCGCCTGCGCCCTGCCGGCCGTCTCGCTCGGCGCGGAGGCCCTGGCCACGATCCGTCAGTGGAGCCGCGAGCTGGCCCGGGCTCTGGAGGTCTGCGGGCTGATCAACCTGCAGTTCGCGGTCCAGCGCGATGGCGCCGGTGTGGAGAGGGTGTTCATCATCGAGGCCAATCCCCGCGCCTCCCGCACCGTGCCGTTCGTGGCCAAGGCCACCGGCGTGCCCCTCGCGAAGATCGCCAGCCAGCTGATGGCCGGCAGCACCCTGGCGGAGCTCGGCCTCAGGGAGGAGCCCAGGCCGCCGCTGCAGACCGTGAAGGAGGCGGTGCTGCCGTTCAAGCGTTTTCCGGGCGCCGACACCCTGCTCGGCCCGGAGATGCGCTCCACCGGTGAGGTGATGGGCATCGCCCGCGGTTTCGGCCTCGCCTATGCCAAGGCCGAGCTGGCGGCCGGCGAAGCGCTGCCCACCGGTGGCACCGTGTTTCTCTCCACCCACGACCGCGACAAGCCCTCCCTGGTGCCGGTGGCCCGGCGGCTGGCGGAGGAGGGTTTCGACCTCACCGCCACGGAGGGCACGGCCCAGTGCCTGGCGGAGGCGGGTCTTGCGGTCGAACCGGTGCTCAAGGTGCATGAAGGCCGCCCCAACATCGAGGATGCGATCCGCTCCGGCCGGGTGCAGCTGATCATCAACACCCCCATCGGCCGCCAGGCCGCCCACGACGACCGCTACCTGCGCCGGGCCGCCCTCGACTACGCGGTGCCCACGGTCACCACCCTGGCCGGGGCGCGGGCGGCGGTGGAGGCGATCGCCTCCCTGCGCCGCGAGCCGGATCTGGAGGTGGTGGCCCTCCAGGACATCCACCGGCCCTGGGGGTGAGAGCTTCCAGGCGGCATCAGCGGGCGCTGATCCTCCAGCCGTTGCAGGTCTGCGGCCAGGCCCGTCCCCGAAGCCAGCACACCTAGGCTGAGCCCACCAGCTCTGGGCCTGTGAGCAGCAGCACCATCACCACGCCGATCGCTCCCGGCAGCGACTGCACCGCCGCCTTCCGGGCGGCCTACGAGAACCGCTACACCTGGGATCCGGGCTTCGGCGGCTACGCGGGCCGCTGCGTCTGGGAGAGTGAGGGGCGCCGGCTGGAGGGGCGGTTCCAGGTGGGAGCCGATCTCAGGGCCAGCGTGGAGGGGATCGACGACGAGGCGGTGCACAAGGAGATCGCAGGCCAGCTCTGGGAGGTGGCGATCCATCGGGTGCGCCGCAGCTTCGAGCAGACCCATGGCGAGAACACCTTCACCACGGGCGATACCGATCCGGTGGGCAGCGAGGTGATCGTGGGCGGCAAGGGAGCCGGCGACCGCTACCGGATCAAGAAAAACGTGGTGACGATGGTGCATCGCCACATCCACGGCACCGTGGTGACGATCTTCACCGAGAGCACCACCGACACCGGCGCCGGCTATCTCAGCCGCAGCTACAGCAGCCAGTACAGCGATCCAGCCAGCGGTGAACTCCGCGGCGGCCGCAGCCACTACACCGACACGTTCGTGCCCCTGCCCGACGGCGGCCCCTGGGTGCTCAGCGAGCGCCGGGTGGACAGCGAGGGGGCTCCGGGGCGGGTGTTCCGCTTCGAGGAGCTGCGGGCCCTCACCGCTGCGGACTGAGGCAAGCGGTTTCTGCAGGGGGGCGGCTCAGGTGGCCCCGGCTTGGGGTGACCCTCCAGAGGCAGGCTGAAGCGGTCGCCGGGGTGAGCAGAGGCGGCCAGGAGCGGAGAGCGCGAGCGGGTTCCGTTCCTGGTTCTTGGTTCCTGGTTCCCGCTGGCGGCTCAGCCTTCCTCCGGCAGAGCAGGGATCGACTGCAGGCGGTCGTTGAGCTGCATCGCCATGCTCTGGCGGCCCACGGCCAGCACCTTGAGGGTGTCTTCATGCATGCGCAGCTGAGCATCGGCCACCTGCATGCCGCGCACGAGCTCCTTGATCTCGTCGGGGAGGGAATTGAGGTCGTAGCGCTTTCCCTCGAAGGTGAGCACCGGTGCTTGCTGGGCGGGGGTCTCCCCGCGGAATCCTGTTGGATCGCAGAAAACCTAGGCGGGCCGCTGACCCTTTGCCCAGGCCGGATCTCCGCCTGCCTCGCCGCTGACCCCTGCCTGCCGTGCGATGGGGCAGCGGCCGCAGACGAGCGGGTGGCCGCTCAGACCTCGGTGCGGATCAGCTGTCGCTGGCAGAGATCGCGGTAGCGCCCGCCGCGGGCCATCAGTTCGTCGTGGCTGCCCTGCTCCACGATCCGGCCCCTCTCCAGCACCAGGATCCGATCGGCTTCCTGCACCGTGGCCAGGCGGTGGGCGATCACGAGCACGGTGCGACCCGCCATGGCCTGCTCCAGGCCGCGCTGCACCGCCTCCTCGGCCTCGGCATCCAGGGCGCTGGTGGCCTCATCGAGGAGCAGCACCGCGGGATTGCCCAGCACCGCCCGGGCGATCGCCAGGCGCTGCAGCTGGCCGCCCGAGAGGTTGCTGCCACCCTCCTCCAGGCGAGCCTGATAGCCGCCCGGCATGGCCTCGATGAAGCCATCGGCATTGGCCAGCCGTGCCGCCTCGCGGATCTGGCCCTCTCCGGCCTCGCGGCCGAAGGCGATCGCCTCGGCGATCGTGCCCGAGAACACGCGGCTCTGCTGCGGCACCAGGGCCACCGCCCGGCGCAGCTGGCGCGCCTGCAGATCGGCCAGGTCCTGGCCATCGAGCAGCACGCGCCCGGATTGCGCGGTATTGAAGCGCAGCAGCAGGGAAAACAGCGTGCTCTTGCCGGCCCCCGAAGGCCCCACCAGCGCCACCATCCGGCCGGGTTCGATGCGCAGGTTGAGATCGTGCAGCACCGGCTGGCCTGTGCTTCTGCCGGCCCCGTTCTGTGGGGTCGCCTCCAGGCCAGGAGAGGCACTCCGGCCGTTGGCATAGGCAAAACTCACGTTTTCGAGCACCAGCTCGCCCCGCACCCGGCCGAGGGCCCGCGCACCCGGGCGGTCGGGGGGCTCCACCGGCTCGGCCTCGATCGCCCGCAGCCGCCGCAGCGAGGCCTGGCCCTGCTGAAACTCGTTGTAGTTGGTGGTGAGATGGGCGATCGGATCGATCAGCATCAGCAGGGCGGCCACATAGCTGCTGAAGCCGGCGCCGCTCAGCCCGCCGGCCTGGATCCGGGCCGCACCGATCAGCAGCACCGCCAGAATGCCGGCCGCCTCGATGAAACCCACCACCGGATGCTGCAGGGCCAGAAGCCGCAGGGTGCGGTAGCGGGCGCGGCGGTGCAGGTCCACCTCGTCGTCGAAGCGCTGCTGCAGCCAGGGCTCGGCGGCGAAGGCGCGCACCAGGGGCAGCCCGCCGATCGCTTCCCCCAGCAGGGCGGCGAGCTCGCTCACCTGCTTCTGGCTGCGCTCGGCCGCCCCCATCACCCGCGCCCCGAACAGGCTCACCAGCACCGCCACCACCGGCGCCAGCAGCAGGGTGGCCAGGGCCAGGGGCCAGTCGAGCCAGAGCATGTAGCCGAGCACCGCCACCAGCTGCAGGGCGCTGGGGGTGGTGTCCTGCAGGGTCTTGTAGATCACCTCGCCCACCCGGTCGGCGTCCTCGGTGAGGCGGTAGGTGAGGTCTCCGGCCGAGAGCTTCTCCAGGGCGCCGAATTCCAGCCGTTGCAGGCGTGCGAAGAGCTGGCGGCGCAGGTCCTGGCTGACCGCCAGGGCTGGCCCGGCCAGCAGCGTGTCCTGGCCGAACTGGGCCGCCTTCTGCACCAGGAACACAGCGAGAGCGAGCCCGATGCTGCGTAGCACGGCCGCGAAATCGCCGGCGCCGATGGCCGGAATCAGCTGTCCCGCCAGGGAGGCGAGCAGAGGCCAGCAGGCCACGAACACGAGCATGCAGGCGCCGCCCGCGAGCAACCTGGGCCGATGGGGCTTCAGCAGCGGCCAGAGTCTGCGGAAGCCGGCCGGCGAGGGAGCAAGCATCGGCTCAGGGTAGTCCGGGGGCTGGGCGGCCCTCCTGCCCTGCGGCCGCAGGGCAGGAGGGCAGGAGGGCAGGATGACCTCCGGCTCCTCCGCTGCCGCCTGCAGCGGGTCTGCCGGGCTGCCGCACCCCTGGAGCCTGCCGCCCCTTCCTCGCGTGAGGGTCCTGATGACGATCAGACTCGATCAATACCTCAAGTGGCACGGCCTCGCCGCCAGCGGTGGTGAGGCCAAGCAGCGCATCCAGCGCGGCGATGTGACGGTGAACGGCTGCATCGAAACCCGCCGCGGCCGGCAGCTGGCCGTGGGCGATGCGGTGCAGATCGATGGCGTGGAGCGGATCGTGCAGCCTCCGCAACGCAGCCGGGGATAAAGGAGCGCTGCAGCCGGGGACAGCCGCCGTTTTAGCCTTTCCGCACAATCGTTCACGAGGGGCCGCCGGTGCGCAGGACCGTCATCGCCGGGAATTGGAAGATGCACATGACCTGCGCCCAGACGCGGGAGTTTGCGGCCGTCTTCCGACCGTTGATCGCCGATCTGCCCAAGGACCGGCAGGTGGTTCTGGCTCCTCCTTTCACCTCCATCCCCACGCTCTGCCGCCATCTCGACGGCGCCGGCGTCTCGATCGCCGCCCAGAATGTGCACTGGGAGGAACGTGGGGCCTACACCGGTATGGTCTCGGCGCCGATGCTCGTGGAGCATGGTGTGAGCCACGCGATCGTGGGTCACAGCGAACCGCGCAAGTACTACAGCGAAACCGACGAGCAGATCAACCTCAGGGCCCGCACCGCCCAGCGGTTCGGGCTGATCCCGATCCTCTGCGTGGGCGAGAGCCTCGACCAGCGCGAATCCCGCGAAACCGAGCGGGTGATCCATCGCCAGATCGAGCAGGGGCTTGAAGGCGTCGATCCACTGCGGCTGATCGTGGCCTACGAACCGATCTGGGCGATCGGCACCGGCAAGACCTGCGCCGCAGACGAAGCCAATCGCATCTGTGGACTGATCCGCGGCTGGGTGGGCCATCCCGATGTGATCGTGCAGTACGGCGGTTCCGTGACTCCGGCCACCATCGATGGCCTGATGGCCCAGGCCGAGATCGACGGCGTGCTGGTGGGCGGCGCCTCCCTCGACCCGGTCGGCTTCGCGCGCATCGCCAATTACGAGGTTCCGGTGGCGGCCGCTGCCTGAGGCGGTGGCAGCACCTGCCCAGCCCATGGGCAGCGCCGCCGCTGGCGCCCTGCCGTCGCGCCGCCCGCTCCGTCTGGACGACTGGCTGGCTGAGCCCTGGCCCGAGGAGCCCGAGGCGGCAGCACCGCTGCTGGCGGCCAGGTCACACCCTGCGGCCCCGCGGCCGCTGATCCGGCGGCCGCGGCTGATGGGCATCCTCAACCTCACCCCTGATTCCTTCAGCGATGGCGGCCGCCTTCCGACCGTTGCGGCTGCCGTGCGCGCCGCCGGCCGGATGCTGGCCCTGGGAGCCGATCTGCTCGATCTCGGCGGCCAGAGCACCCGTCCCGGCGCTGCGGAGGTTGGGGCCGAGGAGGAGGCCGCCCGGGTGCTGCCGGCCCTGGTCGCCATCCGCGCCGCCCACCCGGAGGCGATCCTCTCCGTGGATACGTTCCGCGCGCCCGTGGCCGCCGCAGCCCTCGCGGCCGGCGCCGACTGGATCAATGACGTGAGTGGCGGCCGTCGCGATCCGGAGATCCTGCGGGTGGTGGCCGAGGCCCGCTGCCCCTATGTGCTGATGCACAGCCGTGGCGACAGCGGCAGCATGGATGCTCTGGCGGTGTACGGCGACGTGGTGGCCGAGGTGCGCCGGGAGCTGCTGGAGGCCACCGGGCGGGCCCTGGCGGCAGGCATCCTGGCCGAGCGGCTGATCTGGGATCCGGGGCTGGGCTTTGCCAAGACCACGCCGCATAACCTCACGCTGCTCGGTCGGCTCGGCGAACTCGCCGCCGAGGGGTTTCCGCTGCTGATCGGCCCCTCCCGCAAGCGCTTCATCGGGGCGGTGCTGCAGGAGCCGCGGCCGCGGGCGCGCCTCTGGGGTACGGCGGCGGTGTGCGTGCAGGCGATCGGGGCGGGTGCCGCCATCCTGCGGGTGCACGATGTGGGCCCGATCGCTCAGACCATCCGGATGGCGGTGGCGCTGCGCGACTCTGCGGTGGCCTGATCGCCCCGTGATTCGCCGGCGCGGCCCGGCGATCCGCTGGACCTCCCCTCCGCCGGCCGGGCTTCGGCAGGGCTGGAAGCCGGCCCGGCTCCTCTCGCCTCCGATGCCGCGTTCGCCCTCGGGGTGAACAGAAAGCCCTGGAAGCAGCGGATGCCAAGGCTGCGCCAGTGGCGCAGCTGCGCCTCGGTTTCGATGCCTTCCATCACGATGGCGGTGCCGTGCTGATGTTCGTAGCGGAGCAGAAATTCCACCATCGCCTCCACATCGGGATCGTGCAGGCGCTGGCTGAACTGCCGATCGATCTTGATGGCATCCGCCTGGAAGCGGAACAGGTAGGCCAGTGAGGCGTAGCCGCTGCCGAAGTCGTCGATCACCACCTTCACCCCCAGCCCGCGCAGCTCCTGCAGGAAGCCATGCCAGGCATCGAGATCGGCGATCACCGAGGTTTCGGTGACCTCGAGGGCGAGATGGGCGCACACCTCGGGGCCCGCCTCGCGCAGCAGGCCGAGGATCGTGCTGCGGTGCTGCAGCGATTCGAGCGTGGTGGCGGAGAGATTGGTGGCCAGCAGCGGCCGCGGGCCCTCCACCTCGCGGGTGAGGCTGATCGCCTTGCGCAGCATCAGGGCATCGATCAGATGCACCGAGCCGTTGCGCTCCAGGGCCAGGATCAGCTCCTGGATGCTGAGGCCGCAGGCCATTCCCTCCGGCAACCGGAAGAGCAGCTCGGTGTACAGCGGCCGCGGCGCAGCGTCTGCCCCGCTGCCCAGGCGCCGCAGGCTCCGCTGGCTGAACAACGCCGGCGTGCTGCTCTCAGCCGCCGGCGTCGGCGGGTTGACCGGCAGCTGAAACACCGTCTCCGGCCGGTAGCGGTGAGCCACGAGGTTGGCGGCCAGGCGTTCGCAGTCGAAGTCGCTGGCGATGCGGTGGCGCAGCCCGGCGACCTGCTGGAGATCCTCCGCACTCAGGAAGCGCACAGGGCGATCCTCCACCGCCAGGCTGCGCAGCAGCTCCAGATCGGCCAGCAGCCTTTCCAGGCCGCTCTCCCCCGCCGTGCGCCGCTGCGCCGGGTGGTCCAGGCTGGTGATCAGCGCCCGCAGTCGCAGCTGCATCCGTGCCGCCAGATCCCGCTCCACGCTGTCGAGGAGATGGTGCAGGCAGGCCTCTTCCGCGGACTGTGGTCCGGCGGCGCGGTAGGCGATCAGCAGCTGCTGCTCGCGGCTGAGGGCGAGCAGCCGACCGTGAAGGGGGGCTTCCGGCCGGCGGAGCTCCTGCAGCAGGCGCTTCAGAGCGCAGCGGCGGGCGCTGGCCGCATTGGGCAGCGCTTCGCTGTGGCTGCCCACCTCGATGTCGAGCAGACCCAGCCGCCAGAGACCAGGCGGCGCCTGGGCGGCGGCGGGCTGTTCGAGCCTCTCCAGCCATTCCTCCAGGCTGATCAGACCCGAGGCCGGATCGAGCTCCCGCGACTGCCGCAGGCGGCGCAGCAGCCGCCGGCGCTCCAGCCGCTGGTTTCGGCGCAGGCTGCGCAGCAGCAGCAGCCATGAGGCCGGCAGCAGGCTGAGGCCGGCCAGCAGCAGCAGCCAGGGAAGCAGCACCTGCACGAGCAGGCCGCGGGGCAGCTCAGGGAGGGGAAGTCTCTGCGCCAGCTGCACAACAGCGGCGGGTCGCGCCGCGCTCGCCAGGCTGCCGTTGTTGCGGCTGCCTGGGGTCTGCTGCAGCTCCTCCAGGAAGGGGAGCGGTCGGCTGTGCAGCGTCTGCCAGTCGTGCCGGAGGGCTCCGGCTTCGCTGGCGGGGCGGCGCAGTTTCGCCGGCAGCTGCGCGAAGGCTCGGTTGATGGCGGGGTTGTAGCTGGGCCGCTCGATCGTGCTGAAGTGCAGGATCCAGCCGTTCACCGGCCGGGTGGCGCCACTGTTGCTGATGCTGGTGGCGGCCCCGAGCAGGGTGCCGGAGCCCAGGGGGCAGTGAAATCCCCAGGTGCGCAGCCGTTGGGCGAGCGGCAGACGGGTGAGTCGCCGGGCCTGCTCCTGCAGGCAGCGCTCCGCAGCGGCCCGCTCGCCGGGGCTCAGGGGCGGGCCGGGAAGGTCCTCACGGCTGTCGTAGAGCGTGCGGCCATCGAGCTGCATCAGGCGCAGGTGCTGGCCATCGCGCACGATCGAGGAGGTGAGCAGCTCCCGCTCGATGATGCGCCGATCGGGGTGCTGCAGGTAGCGGTGGATCGGATCCCAGTGGCCCCAGTCGGCCACCACCACCTTGTGGCCGTTGATCCGCAGCTCCAGCAGACCGCTCTCCGTGTCGCCGCGCAGCCGGGCCGCCTCCTTCAACCGTTCGCTGTAGGCCGCCAGCAGGCCGGCGCCGCTGGCCAGGGCCAGCAGCAGCAGCGTCCCCCGCGCGGCGCTGAGGCGGCGGGGCGTGCGCTGCCGCCAGTGCTGCCATTCCCGGCGCAGGGAGCGCCGCAGCCGCGGCGCCTGCCCCTGGGCCAGACGAGGAAGGAGGGACAGCATGGAGGTTCCGCCGGGACTGGCCCAGCATTCCCCCGCTCCGTCAGGAAGCCGGGCTCAGGTCTGGGTCACCCCTTCAATCCGGTCTTCGATCTCCTGGTAGATCTCCTGCAGCTGGGCGATGTTCTCATCGCTGGTTTCCCAGTAGCCGCGTCCATTCACCTCGAGCAGCGTGCCCACGATGCGGCGGAAGCTGTGGGGGTTGAGCTCCATCAGCCGCTGGCGCATCTCGGCATCGTTGATGAAGGTTTCGTTGGCTTCCTCATACACGAAATTGTCCACCGCCCCGCTGGTGGCGCTCCAGCCAAGGGTGAAGTTGAGGCGCTTGGCCACCTCGCGCACGCCCTCGTAGCCGGAATTGAGCATGCCCTCGTACCACTTCGGATTGAGCAGCTTGGTGCGCGAATCGAGGCGGATCGTTTCGCTGAGCGAACGCACCTGGGCGTTGGCGGTGGTGGTGTCGGCGATGTAGCTCGCCGGTACCTTGCCATCATCGCGCAACTGGTCGATCAGCTTGGTGGGATCGCTGTCGAAGTAGTGGCTGACATCGGTGAGCGAGATTTCGGCCGAATCGAGATTCTGGAAGGTAACATCGGCGGTTTTCATCGCCGCCTCAAACACCTCGCGATTCTGATTCATCTCGCCGGGATTGTCGGCATTGAAGGCGAAGGTCTTGCGCTTCAGGTACATCTCCTGCAGTTCACCCTCCTCCTCCCAGGTGCTGTTCTCCACCGCCAGGTTCACATTCGAGCTGTAGCTGCCGCTGGCATTCGAGAACACGCGCGTGGCGGCCTCGCGCAGGCTGATGCCCTGCTCGGCCGCCTGCTCCTGGCTGTGCTTGCGCACGAAGTTCATCGCCAGGGGCTCCTCGGCCTCGGCCGCCAGCTTCACGCCCTGATCGATCAGAGCCATCTGATTGATGAACAGGTCGCGGAAGACGCCGCTGCAATTCACCACCACATCGATGCGCGGCCGCCCCAGCTCCTCCAGGGGAATCAGCTCCAGCTTGTTGACGCGGCCCAGCGAATCGGGCATCGGTCGCACGCCGATGAACCAGAGGATCTGGGCCAGCGATTCGCCGTAGGTCTTGATGTTGTCGGTGCCCCACAGCACGCAGGCGATCGTTTCCGGCCAGGTTCCCTGCTCGGCTTTCTGGCGCTCGATCAGCCGGTCCACCACCACCCTGGCGGCGGCGATGGCGGCGCGGGTGGGGATCGCCTGGGGGTCGAGGGCGTGGATGTTCTTGCCGCTGGGCAACACGCCGGGGTTGCGGATCGGGTCGCCGCCGGGGCCGGGCAGCACGTATTCGCCATCGAGGGCGCGCAGCAGGCTCTCCATCTCCATGTCGGCGCAGATCTGCTCCAGGCAGAAGCGCAGGTAGGCGAAGGACTTGTCGAGCTCAGGCGTATCCACCGCTGGGAAGCCACCGTTGCGGCAGGCCGACAGCCAGGGCGAGGGCAGCTTGACGCCGAAGCGCTCGAGCAGCTCGAAGACCCAGCCGAAGTTGCGCCGCAGGGTCACGCGGCCATCGGCTCCGGTGACCTCCTTCACCATGGCGCCGACCGCGGTGCGGCAGGTTTCGGTGATGCGGCGGTTGAGCTCCACATCGGCGAGCACACCGCTGTCGTTGCCCTTGTAGACATCAGCGATGGTGCGCCCCAGGCTTTCGGCCAGCAGGCCGGGAAGGGAGCGCAGCCCCTCCTCCTCGCGTTCGAGGGCAGCGATGTTCACCAGGGTGGCGATCGCCTCCTCGGCGGTGGGCGGTTTGCCGATCGTGTGCAGGCCGCAGGGCAGCAGCCGGCTCTCGATCTCCATCAGCTGCCGGTACACCGCTCCCACCACCGCGTCGCGGCCCTCCTGATCGAGATCGGCGCCATCGGCCTCAGGCAGGGCCACGTCCTTGTCGAGATTGCACTGGCGCGCTGTCTCCACAATCGCGTTCACGATCTGCACGCCGCGGCTGCTCTCACGCAGCTGCTGGTAGGAACCCACCAGCTCGCCCAGCTCCTTGAGCCCCTTGTAGAGACCGGCATTCTCGGCTGGCGGGGTGAGGTAGCTGATCGTGGAGGCGTAGCCGCGGCGTTTGGCGATCGTGGCCTCGGAAGGATTGTTGGCGGCGTAGTAGTAGAGGTTGGGCAGGGCGCCGATCAGCGAATCGGGATAGCAGGTTTCACTCATGCCCATCTGCTTGCCGGGCATGAACTCCAGGGAGCCGTGGGTGCCGAAGTGCAGCACCGCATCGGCGCCCCACACCTTCTCCAGATAGGTGTAGTAGGCCGCAAAGCCGTGGTGGGGGCTGGCGCTGCGCGAGTAGAGCAGGCGCATCGGATCGCCTTCGTAGCCGAAGGTGGGCTGCACCCCCACAAACACGTTGCCGAAGTGGCGGCCGTAGATCAGCAGGTTGCTGCCATCGCTGTTGAGGTTGCCGGGGGGCTTGCCCCAGTTCTCCTCCAGCCGCACCGAATAGGGCGTGAGCCGCTCGTACTCGGCCACGCTCATGCGGTGGGCGATCGCCAGCTCCGGGGCCCCCTGCAGGGCTTCCGGATCGGTGAGCACCGCCTCCATCAGCGCCTTGGGCGTGCGCGGCAGGTCCTGCACGTCGTAGCCCTTGAGCTTCATCTCCTCCAGCACCCGGAAGATCGAGCCGAACACATCCAGATAGGCGGCGGTGCCCACGTTGCCCTTGTCGGGCGGGAAGCTGAACACGGTGATCGCCAGCTTCTTCTCGGCCCGCGGCTTGATCCGCAGCGAGGCCCAGCGGATCGCCCGTTCGGCGATGGCATCCACGCGGTCCTGCAGGGTGTGGGCCTTACCGGTGGCATCGTCGCGGCCGCTGAGCACGATCGGCTCGATCGCGCCATCGAGCTCGGGGATGGCGATCTGCAGGGCCACCTGCACCGGATGCAGGCCCAGATCGCTCTCCTCCCACTCCTGGGTGGTCTGAAACACCAGCGGCAGCGCCACCATGTAGGGCACGTTGAGCCGCTGCAGGGCATCGATCGCCTTGGGGTGGTCCTGGCGGGCAGGCCCGCCCACGAGGGCGAAGCCGGTGAGGCTCACCACCCCATCCACCAGCGGAACATCCGCTTTGAGCGGGTCGTAGAAGAACTGGTTCACCGGCCGGCTGAAATCGAGCCCCCCGCAGAACACCGGGATCACGGTGGCGCCGCGGTATTCCAGCTCCTGGATCACGGCCACGTAATGGGCTTCATCGCCGGTGACGATGTGGCTGCGCTGCAGCACCAGGCCGATCACCGGGCCCTTGCGGGCCGCCTCGGAGAGATCGGGGCGGCTGCTGCTCCAGTTGAGGTATTCCTTGAGGTCTTCAAACATCGCCGGCGCCAGCGGATGCCAGATGCCGAGATCGGGAAACACCACCGGATCGGCCACCTGCAGGGCAGGCCGGTCTTCGCTGCTGCGGGGGAAGACGTATTTATCAGCCAGCATCAACAGGAAGTTGCGCAGGTTGTCTGGCGTTCCTCCCAGCCAGTACTGGAAGCTGAGCATGAAGGAGCGGGCATCCTGCGCCTTCTCCACCGGCAGATACTTGAGCACCGCCGGCAGGGTGTTGAGCAGCTTCAGCATCGCGTCCTGGAAGCCGGCCGAGGAGCCGCCCTTCTCCTTGCGCTTCTTCATAAACTGGGCGATGGCGCTCTTGCTCTGGCCGAGCTGGGCCATCGAGAAGCTGCCCAGCTTGTTGAGGCGCATCACCTCCGGCATCGAGGGAAACACCACCGCCGCCTTGAGGCGATCGCGGTGGGGGGCCACCGCTTCCACCACCTTCTGAGCCAGGTCTTCGATGAAGATCAGCGAGGCGATGAACACATCGGCCGCCGCCACATCGGCGCAGAAATCGGCGTAATTCTGTGGGTCGCGCAGCTCCTCGATCAGGTAACCGCTCAGTTCGATTGCCAGAGCCCCGTTGTGCGCATTGATCGCCTCAGCTGCCGTGGTGAGCGCGTTCTGGTACTGGGGCTCCAGCACCACGTAGACGGCCTTCATCACCGCGCGCTCCCCGTTTCCCTGGCCAGGCGCAGGGGTGACCCGGCGATTGCTGGAGCGGACCTGGGTGAACATGCGGCCTGAGATTGAGCAATGTGAAGCAGCCTACGCAGGGGCGTCCGCGGGCGTGTCTGCCGCCACTGGGGCGTTACAGGCAGTCGCGGCCGGCTCTGCCGCCATCATGGGGGCGTCAGCCGCCCGTGCCATGACCGCCAGCCCCGCCGCCGCCCCAGCGTCCGCTGCGTCGCCGATTCCGGTGGTGGTGGCCGGCGCCCTCGGCCGCATGGGTGCCGAGGTGGTGCGTGCGGTGCGCGACGCCGCCGACTGCACCCTGGTGGGTGCGGTCGACACCAGCCCCGGCAGGGAGGGAGCCGACGTGGGACTGGAGCTGGGGCTCGGGGAGCTGGAGGTGGCGATCACGGCCGATTTCGAGGCCACCCTCTGCCAGGCCAGTCAGGCGGTGCGCACGGCCGGACCGGGAGGCGGGGCGGTGCTGGTGGACTTCACCCATCCCTCGGTGGCCTATGAGCACACCCGCAGCGCGATCGCCTACGGGGTGCATCCGGTGATCGGCACCACGGGCCTCAGCCCGGAGCAGCTGGCTGATCTGGCCGTCTTCGCCGGGAAAGCCTCGGTGGGCGGCGCTGTGATCCCCAACTTTTCGGTGGGCATGGTGTTGCTGCAGCAGGCGGCGGCGGCGGCGGCCCGCTTCTACGACTTCTGCGAACTCACCGAGCTGCATCACAACCGCAAGGCCGATGCCCCGAGCGGCACCTGCCTCAAGACCGCCGAGCTGATCGAGGAGCTGGGCAAGAGCTTCAATGCCCCCCAGGTGGAGGAGCACGAGACCCTCGCCGGTGCCCGGGGCGGCCTGCGGGCGAGCGGACTGCGACTCCATTCGGTGCGGCTGCCCGGCCTGGTGGCCCATCAGGAGGTGCTCTTCGGGGGGGGCGGCGAGACCTACACCCTCCGCCACGACACGATCGACCGCTCGGCCTACATGCCCGGCGTGCTGCACACGCTGCGGCGGGTCCGCCAGCTGGAGGGCCTGGTGTACGGGCTGGAGCGCTTGCTCTGAGGCCGCGCCGCGGGACACTGACGCCATGCTGATCCCCCTGCGACCCGGTGAGCTGGAACGGCTGATTCCGGCGGTGGCCACCGGCCCCCAGTTCAACGCCTGCAGCGGCGATCCCCGCAAGCTGCTGCAGCGGCTGCTGATCTCGGTGATCGGTGGGGTGATCGCCCTGCTGATCAGCCAGACCCTGCTCTTCTCCAGCAAGCTCGGCCCCGTCATGCTGGTGGTGGGGGTGGTGTTCCTGCTGTACATGCTCTGGGGGCCGATCCTTGAGGCTGGCCGCCGCAATGCCACCCTGCGCCGCTACCCGGCGGCGGCGATCTTCGAGGGGCGAGTGGCCGACCGCTTCAGCCGCGAGGTGGTGGAGAGCCGGCGGGAGCAGGCCAACCGCGAGGGGCGGCTGGAGCTGGTGGAAGACCGGCGCACCTGGCTCTGCCTGGAGCTGGAGGACGAGGAGGGCTATCTGGGCCAGCTGCGCTTTCCGCTGGAGAAGCGGCACGACAAGATCCGGCCCGGGATGCTGGTGCGTGCCCTGGTGCTCAGCGAGCGGCGCGACTTCAGCCGCATCGGCGCGATCAGCGATGGCTGGCTGCCCCAGATCAAGGAGTGGGTGGGGGAGTACCCCTACCTGCTGCGCCCCGCCTTCGAGGAGCTCTGCCTCAGGCGCCTGCGCTGAGCGTCGGCAGAGCGGCCCAGGCTCGGCCGCCTTGCCGGCCTCGCAACAATGCGTTACACTTCACGAAACGTTTCGAAACGAGCCATGGCCGCTTCTCCCGCCCCCGCCGTCATCCGCGGCGCCACCGTGACCACCGAAGATGGCGGTCGCCTCAACGCCTTCGCCAGCGAGCCCCGCATGGAAGTGGTGAGCCCCGAGAGCGGCTGGGGTTTCCATGAGCGTGCCGAGAAGCTCAATGGCCGTATGGCGATGCTCGGTTTCATCGCGCTGCTGGCCACCGAATTCGCCCTCGGCGGTGAAGCCTTCACCCGCGGTCTCCTCGGCATCGGCTGAGCCCCGTCACAAGCCGGTTCCTGGCCTCTGATTCATCGTCCCCCTGTCGCCGCTGCAGACTCTGCAGCGCCCTTTTCACGGTCTCCCTCCCCCATGCGCACCGCCCCTGGGCCCCCTCTTCAGGCCAGGGTTCTCGGCGGTGGGCCCACCGGAGCTCTGGCTGCCCTGGCTCTCGCCCACGCCGGCTGGCGGGTTGAGCTCTGCGATCCCCAGAGCGCCGAAGCCCTGCAGGTCCGCCGCCGTGCCTACGCCTTCACCCACTCCAGCCGTGGGTTGCTGGAGCGGCTTGATCTCTGGCAGGCGCTCGAGCCCGGGCTCGAACCCTTTGATCGGCTGCATCTGCTCGACGCGGCCCTGGGCCGCTGGGTGGGCTTCCAGGCCACCGATCTGCCCCTGCCATGGCGGCGCCAGGGCCGCCCCGTGGGCTGGATCGGCCGCCACACCACCCTGATGGCCCTTCTGCTGGCCCGGCTGGCCGAGCACCCTGCGGTTCATCTGCGCCTCGGGGAGCCGTCGCCCCCGCACCCCCCCGATCCGGGCACCGCTGCAGACGGCATCGCTCTGGTGGTGGCGGCCGACGGCCCCGCCTCGCCCACCCGGGCCGCCCTCGGCATCGGCTGCTGGGGCTGGACCTACGGGCAGAGCTGCCTCACGGCGGAGCTGGACCTGCTGGGGGCCGCCCCCGGCACCGCCTGGGAGCTGCTGCGGCCGGAAGGTCCCTCGGCGCTGCTTCCCCTCGGCCACGGCCGCTTTCAGCTCGTCTGGAGTGCGCCGACGCCGCGCCATCGGCGGCGGGAGCAGCTGGATCCGGCTGCGTTCCTCGATCAGCTGGCCCCTCTCCTGCCCCAGGGCATCGAACCGGGCACGCTGCACGGCCCGGCCCGGGTGTTTCCGGTGGCCCTCAGCCTCGCCCACCGTCTCAGCAGCGGCCGCACCCTGCTGGTGGGTGAGAGCGGCCATCGCTGCCATCCCGTGGGTGGCCAGGGCCTGAATCTCTGCTGGCGCGATGTGGCCGTGCTGCATCGTCTGGCGCAACGCGCCGCCGCGGGTCGCCTGGCTCCCTCCCGGATCGGCTCTGCCTACGGCCGCCGTCGCTGGGCCGATCTGCTGCTGATTCTGCTGAGCACCGATCTGCTGGTGCGCCTCTTCTCCAGCCGGCAGCGTCCCGCCCTGCTGCTGCGCCGGCCGCTGATCGCCCTGCTGAGCCGCGCCGCCGCCTGCCGCCGGCTCACCCTCAGCCTGATGACGGCCGGTCTGCCCGACTTGCGCCGTGCCTGAGCGGTTGCCAGCCTGGCCCCATGGTCATCAGCACCACCCCCCAGCCGGTTCCCCCCGCCTCGCTGCTGCGCTTCCTGCGCCACCAGCTGGCCCTCAGCGAAAGCGCTCTGGCTCTGGGGCTCCGTCAGGCCCAGGCCGAGCAGGCGCCGCTGCCGGTGGTGCTCTGGCGGTTCGGGCTGATCAGCCTTGAGCAGCTCGATCAGGTGCTCGCCTGGCAGGACAGCCAGCCCTGGTGAGTGCCGCTCCCCGCTGCGGCGGGCCGCAGCTCAGCGTTACACGATCAGCGGTACACGATCAGCGCATTCACCGGCACCGCTGCCGGGAGGCGCTCGCGCCCGCCCAGATCGGCCAGCTCGATCACGAAGCCGAAGCCGCACACGCTGCCGCCGGCCTGGCTCACCAGCTGTGCCGTTGCGGCTGCCGTGCCGCCGGTGGCGAGCAGGTCGTCGACGATCAGCACGCGGGGGCCCGTTTCGAAGCCGTTCTGGTGGATCTCCAGCCGGTCGCTGCCGTATTCGAGGCTGTAGTCGATTCCCTGAACCTCGCCCGGCAGCTTGCCCGGCTTCCGCACGGGCGCGAACGGCAGGGCCAGCGCGGTGGCCACCGCCGTGCCCACCAGGAATCCCCTTGACTCGATGCCCACGATCAGGTCTGGCTGGAGCCGCTCGCAGACGGCGCCCATCTGCCGCACCATCTCCTGCCAGCCGCGGGGATCGCGCAGCATCGGCATCATGCAGCGAAACAGAATGCCCGGCTTGGGGAAGTCGGGATACTCGTTCACCCAGGCGCGCAGATCCACGGCCTCAGCGGCTGAAGCGTCCGGGGCTGCAGCGGCGGGAACGGATCCGGATTCGATGCTCATCGGGGGAGGAGGCGGAGCGGACAGGCGGCAAGCCGGAGCCGACAGGTGACGGATGGGTCTGAACGCTGGCATCATCGCAGCCATGGTTCAGGTATCCGAATCCCCGGCGACGTCGGTCGTCCACGCTCCAGGCCAGCCCGAGGTCACCCCTTCAGCGGGCGCTGCCCGCAGCGCGGGGGTGGCTCTGCCGCGCCGCGGCCTGGAGCGGCTCGATCTGATGCTGCTCTGTCTGGAGTCGCTCGATCTCAACGGCGGCGAGGCGATGGTGTGGCTGAGCGGCAATCTCGGCTTCAGCGATCGCTTCCCCAATCGTGTGGAGCTCTGGAAGCGTCGCTGCCACAACCCCATGCGCCGGGCCTGCCGGCGTGGCTCCCTCTCCCCCGCCGATGCCGAGGGGCTGATGCGCATCCTCTGCGCCATGGCCGATCGGCTCTACCCGATGCTGCGCACCCTGCTCTCCGGCAGCGAGCCGCCCGAGCTCACCGCCCAGCGCTGGCAGCTGTTCGAGGGACGTCTCGCCGAGCTGCTCCTGGAGCGGATGAACCCGCGCCGCAGCGCCGTGCAGAAACTGCTCGACCCGCGGGAGGGTGCCGCCGAGCGACGCCAGATGATTCAGGCTCTCACCCTTGTGGCCGGTGAAGGCGGCTACGACCGCCTGCGTGCGAGTCTTCTCGATGCGGCGGCCTGATCCGCATGTTCTCAGCCTCGCCCCTGCAGAAGACCTTCGCCTACGACCAGCAGAGCTGCCAGCTGCGGGTGGAGGGTCTGCCCGATCTCTCCGCCGGCCAGGGAACCGAGGATCTCGGCATCCTCACCCGCTGGACCCTGCGCTGGGCGGGACGCCCCGAGCTGGAGGGTGAGCGCGCCCATCTCGAGGCCCTGCTGGCTGCCGTGCTTCCCTACGCCCGCCATCTGGTGAGTGGCGTGGGCCGAGCCTTCGGTGATGGTGCCGTGCGGATCGGCCCCGGCGCCGATGGGCAGCACAGCCTGCAGCTGTTGAGCAGCCAGCCCGGCGGGGCCAGCCTGGATGTGCTGCTCGACGACGCCGAACTGGCGGATCTGGTGCGTGCCCTCGATCGCCTCCGCCGCGATCCTCGGGTGCGGCTGTCCTGGCCCCTCATCCCGGAACGCCCCCTGCGCCCGGCGGAGCTGATCCAGCGCGTGCCCCTGCGGCGACGCCTCGCTGCACCTCTGGGAGGAGCACTGGCTCTCGGCCTTGCCGCCGCCCTGGCGGCCCTGCTGCCGCCGCCACCGGCGCAGCGCCCCCCTGCCCAAGGTTCGCCAGCGACGCCTCTCGCGGCCCCTGCCCAGCCCCCCGCCACAGCGCCGCCCGGCCGCCTCCCCTGACGGGCGGCCAGCCAGCGTCTTGACGCTCGGGGCGCAGGGATCACACTGGACCCCAGTAGCGCGCAGTCGATGCCGATGACCTGGTCCGAGCTGCGACGTCGTGTCACCCGGCTCGGTGCTGCCCTCGATGTGGTGGTGCGCAGCGATCCCGAGGTCTGCGGCCTCAGCGGCAGCGACTTCCACCTGTCGCTGCACCATGGCGGCCACGGCGACTGCACCGTGCATCAGCTCTCCCTGATCGACTGCCCCAATGAGCTGGTGCTGATCGAATTCGAACGCTGGATGCGCGGTGCCGGCCATGCCCTCGATCTCTGAGCCGCGACGGATGGAGGAGCCGCTGGCGCCCGTGCTTCCCTCCCCTCCCGCCCTCCGGCCGCGCCGGAGGGGAGCCTCCAGCCAGCCGTCCCGTTCGGTCCACCGCCGCCCCACCCGCGGACGGGCGCGGCAGCTGCTGGTGGGTCTCGCCCTCACCGCCGCCGGCGCCTCGATCCTCGCGGGGCTGATGGGGATCCCCCAGCGCTTCGATGGGGTGCTGCTGGTGAGCAAGGCGATCGCCGATCTGATCTCCGGCCTCAGCCGCCTCGGCTATGGACTGCTGCAGCTTGCTGCGGTGCTGGTGGTGGCATTGCTGGCCCTGCTGGCGCTGCTGCTGCTCTGCGGCGGCCTGCTGCGCATCGTGCGCGCGCTGTTCGCTCCCCCGCTCAGCCGTGCAGCCTCGCCAGCCAGTAGCCGGCCAGCTGCCACGACGACCAGAGGAAGGCGAGCAGGATCAGCCACTGAAGCCAGGCAGGTCGCCGGGGTGCGGGGTCAGCCATCTGGGAGCCGTGGGATTCTCAGAGACTAGGGTTGAGATCCTCTGGTCAAGCCCGTGCGCATCCGCCATCGCGGCCATCGCCACCTCCTGGTCCTGGAAGACAGGGATGTGGCGCTCCTGATCGACATTCTCGAGGCGGCCCTGCCGGCCGATTCGATCAGCGGCTGCCGCACCACCAACCCTGCTCTCAGCGGCTTCTTCAACAGCGTCTACGGGCAGCTCATCGACACCGCCCGCGAGGTCTGGCGCGGTGCTCCCGCCCGCGGCGGCGATCCCGGCACGCCGTCATCCGTTCATCCGGCTTGAATGAAGCGGCAGCAGAGCAAACCCCGATGGACCCGATGGTGCGGGCCCTGCTCGATCCGGCCGCCTACGACCATGCGGTGACGCGGGTGCAGCTGCTGGAGACGCACATCTCCTGGGTGTTTCTCACCGGCCGCTATGCCTACAAGGTGAAGAAGCCGGTGCAGTTCGGCTTTGTCGACTTCAGCAGCCTTGAGCGCCGCCGCCACTGCTGCGAGGAGGAGCTGCGTCTCAACCGCAGGCTGGCCCCCGATCTCTACCTTGCGGTGGTGGAGATTCATGGCCCTGCCGCCGTTGCCTCCCTGCACGGCAGCGGCCCGGTGATCGAGTCGGCGGTGCGGATGCGCCAGTTTCGCCAGCGGGATCTGCTGCCGGCGGCCCTGGCCCGCGGCGCCGTATCGCCCGCACGGATCGACCGGCTGGCCCAGGAGCTGGCCGCCTTTCACGGCTCCGCAGCGGCAGCCCCCGCCTCCAGCCCCTGGGGCTCTCCCGACACGGTGCTGGAGCCGGCCCTGGCCAATCTCGAGGCGCTGCGGCGCTGCGGGCGTCTGCCGGCCGATCACGACAGCCTGCACGGCTGGATTCGCGCTGAACACGATCGCCTGCTGCCGCTGCTGCATGAGCGCCGCGCCCGCCACCGCATCCGTGAGTGCCACGGCGATCTTCACCTCGGAAACATGGTGCTGCAGGGAGGCAGGATCACGGTGTTCGACGGCATCGACTTCAGCGAGCCGCTGCGCTGGATCGATCCGATCAGCGATCTGGCCTTCCTGCTCATGGATCTGCGCCACCGCGACCAGGAGCTTCTGGCGCTGCGGCTTCTGCATGGCTGGCTGGAGTGGGGGGGCGATCACGCTTCCCTGCCGCTGCTGCCCTGGTATCTCGCCTACCGGGCGCTCGTGCGCGCCAAGGTGGCCGGCCTGCGGCTCGCTCAGGCCGGTCTGCCACCTGTCGAAGCCGCCTCCCTGGCCGACGACCTGGAGCACTATCTCGCGGATGCCCGTGCGGCGACGCAGCCGCCACGCGGGGCGCTGCTGATCACCCATGGCGTTTCGGGCTGCGGCAAGAGCCATGCGGCGGCCATCCTCTGCCGCAGGGGCTGGATCCAGCTGCGCTCCGATCTGGAGCGTCTGCGCCTGTTCGGGCGCTGGGGTTGCCCCCCCGCCGGCGGGCTGCTCTGCGGGGATGCCTATGCCCCGGCGGTGAGCGCCCATCTCTACGACACGGTGCTGGCCGAGGCCGCTGCAGCAGGGCTGGCCGCCGGTCTGGCGATGGTGGTGGATGCCACCTTCCTGCAGGGCTCCCAGCGCCGGCGCTTCCGCAACCTGGCTGCACGGGCCGGGGCGGGATTCGGGATCCTCGCCCCAGCTGTGACCCCTTCCCTGGCGCAGCGGCGGATCGAGAGCCGACAACGGGCCGGAGACGATCCCTCGGAAGCGGATGCTGCGGTGCTGCAGCGGCAGCTGCAAGGGATCGAGCCGCTGGCTCCGGAGGAGCGCGGCTGGCTGCTGAGCGGGGTGGACGACCCGCTCCTGGCGCAAGGGGGATCCGGGATGAGGGTTCCCGCCCTTGCAGCGGTGTGACGGCCGGAGGCCAGCGCAGCGGCGCTCAGCAGAAAGCCCGCCGAAGGGCGGGCTCTCAGGGGCGCTGGGCAGCGGATCGCTGCGATCAGAACCACTCGGGAACGGCCGATTCGCGGCTGTTCACATTCGCTTCCGGCGTGGTGCGCCTGAATTCCAGGGTGATGTTGCGCTTCTGCTCACCATCGGCGGCGACGGCCTCGATCGGATAGAGCTGCTGGCCGTCGCGGAAGGGCACCTGGATGCGGAAGGTGC
>Ga0172376_10002142_pt1 | contig 24482 bp, 19 predicted proteins | sample Lak35m_FD_121114 | JGI IMG/M metagenome (GOLD analysis project Ga0172376, IMG submission 121114) | Freshwater microbial communities from Kabuno Bay, South-Kivu, Congo - kab_092012_35m | ecosystem: Environmental > Aquatic > Freshwater > Lake | place: Democratic Republic of the Congo: South-Kivu...
CCCAGCCGCCGCAGCCGCATCGGCCGCCACCTCGAACGCCCACACCATGCCGCAACGCCGCCAGTGACGCACCCGCGGGTGGCGCCGCAGCGCTTCGGCCGCGGCGTCGATGCGCGCTGCGAGCTCGGCATTGGTGGCCATCACATCGCTCGCCTCGAAGCGGTCGAGCACCGCATTGGCGGCGGCGCAGGCCAGCGGGTTGCCCGTGTAGCTGTGGCTGTGGAGGAAGCCGCGCCGCAGTTCATGGTGGTAGAAGGCCTGGAACACCTCGTCGGTGGTGAGCGTGACCGCCAGCGGCAGGAAGCCGCCGCTCAGGCCCTTGGAGAGACACAGGAAGTCGGGCCGGATGCCAGCCTGCCAGTGCGCGAACAGGGTGCCGGTGCGGCCGAAGCCGACCGCGATCTCGTCGCAGATCAGGTGCACGCCGTAGAGGGTGCAGAGTTCGCGTGCCAGCCGCAGGTACTCGGGGTGGTGCATGGCCATGCCGCCGGCGCACTGGATCAGCGGTTCGACGATCAGCGCTGCGGTCTCGGCGTGGTGCGCCGCCAGGTGCGCCTCCAGCGCCAGCGCCTGGCGCCGGGCGAAGGCCAGTGCGTCCTCGCCGGCGGCAGCCTGCCGCGCATCGGGGCTGGGCAGCACGGTGGCGTCGCGCAGCAGCGCGGTGTAGGTGTCGCGCAGCAGGGGGATGTCGGTCACTGCGAGCGCGCCCAGGGTCTCGCCGTGGTAGCCGCCGGCCAGTGCGACGAAGCGCGTCTTGCCGGGCTGGCCGCGGTTGCGCCAGGCGTGCACGCTCATCTTGAGCGCGATCTCGGTCGCCGATGCGCCGTCCGAGCCATAGTGGGCGTGACCGAGGCCGGTGAGCGCGGCGAGCCGCTCCGACAGCCGCACCACCGGCTCGTGGGTGAGCCCGGCCAGCATCACGTGCTCGAGGCGGTCGAGCTGCTCGTGGATGGCGCGGCGGATGTCGGGCTGGCCGTGCCCGAACAGGTTGACCCACCACGAGCTGATGGCGTCGAGCTGGCGGCTGCCGTCCTCGGCCCACAGCCAGGGGCCCTCGGCGCGCACGATGGCCAGCGGTGGCGCGTCCTCCAGTTGCCGCATCTGCGTGCAGGGGTGCCACACGGCACGCAGCGAGCGGGCGGCGAGGTCGTTCTGCGGGTCGGCAGGCGCGGTCACCCCCTCATTATGGGCAGGCCGCGTTGCAAAGTCGCTGCGCCGGCGCTTGCCGGTGCCCGTTCGCGTCGGTGCATCCCGGCGCCCACTGCCGCCCTCACATGGCCGCCCGCACATGGGCGCCCGCGTATACTCGCGCCTCCCCGCCGACACGGAAGCTTGCATGCCCTCCAGCCCCCGCCACGACGGCCGCCAGCCCGACCAGCTGCGCCCGGTCCGCTTCACCCGCCGCTTCACCCGCCACGCCGAGGGATCGGTGCTGGTGGAGTTCGGCGACACCCGGGTGCTGTGCACCGCCAGCGTCGAGGACCGGGTGCCCGGCTTCCTGCGCGGCAAGGGCCAGGGCTGGGTCACCGCCGAGTACGGCATGCTGCCGCGTGCCACCCACACGCGCGGCGACCGCGAGGCCGCGCGCGGCCGGCAGAGCGGCCGCACGCAGGAGATCCAGCGCCTGATCGGCCGCAGCCTGCGCGCCGTGACCGAGCTCGGCGCGCTCGGCGAGCGCACCGTCCACCTCGACTGCGACGTGCTGCAGGCCGATGGCGGCACGCGCACGGCGGCCATCACCGGCGCCTGGGTGGCGCTCGCCGACGCCTGCGAGTGGCTGGTCGGCAATGGCCTGCTGGCGGCCAGCCCGCTGCGCGACAGCGTCGCCGCGGTGTCGGTCGGCATCCACGAGGGTCGCGCCATCCTCGACCTCGACTACGCCGAGGACTCGGCCTGCGACACCGACATGAACATCGTCATGACCGGCTCCGGCGGCATCATCGAGGTGCAGGGCACGGCCGAGGGCAACGCCTTCAGCCGCGACGAGCTGCGGCAACTGATGGACCTCGCCGAGCACGGCATCGGGCAACTGGCGGCGCTGCAGCGGTCGGCGCGCGCCGGCTGAGCCGCAGCCGGGGCCGGCGGCTGGGCGCGCCGCGCTGCATCGCAAACTGCCAGAGAGGCCGGATGCCATGAGAGACTTGCGCCCATGAACGCACCTGTCGAACGCAGCGCTGGCGAGATCACCGACGTCGCCGCCTACATGCACGACCTTGGCCGCGCAGCGCGCGCCGCCAGCCGTGTCCTGGCGCGCGCCGACACCCGCGCCAAGGACCATGCCCTGGCGGTGATGGCGGCCGCCATCCGGCGTGATGCCGCAGCCTTGTTGCAGGCCAACGCGGAGGACCTCGAGGCGGCTCGCGCCGCCGGGCTCGACGCCGCCATGCTCGACCGCCTCGCGCTCTCCGCCAAGGGCGTCGAGTCGATGGCCGCCGGCCTCGAGCAGATCGCAGCCTTGTCTGATCCTGTTGGCGAGATGAGCGGCTTCGCCTACCGCCCGTCGGGCATCCAGGTCGGCCGCATGCGCGTGCCGCTGGGCGTCATCGGCATCATCTACGAGGCGCGGCCCAACGTCACGGCGGACGCCGCCGGCCTCTGCCTGAAGAGCGGCAACGCCTGCATCCTGCGCGGCGGATCGGAGGCGATCCGCGCCAACCGCGCCATCGCCGCCTGCGTGCGCGAGGGCCTGCGCGAGGCCGGTCTGCCGGAATCGGCGGTGCAGGTGGTGGCCACCACCGACCGCGCTGCGGTGGGCGAACTCATCACCATGAAGGCCCACGTCGATGTCATCGTGCCGCGCGGCGGCAAGAGCCTGGTCGAGCGCATCGACCGCGAGGCGCGCATCCCGGTCATCAAGCACCTCGACGGCATCTGCCACGTCTACCTCGATGAGGGTGCCGACCTCGACAAGGCGGTGCGCATCGCCGACAACGCCAAGACCCAGCGTCTGGGCACCTGCAACACCATGGAGACGCTGCTGGTGCACGCCGCCCTGGCGCCCGCCGTGCTGCCCCTGCTCGGCCGCGTCTACGCCGACAAAGGCATCGAGCTGCGCGGCTGCGAGCGCACCCGGGCGCTGCTGCCGGGCATCGCGGCGGCCACCGAGGACGACTGGCGCACCGAGTACCTCGCCGCCATCCTCAGCATCCGCGTCGTCGACGACCTCGACGCCGCCATCGACCACATCAACACCTACGGCAGCCAGCACACCGACAGCATCGTCACCGAGGACTACACGCGCGCCCGCCGCTTCCTGCGCGAGGTCGACTCGTCGAGCGTGATGGTGAACGCCAGCACACGCTTTGCCGACGGCTTCGAGTACGGCCTCGGCGCCGAGATCGGCATCTCCACCGACAAGCTGCACGCGCGCGGGCCGGTCGGTCTGGAAGGCCTGACCACCCTCAAGTGGGTGGTGCTGGGCGACGGCCAGGTGCGGGGCTAGGCAGGCTGCGTGGCGACCCTGACCCCGGTCGGCATCCTCGGCGGTACCTTCGACCCGGTGCACCATGGTCACCTGCGGCTGGCCGAGGAGGTCGGCGGTCTGCTCGACCTGCAGCAGATCCGCTTCATCCCCACCGGTACGCCGCCGCACCGCGCACAGCCGGCGGCCAGCAACGCCCACCGTGCCGCCATGGTGCGGCTGGCGATCGCCGGCAACCCGCGCTTCGTGATGGACGAGCGCGAGCTGACGCGGACCGGTCAGTCCTATTCCTTCGACACCGTCATCGATCTGCGCACCACCCTGCCGGCGCAGACGCCGGTGGTGCTGATGATGGGCGCCGATGCCTTCCTCTCGCTGCCGGGCTGGCACCGCTGGCGCGAACTGCTCGAGATCTGCCACATCGTGGTCGCGCAACGGCCCGGCTACAGCGTCACCAGCTGGGAGTCGGCGCTGGCGCCCGAGTTGTGGGAGGCCTTTGCCAACCGCTCGGTGGTCAACCTCTCGCCGCTGCGCCGCTCGCCGGGCGGCCGCATCGCCATCCACACCATGACCGCGCTCGACATCTCGGCCTCGCTGCTGCGCAGTCAGTTGCGGTCCGGCGTCTCGCCGCGCTACCTGCTGCCCGACGCGGTGCTCGACTACATCCACCACAACGGCCTCTACGCCACCCACGATGCCGCCGACGGCGAAGCCGCAGCGTCGGCCTCCTGAGCGCCGCCAGCCCCTCCCTCCACGCCCACCCAGACCCCTGCATGAACCAAGACCCCTGCATCAACAGCGAACAGCTCAAGGACACCGTGGTCGACGCGCTCGAGGACATCAAGGCCCAGGACCTGGCGGTGCTGCCGGTGCGGCACCTGACCTCGCTCACCGACTACATGCTGATCGCCACCGGCACCTCCAACCGCCACCTGCGGGCGCTGGCCAACGAGGTGCAGGAGCGGGTCAAGGCGGCCGGCGGCGAGGTGCTCGGGGTCGAGGGCGAAGCGGCCGGCGAGTGGGTGCTGATCGACCTCGGCGATGTCGTCGTGCACGTCATGCAGGCGCAGGTCCGCGAGTACTACAACATCGACGAGCTGTGGGGCGGCGACGCCTCGCGCGTGGCGCGGCACCTGCGCACCACCGGGGTCGCCGGCGACGCGGCGGGCGAGCCCGCGCCGGCGCCGCGCTCCGGTCGCGCCGGCCCGCTGCCCGGACTGCCGGCGCGCGGCGGCTGAGCGCCGGCCGGCGACCGCGGTGCGACTGCACGTCCTCGCCATCGGCGAGCGTCTGGTCGATTGGCAGCAGGCGGCCTGCGACGACTACGCCCGCCGCTTCAGCCGGCCGTGGTCGGTCGAGGTCCTCGCGCTGCGCGCCGAACCGCGCGCTGAGGGGCGCCCGCCGCAGCGGCTGCGCGCCATCGAGAGCGAGCGGCTGCTCGCTGCGGTGCCACGCGGGGCGACGCGGGTGGTGCTCGACGAGCGCGGCCGCGCGCTCAGCACCCGCCAGTTCGCCGACCGCCTGCAGGCCTGGCAGACCGAATCCGGCGAGGCGGCCTTCCTCATCGGTGGCGCGGACGGCCACGCCGACACGCTGCGCGAGGGCGCCGACCTGCTGCTCGCCCTGTCGCCGATGACCCTGCCGCACGGCCTGGCGCGGGTGCTGCTGCTGGAGCAGCTCTACCGCGCGACTACAATACTGGCTGGGCACCCCTACCACCGCGAATAGCGGCCGCGCAGCCGCGGCCCCCGAGCCACGTCCGCGGTGCCTGACCGCCCGCCACCGACCATGCCCCACGCACCCTTCTACCTGGCCTCCGCCAGCCCGCGCCGCCTCGAACTGCTGCGGCAGGCCGGCTTCGAGCCGTCGCTGCTGCGCCTGGCGGCCGGGCGCGTGGTCGACGAGACGCCGCTGCCCGGCGAGCCGCCGCTGGTCTACGTCAAGCGCCTGGCCCACCAGAAGGCGCTGGCCGGGGTCGCCGAGCTGGCGGCCACCGGTCTTGCCGCGGCGCCGGTGCTCGGCGCCGACACCACGGTCGCGCTCGGTGCCGAGATCTTCGGCAAGCCGGCCGATGCCGACGAGGCGGTGGCCATGCTCAGCCGCCTGTCCGGTCGCGAGCACCAGGTGCTCACCGCGGTGGCGTTGGCCGAAGGGCAGCGCGTCGACCTGCGCATCTCGGTGAGCCGGGTGCGTTTTGCCCACCTCGACGCGGCGCAGGTCCGGGCCTACGCCGCCAGCGGCGAGCCGCTGGACAAGGCCGGTGCCTACGGCATCCAGGGCCGTGCCGGCTGCTTCGTCGAACGCCTCGAGGGCAGCTACAGTGGCGTCATGGGTCTGCCGCTGTTCGAGACCGCCGATCTGCTGGCGCAGGCCGGCATCGTCAACTGGAAGAGAGACGCCTGATGGCCGCCACGCGCGAGGAGATCCTGATCAACGTCACGCCGCAGGAGACGCGGGTGGCGCTGACCGAGAACGGCGTGGTGCAGGAGATCCACATCGAGCGCGCCAGCCACGTCGGTCTGGTCGGCAACGTCTACCTCGGCGTGGTGCGGCGCGTGCTGCCGGGCATGCAGTCGGCCTTCGTCGAGGTCGGCCTCGAGCGCGCCGCCTTCCTGCATGTCGCCGACATCCGCCGCCCCGGCCTGGTGCCCGGCAGCCTGCCGATCGAGCAGCTGCTGCACGAGGGCGAGAGCGTGGTGGTGCAGGTGCTCAAGGACCCGATCGGCAGCAAGGGTGCCCGCCTCACCACCCAGATCAGCCTCGCCGGGCGCTTCCTCGTCTTCATCCCCGGCGACGAGCACATCGGCGTCTCGCAGCGCATCGAGGGCGAGGAGGCGCGCGAGGCGCAGCGCGCGCGTCTGCAGTCCATCCTCGAGGCGCAGGCGGTGAGCGACGCGCGGGCCGGTCAGTCGACCCCGGGTGGCGGCTTCATCATCCGCACCAACGCCGAGCAGGCCAGCGACCGCGACCTCGCCGCCGACATCGCCTACCTGCGGCGCCTGTGGCACGAGGTCGACCGCCGGGCGCGCAGCGGCAGCGGCATCGAGCTCCTGCACCAGGACCTGCGACTGCCCCTGCGCGCGCTGCGCGACATGGTGTGGGAGGAGACGCGCCGCATCGTCGTCGACTCGCGCGAGACCTACCAGCGCATGCTCGAGTTCGCCGAGCTCTACACGCCGGCCGCGCTCGGCCAGATCGAGCACTACAGCACCGACCGCCCGCTGTTCGAGCTCTACCGCATCGAGGAGGAGATCGAGCGCGCCCTCGGCCGCCGGGTCGACCTCAAGAGCGGCGGCTACGTCATCGTCGACCAGACCGAGGCGCTGACCACCATCGACGTCAACACCGGCGGCTTCGTCGGCCACCGCAACTTCGACGAGACGGTGTTCAAGACCAACCTCGAGGCGGCGCAGGTGATCGCGCGTCAGCTGCGCCTGCGCAATCTTGGCGGCATCGTCATCATCGACTTCATCGACATGGACCTGCCGGAGCACCGCGAGGCGGTGCTCGCCGAGCTGCAGCGCGCGGTGAGCCGCGACCGCATGCGCATCAGCGTCAACGGCTTCACCCAGCAGGGTCTGGTCGAGATCACCCGCAAGCGCATCCGCGAGTCGCTGGCCCACGTGCTGTGCGAGCAGTGCCCGACCTGCCAGGGTCGCGGCGAGATCAAGACCGCGCGCACCGTCTGCTACGAGATCCTGCGCGAGGTGGTGCGCGAACTGCGGCAGTTCAAGCCGCGCGAGTTCCGCATCATCGCCGGCCAGCCGGTGATCGACCTCTTTCTGGACGAGGAGTCGACCAGCCTGGCGCAGCTCGAGGACTTCGTGCAGCGGCCGGTGTCGCTGCAGGTGGAGACCACCTACTCGCAGGAGCAGTACGACATCGTGCTGCTCTAGCGGCTGTCGCGGTAGCGTGCCTCGAGCGCCTCGCGGCGCGCGGCGTCGATGCCGGGGGCCGGGCTGGCGGCGGCGCGGGCGGCGATGGCGCGCCGTGCCAGCCAGACGCCGACCACCACCAGCAGGAAGGGTCCGACCCAGAGCAGGGCGTTGCTCACCGAGAACGGCGGGTCGTAGAGCACGAACTCGCCGTAGCGGTCGACCATGTACTGCTTGATCTCGCCGTCGGAGCGGCCCTCGCCCATCAGCTTGACCACCTGGTTGCGCAGGTCGATGGCGAGCCCGGCGTGGGAATCGGCGATCGACTGGTTCTGGCAGACCAGGCAGCGCAGGTCGGCGGTGATCTCGTGCAGCCGCTGCAGGTCGGTGCCGGGCGGCAGCGCGCTGGCGGCTGCGGAGGCGGCTGTGGTGGCGTCGGCCATCAGCGGCCTGCCTGCGCCAGCAGCGGCTCGACGTGGGCGCGGAAGAAGCCCTCGTCCACCGGCCCCACCGCCTTGTAGCGGATCACGCCCTGGGCGTCGATGACGAAGGTCTCCGGCACGCCGTAGACGCCGTAGTCGATGCCGACCAGGCCTTCGCGGTCGACGGCGATGCGGTCATAGGGGTTGCCGCGTGCCTGCAGCCAGGCGCGGGTGTCGGCCGGTTCGTCCTTGTAGGCCAGGCCGACCAGCTCGACCCGCTTCAGGCGGGCGATCTGCAGCAGGTGCGGGTGCTCGGTGACGCAGGCAGCGCACCAGCTGGCAAACACGTTGAGCAGCCAGACCTTGCCGCGCAGCGACTCGGGCGTGACCACCGCCTGGCCCTCGGCCAGTTCCGGCAGCGCAAAGGCCGGCGCCGGCTTGTCGATGAACACCGAGGGCAGCTTGCGCGGGTCGCCCTGCAGGCCGATGACGAACACCACCGTGAGCGCGGCCAGCACCAGCAGCGGCAGGATCAGCCGCAGGTTGGCGCGCATCCGCCTCAGGCCCCCGCCGCGCCGGCACCGGCCACCGCCGCCGCCGCCGCGGCCGGTGCCTGCGCCTTGCGCAAGCGGTAGCGGCGGTCGAGCAGGGTGGTGAAGGCGCCCAGCGCCATCATCACGCAGGCCAGCCAGACCCAGACCATGAACGGCTTGAGGTAGACGCGCACGCCCCAGGCGAGGTCGCTCACGGCATCGGTCGGCCGGCTCTGCACCGGGTCGCCGAGCGAGACGTAGATGTCACGCAGCAGCCCGTAGTGGATCGAGGCCTCGGTCATCACCTGACGCCCGGCCTGATACAGGCGCTTCTGCGGCTCCAGCCGGTAGATCACCTGCCCGGCGCCCTCGGTGAGCTGGAACACGCCGTGCTGGGCGACGTAGTTGGGCCCCTCGACGCGGTCGATGCCGAGGAAGGTGAGGCGCCAGCCCTGGCCGACCTCCACCGTCTGCCCCTGCTTCATCACCAGGTCCTTCTCCACCTCGTAGGACTTGACCATGGTCACGCCGATGACGAACGCGGCCACCCCCAGGTGGGCCAGCACCATGCCCCAGTAGCTGGCGCCCAGCCGCCGCACACGCGCGGTGAGGGCGAGCGGCTGCTGCGGGTCGCCGGCCAGCTTGCCAAGCTGCACGCGGGCGTGGTCGAGGGTGCCCCAGGTCAGCAGCAGGCCACCGGACAGACCGAGCACGGTGAGCCACTTGAAAGGCCCCAGCCAGAGCACCCAGACGCTCGCCAGCGCCAGACTCGCCGCCGTGGCCAGCGCCATCGGTCGCAGCAGCGTGCGCAGGGTGTCCTCCTTCCAGCGCAGACCGGGCGCTGCCGCCATCAGGTAGGCCGCCGGCAGCAGCAGCGGCACGAACACCGCCTCGAAGTAGGGCGGGCCCACCGACATCTTGCGGCCGCTGATCACCTCGGCGAACAGCGGGTAGAGCGTGCCCAGCATTACCGCACCCAGCGCCGCGCTCATCAGCACGTTGTTGGCGAGCAAAAAGGACTCGCGGGACAGCCGCCCGAAGCGGCCACCGAGGCCGATGTCGCGGGTGCGCAGCGCGTACAGCACCAGCGCCGCGCCGACGATCAGGGTCAGCATGGAGAGGATGAAGATGCCGCGCTGCGGGTCGGTGGCGAAGGCGTGCACCGAGGTCAGTACACCGGAGCGCACGAGGAAGGTGCCGAGCAGCGACAGCGCGAAGGCGACGATCGAGAGCAGGATGGTCCAGCTCTTGAGCGCATCGCGCTTGTCGGTCACCGCCAGCGAGTGGATGAGCGCGGTCCCGGCCAGCCAGGGCATCAGCGAGGCGTTCTCCACCGGGTCCCAGAACCACCAGCCGCCCCAGCCCAGCTCGCGGTAGGCCCACCACGAGCCGAGCAGGATGCCGATGGTGAGGAAGGCCCAGGCGGCGTTGGCCCACGGCCGGCTCCAGCGCGCCCAGGTCGGGTCGAGCCGGCGTTCCAGCAGCGCCGCCACGGCAAAGGCGAAGGCCACCGCGAAGCCGACGTAGCCCATGTAGAGCATCGGCGGGTGGATGACCATGAACGGGTCCTGCAGCAGCGGGTTGAGGTCGCGGCCCTCGACCGCGGCCGGCAGCAGGCGCTCGAAGGGGTTGGAGCTGCTCAGCAGGAACAGCAGGAAGAAGGCCTGCAGCAGCAGCAGGATGGTCAGCACGCGCGCCCGGAAGCCCGCCGCAAGGCCGTTGGAGGCCAGCGCCAGGGCCGCCGTCCAGCCGCACAGCATGAGGTTCCAGAGCAGGAAGGAGCCCTCGTGCGAGCCCCAGGTGGCGGCGAACTTGTAGGGCACCGGCAGCAGGGTGTTGGAGTTCTCGGCGACGTTGAGCACCGAGAAGTCGCTGCTCACGAACAGCGTGGCCAGCAACACGAAGGCGCCGAGCGTGAGCACGAAGCTGCTCAGCGCAGCGGCGCCGAGCACGCGGTTGGCGGCCTCGGCATCCAGGCTGCCGCGCTGCAGGGCCCACAGCTGCTGGCCGCTGGTCAGCAGCGTCGTCGCCAGCGCCAGCGCCACCAGCAGTTGTCCGAGTTCGGCGAGCATGGTCTCCCCTCAGTTGCCGAGCTTGGGCGGCATGTAGTTCTCGTCGTGCTTGGCGAGGATCTCGCTGGCGACGAACACGCCGTCCTTGAGTTCACCCTGCGCCACCGCGCCCTTGCCCTCGCGGAACAGGTCGGGCAGCACCCCGGTGTAGGTCACCGGCACCGTCTGCTGCTGGTCGGTGATGCGGAAGCGGATGTTGAGCGAGCCCGGCTCGCGCTCGATGCTGCCATCCTCGACCATGCCACCGATGCGCAGCGAGCGGCCACCCGGGGCCTCGCCCGCCAGCAGTTGCGTCGGCGTGTAGAAGAACACCATGTTGTCGCTGAAGGCGCGGATCACGCCCCAGGCGGTGCCGCTCACCGCCAGCGCGATGGCGGCGATCCACAGCAGCCGGCGGCGTCGGGCGGGCGACTTGATCATGGGCGCAGGGGCTCCTCGGCGATGCGCTCGCGGGCCTCGGCGCGCAGTGCCCGCGCGCGCCAGACGTCGAGCGCCAGCACGAACAGGCCGAGCAGGTAGCTGACGGTGATGGCGGTGTCGGCGGTCATGGGGCGTCGGAGAGGGAGTGTGGGGCGGTCGAGTCGAGGGCGGGGTGTGCGGTGCCGAAGGGGAGGGCGGATGCCGCACCCTTTGGGACGTTTCAGGTCACGGCGAGTTCCGGCACCTCACGTACCCAGCGCGACCGTGCCTCGCGCAGCGCCAGCAGCCAGCGGCCGCGCGTGAGGGCGATGGCGGCGCAGGCGGCCCACAGGGCGAAGGTGCACACCAGCAGCGCCAGCTTCATCTCCGGGGCCATGCGCGCAGCGCCCGGGGCGCCGATCGACATGCCCTGGTGCAGCGTGTTCCAGAACACCACCGAGAAGTAGATGAGCGGGATGTTGACCATGCCGACCACCGTGAACAGCGCCAGCGCGCGGTCGGTCTTGGTCTCGTCCTCGACCAGGTTGGAGAGCGCCATCAGGCCGAGGTAGATGAACAGCAGCAGCAGCTCCGAGGTGAGGCGCGCGTCCCACACCCAGTAGGTGCCCCAGGTCGGCTTGCCCCACAGCGAGCCGGTGACCAGCGCCACCAGCGTCATCCAGGCGCCGGTGGGCAGCAGCGCGCGCATCATCACCGCCGAAACCGGGCTGCGCCAGATCCAGAACAGCAGCGCGTAGCCGGTCGCCACCGAGTACAGCAGCATCGACATCCAGGCCGCCGGCACGTGCAGGTAGATGATGCGGTAGACCTCGCCCTGCTGGGCGTCGGTGGGGGTGCCGGCGAGCGCCAGCCAGAGCCCGGGCACGCCGAGCGCCACCGCCACCACCGCCAGCCAGCGCGACAGCGGCCCGCTCACCCGAAAGAACCGCGGCGGCGAGCCGAGCTGCTTGAGGAAGGTCAACATGGCGCCATTCTAGCTGCCCGCGGGGTGGCTCATTCGAGCACCAGGTCGAGCACCCGCCGCGTTGCGGCCGGCACCAGCAGCAGCGCCAGCAGGCTGATGCCGGCGAGCGTGAGCAGGGGTCCGGCCAGGCTCTGCCCGGCCTGCGCCGCCGACACCGTGGTCGCGCCGAACACCAGCACCGGCACGAACACCGGGAAGCTCATCAGGCTCACCAGCACCTGCGCCTGGCGTGCCATCAGGCCCAGCGCGGCGAACAGCACGGTGAGCGCGCCGAGCGCCAGCGTGCCGGTCGCCAGCGACAGCGCGAGCGCCTGGGTGCCGCTGGCGTCGAGATGGTAGAAGGCCGCCAGTGGCACGCTGTAGAGTGCCATCGGCAGGCCGAACAGCAGCCAGTGGGCGATCGCCTTGCCGGCCACCAGGCTCGCCAGCGGGAAGCCGCCGGCCGCCAGTTGCGACAGGATGCCGCTGCGGAAGTCGGCCTCGAGGTGGCGCCCGGAGGCGAGCAGGGTGACCAGCAGCGCGCTCACCCAGACCATGCCCGGGGCGATGCGCGCCAGCTGCGCCGGGTCGGTGCCGACGCCGAACGGGATCAGCGTCAGGATCATCCAGTGGAACACGCCCGGCCACACCAGCTCGCGCGGCGACGCCATGGCCAGCGCCATCTCCCGCCGCAGCGCCCAGCGCAGTGGCGCGGCGCAGACACCGCGGCGGAAGCTGTTGCGCGCCGGCTCCACGGTGGCAGCGCCGCCACCGCCGGCGACCACCTCCGCGGTACGGCCGTTGAGCCGCACCCGCGCCTGGCACAGCGCCTCGAGGCCCGGTTCGAGTTCGACCAGCGGGCGGTGGGTGGCCACCACCGCCACACCGCCACTGGCCAGGTGCTCCCTGAGCAGGGTGAGGAACAGCCGGATGCCGTCGGCGTCGAGGGCGTTGACCGGCTCGTCGACCAGCCACACGCGCCGCTGGCTGCTCGCCATGATGGCCAGCACCAGCCTGCGCCGCTGGCCCTCGGAGAGTTGCCCGACGCGCTTGCCGGCCACCCGCTGCAGGCCGACGTGCTGCAGCGCGATGTCGCGCTCGGTGGCGCTGAGGCGGATGCCGAGCGGCTCCAGCGCGGCGTCGAGGTGGTCGCCGGCGGTGGGCTCCGTGCGCAGTGCCGGCGTCTGCTCGAAGAGGAAGACCTCCGCCGCGTCCGGCCAGCGCGAGTGCAGCGAGACGCGCGGCTGGAGTCCGGCCAGCGCCCGCAGCAGGGTGCTCTTGCCGCTGCCATTGGGGCCGCAGAGCTCGACCCAGCGCCCGGCCGGCAGCTCGAAGGAGAGCGACTCGGCGAGCGTGGTGCTGCCGCGCATCAGGCAGACGTCGACCAGCCGCAGCGGCACGCTCTGGCCGGTCCCGCCGCTGCCGGTCATGGCTGCCGCCGCTGGCATGATGGTGCGCCCACGCTCAGCGTCCGGCCGCCGGTTCGATGCGCAGGCTCAGGCCGGCGCTGCCGACTGCCACCGGCGAGCGCACGACGGACCAGTCCTCGCTCTGGCGGATGGCGTTGCCGCTCATCGACAGGCGTGCCTCGACGCTGATCTGGCGGAACTGCGACAGCTTGAGTTGCGGGCTCATGGCCAGCGAGTCGTCGAGCTGGAACGCCAGCGGGCGGCCGGCGACCAGCTCGGTGATCGGCAGCCGCAGCACCGCCAGCGGCATCGGTGGGCCGTCCACCGCCTTGGCGACGACGTAGAGCACCGCCGAGGCGGGCGCCGGCTGCTGGCGCAGACGTTCGACGGCAGCCGGGGCCAGTGACACCTCGCCGCGGACTGAGGCGCTGTGGGCGGCGTCGGCTGCCGCTCGGCCCGCAGGCGCCGGTGTCGGCTGCGCGGAGGCTGCGCCGCCGGGCGTACCCGAATCCGGCGCACCCGGCGCCGGCTCGTCGAGCTGCGCCAGGATGCCGGCGATCTGCTGGTAGCTCGGGTCGCCGGGCTGGAACTGGCTCTGCAGGGTGCGCCACAGCTTGATGGCGTTGTCGCGCTGGCCGGCCTGCATCGCCGCGGTGGCCGCCAGTGCCAGCGACTTGGGGTGCCTGGGGTCGATCTTCAGCGCCTGCGCGACCAGCTCGACCGGGCGGCCGCCCATCTTCTCGCCCTGCGCCATGGCGGTGGCGTCGGCGAGGTCGGCGAGCAGGTCGGGTTGGTCGGGGGTCAGCCGCAGGGCCTGCTCGAGCGCCTTCACCGCCGCCGGGTAGTCGCCCTGCAGGCCGCGCGAGCGCGCCAGCATGATCCAGCCCTCGGCGTCGTCCGGCTGCGCCTGCAGCCTCTTCTCGAGATCGGCGATGCGCTGCTGCAGCGTGTCGCTGTCGACCGGCAGGTCCTCGCCCGCATCCGCCCCGGCGGGTCGCGCCGGCTGGTTCCAGCCAGCGAGCTGGACACGCAGCGCCGGCTCGCTGAGGTTGCCGACGGTGGCATAGGCCGCCACCGCAGTCACCACTACCGCCAGCGGCAGCAGCCAGAGGCGGCGCGCGGCCACCCCGGCTCCGGTGGCAGGCGCGGTTGCCGGCTCGGGCGCGCGCAAGGCCGCCGCCTGCTCCTGCCACTCGGCGATCAGGGTCTCGCGCAGCGCCGGGTCGAGGTCGGGGTCCTCGTCGATCTCGCGGCGGCGCTGCACCATCAGCGCCCAGTCGGCGTCCAGCGCAGCGTCCTCGGCACGTGGCTGCGGCCGCTGCGCGCGCCAGAGCACGACGAGCACCGCCAGCAGGGCGGGCAGGGCGAGGGCGAGGAACAGTGCGATCAAGGCGGTGGGGCGGGGTCTGGCGGAAGACCCGCCACTCTAGCAGGGTGAGGCACCACTGCTGCGGCTGCCCGGCGGGAGGTGGCAACCGTCGACCGGGGCCGGCCCGGGGCGGCGACCCGATCAGAAGCGCAGCACGCCGTTGAAGAGGAAGCGCGGGTCGTCGCGCCGGTTGGCGATGGGCAGTTCCTGGTGGGCGTGCGCGACCTGCAGGTCCATGAAGCCGTTGCTGCTGAACGGGAAGCGCAGGCCGAAGCCGGTCGAGGTCAGCAGTCGCGGCGGGATGCCGGCCGGGTCGTTGAGGAAGGCCTTGCCGCTGTCGATGAAGGCGTAGACCTGGACGTTGCCGATGTAGGGCTGGCGGTTCCAGGGCGTGTCGTAACGCACCTCGAGCAGGCCGCCGATACCCTTGTCGCCGGCCGAGGCGCCAGGGTCGAAGCCCTTGCCGATGCCGGTGCCGCCAAAGGCGATGAACTCGCCGACCGGCAGCCGGTCCTGCGTCCACTGGCCCTGGACCTGCCCGAGCAGGCTCAGCCGCGGCAGACGGGTCTGCTGGATGCGTGCCAGCGAAAAGCCGAGCTTGAAGAAATCCTCGTCCTTGACGTTGGTCTTGGTGTTGCGGGGCGAGACCTGCGTGTGGTCGAACAGCGGCAGCGAGCGGAACAGGCTCAGGCTCAGGTTGCTGGTGCCGTTGCCCCAGCCGTTCTGCACCCACGACAAAGTGGCCTCGGCCACGGTGGTCTTGTCGAAGGTGAGCAGGTCGCCGGCGAGGATGGTGCGCGAACGGTTCACCGACACGCCCAGATCGAGGTAGACCGAATCCGGGCGGGTGCGCAGCAGCGGCAGGCGCAGGCGCGGCGACACCGACTCCGACACCGCGCGCAGGTCGAGCGCGCGGATGGTGCCGCCCGGCAGGCCGTTGGAGGCGAGGCCGCCGAGGCTGAGGATGGCACCGCGGGTGCCCACCGGCACCGCGTAGCGGAAGCTGAAGGAGCTGAGCTCGTCGATGTTGGTCCCGTCGCCGGTCTGGGTGAAGGCGAGGTTGAGCGAGCCGCTGCGCCGGAAGGGGTTGTAGAAGGTCGAGTCGATGCCCAGCGAGAACGGGCCGATGGTGCGCGAGCCGGTGTTCTTGAACGACAGCAGGTGGCTGTCCGGCAGGCTGCCGACGGTGACCACGATCTCCGAGGCGCCGAGCTCGGCGCCCTGGCGCAGCAGGCTGGTGCCGACCACGCCGGGCAGGTCGTTGATGAACAGCAGCGCGCGCTCCACGGTGGCCAGATCGATCGGCCGCTTGCCGAGGATCGGCGCGGTGATGGTCTCGATGCGCTGGCGCAGGCTGTCGCTGGCTGCGCCGTCGACATAGACGGCATTGACGAAGCCCTCGATCACCTGCACCTCGAAGTAGCCGTCCTTGACCTGCTGCGGCGGCACGTAGACGCGGGTCAGGAAGTAGCCCCGCTCGCGGAAGCGCGACTCGAGCTTCTCGGCGGCCTCGCGCAGCGTCGCCAGGGTCACGGCGGGGCCCACCGCCGGCTTGAAGATGGCATCCACCTCGTCGGCGGAGAACAGCGTGTTGCCGCTGACGCGCACGCCCTTGACCTCGAACACCAGTTCCTCGACCGCGCGTGGCACGGCGGCCTTCTCCGGGGTCTGCAGGCGCAGCTTGAAATCGGGGGTGGCCGGCAGCGGCAGCACCGGCGCGCGCTGGCGCGAGATCTCGTCGATCTGCTGCGTGGCGCCGGGCGGAAGCCCGCCGCCCGCGGCGGCGAGGACAGGCCACAGCAGGCCGAGAGCGGCCAACGGCTGGATGCGGCGGCTCACTTGTCCTCCATCACCACGCGGGCGCTGCAGAGCCCGGACTCGACGCGCTCGAGATGGAAATCCACCAACGGGTCGTCGGGATACTGTTGCTTGAGTTGGCGCACGGCCTCGGCGCCCCGGGGGTCCTCGGCCTTGAGCAATGCGTAGGCATCCATGTAGTCGGTGTAGGCCTGCGAGGCCGCGTACTCGTCGGTGACCGGATTGTAGAGCGTAACGGCCTCGGTCTTGCCCTTGAGCACGACATCGCCGATCGGGCGGAAGCGCACCGTGCGGCACTGGTCGACGATCGGCCGGGTGGCGCAGATGCGGGTGCCGAAGTATTTGTTGACGCCCTCGCAGCGGGCCGCGGTGTTGACCGTGTCGCCAAGTGCGGTGAAGTCCATGCGCTGCTGCGAGCCGAAGTTGCCGACCACCGCCGGTCCGCAATGGATGCCGATGCGGGTGATGCCGATGGGGATGCCCTCGGCGTTGTAGCGCTTGCGGAAGTCCTCGGCGTAGGCGTCGATGGCCAGCGCGCAGCGCACCGCGCGTTCGGCGTGGTCCTCCTGCGGCAGCGGCGCGTTGAAGATGGTCATGATGGCGTCACCGATGAACTTGTCGATGGTGCCCTTGTGCTCGAGGATGATGCCGCAGGCGCCGTCGAGGTAGGCGTTGAGCGTCTCGGAGAGCTTCTCCGCGCTGAGCGCCTCGGACAGGGTGGTAAAGCCGGCGACGTCGGTGAAGATGAAGCTCAGGTCGCGGCGGTCGCCCTTGACGGCGAGCGCGTCCGGGTTGTCGACCAGCTGGTTGACCACGTCCGGCGACACGTAGCGGCTGAAGGCGCCCTGCACGAACTGCCGCTGCTTGCGCTCGGCGCCGCCGATCAGGGTGTCCATCATCCACAGCGACAGCGCCAGGCCGAGCGTCGGCGAGACCAGCGGCACCAGCGGGAAGCCGTGGCTGAAGCCGAGCATCGAGCCGACCCACCAGCCGGCGATGAGCACCGTGCCGACCACCACGTTGAAGGCGATGCCCTGCTTGAGCAGGCCCACCGCCATGCCGAGCAGGGCGAAGGCGGCGGTGAGGGCGATCGTCCACTCGTAGGGCAGCCGCGGGTGCTCGCGACGCTCGAGCAGCTGCGACAGGCTGTGCGCCTGCACCAGGATGCCCGGCATCATGGCGCGGTCGCCGTCGTAGACCACCGCCATCGGCGTGCGGTGGCGGTCGGTGATGGAGAGCACGGCGCCGACCAGCACGATCTTGCCCTTGACCCAGTCGTCCGGCATCACCGCCAGCGCATGCGAGGGGTAGATGGCAAAGGGCGGCGTATCGGCGTCCGGTTGCGCGCGCCAGGCGATCTCCTGGTCGCGCTTCGGCGTCTGGATGCCGACCACCTCGGCGGCCTTGCGCGCGAAGCCGACCGGCATGCCGGGGTCGGTCTCGCCGGCAAAGATCCAGCGCACCGCGCCGTCGAAGGGGTCGGTGAGCAGGTTGGCGCCGGCACGCTTGGACTCCGGCACAAAGTCGTTGAGGTACTTGAGCTGGTCGTCGTTGACGATGCTCGGCGTGTTGGTATAGCTGATGAAGAGCGGCGTGTTGAGCTCGCGGATGGCCTTCTTCAGGCGCTCGTCCTTGTCCGCCTCGGTCGGCTGGTCGAACAGGACGTCGACGCCGATCGCCTTCGCACCTTTCTTCTCGAGCGTCTTGAGCAGGTCCGCCAGAAAGCCACGGTCGACCGGCGAGCGGTAGGGGAACTGCGTCACCGTCTCCTCGGTGATGCCGGCGATGACGATGTCCTTGCTCTGCGGCAGCGGCGGCTGCAGCGCGGCGATGCGGATGTCGGCGGCGACGTTCTCGAGGCTGGAGAGGAAGCTCAGGTATCGGGTCGCGGCTGCCGCCAGCGCTGTGGCCAACACGGCCACGGCGAAGGCGTAGAGGAACTCCCTGGATTTCCTGCGGAGAGAGTCGGCCATGCGACGGGGGGGCGCCGCGAAGGCCTGCCGGTCAGGGCGAGGCTGGCGCGGTGGGCGTGCCGCCGAGTTTGCGCAGCAGGGCATCCGCCTGCTGCACGCAGCCCTTCTGCAGCATCCAGCTGGTGAGCACCAGGTCGTTGTCGATGCCCTTGGGCACCAGCGTGATGCTGATGGCGTGTTCCTGCTTGTCGAGCACGATGACGAAGTTGTTCTGGCCCTCGAAGCGGCTCACCGGCGGCACCGGCTGGCGTTCCTGACCCACGGCCCAGTGGAAGTCGGCACGCCAGGAGCGGTCCACCGGGTAGACCGTGAAGTCCTCCTCGCGGCTGGTGTCCGGCCGCCACCACACCGGGCGTTCGCCATCCAGCAGGCAGCGCGGGCCCGGGCGGCTCATGTCGATCAGCCAGGGCTCCGGCAGCTTGCCGGCGTTGGCGCCGGCACGGATCACACCGACGCTGCTGACGCGCGCATCGCGCGTGGCGACCAGCGCCGCGAGCGCCTGCTTGGGGTCGGTGGTGGCGGACGCCGCCGGCATCGGCGGACCGTTGAACGGTCCGCGCAGCGACACCGACTTGCCGTCGGGGCCGATCACCGTGACGCGCTCGCCTTCCTTGAGGCTGATCGGCTTGTCGGAAGCGATCGACTGGCCAGCCGCGAGGCCGCCGCCGCGCGCCTCGAGCACGATCAGGTTGGCGGCACCGGCGGCTGTCGACAGCCACAGCAGGCACAGGCCCAGGTAGACACTCTGCATCGGATGGACTCTCATCTGCGCTTCCCTCCCTTGCGTGCGCCGGCCGCCGGGGCAATCGACTGCGTCTGCGATGGTAGCACCGCGAACGGCTCGACGCCCGGATCGCTGGGGGTGGCGGCCGCCAGGCCATCGCCGACGACGACGAAGGCGGCCCAGAAGAAGGGGTGGGCGGTGGCGCGGTCGGCGATCAGCCGCAGTTGCGCGTCACGCAGCGCCGGCGCCGATCCGGCCCCGAGTTGCGGCCCGAGGAAGGCGAAGGTGCCCGACATCAGGCGCGCGGTGGCGGCCGAGGGCACCTGCCAGTGGCTCACCACCATGCTGCGGGCGCCGGCGTGGAAGAAGGCCTCGGCGAGGCCCGACAGCGCATCGCCACCGAACTTGCCACCACCGCCCGCGGTGTTGCAGGCGGACAGCACCACGAGGTCGGCGTTGAGCTTGAGGGTGGCGATCTCGCTGGCCTCGAGCAGGCCGTCGGCGGCCTTGTCGGTGGCCTGCGTCGCCGGCGGTGTGAGCACCAGACCGGGCTCTGCCTGGCACTTGAGTTCGCCCGGCAGCAGGCCGTGGGTGGCGAAGTAGAGGACCCGGTAGTCGTCGAGGCGGCGTTGGCGCAGGCTCGGTTCCAGCGCCGCAGGGCCGAGGAACACCGAGTCGGCGTCGGCCTTGAGGATGGCGGACACGGTCTTCAGTTCCTGCTCGGTCTCCGGCAGCGGCGCCAGCGCCAGCAGCGTGTCGCGGCTCATCGGGCCCTCGGGGCGGCAGGCCTGGCCGGCCTTGGCCAGCGCGCTCTCCTCGCCCCTGGCGCCGCTGCCGCCACGCAGCACCGGGTTGCCAAAGGCGAGCAGGGGCTTGGGTGGCACCGCCGCGGCGCGGGCACCGCGCAGCGCGAACAGCGCCTGCAGCGAGGGCACGTGCGAGATGGCGAGGCGTTGGGCCAGCCAGGGTGCGCGGGTGTAGTCGCCGGAGCCGGGCTTGTCGGTGACCAGCAGGCCGAAGGGCAGGCTGGCGAGTGCGCCGCTGGGCACCACGATGAGGTGGTCGAGGCCCTCGAGCTGCGGCTCGATGCCCTTGAACAGGCTCTGGTAGAGCTGGTGCGAGCGCTCGAGGTCGAACTCGTCGATCGAGCCGCCCTGGATCTCGAGCGCGCGGCGCAGCGCCTTGACCGTGTCCTGCAGGCTGCCGGCGCTCTCCGGCACGCGGGCGATCCAGAGGCCGTCGCGGCGGACGATCTGCACGTAGGTCTGGCTGCGACCGATGAGGAAGCTCACCACCCCCTCGCGGTCGCCCAGGCGCTTGCGCAGTTCCAGCAGGTCGAGCGCCCGCGGCGCGGCCAGCGAGGAATACTCGGGGAAGCGCTGGTCGAGTTCGCGGCTGGCCTCGGCCACCACGCGGTCGGCCGCCGCGATGCGCTGCTGCAGGGCCGACTCGACCTTGGCGCTGCGCTCGCCGTCGCCGAGCGACTGCTCGTGGGACAGCTCGACGCGGGCGACGTCGGCCTCGCGCTGCGCGCCCTGCGCGCGCTCGATGAGCGCGGTGATGGCCGGGTCGCTGGTGGCGACCTTGGCGGCGGCCTGGGCGATGGTCTTGCCGAGCACGCTCGAGCGCACCATCTGGAAGGCGTCGAAGGCTTCGGCATAGAGGCCCTGACGCGCCGTCTCGTCGTCGAGCGTGGCGGCGTAGGCGATGATCGCCGCGGCGAAGGGCATCAGCTCGTCGGCGGTGAAGACGTCGTTGCTCTGCGGCAGCCCGCGCGCGGCGCGCAAGGCCTCGCGGTAGGTGATGATGGCCGAGGTGTTCATGCCCTCGAGGTAGTAGGCGCGTCCGAGCTGCGCCTGCACGGCGATGGTCTGCGGGCCTTCGCCAAAGATCTGGCGGCGCGCGGCGAGGGCGCCGTTGAGGTAGGTCTCGGCGGCCGACAGGCGCCCCTGCGCGGCGCTCACCTCGCCGAGGGTGACCAGCACGTCGGACTTCCACCACTTGGGCAGGCCGTCGGTCTGGTCGAGGATGAGCACCGCCTCGGTGGCCGCCGCGCTGGCGCTCACCGGGTCGCCGTTGCGCAGCGCCATGCGCGCCTCGAGGTTGAGCGCCATGGCCATCTCGCCCTTCTCCACCCGCTTGTCGCCGCCACCCTGGAACTGGGCGAAGGCATTGACGCTGCTCACCATCCTGCGCCAGTCGGCGCTGGCGGAGCGGGCGTACTGCAGGGCGGCAGCAAAGTCGCCGCGGTTGGCGGCCTCGACGCCGAGGTAGGTGGTGAAGCGGGCGCGGTCGAGCTCGTTGGGCGAGCGCTGCACGATGGGCTCGGCGCGCCGGAACAGGGCCTGCGCCTCGTCGGTGCGGCCCTGGTTGCTGACATTGATGGCGAGGTCCATGAGCGTGTCGGCGATGGCGACATCGTTCTCGCCGAGCAACCGGGTCTGGATGTCGAGCGCCTGGCGGATCAGGTCCTCGGCCTCCTTGAACTTGCGTACGCTGTTGGCGCTGCGGCCGTCGCGCAGCAGGTTTCGGAAGCGCCCGAGGTCGCCGGCGGTGGCCAGCACCACCGGCCCGCCCCACACCGCCTTGAGTTGCTCGGTGAGTTCGGTACGGGACTGCTCCACCGGCTTGCCGGTGACCGCCGTCTGCAGCACCGGCCAGTTGGAGGGCGGGCCCTCGGCGACGCTGAGCAGACCGCGGTCGCCGGCGATCACCACCAGGTTGGGCCAGCCGCCATCCTTGAGGTTGCAGGGCACGGCGTGGAGGCCGGGCGACTCGCCGATCCACACGCCTTCGCGGCAGTTCATGCGCTGCTGCAGCAGCTTGAAGGCCCGGCTGGCCTTGTACTGCGTGATCAGCGCGCTGCGCAGGTCCTCGCCCTTGCGGTCGCCGGCAAAGAAGCGCGAGAAGACCACTGTGCCGGCCTCGCGCTCGCCGCAGCGGATGCGCAGGTCGGGCGGCAGGCCCGGTTCGGGCTGGATGTCGTCGCGCGCGGCGGCGACACAGGCCTCGTCGGAGAGGTTGTTGCCGAGCGCGGCCGTTGCAGGCGCGGCCGGTGGGGCGGCGGATGCTGCGGCCAGCGGCAGCGCGAACGCGAGACCGGCGACGAGCGTGGCGTGGGGCCGGAGGAGCATCGTGGCAGAGAGGGTATCAGTTCCAGCCGCTCGGGTTGCCGCTCAGGGAGAAGCGTCCTTCGAGTCCCGGCGGGGCGGACGGTGGCGGTGTGGTGTTGGCGACGACGCCGATGCCGTTGCCGATGGTCTGGATGTTGGCGGTGAGGCGGACCGTCTGGCTGGCTGGTGGGGGTGGGGGTGGTGGATCGGCGAGGGCGAGGGTCTTGTCGCCCTGGTCGGCGGCGTCCTGTGGGGTGGGGGGCCTCTGGTTGCCGACCGGGCTGGGTGGTGGCGGCGTGACCGGAGTGGTGGCGGAGGCGACCGGGTTGGTGTTGGGTGTCGAGCTTGCGGGTGATGGTGCCGGGCCTGGCGCAGGAGCGGGGGCTGGGGCTGGAGCAGGTCCGGGTGCGGGCGCTGGGGCCGGGCCCGGGGCGGGCGCGGGGGCAGGTGCCGCCGCGGGCGCCGGCGTTGGCGAGGGCGAAGCGTCGGCGCCGTCGTCGCTCGCCGGCTTGCTGGCGGCGGGGGCGGGGGCCGGGGCGGGCGCGAGGGTCGGCGCAGGCGTGGGCGCTGCCGTGGGTGCCGGGGTTGGTGTCGCGGTGGGCGGTGTGGGCGTTGGTGTGGGGCTGACCACGGGGCGCACGATGCCTGCCGTCTGGGCGACGACGGTGACGATGGTCTGCTGAGCCTGCTCCTGCACAGGTGCCGGGGTGGGCGCAGGCGTCGGCGCAGCCGTGGGCGGTGGCGGTGGCGGTGGCGGTGGCGGTGACGGTGACGGTGACGGTGACGGTGACGGTGACGGTGACGGTGGCGGCAGTGTTACCTGGCCTCCAACTCCCTGGAGCTTGGGATAAGACTCGGCCGCAAACGTCCAGGTCTCGGTGGTATCCCAGTCCTCCGTGAAGGCAGTGGCGGTCTGCATCTCGAAGGTGGTCTTGCCTGTTGCTCCAGGTTCTCCTGCACTTGTTTCCTGACCGCTAGTTTGTCTGTCCCAGTAGCTGTCGCTCACCGTGCCGGAGACCTGTCGACCCACCAACCCGCCGACTTCGGTGGTGCCGGTGACGCTGCCGCTGGCGTAGCTTTTGCTCACCGTGCTGCCTGAGTCCTGATAGCCCACCAACCCGCCGGTGGAGTCGTTGCCGGTGACGCTGCCGCTGGCGTAGCTGTCGCTCACCTCGCCGTAGTACTGATAACCCACCAACCCGCCGGTGTAGGAGGAGGTGCCGGTGACGCTGCCGGTGGCGTAGCTGTTGCTCACCGTGCTGCCGGCCTGATAGCCCACCAACCCGCCGGTGGAGGAGGTGCCGTTGACGCTGCCGCTGGCGTAGCTGTTGCTCACCGAGCCGTAGTTCTGGAGACCCACCAACCCGCCGGTATCAGAGGTGCCGGTGACGCTGCCGGTGGCGTAGCTGTAGCTCACCGTGCCTCCTAAGTCCTGATAGCCCACCAACCCGCCGGTGTAGCTGGTGCCGGTGACGCTGCCGCTGGCGTAGCTGTAGCTCACCGTGCCTAAGTCCTGATAGCCCACCAACCCGCCGGTGTAGTTGGTGCCGGTGACGCTGCCGCTGGCGTAGCTGTCGCTCACCTCGCCGTAGTACTGATAACCCACCAACCCGCCGGTGTAGTCGGTGCCGGTGACGCTGCCGCTGGCGTAGCTGTCGCTCACCGTGCCGGAGGACAGAAAGCCCACCAACCCGCCGGTGAAGGAGGCGCCTGTGACGTTGATGTTCTCAAGGCCGAGATTCGTGATCTGGCCACCGGAGAGTGTTCCGATGAAGCCGGTCCGCTCGGTGTTGCCGCGGTTGAGGCTGAGGTCGCTGATCTTGAATCGTGCTCCGTCGAGTTCGTTGTTGCCGAACACGGGCAGATAGAATTCGGGAAGTGTCGAGAGGTTCAGATCCCCCGTCAGACGGAACTTGTGGTTGCCGCCGGCGGCGAAGCCGAGCAGGTTCTTGAGGTGGTCGAGGTTGCTTACGGTGTGGTAGTCGCCGTCTTTTGCACCAAAGAAGGTATCAATGGAACCGAAGGTCTTGCCGTTGTTGAACCAGTCATTCCACTGGGTCTGATAGAGGCCGCCGAGGGTCACTACTCCGGTGACGCCGTTGATCTGCACCGCATCTACGTTGTAGTAGCTGTTGCTCACCGTGCCGGAGTACTGGAAACCCACCAACCTGCCGGTATCAGAGGTCCCGGTGACGCTGCCGGTGGCGTAGCTGTTGCTCACCGTGCCGCCGGACAGACCCACCAACCCGCCGGTATCAGAGACCCCGGTGACGCTGCCGGTGGCGTAGCTGTCGCTCACCGTGCCGCCGGACTGTTGACCCACCAACCCGCCGGTATCAGAGGTGCCGGTGACGCTGCCGGTGGCGTAGCTGTTGCTCACCGTGCCGCCG
>Ga0172376_10002143_pt1 | contig 24477 bp, 20 predicted proteins | sample Lak35m_FD_121114 | JGI IMG/M metagenome (GOLD analysis project Ga0172376, IMG submission 121114) | Freshwater microbial communities from Kabuno Bay, South-Kivu, Congo - kab_092012_35m | ecosystem: Environmental > Aquatic > Freshwater > Lake | place: Democratic Republic of the Congo: South-Kivu...
ACAGAATCCGGCTTACGGTGGCCCGTTCCAAGATTTTCTCACTCGTTCGCGGTCCATGGCACGTTGCCGTCCTTGCGGCGGTTGCATGATTCACCGAAGAAGGTGCATACGGATGCGAATCGACAGCTTGGAGAGAACCCGGCCTTCCTCAGGGCGGCAGGGAGGGGATGATTTTCCGCGAGCCCTTGCCGGGATCCTTGTCGTCATCGCCTCTTCCTTTGCTTCCTGCTCCCCCCAGCTCTACCAGGCCCGCGCCGACCGGGAGGCCTACACGATCCTTTTCGAGAAGTCCGACGAAGTCGAAAACGTCGGGAGGGAGGAATTGCCGCTTGTCACGCCCGCTCCGCCCGACCTCTCGAAGCTGTTGCCCAAACCCCGGAGCGACAACTTCCTCGGTGAGTTCGCCACCTACGAGACCGGGGCGAAACTCCTCAGTCTCGATGACTCACTCGACAAGGGAATCCATCACAGCCGCGAATACCAGAGCGCCAAGGAGAGCCTCTTCCTCTCGGCGCTTGACCTGACCCTGGCAAGGCATCGTCTCGCTCCGATCTTCCATGCCGACGGCACCGGCACCCGCGCCTCGGACTCGCGCGCCTTCCAACTCGAGGAGGGAATGACCGAGCTCGTCGCGACGAACACGTTCTCGCGGACGCAGTCCGCCGGTTTCAACTGGCTGCTCAAAACCGGCGCGAGACTTTCCACGGATTTCACGCAGGATTTCCTCCGCATCCTGACAGGGAACCAGTCGGTCAACGATTCCGATCTTGCGGTCTCGCTCGTGCAACCACTCCTGCAGGGGGGAGGCTCCGCCGTCACCCTCGAAGCCCTCACACAGGAGGAGCGGAATGTCCTCTACGCACTTCGCGACTTCGCCGACTTCCGCCGCGCCTTCATCGTCGATCTCGTCAGCGACTATTATGGGGTCCTGCGGGCACGCGACCTCGTGAAGAACAACTTTGTCGCCTACCAAGGGTTCGTCAAAAACGTCGAGCGCGAGGAGGCTCTGGCCGACGAAGACCGGCGCACCCAGAATCAACTCGGTCGATTGCGTCAGGCCAAACTCCAATCCGAAAGCCGCTGGATCGACGCCATCCGCGTCTATCTCGCCCGCCTTGATGAGTTCAAGATCACCGTGGGCATCCCGGTCGACAGCAAGCTCGTCCTCGACGATCGCGAACTCCAGAAGCTCAAAATCGACGAGCTTGAAATCTCCCTCGACGAGGCGGTCGCAGTCGCACTCGTCTCGCGCCCCGACCTCGCGACCGCCTCAGACCAGGTCGCAGACGCGGAGCGCCGCACCAAGGTTGCGAAAAACGGGCTCCTTCCGAAACTCGACGTCGCCCTTGACTACAACGCAAGAAGCGATCCTAACGATACCACACCCGCAATCAACCGGGACCGACGCCGCTGGTCCGGCTCGCTTGATCTGGACCTGCCGCTCGACCGAAAGTCTGAACGGAACATCTATCGGGAGACCCTGATCGAGGTGGATCGGGCGAAACGCGCCGAGGCGCTCGCACGCGATCGCGCCCGCCTCCAACTTTACGATTCCTGGAGAGCCCTCGAGCAGGAACGCCTCAGCTTTGACATCGCCGAGCAGGGCGTGGCCCTCGCAACCCGACGGTTGGAGGAACAGCAGCTGCTCGGTGAGCTCGGACGGGGCGAGGCCAGAGACCTCGTCGACGCACAGGAAGACCTCGTCGACGCGCAGAACCAGCGCACCGCGACCCTGATCGACCATACCTTGGCACGTTTGCGCCTTTGGAGGGACATGGGCATCCTGTATATTAAGCCAGATGGATCTTGGGCCGAGAAACTCGAAAACGAGTCTCGTTGAGGATCCTCCCCGAAGGCATGAAAAAATGGATCATCACGGGAACCGTTCTGACAGTCGTGATCTCGCTGATCGTGATGCTTCGCGGCGGCGGTGATCAGAAAAAAGGTGGGGACGAGCTGCCCGTGGCGGTGGCCCAGCGCGGCGACCTCGTCATCGACGTGCTGGAAGGTGGCAACATCCAGGCGTTGAATTTCCTCGAATTCCGCAACGAGGTGAAACTACCGAACGGCATCAAGATCCTCGAGATCATCGAGGAAGGTTATTACGTGACCGATGAAGATGTCGCCAGAGGGAAGGTGCTGGTGCGGCTCGACCAGTCCGAGCTGGAGGAGGAGATCGTCGATCACGATGTCGAGTTCCAGCAGACCGACGCACTCTACGCCGAAGCGAAGCAGAACATCGAAATCCAAGAGAGCGAGGCACTCAGCGAAATCAAGGCGGCCCGACAGGCTCTGCGTTTCGCCCTGCTCGACTTCCAGAAGTTTGTCGGGGCCGGGGCCGCCCAGGAGACCCTCAAGACACTTGGCCTTCCCTTCGACAACGACTCACTCGCCTCCTACGAGAAGGAGGCCACAGACCTCATCGTGAAAGCCTTCGATGCGCAGAAGTCGAGCGGCGCGAATGACGAGGGTGACGACTCCAACGTTGCCTCCTTCGCTCTCGTGGCCAACGACAGTCTCGCGGCGAACGTCAACTTCGGGACCTTTCTGAAAGAAGATGTCCTCGGGGATGGTGAAGCCGAGCAGACGATCCGGCGCATGCGCGACGAGGCCCTTCTCGCCTCTTCCGAGCTGTCCGTGGTCGAGGAGTCGGTCGAGGGCGCCAAGCGCCTCCGGGAGCGCGAGTTCATCACCAAACAAACCCTCGAGAACGAACTCGTCGGCCTCGACAAGGCGCGCCTCGCCCTGCAACGCAGCGAGACGGAGCTGGAACTCTTCCGCGATTACGAATTCCCCAAGGAGGCGGAAAAGATGCTCTCGCTTTATGAGGAAGCCCTCCTCGCACTGATTCGCACGAAGCGGGAAAAGCTTGCCCTCATGTCTCAGATCTACGCGAAATACCGGACCGTGAAGCGCCGCTACGAACTCGAACTGAAGAAGCGGGAGAATCTCGAAGAACAGCTGGCCAGCTGCGTCATCCGCGCCAGTCAGGTCGGTCTCGTCGCCTATGGCGGCGCGAACACCGACTACTACACCTCGCGCTACTATGAAGGCATCAGCTCCGGAGCGACCCTCAAGGTCGGCCAACCCATTATCACGATACCGGACATGTCCAAGCTCGGTGTCGAGGTGAAGATCCACGAGTCGCACATCAAGAAGATCGAGCTCGGCCAGAAGGTCTACATCACCGCCGAATCGGTTCCTGACAAAATCCTCAACGGACGCATCGCCAAGGTGGCGGTGCTCCCCGACTCCAATGCCTCCCGCTACAACCCTTCGCTGAAAGTCTACCCGGCGACGGTCGAAATCGAAGGGACCCACGAATTTCTCAAACCGGGCATGAGCGCCAAGGTCGAAGTCATCGTCGACGAACTCGAGAACGTCACCTACGTCCCGGTTCAGTCGGTCTTTGTCGAAAACGGCGAACACTTCGTCTTCCGCAAAACGCTCACCGGCTATGAGCGCCGCACCGTCGAGATCGGCGCGCACAACAACGACTTCATCGAGCTGCGCGGGGGGCTCGATGAGGGCGAGGAGGTTTACTTGAAAATGCCCGACGACTACGAGCCCGCCCAAGTCGACAAGGCCCGCGTTGCGCGCCGTCCCGGCCCTGCGACAATTGATACGAAGGGCGACGCCACTGCCTCGACCGAGGAGCCCAGGCCTCGTTCGGACAAGAACGCCTGATGCGGCCGTGGCGACGACTTCCTCCGCTTTCCCCGCTCGCCCCCGATCCATCGCACATGATCTCCCCACCGACCTGCGAGCCCGTCATCGAGCTCCGCGGGGTGGAGAAGCACTACCTGATGGGTGACACGCTCGTCAAGGCCCTCCACGGGGTCGATCTGAAGATCTTCCCGGGCGACTACATCTCCATTCTCGGCCCCTCCGGATGCGGCAAGTCGACCATGCTGAACATACTCGGCTGCCTCGACCAGCCCTCGATCGGACAATACTTTCTCGACGGACTTGACGTCTCGAAGCTCTCCGATGATGACCTTTCCCAGGTCCGCGGGAAAAAACTTGGCTTCATCTTCCAGAGCTACAACCTCATCCAACAACTCACGGTGGTGGAAAACATCGAGGTGCCGCTCTACTACCAGGGCGTTTCGGAGAAAGAAAGTCGCGAGATCGCGGTTGACCTGGCGACTCGCGTCGGCCTCGGCAAACGCCTCGACCATCGACCTACCGAGCTCTCCGGTGGTCAACAGCAACGGGTCGCGATCGCGAGGGCTCTCTCGAATGATCCTTCCGTGATCCTGGCCGACGAGGCCACCGGCAATCTCGATTCGAAATCGGGCGGCGACATCCTCGAGATCTTCGACCGCCTCAATGCCGAGGGGAAAACGCTGATCCTCATCACCCACGACGAGGGCATGTCGCAGCGCACCTCGCGCACAATCCGGCTGAAAGACGGCGAAATCGCCTCGGACAAGCGGAGGGAGGGCACTGTGCCATGATCCGGCACCCCCTCCTCCACGAATTTTCCCTCTTCCGCCTGAAGCGCTCGGTCCTGCTCGGGATCAAGAGCCTGTGGATGCACAAGCTGCGCTCGCTCCTCACCGCGATGGGGATCGTCTTCGGCGTCTGCTCGGTCATTGCCATGCTCGCGATCGGAGAGGGTGCCAGCTACGAAGCCCAGCAGCAAATCAAGGAACTCGGGAGTCAGAACGTCATCCTCCGTTCCGTGAAAGCGACCGATGCCACCACCGCAGGCGAACAGGAGCGGTCCCTCATTCTTGAATATGGCCTCACCTACCGTGACATCTCCCAGATCCAGGCGACGGTGCCTGGCGTTCTTGTGACGATCCCCGCGCGCGAGGTGAAGGACTTCATCTGGAACGAGTCGCGCAGCATTGACAGCTCCACGCTCGGGACCGTGCCGTGGTTCCCCGAGATGCGAAACCGCGCCGTCCTCCGCGGGCGGTTTTTCACCGAGGTCGAAATGAGCAGCCGCGCTCCCGTCTGCGTCCTTTCGCAAAGCCTTGCCCGGCATCTTTTCCCCCTGAGCGAGCCCATTGGCGATACCGTTCGCATCCAGTCGAGTTACTTCCGCGTCATCGGCGTGATCCAGGACGACCCCGCCGCCGCCTCCAGCGAGACCGAGGACAAGAACCGACGCTCCGCCGCCACGCCGGGAGCCGCGATGGAGATGCTCATCCCCATCTCGACGCTCGAGGATCACTTCGGCGAAGTTCTCTTCAAATATCGCTCCGGTAGCTTCGAAGCCGAGAAGGTCGAACTCCACGAGGTAACCGTGCGCATCGACGAGCCCGATCAGGTAATGCCCGCAGCCCAGGCGATCCGCCACATTCTCGAGCGGAATCACAAGAAGGTCGATTACGAAATGATCGTGCCCCTTGACCTCCTCCGTCGCGCCGAGCGGACCAAACAGATTTTCAATATCGTCCTCGGCTCGATCGCCGCGATCTCTCTATTGGTCGGAGGAATCGGGATCATGAACATCATGCTCGCCACCGTCACCGAGCGAACCCGCGAGATCGGGATCCGTCGGGCCCTCGGAGCGAAAAAGAAGGACATCGTCGTGCAATTTCTCATCGAAACCGTGATGCTCTCGGGTGCGGGCGGGCTCATTGGGGTCGCTCTCGGTCTCGCCATCCCCCTCGTCATCACGCACTTCGCTGAAATGGTGACGATCATCGAGTTTTGGGCCCCAGCCCTCGCCTTCTCGATCTCGGTGGTCACCGGAGTCCTCTTCGGGATCTATCCCGCCTTCCGCGCCGCGGGGATGAACCCCGTCGAGGCCCTCCGACACGAATGACGGCCACAAAAAAAGCCCGGCGACTGCGCCGGGCTGTGGTTTCATCCTGCGGCTTCTCCAAAAATCAGGCGGAGGTCTTGGCCTTCTCCGGAATGTCAGGACGCTTTTCGGCGGGCTTGGCGGCGCGGCCGTCGCGCTTGCCGTAGGCACCCTCGAGCTCCTCTTTACTAACGAGGCCGTCGGCGTTCTCGTCGGCCTTCGACATCTTCTCCCACATCTCCGCGGGCACTTCCGATTTGGCGAGTTTTCCATCCTTGTCCGCGTCAAAACGCGAGAACATCGCGCCCGGCCCGCCCTGAGCCGGCCCGCCCTGTGGACCACCACCGGGACCTTTTGCTCCGCCTGGACCGCCGCTTCCGGTCATCATCGCCGCCAGTTCATCCTTGCTGACAGCACCATCACTGTCCTTGTCGAGTTTACCGAGGCGCTCCCACGCCTCGGCGGGCACTTCTTCCTTCGAGACCTTGCCATCATTGTTTTTGTCAGCGTTCTTGAAAAACTCACCACGGCCCGCGGGCGCTCCACCGGGACCTCCCGGGCCGCCCTTTGGCGCACCGCCCTCTGGCCCTCCGGGACGAGCGGCCATCATTTCCGGCATCGTCACTTTCTCGTCACCGTCCTTGTCGAGCTTCCCAAGCCTTTCCCAGCGTTCGCCGGCTTCGGCCTTCGAAATGGCCTTGTCGCCGTCCTTGTCCATGCTCCGGAAGAAAGATCCATCGCCCTTTCCGCCGCCTGGAGCTGCCGGACCTCCCGGACCCTTGGGTTTTTCCAGATTGGGTTTGGAGTCTTCGGCGCCGAGTGGCGCGAGAGCGAGGTGACAGCCAACGAAGCTGATGAGGGTAACGAGTCGGATTTTCATGGGAGGATCAGGTTGGTTTTCAACCCTTCAAACCAGCCGCCCGAAAGGCGGTTGCAGAAAAACTTTTGACGCGGGCACAATCATCCACCCTTCGCCGCCGAGGCACGCCGCCTCGCCGCGATCCCCTTCGCGACTTCGTCGCCAAGCGCTCCGGTGAGAATGACGGCCCCGATCACCGCGAACTCGATATTTTGAGGAATCTCGTCGACGAGGGTGATCATGTTGCGGAGAAGTTGGATCAAGGCCGTGCCGATGATGACACCGAGGATCGTCCCCGACCCGCCCCGAAGACTGCATCCGCCAAGCACCGCCGCTGCAATCGCGAAGAGCTCGTAGAAATTCCCGAAGTCGGCCGGCTGCGCCGAGTTCGTGTCGAGCACGAACAGGAAGCCGCCCAAACCCGCCAGCAACGAGCTGATGACATAGGCGAGGATCGTGATCCGCTTCGTCCGCACCCCGGCGAAGCGGGCCGCCTCTTCGTTGTTGCCGAGGGCAAGAAGATGCCGCCCATAGACCGTGCGGTTCAGAAAGATCCCCGCCGCGATCGCCACCACCGCGAGGATCAGACATGGCACCGGGATGCCAAAATGGGCCGTGATCGGGATCTCCCCGTTGGCGAGCCAGCGCAGGCCTTTCAGCTCGTTGCCGAAACCGGCGGTCTGATCGCCGGTGAATCCCCGCGTGATGCCCCGATAGAGAAGCAGGCCGCAGAGCGTCACCACGAAAGGCTGCAAGCGTGCCTGGGTGACAAGCGCCCCGTGGAAGAGCCCGATCCCCAACACCACCACGAAAGCGCAGAGGAGGCAGACCGGCACCGGCATCGGCACGGACTGCTGAGTCACGAGCCATGGGAATCCGACCCCGACGAGACAGACGACCGAACCGATCGAGAGGTCGATCCCGCCCGTGATGATGACAAAGGCCACCCCAACCCCGATGATCCCGAAGAGGGCGGTGCGGCGCAGGAGATTCTCCTGGTTGAAGGCCGAAAGGAAACTCTGGCGTCCCGTGAGGAGATCGCTCATCACCCAGGTGGCGAGGTAGACGACGAGGAGGAGGACAAAAATGCCGAGAATGCGTTTCATGCGGGGGCTTCGGGACGCAAGGAGCATTAGCGATCGCGGCGAGGGCTGTCAATCGCGATCGCGATCTACGATCAGGCCGTTTCCCGAAAAGATCACTCCCCGAGGCACCAATGAACGCACCTCAGGGCGACACGGATCACGGCGATCTGCCCGGAAGATCAGCCACGGGGCGAAGCTGCCCCGTCGCCATCGATCCCGAATCAATAGCTCGTCTTCTTCCGTTTTACGATCAGGGGCTTCTCGCCCGCCTGCTCCTTCAATTGGTTGATCTGGTCGCGGATTAATGCGGCGCGCTCAAACTCAAGTTTCGAGGCGGCCTCCTGCATTTCCTCTTCGAGTTCCCGAATGACCGCGAGGGTATCGAGATCGCTGCCGGATTCGGCGACGAGAGAGCTCTCGACATCCTTGCCACGCTGGTAGATGCGCAGACTGCCCTGATCGCTGCGGGAGACCGTGCGCGGGACAATCCCGTGGGCCTCATTGTGTTCAGTCTGGACGCGCCGGCGATATTCGGTGATGCCAAGGAGGCTCTGAATCGAATCGGTGACCGTGTCGGCGAAGAGCACCGCCTCTCCATTGATGTGGCGTGCGGCGCGGCCGACAGTTTGGATGAGGGCAGTCTCACTGCGGAGGAAGCCCTCCTTGTCGGCGTCGAGGATGCAGACGAGGCTGACCTCGGGGAGATCGAGTCCCTCTCGGAGAAGATTGATCCCGACGAGGATATCGAACTCACCGAGGCGGAGGCTGCGAAGGATCTCGACCCGCTCGACCGCGTCGACATCAGAGTGGATGTAACGCACCTTCAGGCCGACATTGCGAAGGTAATCGGTAAGGTCCTCGGCGGTGCGTTTGGTGAGAGTAGTGACGAGGATCCGCTCGCCCTTCTCGACCCGCTGTCGGCAGAGTTCGATGGTCTCGTCGATCTGTCCCTTGAGCGGGCGCAGTGTGATGATCGGATCGATCAACCCGGTGGGTCGGATGATCTGCTCGACGATGAGGTCTGTTCCTTTCTTCTCGGGACGGAAATCGGCAACGGGCTGGCGGCTGCCCGAGATCCTCGGCAAACGCGCCGGGGTCAACTCCTCCTCACCGATGCGCGCTCGCCGGTGCGGGATGAATCCCTCGTTCCCCGCGACGGAGTTTTCGATCTCAAATCGGGCCGGCGTCGCGCTGACGTAGAGACGCTGCCCGGTCATTGCCATGTATTCGTCGAACTTGAGCGGCCGGTTGTCCAGGGCACTGGGAAGACGGAAGCCGAAATCAACGAGGGTGGTCTTGCGCGATCGGTCGCCCTCATACATTCCACCGATCTGGGGAATGGAGACGTGGGACTCGTCGATGACGGTGAGGAAGCCGGGCGGAAAGAAGTCGATGAGGGTCCCGGGGCGGCTCCCGGACGGGCGCGAGGTAAGGTGGCGCGAGTAATTCTCGATTCCCTGACAAAAGCCCATCTCCTGCATCATTTCGATGTCATACTCGGTGCGTTGCTTGATACGCTGCGCCTCAAGGTATTGCTGGTTTTTCTCAAAGAACTCGACCCGCTCGGCCAGTTCTTTCCGGATTTCGCGAATGGCCACGGCCATTTTTTCCTTGGGCGTGACGAACTGCTTCGCCGGGTAGAAAGTGAATTCCTTCACCTGCGAGATGGCGGTGCCGGTAAGGGGCCGGAAGATGCTGATTCGATCAATCTCGTCGCCGAAGAACTCGACGCGCACGGCCTCGTCATCCAGATAGGCGGGATAGACTTCGACAACATCGCCCCGCACGCGGAAACGCCCCCGCTGGAACTCGATGTCGTTGCGCTCATAGAGGATGCCGACGAGATTCCGGAGGAACTCGTCGCGGTCGAGCGGATCTCCGATCCGCACCGGAATCATCATGCCGCGATAGTCGTCCGGCGAGCCCAGACCATAGATGCACGAGACACTGGCGACGACAATGACATCCTGCCGCATCAGGAGCGAACTCATCGCGGAAAGGCGAAGCCTCTCGATCTCGTCGTTGATCGAGGAATCCTTCTCGATGTAGGTGTCGGTGCGGGGGATGTAAGCCTCGGGTTGGTAATAGTCGAAATAAGAGACGAAATACTCGACGGCGTTTTCGGGAAAAAAGGTCTTCAGTTCGGAGTAAAGCTGTGCGGCGAGGGTCTTGTTGTGCGACATCACCAAGGTCGGCTTTCCGAGCGCGGCGATCACGTTCGCCACGGTGAAGGTTTTGCCCGAGCCAGTCACGCCGAGGAGCGTCTGATGCTCGTTCCCAGCAAAAAGGGACTTCGTCAGCTTGGCAATGGCCTGAGCCTGATCCCCCTGAGGGCTGTATTCGGAACTGAGGCGGAACTCGGACATGACGCGGCGCAACGTTACGCCGCGAACCACGGAGAATCCAAGGAATTAGGACATCCGGGAGGGATCGAGGAACCGATCCGCCCGAACGAACCGATCACTCGGGCGCCTTGTGATCCAGAGAGATCTTGCCCTCGATGATCTCGGTGAGGGCAATGTCGGCGGCCCCCATGCGATGATCCACCCGCACCAACGGACTACGACCATTGTTGAGCTGCTTGACTCTGGCCGAAACCAGATTGATGAGCACGGGGGGTTCGGGGATCACTTTGGATGCCGCAACGACAAGGTCACTTCTCATAGGGTTGGATCGTTTTCCTGAGGACGGGGTTGGCGAATCGCCGCTGCTGCCGGGAAAGGCAACGATGTTCGTGGCGTCTTCGGACATGGCTTCGGTTCGTGGTCGGTCAGGGGAACAACGGTCGACCTCGGGAAAGCCCGAAACGGCCGGATGGAGGCGATACCACGGAACCTCCGAAAATCAAGCGTTATCTCGACAAAGCCCGCTCAGAATGAGTGATTTGCCCCGAACCGAGTCCCGCTTCCGGGTGAGAGGGAGCGTTGGTCTCGGTTCAGGGAGACAGCTCCAAGCCAAGATGACCAATCAGCGACGCTTTTTCTTCGTGTGGCGGTCGCCTTTTTCGCCGGGCATCTTCGTGCGGCTACCCGGGCCGGACGGCGGGACTCCTCCCGATTCCTTCGCCTTCTTGGCGGCGTCAGCCTGCTCGGCCATCCGCTGCATGAAGCCTTTTTTGACCGGGCCGCTGCGCTTCACGAGCTCGGGCTCGGGCAGCTTGTTCATCACCCAAGTTTGGAAGATGGAGAAAGTGTTGGAGACGGTCCAGTAGAGCGCCAGAGCGGAGGCGAAGTTGTAGCAGATGAAAAGGAAGATGAACGGCATGAGCATGAAGATCATCTGCTGCGTCTTGTCGCCCGTCTTCGGAGTGATCGCGATCTGAATGAAGCTCGTCAGGCCCATGAGGATCGGGAGCGGATTCACATCAATGCCACCCATCAGGGGAATGGTGAAAAGGGTGTCGGGCATGGCGAGATCCTTCACCCAGAGGAAGGACTCGTGCCGCAGCTCGACAGCGCTCCAGAGCATGCGGTAGAAGGCCAGGAAAACCGGGAGCTGGATGAACATGGGCAGACAGCCACCGAGAGGATTGATCCCGTAGGTCTGGTAGAGCTTCATCGTCTCCTCGTTCATCTTCTGGGGATTATCCGCGTATTTCTCGCGGAGATCCTTCATCAGCGGAGTCAGCTTCGACATCCGCTTCATGGAGCGGGCCGATTTCGCATAGACCGGCCAGATCAGGAGACGAATCAGCAGGGTGATGAGAATGATCGCGATTCCATAATCCCCGACCCATCCCTTGATCATGACGAGGCCCACGATGAGCGCGGACGCGATCGGCTTGATCGCCCAACCGAAGAGCCATCCGAAAATGGGGATCTCGTCGTAATGCATGACGCGCTGACGGCGGTCGCCAAGTGCCTTGAGCCGCGCATATTCTTTCGGACCGAGGTAGATACCATACTCGGCCTTGGCGCTGGCACCGGGCGCGATCGTCTCCTTCGGCAAGTTCAGGGCCGCCTCGGCGGCAAACAGGCGCTTTTTCCGCGACTCCGCCTCGTTGCCCTCCACCGTGACCGGGAAACGCCCGATCCAGACCCCGCCCTCGTAGGGCTCGGAGGGACGGACAATGGTAGTGAAGAACTGATCGTTGACCCCCGCCCAGTGCATCTGCTTCAGCAGGAACTGATCATGGGGCTTCTCGCCGCCGCCGAAAATACCGAGAACCTTACGCCCCCCGAAGTGATCAACGGTCTTGTATTCAAAGTCCCCATCCTTGTCCATCCAGTAGCTGCCGATCTGCATCGACCATTCGTTGAGATGGAGAGGCGCGGCAGTGCCGGCGTAGAGGTAGCGGTGGCCCATCTCGAAGGGGGCGGTTCCGTTGTTTTGCGCCTCGAGCAGGACCGAAACCTCATACGGATCACTCTCCGCTCCAGGAAGCCGGATCGACTTGCGCCATCTCACTCCGTCAGCCGCCGAGGTTTCGTAGATGACTTCGGTTTCACTTTTGGCCACGACCGACCACACCGACGTGTCGTACTGCTTGGGACCCGGCGAAAGGGCTGCGACCGGATGCGAGGCGTTTTCGTTGATGGCGATGAGGTCGCCTCCGCCAAGGTGCCGCGGATGTTTCTTCATTTCGGCACGGCGGATGCCGGCGCCCTGATTGGTGAGGTGGAGGCGAAGGAAATCGTTCTCGAGCACGGCGGCCTCGACAACCGGACTACCGGGCGCCGGGGCCGAGACCACGGGGGCCGAGGCCGGATCGGCGGGTTTCGCCTCCCCTGTCTTGCCCGGCGCCAATTTCGGAGCGAGCGCCGCCTCGGCGGCACGTTGTGCGGCCAGTTTGGCGGCTTCCTTCGTGTTCCACCATCCCCAGACAAAGAGGAGGGCAAGACAGGCGAGAACCCCGATCCACGAGGTGCGATCCATGTTTTTCACGGCAATGGGTTTCTAGGGGTGAAGATGGGAGTGAGGATGGGAGGAGTCCGCCGAGTGCCCCCCGGGGAGGTCGCAAGGGCGGCGCCCTCTATAAGCCGCCTCGGGCTGTTTCGCCACATATTCTTCCCAACCAGGGGGAGGATCATAGCCTTGCCCGCCCCATGGGTTGCAACGCAGAATGCGCTTGATTCCCTGCCAAGAACCGCGAGCGGGACCGTTGACGGTGACCGCGTCGATGAAATATTGCGAACAGCTCGGGAAAAAGCGGCAACCGCCAAAGGGGCCGCAAACAAAGTGAAGCGGAGGCGAAACCACCACCTGATAGGCGCGGACAAGAAAGACGAGGAGTCGCTTCATTCCTTGGACGAGTCCGATTCCATCAACGAGGCCCGGCGCATCAGCCAGATCCATTCTTTTTCCAACTGCTCTGATGACGCCTCGGCCGCGGCCCCACGGGCGATGAGGACGAGCCAGTGGGGACGGACGATGCGATGACCGCTCCGGTGGATTACGGCGCGGAGACGACGGCGAACCCGGTTGCGAACGACAGCGCCACCGAGTCGTTTCGTCGTGATGATACCGAGGCGAAACGGTTCGCTGAGCGAGTCATCGGACAGGAAGCCAAGAACGAGGAAACGTCCTTGGAAGGTCGACCCGGCGACGCGGACGCGCTGAAAATCAGCACGACGAGTAATCCGCCTGGAGCGGGGAAGCTTCATTGTCCCGACACCGGCACGGCATCCGGAGACACGGGAATCCGGAACCGAAAAGCACCGGGATCACTTCCCGTGAAGCACCGTGTGGCGCTTGTAGTGAATCTCGGCACCCTTGGGGATGAGGCGCTTGCGGCCCTTCTGACGGCGGCGACGAATGATATCGCGGCCGGCCTTGGTGGCCATGCGGGCGCGGAACCCGTGTTGGTTCTTGCGGGTGCGCTTGGAGGGTTGGTAAGTCCGTTTCATCTGTTCCGTTGAGTCAAGTAGCTGCCGAAAAGCTTTCCCCCCGGCGACATCGCTTTTGAGTCAGAAGGCGATCAGGCGGGAGGGAGGGCGGGAAAGATAAATCCCTGCTGGAAAAAGTCAACGGGAGTTCTCAACGAGTCGTTTCAGAGGTTCATCAACTCCTCACCCTGAAATCGCGGTGGCGATCTGGTCCTGATCCCCCGGCGTCACGTAAGGGCTCATCGGAAGGCTCAACCCCGTCGCGGCGACCCGTTCAGTGATGGGGAAATCACCTTCACCATAGCCCAGACCGGCGAAGACAGGCTGGAGATGGAGCGGCACGGCGTAGTAAGGCACCGCCGGAATCGCGGCGGCGGCGAGCCTGGCTTGAAGGGCGTCGCGATCCGGGGAAAGCACGGTGTATTGGGCGTAGACCGACGTGTTCCCCTCCGCCACCCGGGGCAAAGTCAATCCTGAGCCCGACAATCGGCGTGCGTAGCCGTCCGCAACCGCCTGGCGCATGGCAATTTCTTCCTCGAAGAGATCCATCTTCGCCAGAACAATGGCCGCCTGAAGCGTGTCGAGGCGACCATTGATTCCGACGACGGGGTGGAAATGCTTGCGCTGCTGTCCGTGAATGCGGATCCAGCGGAACTTCTCCGCCAACTCGTCGTCATCGGTGAAAAGCGCGCCGCCGTCGCCATAACCACCGAGCGGCTTCGAGGGGAAAAAGGAGGTGCTGCCGATGAGGGAGAGGGCCCCGGAGCGTCTTCCGTGGTGCGTCGCGCCGAAGCACTGGGCCGCGTCCTCGATCACCGGGATGTTCCCCGCCGCGGCAGCAACTCGGTTGATTGCGGTCATGTCAGCCGTCTGACCGTAGATGCCCACGGGCATGATCGCTCTGGTCCGATCGGTTATCGACGCCTCGAGCCTCGTCGGATCGAGGTTCCAGGTATCGGGCTCGATGTCAACGAAGACGGTCGTCGCGCCCAGCAGGGCGACAACCTCCGCCGTCGAGATCCAAGTGTAGGGGACAGTGATGACCTCGTCTCCGGGGCCAATCCCGAGAGCCATGAGAGCCATGAGGAGGGAATCTGTCCCCGAGGAGACGGCGATGGTGTGGCGGCATCCGAGAAAGTCGCAAAGTCGCGCCTCGAGCTCCCCGACTTCGGGCCCAAGAATGTATTGGCCGTGATCAAGAACGGCAGCAATGCGGCGATCGATGGTCTCGCGGATCCGCTTTTGCTGGCTTTTCAGGTCGATGAATTCCATGGAGGAGTGGGAAAGGGGGAATTCTACGCCGAGCGCCCGACCACGCCAGCGAATTTCCCTCGGTGTCCGGGGTCACCGAAGCAAGCCGATCACCTCGGCCCGAGGATCAGCGGCGTTTCCGCCCACCATCCCCTCCCCTTCCGCCACCGCTTCCCGATCTTGGGGGGGCGCTGTTGCCTCCCGGTGGCGGAGAGCCATCAACGCCGGCACGGGGATTGTAATAGCCCTGGGGCTGGGCGCTGCCGCCTCGGCCGCTCGCCGGTTGGTTGCCGGCGTTGCCTCGCCCCTGGTTCGGGCGCGACGAACCGGTCGAACCGCCACCCTCCCGCGGGTAGTGATACCCGCCCCCTCCCGAGGCACCGCCCCGGCTCGGATAGGCGTGCCGGCCGGAATAGCGAGGCTCGTGAAAGCGGTAATACTGATTCCGATAATAGTAGCCGGTCGTGTAGGAAACCGGGGGAGGTCCATAGTATCCGCCGTAGTAACCGCCGTAGTAGCTGCCATGATACCCTCGATAATGGGGATCCGAATGACACGACGAGACGAGGGCGGCCGTGAAGAGGAGGCAAAAGATGAGGGCAAGCCGAAAGACGAGGAGTTTCACAAGACCATTAAAACCCAACAAATGGCCCGAATTCAATCTCTCTTTTGAGCCTCTTCGTCGAAATTCCCCCGCTCGCACGAGGGGGAAGCGCGCCGCTTTTCGTTGATACGCAGGAGCAATTCCGCCGTGGCGCGGGCATCGCAGAGAGCGCGGTGATGCGACTCGAGGGAAACACCGAAGTGGGCGGAGAGGGCGGCGAGACCATAGGAGGGCAGGCCCGGAAAAAATCGTTTCATCTCCACCACCGTGCACAGCACCGGGCCGGCAAGCCGGATGCCAACCCGATCGAACTCCGCCTTGAGAAAGCCATGATCGAACTTGGCACGGTGGGCGACGAAGATGGCGTCGCCGATGAAGGCATGGAGTTCCTCCGCGATCCTGTCGAATTCGGGTGCCGTCGCGACCATCTCATCCGTGATCCCGGTGAGCTTGACGATGAAAGAGGGGATGCGCCGCCCCGGACGCACAAGGCTGGTCCATTCCTCGACGATGCGACCGCCGCGCACTTTCACCGCTCCGATTTCGGTGATACGATGCGTCGAGGGATCGCTTCCGGTGGTCTCGAGATCGACGACAACGTATTCCTGTCCCGCATCGAAGGACCACCGGACCTTGGCCAAACCGACCTCGAATCCCGCCCGCTTCAAGCGCTCGATCTGGACGAGCTGCTGACGGCGGATCTGGTCCCCCTCGGTTTTGATCTCGAGAAACCGCAACGTCCCCTTTTCGAGAAGGATGAGATCAGGAAAGCCACTGCGATTCTGACGAGGATCCCGCGCCATGGCTTCGAGAATCGCGGCGAGGCCGCCCCGTGGCGCCTTGGCGACAAGGACACGTCCGAAAGCGTAGAGGGTCTGATCCCAGACGACGAGGGAGTTTGGTTCCCCCCGATGTGCCGCCCAGGTCGCATCGAGAAGAGCAAGGGCCTCCGCGGGCCGATCGAGGAGGGCGAAACGCTCTTGAATCGTCGGGGAATGCCGCCCATAGAAGGTGCCGGAGGCCAGGTCCCGTGGGGTGAAGTCGAAGGGATCATGAAGCGAGGCAAGCTCGGGGCCGAAGAGAAGATCCCAGAAGAGCAGGCCGAAAAGCTGGAGCCAGATTCGGTTCTCGGAATGGGCGGCCTCGGCACCGTCTCGCCGAAGCCGGGCCACGGCGGCGGCTTCGGGACGGTCGCGGCCGGATTCATCGAGCAGCAGGAAGGGAGCGGAACGGAGAAAGGCGGTGAGACGCCCTTGCTTTTTCTTTTGGAATCTCCGCTCGAGAAAATCCTCGGCGAAGAGCAACTCGGCATCCGAGGAGGGATTCTCAATGAGTCTCCCCAGGAGGGTTTCGGCCTCGTCGCGGCGCCCGGCATTCACGAGAAGCCGAACGGACCGCTCCGTCGACGGGTATTGATCGGAACGCTGGTAAGCATCGAGCGCCTCTTCGGGAAACCCGTCGCGTTCAAGGAGTCGGCCAAGTCGAAGGAGGGCGCGGTGGCGGAGCACCTCGCTCTCGGCTTCTTCGACCATGGGCCAGGCCGCAATCCCGGAATACACCACCCTTGGCTTCCCGGCTCCCGCCTCTTCGAGCTGATCGAGCAGTTGAGAGTAGAAGAAACAGGCTCGGGCGGCTTCCCCCGAAGCGAAGCGGGGCTGGAATTCACTTCGGAAGGTGGCGGTGCGGACGCGGCCAAGGTCTCGCAGGGCGAAGGTGGTGAGATCTCGACGCACGCTGCCGAAATAAAGAAAGAGCAGGTACGCGACTTCCTCCTCGCGATGCTGCGCCAGGTAACGTGAACGAAGCGCCTCGGGAAAGGCGCCCTCGAACGAAAGGGTGGCCAAGGCTTGTCGGATCAGAACCTGTTTTTTTGCGGATGAAAAGCGGATCGTTTCCCCGGCGGATTCGACCGGCCGGGAACGCAGACGCGCCACGAGATCGGATCGCGGAGCGAGGGCGAGAAGCCCCGCGAAGTCCTCGGCGACGGGATGGGAAAGAAAGCCATGGGCCAGCAATTCGGCGATCGCAGCATCGAGATCGAGCTCTCCGTAGCGAAGGTGATCGCGGTAAAACAGACGGCCGCGCCGGTTCGCGATCCTGACATATAGACAGCGCGCATTTTCGGAGAGGGCTCGATAGTCTTCGAGAAAGCGGCGATGCCGGGCCTCGAGGGCGTGATCGTAGCGCGCCGTGACAAAAGCCAACATCTCCTCGAAATGGTCGAGATAGTAGCGCACGGGGAGTTTTGGTGAGGGCGGTTGACTCAAGCGCCGCAATTCTTCCATGTTCACGAGAACATTTCCAGCACAGATCTCGGACGGAACGAATTTCGATGAGACCCAATTCGGTCTTGTCGATAGAACGGCCTTCCCTTAACCTGACCGCAGCCATGAACTCCGCCTACGGAAATCCCTACACTGTCGCCGACGCCGCTCCGACCGAGCGCGCCGCGTTCATCCGCCAGACCTACCTGCACCTTGGCTTCGCCATCCTCGCCTTCATCGGGGTGGAGTGGTTTTTGCTGAACCACAGCATCGGGGAAACCCTCATCAGTTGGATGCTGGGCACGAAGTATAGCTGGCTCGTCGTCCTCGGCCTGTTCATGGGAGTCTCGATGCTGGCCGAGCGGCTTGCGGTCTCGGATGCTTCGCGGGGTGTGCAATACGCCGGACTGGGCCTGTTCGTCGTCGCCGAGGCCATCGTTTTTCTCCCGATCCTCTACATCGCGGCGTTCCAGTCTGGCGATCCCCAGGTAATCCTCAAGGCCGGGGTCACGACCGGCTTCGTCTTCGGCGGTCTCACCTTTGCCGCCTTTGCCACGGGCAAGGATTTCTCCTTCCTCCGAGGCTTTCTCATGGTCGGAGGATTCATCGCCCTCGGCGTCATCGTCGTCTCGATGATCTTCGGCTTCAACCTCGGCACTCTCTTCGCGGGGGCCATGGCCCTCTTCGCCGCGGTGTCGATCCTCTACAACACCTCGAACATCATCCACCACTATCGCACCGACCAGTATGTCTCGGCGTCCCTGTCGTTGTTCGCGAGCGTGGCCCTGCTCTTTTGGTACATCCTCCGGATCTTCATGAACCGGGATTGAGACGCTTTCCGATAAGGGAAATCTTTTGGTGGGTCCCGGGGAATTGCCCGGGACCCTTTTTTTGTATACGGGTGTGGAGAAATTCGCCGCAACTGCGGGAATTCTTCGGGATTGCCCTCGGGCCGGGATTTTCGTAGTTTCGGGGTCTATCTCATGAACACCCCGACTCAACCCACCACGATCGATCGCCGCCAGATTCTCAAATACGGAGCCGGGTTCGGCCTTGCCCTCGCCTGGCCCAATTCCCGCGTCCTTGGCGCCAATGGCGACATTCGCATCGGCGTGATCGGGGTCAACGGCCGCGGCCAATCGCACATCAGCGCCTTCTCCGGGATGAAGGGGGTGCGCCTCACCGCCCTCTGCGACATCGATCCCGCCGTGCTCGATGCGCGCGTCAACGCCGCCGCGAACAAACAGAAGATCGAAGTGAAGGGATACGCCGACATGCGCGAGATGTTTGAAAAGGGCGACATCGACGCGATGTCCACCGCGACGCCGAACCACTGGCACACCCTCACCGGCATCTGGGCGATCCAGGCCGGCAAGGACGCCTACGTCGAGAAGCCGATCTCCCACAACGTCTGGGAAGGCCGCCAACTCGTGAAACTCGCCCGAAAGGAAGGGAAGATTTGTCAGGGCGGCACCCAGAGCCGGTCACTTGGCTCGATTCAAGCCGCCGTGAAGTTTGTCCAAGAGGGCAAACTCGGTAAAATCAAGTTTGTGAAGGGGATGTGCTACAAGGCCCGCCAGTCGATCGGACAAGGAGGCAACGGCACGATCCCCGAGGGCGTGGACTACGATCTCTGGTCTGGCCCCGCCGAGCTCGAATCGCCCCTGCGCCGGAAGAAATTTCACTACGACTGGCACTGGTTCTATGCTTACGGCAACGGTGACATGGGCAACCAAGGCATTCACCAGATGGACGTGGCCCGGTGGTATCTTGGCGAAAACACGATCGCCCCCCGCACCATGAGCATCGGTGGACGTCTCGGCTATGAGGACGACGGAGAGACCCCGAATACCCAGGTGGTCTATCACGACTACGACTCGGCTCCCCTGATTTTCGAAACCCGCGGCCTGCCCAAGGGCAAGGAAGCGCAGAAGGACTGGGGAAAGAACATGGAATCGCCCGAAGAGTTCGAAGGGATGAGCGGCGTCTCAGTCGTCGTGGCCTGCGAGGGTGGCTTCGTCTTCACCGATGCCGGTGGCAAGGTGAAGATCAAGGATCTCGACGGTAAGGAAATGCCCGCTCCCGAGCCCTTTAAGACCGAGGACATCTTCGAGAACTTCATCAGCGCGGTGAAGAGCCGCAAGGTCGAGGAGCAATACGCCGACTGCGAAGAGACCCACCTCTCCAGCGCCCTCTGCCATACCGGCCTCATCTCGCACCGCCTTGGCGCGGCTTTGAAGAAGGCGGAGGTTCTGGAACGGATCAAGGACGACGTCCTCCTCACCGAGCGCTTCGGCTCCATGGCCGATCACCTCGGCCGCAACGGCGTGGACCTCGCGAAGGAAAGCATCGTTCTCGGCCCGATGCTAAAATTCAATCCACAGACGGAGTGGGCGGAAGGCAACGGAGAGCTCGATGCCCCGGCGAACAAACTCGCCACGCGGGAGTATCGCGCGCCCTACACGGTGCCCGAGGTGCTCTGACCCCCCTTGCCGGAATCCGTCGAATTCCGCTAGACTCGGCCCCGATGAAAACCGTGTCCCGAGCGTGGTTCCTTTTGGCCTTCCTTTCGTGGGGGGCGAGCCTCCCTGCGTCCGCGCAGCTGACGGTGCCGTCGAAGCCCGGCGAGGTGACAAAACGCAATCTCGGCGATAACGGCGGCTCCGGAGCCAGCGCCGGAGCCTCGGCGGTAACGCCGTCTCCGAGCACCGTCGTCGTGCGACACCTCGCGGTGACTCCCCTGGAGGCATGGGCCAATCTCGCGGGCAAGACGATGGAGGCGCGTCTGCTGGCCTATTCCGCTCCGGCAGAGGGGGAGCGCGGACCCATTGAAATCATCCGCGAGGGAAAGGTCCGTTTTCTCGTGAAAGGTCGAAAGGACCCCATCGATTACCCGCTCGGGCAACTCGGTGAGACCGAGCAGGTCAGGATCCAAGCCCTTGCCAAAGCGGCGTTGAAAGGCCCGCCGAACTAGCGGAGAGGCCCCGAACTCACTGCCCGACGGGATCGCTGCCGAGAGCCAGCCTCGCGGATTCCGCAACTCCGTAGCTCGTTTCCTCCATGGTGAGGTGGTCGGTGGTGATCGAAAGATCGGCGCAGGCCTCGTAGAGAGGTTTTCGCCCTTCGAGCAGATCGCGAATCGTTTGGAGCGGATCGGCGGTCTTGAGGAGGGGGCGATTCCCATCGCGACGGACCCGCTCAAAGATGATCTCGGGCGACGCCTTGAGCCAGATCACGTAACCGGCCTCGCGAATGAGGCGGTGATTTTCCGGCCTCGTCACGATGCCGCCCCCGGTCGAGATCACCTGCCCGGAGCCTTCGGCGCACTGACACAGCACCTTCGTCTCGAGATCGCGAAAGGAGTCCTCGCCAGACTCTTCGAAAATCTTCGGAATCGGTTTGCCCGTTTGTTTTACGATCAATTTGTCGGTATCCACAAAGCGGAAACCGAGACTGCGGGCGACTCGCTGGCCCACGGTGGTCTTGCCCGTGCCCATGAAGCCGATCAAAATGAGATTGCGGGTGCGTTTTCCTGACGTATTCACTGGTCGCAGCATAGCGCCAACCGCGTCGCTGCCAAAGCAGAATCCCCTTTTCCATGGAGACCGAGATCGCCCTGACCGACAACGAGCTGAACACGCGCGAGACCGTGAATCGTGCCGTGGCTCTCCTGCGTGCCGGCGAAGTCGTGGCCCTGCCGACCGAAACCGTCTACGGACTCGGCGCCGACGCCCTCAACCCGGCCGCCGTGGAGAAAATTTTCGAAGCGAAGGAGCGCCCCCATTTCGACCCCCTCATCATCCATCTACCGAACAAAACGATGCTGCGTGACGTCGCGGAGATACCCGACGAAATCGCCAAGACCGTGATCCAGCTGGTCGAGACCTTTTGGCCGGGACCTCTCACGCTTCTGCTACCCAAAAAACCGATCATCCCGGATCTCGTCACCGCCGGGCTGCCCACCGTCGCGGTGCGGCAATGCGAGCACCCCATCTTCCACCGCATCCTCAAACACTTCGGGGGGCCGGTCGCCGCCCCGAGCGCGAACCGCTTTGGGGCGCTCAGCCCCACCTCCGCCGCGCTGGTAATCGACCAGCTCGACGGCCGCATTCCCCTCATTGTCGACGGTGGAGCGTGTGCGCGCGGACTCGAGTCCACCATCGTGAAGATCCTGCCCGGGTCTCCGAAGCCGATCATCGAAGTGCTCCGTCCCGGCCCCATCACCGAAGACGATCTGAAGAAGTTCGGCAAAGTCGTTTTCGCAAAACGCAACGATGCCGTGGAGAGCACGACCCCGGAGGCTCCCGGCATGCTGGCGAAGCACTACGCGCCGCGCACCCCGCTCCGGCTCCTCGAGAGCCCGCGGGATTTTTCTCCCGAGCCCGGAAAACGCTATGCGCTACTCAGCTATCGAGGTGAGGAAAAAGACGGTTTCCTCGATCTCCACGATTGGGCCATGGTCGCCGTGATGAGTCCCGGATCGGGCCGGGTCACCGAGGCTGGGATCCGGCTCTTCCATCTCATCGGCCAGCTCGACAAGGGCGGCTTCGACGAGATCATCGCCGAGCCGGTGCCTGATCGCGGAGTCGGCAGAGCGATCCTCGACAAGCTGCGAAGAGCCTCGCTGAAGACCACCGGTTGATGGCGGGCCGCGAGGCTCGGGGGTCAAGACGCCTGGTGAAGAAGCCTGCCCGCTTCGAGCCAAGGAAGACTCCGCTCGATCACGTCAGCCTGCTGGTAGGACGTGACCGTGTTTTCAAAGAAGTTGTCTTCGCGTCTGATGAAGATCTTCCGATCCAGCCAGGGGAAGGGGTTCTCGAGGTCGTATCCCGGCCGCGTCAGGCCGACGCCGGCGAGACGGCGGTCCGCGATGTAGTCGATGTAGGAGCAAAGCGCGTTCGCGTTCATCCCGACCATGTCCAAGGGCAGGCAGTCGCGGATGAAATCCTTTTCGAGGACGACAGCCTCACGCATCAGTCCGCAAAGCTCCTCCTCGAAGGTCTCGTCCCAGATCGCGGGGTTTTCCTTGACGATTTCCAAAAAGAGCTGGCGCAGGAGTTCGATGTGGTTCGACTCGTCACGAAGGGTATACTGGAACATCCGGGCGATGCCGGTGAACTTTTTGCAGTTCTCTTCGAGACCGAGGATCATCGCGAAAAGGCTGAAGAACTGGGTCCCCTCGAGACACTGCCCGAAGAGGAAGACGTTTTTGGCGAACAGGCGCTGATTTTCCAGCAGCGACATGTCCATGTCCCGACGGAGAGTTCTCGAGACGCGGTTCACGAACTCGTTCTTCCTGCGGATCGTCGGGATCTGCTCGAACATCGCCTCGCATTCGTGCGGATCAATGCCGAGGCTGCTGATCATGTAGAGCAGGCTGTCGGCATGGATGTTCTCTTCGTGGGCGTGACGGCCGAGGACGAGTCTCAGTTCGGGCGCGGTCACCTTTTCACGGATCACGTGCAGCAAATTATCCCCGACAATCCCTTCCGCGGCAGAGAAGTAGCCGATCCCCATGCGCACGATCCAGCGCTCGGATTCGGTAAGATCATCGCTTTTCCACTGATCGGCGTCCGGTCCCATCTTGATGTCCTCCGGCTCCCAATGGTTCGCCATCATGACCTGGTATAGATCCCAAGCCCAGGGATACTTGAGCGGAAAAAGGTCGAAAGGGTCGCCGGATTCACCTCCGAGGACACTCTTCCCGGAATGGACGGTCTCTTGGCGCGAAGGATCGAGGTAGGCAGGGGAAGCTTCTGGCTGCAAGGCAATCATGGTTTCAGCAGTTTGGTTTAAGGTTCGGTCAATACAACTCGGTTTCAAAGCAGGTTAGAGATCATCGTCGGACATGCCCGGGTCGATGAGCGAGGACTTTTCAAGATCGGGGAAATCGGCTGCAAAGCGGGTTTCAACCAACTCCACTTGGACGCCCGGATTGGCTCCCGGAAGCGGGCCGCCCAGCCCGAAATCCGCGAGACGCCTCTGCGCGATGAGGTCGACCAAGGCGTTGCTTCTCTCAGCGTTGCCGTCGTCAGGTTCGTCGGCGAGCCTGCCTCGGACGAAGTTCTTTTCGAGCGCGACCGTTTCCTCCATCAACGCGATGAGTCCGGCATCAAAATCCGCGCTGCGGATGGCGGGATTCTCGCTCAGGAGGTTGAGGAACAGCCGCCGCAGGAACTCCACGTGAAAGTCCTCGTCGCGGCGGCGGTTGCGGAAGATTGTGGAGAGGGCCGGAAATCTTCCGTTTCGCCCAAGCGACGCGATTTCCGTGTAGATCGACTGAAACTGGACTCCCTTGAGGCAGGCCCCGAGGAAGAATACCGCACGTGCCAGTTTCCGCTGCTCCTCCGGAGACGCGAGAGGCATGGTCCGGCAGATCGAGCCCGCCTCTTTCTCGCAGAGATCGAAGATCTGCCGGACCGTCGGAGCATTCCCGAAACCCCTCGAGCACCGTGCCGGATCGATGTGAAGCCGGTCGGTCAGGAACAGGAAGCAATCCAGACCGATGTTCTCCTCCTGCGGCCGCCTTCCGAGGATGAGCTTCAACTCCGGGGCGGTGACCTTCTCGCGAATCACCTCAGTGATCCGGGACTCGGAGCAGGAACCTCGAGGGGCCAGAAAGCCTACGGCAGTGTTGATGAACCCGAGATACTCGGGGATCGTCCCGTCACTGATATCCGTTGCCACCAGGTTCGGTATTTTGCCCGCGTAAGGGCCCCAGTTTGCCCTCTTCAGCGCCACATAGAGGTCATAAGACCATGGGTAACGAAGAGGCAGCAGGTTAAAGGCTTCGGAAACCTTTCCGTTGATGATTTTCTTGCCGGCAAG
>Ga0172376_10002144_pt1 | contig 24473 bp, 19 predicted proteins | sample Lak35m_FD_121114 | JGI IMG/M metagenome (GOLD analysis project Ga0172376, IMG submission 121114) | Freshwater microbial communities from Kabuno Bay, South-Kivu, Congo - kab_092012_35m | ecosystem: Environmental > Aquatic > Freshwater > Lake | place: Democratic Republic of the Congo: South-Kivu...
CATCTGCCGCATCTGCCCCATGTGCCCCAGCGGCCCCATCACCGCCTGCAGTCACGCCGCCGGCGACAGCGGGGACGGCCCTGCCGGGGCCCGCGGCGAAATCCGCCTGCACAGCGGCGGTCGTCTGAACCTGCGGCGCCATGGCTGGCGCGGGGGACTGGGCACCGGAAGGCGTCGAGGGGGAATCGTCATCAGTCATCATCGGACCGGTCTCCGGCAGGAGGGGATACCTGCTCATCTTCAGAACTCCCCGAGGCCGGCAGCGAGGGCGCTCCAGTCTCGAGGTCGGTTGCGACATCCGCCATGGCGGCCGCTTCGAATGGCAGCCCTGCGTCGTCGAAGGCAGACGACAGCGCCGGGGCGAACGGCGCCGCAGACGTCTCCTGCAAGGCGTGACCCGCACCCGCTGTCACCCGCTCCAGCGCGGGCAGTTGCTCCAGGCTGCGCAGTCCGAGGTCGTCGAGGAACTGGCGAGTGGTGGCGTAGAGCGCGGGACGGCCCGGCGTGTCGCGATAGCCGATCGGCTCGATCCAGCCGCGATCCTCGAGTTGGCGCACGATCTGGGTGGCGACCGTCACACCACGGATGTCCTCGATGTCACCACGCGTGACCGGCTGACGGTAGGCGACGATCGCCAGCGTCTCGAGCACGGCCCGGGAATATCGAGGCGGCTTTTCCGGATGCAGTCGATCGAGGAACGGACGCATGGCCGCCCGGCTCTGGAAACGCCAACCCGACGCCAGACAGACCAACTCCACCCCACGATCCTTCCAAAGTTCGGTCAGTTCCCCGAGCAGCGCCCGGATGTCCGCAGCATCCCGCTCGCCGTCGAAGAGCAATTGCATGTCGCGCAGGGGCAGCGGCGCTGCCGCGCAGATCAAGGCTGTTTCGAGAATCTTCCTGGCCTCATCGGCATTCATCAGACCCACCCCTGGGGACGGACACCAGCGATTCGGGGCCCCACCCTGGCCGCGCCATGTGACCGGGCACCCTGGCTGAACCCGGATTGCCTGTCTCGCAGCACGAAAGTGACCGCGTCCCGCGGGCTCGGTTCGGGGTCGGCCGCAGCGGGCGAGTCAGGGCCGCATGCGGCCCCAGTCAACGTGGCCCCGACCTCTCGCGCGTCAAGAACGCCTCAAGAAATCGTCAGACCGCCGTCCTGTGCAGGCCCTCGGACGGAGTCGGAAACCGACGAAGGCATCGGTGGCATGCACTGCGCCTTGCCGGCAACCCGGGACGACCGCCCCAGAAGTCCGACCACCGCCACCCCGGTTCAACAAGACGCCGCCGGCCTCGATTTGCCCCGATAGGCCAGACTGCAGGGCAATGGCACTGCGTGCATCAGCGGCATCCGCTGGCCGCGTATTGCGCAAGTGTAACGCCGATGAAAACGAAGCCGTCAACGATGCCGTCGATGCCGTCGAAGTCACGCGCATCGACCGACGCGCGAGCGCAAGTTTCGCGCCCGCGCATCCCGGAATTCAGACGCGCGCGACCACAGCATGCCAGGCACTGAGGAAGTCTTCGGGCGGCCGGGCGTGCCAGGTCATGGACTCATCGGTCACCGGATGTGCCAGCGACAGTTCGACCGCATGCAGGGCCTGACGCTCGATGCCCAACGCACATGCGCCTCCGTAGAGACGGTCGCCGACGAGCGGATGGCCTCGGCTGGCCAGATGCACCCGGATCTGGTGCGTGCGTCCGGTGTGCAAGCGGCACCGGACGGCACTGAAGCCCTGGCCTGTACCCAAGACCTCGACATGCGTCAGCGCCTCCCGACCCTCCCGGGTGACGGCCATGCGCACGCGAGAGATCGGATCGCGTCCGATGCGGGCATCGACGTCGAACGACGGGTCGGACGGCGCGCCGTGGATCACGGCGTGATAGACGCGCCGGACCTCGCGCGCGGCGATCGACCGCGCCAGCGCGGTCACTGCAGCCAGCGTCTTGCCCACCACCATCAGGCCGGAGGTGTCCTTGTCGAGGCGATGCACGATCCCTGCGCGGGGCAGTTGCGCCGCCTGCGCATGGTGAGCCAGCAAGCCGTTGAGCAGGGTGCCGGACCAGTTGCCTGCAGCGGGGTGGACCACCAGCCCTGCGGGCTTGTCGACGACGAGCAGGTGATCGTCTTCGTAGACGATCGGCAGCACCATCGGCTCCGCCCGGAAGGCGAGGCTCTCCGCCGTCGGGCGCAGGATCACCTGCAATGTCTGGCCGGCCTTCAGTCGGGTCGACGACGACGTGACCACACGCGCGTCGACCTGCACCAAGCCCTCGCCGATCAAGGTTTGCAGATGGCCCCGGGAAAACTCCGGCGCCAACTCGACCAGCGCCCGGTCCAGGCGGGTCGCGTGCTGATCGAGGCGGACACGCCCGGTCCGGATGTCCACCGACTGCGGTTCGGCCTCAGCCTCAGCCTCAGCCTCTTCCCGCGACGATGCGTCATCGACGCCATCGACCGCATTCGAGCGAAGACGCACCACCGGCGTCAAGCCGGGCGGCAATCCCCCGTTCCTATAATCCGCCACTGCCCTGCCCGGTCATCCGGCCCTCTGCAACAAGCCTGTCCATGCGTCTGAGTCTGCCTCTTGCAAGCGCGTTGGCACGTACGGTTGGCATCGCCATCGTCGTGCTGGCATCAGGCTGTGCCGGCCTCACCCCGGCGCCGAAGACACCGGATGCGGAAACCGCGGAATTGTATGCACAGGCCCGCGAGCAGGCGGCCAGCGGCAACTACGACGCGGCGATCAAGGCGCTGGAGCGGGTCGAGGCGCGAGCCACCGGGACGCTGCTCGGCCAGCAGGCCCTGCTGGATCTGGCGCACGCGCAGTGGAAGTTCAACGAGCGGGCCTCGGCGCTTGCCACCGTCGACCGGTTCATGCGCCTGCACCCGTCCAGTCCCGCCATGGACTACGCGCTGTACTTGCGCGGGCTGATCAATTTCAACGACTCCGTCGGCTCTCTCGGCGTGCTCGCGGGCCAGCGCGTGGCGGAGCGCGATCCGCAGGCCTCGAGGGAGGCCTACCAGTCCTTCCGGCAACTGCTCCAGCAATTCCCGGACTCGCGGTACGCACCGGATGCGCTGCAGCGCATGGACTTCATCCTGAATGCACTGGCCGAGGCCGAGGTCGCCGTGGCCCGGTACTACCTGGGCAGAGGCGCCTATGTGGCGGCTGCCAATCGAGCCAAGCAGGCGGTCGTCGAATACGAGAAGGCGCCCGCGGTCGAGGAGGCGTTGGCGATCATGGCCCAGAGCTACGACCGATTGGGGTTGGCCAACCTGCGCGACGACGCCAAGCGCGTCTTGCGCAGCAGTTTCCCCCAGAGCCGATTCCTCGAAGGTGCGGTGCCTGCCGCCGGTCGCCCATGGTGGCGACCCTGGTGAGCCCGGTCGTCGACCGCATCCTCACCCTGCCGCGGCAGACGATGCCTTCGCATCGCGCGCCGCGGCCAGTCCGTCCAGCCAGCGCCGCGCCGACTCCGGCGTCTCGATGACCGACATCGGCGGAATCGCGGACCGCAGCCGTCGTCCGTAGGGCATGGTCACCAGCCGCGGATCGCACACGACCAGCAGGCCCTGATCGGTTTCGGTGCGGATCAAGCGACCGGCGCCCTGCTTCAGCATGACCGCCGCCTCGGCAAGAATACATTCCTCGAAGGCTTTGCCACCACGGGCTTCCACCTGCTGGACCCGGGCCTGTGTGAGCGGATCCGTCGGCATCGGGAACGGCAGCTTGTCGATCACCACGCATTGGAGCGCCTCACCCGGCACGTCGATGCCCTCCCAGAACCCCTGCGAGCCCAGGAGCACGCTGCGCCGGCCGTCGCCGAAGTGTTCGAGCAGCGCGCGCCGCGGCGCCTGTCCCTGCACCAGCACCTGCCAGTCGCCCGCACCGGTGCCGGCCAGCGCGAGCCGGAGCGCCTGCTCGATGGGCGCGAGCACTCGCAGGCTGGTGGTGAGGATGAACGTCCTCCCCTGGAGCACCCTGGCGAGCTCTGCGGCCAGACGGCCGACCTCTGCGGGATGCCCCGCCTCGCGCGGCGCCGGAAAGACCCGCGGCACCCACAACCGCGCCTGCGTCGGATAGTCGAAAGGACTGTCCACGCGCAGGACCGTCGCATCCTCGACGCCCGTTCCGGCCGTGAACCACGACAGCCTGTCATCGTCACCGAGCGTCGCCGACGTGAAGACCCACGTCTTGCGCGACGCCTCACGGCAGGCGGTGATGCACTGGCGGATGTCGAGCGGCGACTCCACCAGACGCACAGCATGCGTCGAGACATCAACCCATCGAACATGCCCGACCACAGCCTCCTGCGAGAAGCGTCGTGCAAGTGCCTCCAGCGCCGCGGCGCGTTCGGCCAATCGGCCGAATTCGGCACTGCCATCCGCCACCTGGGCCAAGGCCTGCCCGGCACGCGCCAGGGACAGCGCGAGCGTCTCGACAGCCTGCGCCCATGGCCCCGGATCGCCACGCTGGGCCCACGCCAGCTTCACCGGCAGACGGGTCTGAGGAATCGCGGCCAGCGCGAGCCGCCGAACCTCGCGTGCACGGACGTCGAGGTCTGCCGCGATGTCGGGCCAGGGTTGCAGTCCACGCGCCCGCTCCAGTCCGATCGCAACCAGATCACGGCCGAAGTCCCCGACCTGCGACGTCCCGAGCACGCTCCCGAGGAACTGCAGCCCCACATCGACAAGGTGGTGCGCCTCATCGAAGACGGCGACATCGACGCTGGGCAGCAGTTCGGCCACGCCGCTGTCGCGCAAGGCCACGTCGGCGAAGAACAGATGGTGATTGACCACCACCACATCGGCCGCCATCGCATCGCGCCGGGCACGCACAAGGTGACAGGAGGACCACTGCGGGCACTCCGATCCAAGGCAGTTGTCGCGGGTGGAGGTCACGAGCGGGATCAGCGCAGCGCCTTCGTGGAGCCCGGCGACCTCGGCCAGGTCACCTGTCATGGTGGCTTGCGACCAGCGCTCGATACGCGCCAGCATGACCACCGACGCCAGATCGGGCAGGCTCGCCTGCATCCTGGCCTGTCCCAGACGGTGCAGGCACAGGTAGCTCGATCGCCCCTTCAGCAGCGCCATGCGTACCGGCCGGCGCAGGACTTCGACCAGTCGCGGCAGATCGCGCAGGAAGAGTTGATCCTGGAGAGCGCGAGTGGCTGTGCTGATCAGGGCACGCTTGCCCGACAGCAGCACCGGCACCAGATACGCGTAGGTCTTGCCCGTTCCGGTGCCCGCCTCGACGACCAGGGTGTCCAGGGCCTCGATGGCGTGCGCGATCGCCTGCGCCATCTGCTGCTGCGCCGGCCTGGGGCGAAAGGCAGCGTCCGCTTCGGCAAGCGGGCCCTCGGGTGCGAGCGCCTCGCGCACGGCGCCGCCGAGTGTCCCGACGAGGACATCCGGGACGGACACCTCAGGCGTGTTCAGGGGGTTCGATCGCCAGGGCCAGACGGGCGATCATGTCGCGCAGCAGCAGCCGCCGCTTCTTCAAGCGTCGCAGGGCAAGTTCATCGACCCCGCCGTCGCGCTCGCGTTCCACGCGATCGATGAGACTGTCGAGATCGGCGTGCTCGATCCTCAACTCGATGAGCCGCCTTTCGGGGGAGTGGAGGTTCTGGTCCATCGAAGCGCTGGACGGGATTATGTGCGCACCGGTCGACGGGCGCCTCGGGGCATCTGCCCGCCCACCACGTTCTTGTCCGGTCAGGTCAGGTCAAAGACGTGTCGACCTCGCGTCGCTGAAGGGCAAGGAATTCGGCGGATTGCATCTCTCTGAGGCGTGAGACCGTGCGCGGGAACTCGTGCGCCAACGGGCCCTCGTGATAGAGGTTCTCCGGCTGCACGGCGGCAGACAACACGAGTTTGACGCGCCGGTCGTAGAACACATCGACAAGCCAGGTGAAACGTCTGGCCTCGCTGGCCATGCGAGGAGGCATCTGCGGGACGTTGGACACCAGCACCGTGTGGAATCGGGTCGCGATCTCGAGGTAGTCATGGTTCGAGCGAGGCCCGCCGCAGAGCGTGCGGAAATCGAACCAGACCACGCCACCTGCGCGGCGCACGGCGCGGATCTCGCGATGCTCGATATGGAGCACCGGCGGCTCGTCACGCGCCTCGGCCAGCGCCTCGAAGGCCCGCTCCATGGCCGCCTCGGCCGCTTCGCCGAGCGGGCAGTGGTAGACCTCGACCTGCTGCAGGGTGCGCTGGCGGTAGTCCACCCCGGCGTCCACGTTGACCACCTCGAGGTGCTGCTTGAGCAACTCGATCGCCGGCAGGATGCGGTCGCGGTGCAGGCCGTTCGGGTAAAGATCGTCGGGGTGGAAGTTCGAGGTCGTGACGATGCTGACCCGGTTGGCGAACATCGCCTCCAGCAGGCGATGCAGGATCATCGCGTCGGTCACGTCGGCGACGTGGAACTCGTCGAAGCAGATCAGCCGAAAGCGCCGCGCGATGCGGCGGCCGAGTTCCTCCAGCGGATTGACCGTGCCCTTCAGATCCTGCAGCTCGCGGTGCACCTCGCGCATGAACTCGTGGAAGTGCAGGCGCGTCTTGCGCGTCAGCGGGACCGCCTGGAAGAAGCAGTCCATCAGGAAGCTCTTGCCCCGCCCGACGCCGCCGTGCATGTAGACGCCGCGCGGGATGGGCGGGCGACGCAGCAGCTTGGTGAGTGCGTTGCTGCGCCGCGCCTTGTAGTCCGCCCACTCGCGCTCGCAACGCTCCAGCGCGGCGACTGCGCGCAACTGCGCCGGATCGCTACGGTATCCCCGAGCGGTGAGCTCGGACTCGTACAGAGTCCGCACGCTCACCGCGCGCGCCTCTCGTCCTCGAAGCCCGCAACGGTCGCTGGGCCGGGGCGCCGCCGCATCAGAAGTTCAGCGTGCGCTTGTCGACCGCCAGCGCCGCTTCCTTCGTGGCCTCGGACAGGGAAGGATGCGCGTGGCAGATACGCGCGATGTCCTCGCTGCTGGCCTTGAACTCCATCGCCATCACCGCCTCGGCGATCAGCTCGCTGGCGTAAGGGCCGACGATGTGCACGCCGAGCACCTCGTCGGTGGTGGCGTCGGCCAGCATCTTGACCATCCCGGTCGTGTCGCCCAGCGCGCGCGCCCGGCCGTTGGCCATGAAGGGGAAGCTGCCCGCGCGGTAGGCACGACCCTCGGCCTTGAGCTGCTGCTCGGTCCTGCCGACCCAGGCGATCTCGGGGCTGGTGTAGATGACCCAAGGGACGGTGTCGAAGTTGACGTGCCCGTGCTGGCCGGCGATGCGCTCGGCCACGGCCACGCCCTCTTCCTCGGCCTTGTGCGCCAGCATCGGGCCACGCACCACGTCACCGACGGCCCAGACGCCGGGCAGGTTGGTGCGGCACTCGCCGTCGACGACGATGGCACCGCGCTCGTCGAGCTTCAGGCCCACCGCCTCGGCGTTCAGCCCGGTCGTGTTCGGCACGCGGCCGATCGAGACGATCAGGCGCTCGACCTCGAGGCTGCGCGCCTGGCCCTTGGCATCGGTGTAGGCGACGCTGACGCCCCCGCCGGTGCGCGCGATCTCGCCGACCTTGACGCCGAGCTCGATCTTCAGCCCCTGCTTCGTGAAGGCCTTGTGCGCCTCCTTGGCGATCGTCTCGTCCACGGCGCCCAGAAAGGTGGGCAGCGCCTCGAGCACCGTGACCTGGGCGCCCAGGCGGCGCCAGACCGAGCCCATCTCCAGCCCGATCACGCCGGAGCCGATGAGCCCCAGGGTCTTCGGCACCGCGCCGATGCGCAGCGCGCCGTCGTTGCTGAGGACGCGATCCTCGTCGAAGGGCAGGCCCGGCAGGGCACGCGCGCTGGAGCCGGTGGCGACGACGACCTGCCGCCCGACCAGCACCTCCTGCGACGCGCCGGCCACCGCCACCTCCCAGCCGCCCTCGACCCCGCGCACGAAGGAGCCGCGGCCGTGAAAGAAGCTGACCTTGTTCTTCTTGAACAGGTAGAGAATGCCGTCGTTGTTCTGCTTGACCACCTGGTCCTTGCGCGCCAGCATCTTCGGCACGTCGATGGACAGGTCCTTCAAGCCGATGCCATGGTCGGCGAAGTGGTGCCCCGCGTGCTCGAAGTGCTCGCTCGACTGCAGCAGGGCCTTGCTCGGGATGCAGCCCACGTTGGTGCAGGTCCCGCCGGGTGCCGGGCCGCCCTTGGTGTTCTTCCACTCGTCGATACAGGCCACGTTGAAGCCGAGCTGCGCCGCGCGGATCGCGGCGATGTAGCCGCCCGGGCCGCCGCCGATGACGATGACGTCGAAGTTCTTGCTCATGATCGAAAGCCTGCGCTCAGATGTCGAACAGCAGGCGCGCCGGGTCTTCCAGCGCTTCCTTCATCGTCACCAGGCCGAGCACCGCCTCGCGCCCGTCGATGATGCGATGGTCATAGCTCATGGCCAGGTAGTTCATCGGCCGCACCACGACCTGCCCGTTCTCGACCACGGCGCGGTCCTTGGTCGCATGCACGCCGAGGATGGCGCTCTGCGGCGGGTTGATGATGGGCGTGGACAGCATCGAGCCGAAGACCCCGCCGTTGGAGATCGAGAACGTGCCGCCCGACAGATCGTCGATCGACAGCTTGCCGTCACGCGCCTTGACGCCGAACTCGGCGATCTTCTTCTCGATGTCAGCAAAGCTCATCTGGTCGACGTTGCGCAGGATGGGCACGACCAGGCCGCGTGGCGAGCCCACCGCGATGCCGATGTCGAAGTAGCCGTGGTAGACGATGTCGTTGCCGTCGACGCTGGCGTTGAGGACCGGGTACTTCTTGAGCGCCGCGACCGCGGCCTTGACGAAGAAGCTCATGAAGCCGAGCTTGACGCCATGCTCCTTCTCGAACTTGTCCTGGAAGCGCTTGCGCATGTCCATGACCGGCGCCATGTTGACCTCGTTGAAGGTCGTCAGGATGGCGTTGGTCGCCTGCGACTGCAGCAGGCGCTCGGCGACACGGGCCCGAAGGCGAGACATCGGCACCCGCTGCTCGGGGCGGTCGCCGAGATTGACCGACAGCGGCGCAGCCACGCTGGGAAGGGCGCGGGCCACGGCGGGCGCAGGCACCGCAGGAGCCGATACCACCGGGGCCGGCGCAGCAGCGGGCATGGTCGTCACGACGGCTGGCGCTGCGATCGAGCCGAGCACGTCGCCCTTGGTCACGCGGCCGTCACGGCCGGTGCCTGCAACACTGCCCGCGGCGAGGCCATGGTCCGCCATGAGCTTGGCCGCTGCCGGCATGGCCACCCCTGCCTTGGCAGCGACCGGCATCGCCGGCGCCGAGGGTGCTGCCACCGCCGCGGCAGCTGCCGTCGCGGCCCCGGCCGAAGCGGCCTTGCCCTCGGTGTCGATCCGGGCGATCAACTGGTCACTGACGACCGTGCCGCCGTCGGGGACGACCTGCTCGGCCATGACGCCGGCCGCCGGCGCCGGCACTTCGAGCACGACCTTGTCGGTCTCGATCTCGATCAGGATCTCGTCCTGGGCGACGGCGTCGCCGGGCTTCTTCTTCCACTGCAGCAAGGTGGCTTCCGCCACCGATTCGGACAACTGCGGGACCTTGACTTCAACGAGGGCCATGTCTCTCCTCTCGGGGATTCTTGTCTGGTTCGATCGGGTGTTCTGGGCGAGGCGCAGGCGATCCCACCCCGCCCCGACCGGGGCACGGGGCGGACGCCCGGGTTCACTTGGTCAGGACGAAGCCCTTGAGCTTGCCGAAGGCCTGGTCGAGCAAGGCCTTCTGCTGCTCCTGGTGAAGATGCGAATAGCCGACCGCCGGCGATGCCGAAGGCGCGCGCCCGGCATACCCCAGCTTCTGGCCTTCGAGCATGTTCTCGTGGATATAGTGCTGGACGAAGAACCAGGCGCCCTGGTTCTGCGGCTCGTCCTGGCACCACACGACCTCCGTGGCATTCGGGAAACGCTTCATCTCGGCCGCGAAGGCCTTGTGCGGGAAGGGATAGAGCTGCTCGACGCGCAGCACGGCCACATCCCAGGCCTTCTTCTCGTCACGCTTGCGGATGAGGTCGTAGGCGACCTTCCCGGAGCAGACGACCACACGCCGGACCTTCTCGCCCTCCACTTCGGTGCGCGAAGGCCCGATGACGGTACGGAACTCGGAACGGGTGAATTCCGACAGCGGAGAGGTCGCGTCCTTGGCACGCAGCAGCGATTTCGGAGTGAAGATGATCAGCGGCTTGCGGAACTGCCGCACCATCTGGCGGCGCAGCAGGTGGAAGATCTGGCTGGCCGACGTGGGCTGGCAGATCTGCATGTTGTTGTCGGCCGCCAGTTGCATGAAGCGCTCCAGACGCGCCGAACTGTGCTCGGGGCCCTGGCCTTCGTAGCCGTGCGGCAGCATCAAGGTCAGGCCGTTGACACGCCCCCACTTGACCTCTCCGGAGGCGATGAACTGGTCGATCACGACCTGCGCGCCGTTGGCGAAGTCCCCGAACTGCGCCTCCCAGATCGTCAGGGTGTTCGGTTCCGCGCTCGCGTAGCCGTACTCGAAGCCGAGCACGGCTTCCTCCGACAGGATCGAGTCGATCACGGTGAAGGGCGCCTGCCCCTCCGAGACGTTCTGCAGCGGGATGTAGGTGCCCTCGTCGTAACGCTCGCGGTTCTGGTCGTGCAGCACGGCATGCCGATGCACGAAGGTGCCGCGGCCGCAGTCCTCGCCCGACAGGCGCACGGCGTAGCCGCTGGCCACCAACGAGGCGAAGGCCAGGTGCTCGCCCATGCCCCAGTCGACGTTGAGTTCGCCCCGGCCCATGGCCGCACGGTCGGCGATCACCTTCTCGACCAGCGGATGCACCTTGAAGTTCGCCGGGATCGTGGTGATCCGCTCCGACAGGCGGCGCACTTCGGCCAGGGGCAGCGCGGTGTCGGCCGCATCGGTCCACTTGCGGCCGAGGAAAGGCGCCCAGTCGACGGCGTACTGGCTCTTGAAGTTGGTCAGCACCGGGTCGACGGTGTGCTTGCCCGCGTCCATCGCCGCGCGGTAGGCCTTGACCACCTCGTCAGGGCCGTCAGGCGGCAGCACGCCCTGCACCACCAGCTTGTCGCCGTACAGACGGCGCGTGCCCGGGTGCTGGGCGATCTTCTTGTACATCAGGGGCTGGGTCAGACTCGGCGTGTCCTGCTCGTTGTGACCGAGCTTGCGGAAACACACGATGTCGACCACCACGTCCTTCTTGAACTGCTGCCGGTAGTCCATCGCCCACTGCGTGCACAGGACGACGGCCTCGGGGTCGTCGCCGTTGACGTGCAGCACCGGCGCCTCGATCATCTTGACGACGTCACTGCAATACAGGGTGGAGCGCGAGTCGCGTGGATCGCTCGTGGTGAAGCCGATCTGGTTGTTGATGACGATGTGCAGCGTGCCGCCGGTGTAGTACCCGCGCGTCTGCGCCAGCGCCAGCGTCTCCATCACGACGCCCTGGCCGGCGAAGGCCGCGTCGCCGTGCACGATCACCGGCAGCACCTGCGCGCCAAGGCGGTCACCACGGCGCTCCATGCGCGCCTTGACCGAGCCTTCGACGACCGGGTTGACGATCTCCAGGTGCGAGGGGTTGAAGGCCAGGCTCAGGTGCACAGGACCACCAAGCGTGCTGATGTCGCTGGAGAAGCCCTGGTGATACTTCACATCGCCCGCAGGCAGGTTCTCGGGTGCGGTGTGGTCGAACTCCGCGAACAGGTCCTTGGGCATCTTGCCCAGCGTGTTGACGAGCACGTTCAGTCGGCCACGATGCGCCATGCCGATCACGATCTCCTGCACGCCGTGGGTACCGGCGCGCTGGACGACCTCGTCCATCGAGGCGATGAAGCTCTCGCCACCTTCGAGAGAGAAACGCTTCTGGCCCACGTACTTCGTGTGCAGGTAGCGCTCCAGGCCCTCGGCGGCGGTCAGCCGCGACAGGATGTGCCGCTTCGCCTCGGCACCGAAACTCGGCTTGCTGCGCACGCTCTCGAGCCGCTCCTGCCACCAGCGCTTCTCTGCCGGGTCGGTGATGTGCATGAACTCGGCGCCGATGGTGCCGCAGTAGGTCTCGCGCAAGGCCTGCACGATCTCGCGCAGCGTCATGTGCTCGGCCTTGGTGAAATAGGTGTTCGTGGCCGAGAACGTGATGTCCATGTCGCTCTCGGTCAGGTCGTAGAACGCCGGCTCGAGTTCGGGGATCTTGGGACGCTCGGTGCGCTTGAGCGGGTCCAGGTCGGCCCAGCGAGAACCCAGGAAACGATAGGCCGCGATCAGGCTCTGGACGTGGACCTGCTTGCGCGCCACCGCCAGGTCGGCCTCGCTGGCCTTCAGTGCAAAGGCGTTGGCCTTGGCCCGCTGGGCGAAGGACTCGACCACCGGCGCGTGCGCGACATCACGTGCATCACTGCCATCGACCGCTGGCACGTTCTGCAGTCGGTCGAAGTAGGCGCGCCAGTTGTCGGGCACGCTGCCCGGGTTGTCCAGGTAGGCCTCGTAGAGCTCCTCGACGTACGGCGCGTTGCCCCCGAAGAGATAGGAGTTGGACCGGTACTGTTGCATCATGCTTCGCTCACCTCAGGCACCGGCTTCCGGCGCCCCGATGGGTTGGAAAACCTTCCGCGGCCCCGGCTGCACCGGTTGACGGATTGCGGCCCGCCTTGCCAGGATCGTGGCAAGGGAACGGGAAGGAACGCTTTTCAGGGTCGGCGTCACTGTAGCACCCGGCAGGGCCGGGACTGCGATGTCTCCACGGTGGATTGGAACCGGTCTGGCCCTCAGATTCCTGACACGCGCAGCAGGCCAGACGCGAAAAGCCGCGCCCGCCTCGGTGGATGCGGGCTTACCCGATTCCAAGCTGCATCGACTCGGACTAGCATCTGCGCTTCCTTTCTTTTTTCCTCACCGAGGAGTCCTTGATGAAGCTGACCGCCCTGATGGCGTCGATCGTGACGGCCTTCGCTCTTACTGCCGCACCCACCCAGGCCCAGACCCTGCGCTGGGCCGCGCAGAACGACATCCTGACGCTCGATCCGCACTCGCAGAACCACGCCACGACGAATGCGATCCTGATGCATGCGTACGAGGGCATGACGCGGTACAACGACAAGTACGAGATCGAGCCGGCGCTCGCAACGAAGTGGACCTACCTGTCGCCTACGCAGGTGCGCTTCGACCTCCGCAAGGGCGTCAAATTCCATGACGGGTCGCCCTTCACGGCCGACGACGTGGTCTTCTCCTTCGGGCGCATCAAGCAGCCCAACGGCACGATGGGCATCTACGTCACGGGCATCAGCGAGATCCGCAAGATCGACGACCACACGATCGACGTGATCCTGTCGGCACCCAACCCGCTGCTGCTGCGCAACATCGTCGACTTCCGGATCATGAGCAAGGCCTGGGCGACGAAGAACAACACGACCAACGTCCAGAACTACAAGGCCAACGAGGAGAACTTCGCCTCGCGCAACGTGATGGGCACCGGCGCCTACAAGATCACCGGCTGGTCGCCTGAGCAGCGCATCACGATGACGATCAACGGCGATTGGTGGGACAAGCACTCCGGCAACGTCAAGGAGGTCGTCTACACGCCGATCAAGTCGGATGCCACGCGCATCGCGGCCCTGCTCTCGGGCGATGTCGACATGCTGACCGACCTGCCCACGCAGGACATCGCCCGACTGCGCGCCAACAACAAGCTGCAGGTGCTCGATGGCCCCGAGGTTCGCACGATCTACCTCGCGCCCGACATGGGCAGCCCGGAGCTGAAGTACAGCAATGTCAAGGGTAAGAATCCCTTGGCTGACAAGCGCGTGCGTCAGGCCTTGTCGATGGCCATCGACCGCGAGGCCATCAAGCGCAACATCATGCGCGGGCTGTCGATCCCGGCAGGCGTGATGGTCGCGCCGGGGGTCAACGGCAATGCACCCGACATCGATGTCCCCCCCAAGGTCGACACCGAAGGCGCCAAGAAGCTGCTCGCCGAGGCGGGATTCCCCAACGGTTTCGAGACCCGGCTGAACTGCCCGAACAACCGCTACGTCAATGACGAGGAGATCTGCCAGGCCGTCATCGCGATGTGGGCCCGCGTGGGCGTGAAGGCCACGCTGGCGGCCGAGAACATGGCCACCTTCATCCAGAAGGTGCAGAACTTCGACACCTCGATCTACCTGCTCGGCTGGGGTGTGGCCACCTACGACGCGCAGTACACGCTGCAGTCGCTGATCCGCACGCGTACGACCGGGGCGGACGGCAACTTCAACTTCTCGCGCATCAGTGACGCCCGCGTGGACCAACTCGTCGATGCCATGAAGACCGAGACCGACACGGCCAAGCGCAACCAGATGATCCGCGAAGCCCTGATCCGCACCCGCGACGAAGTGCTGACCATCCCGCTGCACCACCAGATGCGCCCCTGGGCGATGCGTCAGGGCGTGACGACCGTCCACCGCTCGGACGACCGTCCGGAGGCACGCTTCACGACGGTACGCTGACCACCGGCAGGACGGGGGCGACCCCGTCCGGTGATGCCTGTGCAACGGGGGCCATGGCCCCCGTTGCGCTTTCCGGGAGCCCCGGGGCCGCCGGCGACGAGCCCTTTCAGGCCGCGATGGCTGACAGGCGCTGGCGCGCCTGCGCGTACTCGCGCGCGAGCCGGGCAACCAGTTCCGCGGCCGGCACCACGGCCTTGACCGCGCCGATGCCCTGGCCACAGCCCCAGATGTCCTTCCACGCCTTGGCCGAGCCGCCACCGGCGAAGCTCATCCGGCTCGGATCGCTCTCGGGCAGGCTCTCCGGATCGAGCCCGGCGTTGCGCACCGACGCCTTCAGATAGTTGCCGTGCACGCCGGTGAACAGGTTGGAGTAGACGATGTCGTCGCTCGTGCTGTCGACGATGCATTGCTTGTAGGCGTCCGAGGCGCGGGCCTCGTCGGTGGCGATGAAGGCCGAACCGATGTAGGCCAGATCCGCCCCCATGGCCTGTGCCGACAGCACGGCGTCGCCCGTGGACATCGAGCCGCTGAGTGCCAGCGGCCCATCGAACCACTCGCGGATCTCCTGCACCAGGGCGAATGGGCTCTTGACGCCGGCGTGGCCGCCAGCCCCGGCCGCCACGGCGATCAGGCCGTCTGCGCCCTTCTCCACCGCCTTGTGGGCGAAGGCGTTGTTGATGATGTCGTGCAGGACGATCCCACCCCAGCCGTGCACCGCCTGGTTGATCTCAGGTCGGGCGCCGAGCGAGGTGATGACGACGGGCACCCGGTACTTGGCACACACCATCATGTCGTGCTCGAGCCGGTCGTTGGTCTTGTGCACGATCTGGTTGATCGCGTAGGGTGCGGCGGGCTGGTCAGGATGCGCGCGGTCCCAGGCCGCCAGGGTCTCGGTGATCTCGGCCAGCCACTCGTCGAGTTGTGACGCGGGCCGCGCATTCAGCGCGGGCATCGAACCGACGATGCCGGCCTGGCACTGCGCGATGACGAGCTTGGGGTTGCTGATGATGAACAGCGGCGAGCCGATGACCGGCAGGCGCAGCTTGTCGAACACGGGGGGCAGACTCATCAGAAGGCCTCCAGCGCCATCTCGGTGACGGCATCGGCGCCTTCGCAGATGCTGTCACGCATCGCACCGGCGCGGTTGAGGATGTGCTCGCCATAGAACCGGGCGGTCACGATCTTGGCGCGCATGAACTCGACATCCTCGCCTGCCGCCAGACGCTCCTCGGCCACCAGCAGCGCGCGCGCCATCTGCCAGCCCGCCATCACCGTGCCGGCCAGCATCAGGTAGGGCACGCTGCCCGCGAACACGGCGTTCGGGCTGGCCTTGGTCTGCCCGGCGACGAAACGCACCGCGTCCTCGAAGGCGGCTCGCGCGGCCCCCAGGCGGCGGGCCATGGCGCGGCAGGCCACGCTGTCACGGGCCAGGAGTTCGGCCTCGGTCTGCGCGATGCGTGCGGCGATCGCCAGCGCGGTGCGCCCGCCGTCGCGCGCCGTCTTGCGACCGACCAAATCGTTGGCCTGGATGGCCGTTGTGCCCTCGTAGATCGAGAGGATCTTCGCGTCCCTCAGATATTGCGCCGCACCGGTCTCCTCGATGAAGCCCATGCCACCGTGCACCTGCACCCCCAGGCTGGCGACTTCCTGACTCATCTCGGTGGACAGGCCCTTGACCAGCGGCACCATGAATTCGTAGAAGGCCTGGTTCTCCTGGCGCACCGCGGCATCAGGGTGGGCGTGCGCGGCGTCGTAGGCGGCAGCCGCCACCATCGCCAGTGCGCGGCAGCCTTCGGTGTGCGCGCGAATCGTCATCAGCATGCGGCGCACGTCGGGGTGATGGATGATGGGTGCCGCAGCAGGCAGCGAGCCGTCCACCGGCCGGCTCTGCACGCGGTCGCGCGCGTACTGCACCGCCTTCTGGTAGGCGCGCTCGGCCAGCGCGATGCCCTGCACGCCGACCGCGAAGCGCGCGGCATTCATCATCACGAACATGTACTCCAGGCCGCGGTTCTCCTGGCCGACGAGGTAGGCCGTCGCGCCGCCGCCGTCGCCGTACTGCAGCACCGCGGTCGGGCTCGCCTTGATGCCGAGCTTGTGCTCGATGCTGACGCAGCGCACGTCGTTGCGCGTCCCGTCGGCCAGCACCTTGGGGCAGATGAACAGCGAGATTCCCTTCACGCCCTCGGGCGCGCCGCTCACGCGCGCCAGCACGAGGTGGACGATGTTGTCCGCCATGTCGTGCTCGCCGTAGGTGATGTAGATCTTGGTGCCGAAGAGCTTGTAGCTGCCGTCGGGCTGGGGCTCCGCGCGCGTGCGCACGAGGGAGAGGTCACTGCCGGCCTGGGGCTCGGTCAGGTTCATGGTGCCCGTCCAGCGCCCTTCGATCATCGGCGGCAGGTAGGCCGCCTGCTGCTCGGGCGAGCCGGCGGTCAGCAGCGCCTCGATCGCGCCATCGGTCAGCAGCGGGCACAGCGCAAAGCTCAGGTTCGCGCTGTTGACCATCTCGATGCAGGCGGTGTGGATCAGCTTGGGCAGGGCTTGCCCGCCGAACGCTGCCGGGTGGTGCAGCCCCTGCCAACCCCCTTCGACGAACTGGCGGAAAGCCTGCTTGAACCCGGGTGTGGTTCGGACGTCACCATCGGCCCAGACGGCGGGCTGGCGGTCACCCTCCCAGTTCAGCGGCGCGACCACCGACTCGTTGAACTTGGCGCACTCCTCGAGCACCGCTGCGGCGGTGTCGAGCCCTGCGTCCTCGTGCCCCGGCAAGGCGGCCACGGCCTCGAGGCCGGCGAGGTCCTTCATCGCGAACAACATGTCCTTGACGGGGGCGCGATAGGTCATGGGACTCTTCCTCGGTTGTGATCATCCCAGGCCCCGAATCGGCGCCCGGCGTTCGCGAAGAAACCGTTCAACGACGGCCCCCGCGCGATGTGAAGCGTGGGGCAGGCCGTGGGCGACCTGACCAGCAGGTCACCCGGCAGCCGTCAGAGGCTGGAGACGAGTTCAGGCACCGCCGCGAACAGGTCAGCCTCCAGGCCGTAGTCGGCCACGCTGAAGATCGGCGCCTCGGCATCCTTGTTGATGGCCACGATGACCTTGCTGTCCTTCATGCCGGCAAGGTGCTGGATCGCGCCGCTGATGCCGCAGGCCACGTACAGGCTGGGCGCGACGATCTTGCCCGTCTGCCCGACCTGCCAGTCATTGGGCGCGTAGCCGGCGTCCACCGCCGCGCGGCTCGCGCCCAGCGCGGCGCCCAGCTTGTCGGCCAGCGGCGTCAGCACCTCGGTGAACTTCTCACCACTGCCCAGCGCCCGCCCGCCCGACACGATGATCTTGGCCGAGGTCAACTCGGGCCGCTCCAGCTTGGCGATCTCCGAGCCGACAAAGCTCGACGATCCCGCGTCGGCCACCGCCGCGACCGCCTCGACCGGGGCTGCGCCGCCGGTGGCCGCTGCCGCATCGAAGCCGGTCGCGCGCACCGTGACCACTTTCACCGCGTCGCCGCTCTGCACGGTCGCGATCGCGTTGCCGGCGTAGATCGGGCGCTCGAAGGTATCGGGCGCGATCACCTTGGTCGCGTCGCTGATCTGCGCCACGTCCAGCAGCGCCGCCACGCGCGGGGCGACGTTCTTGCCACCGGCCGTCGCCGCGAACAGCAGGTGGCTGTAGCCGCCGGCCACCGCCAGCACCTGCGCCGCCACGTTCTCGGCCAGCCCATGCGCCAGCGCGGGTGCGTCGGCGTGCAGCACCTTGCCCACGCCCAAGATCTGCGCCGCCTGCTGCGCCGCCGCGGCCGCATTCTCGCCAGCCACCAGCACGTGCACCTCGGCGCCGCACTGCAACGCGGCGGTGACGGTGTTCAGCGTTGCCGGCCGGATCGATGCGTTGTCGTGTTCCGCAATGACAAGTACGCTCATGTCGGGCTCCTTCAGATCACCTTGGCTTCGTTCTTCAGCTTGGACACGAGCGTGGCCACATCGGGCACCTTGACGCCGGCGCCGCGCTTGGGCGGCTCGCTGACCTTCAGCGTGCGGATGCGCGGGCTGACATCCACACCCAGGTCGGCCGGCTTCAGCACGTCCAGCGGCTTCTTCTTGGCCTTCATGATGTTGGGCAGCGTGACGTAGCGCGGCTCGTTCAGGCGCAGGTCCGTCGTCACGATGGCCGGCAGCTTCAGCGCCAGCGTCTCGAGGCCACCGTCGACCTCGCGCGTCACGCGCACGCCCCCATCGGCCACTTCGACCTTGCTCGCAAAGGTGGCCTGCGGCAGGCCGGCCAGTGCGGCCAGCATCTGCCCGGTCTGGTTGCAGTCGTCGTCGATCGCCTGCTTGCCCAGGATCACCAGCCCCGGCTGCTCGCGCTCCACGAGGACCTTCAGCAGCTTGGCCACGGCCAGCGGCTGAAGCTCGTCGGCGCACTCGACCAGGATCGCCCGGTCGGCGCCGATGGCCATCGCGGTGCGCAACGTCTCCTGACACTGGGTGACCCCGCAGGAGACCGCGATCACCTCGGTGGCCGCGCCCTTCTCCTTCAAGCGCACCGCCTCCTCGATGGCGATCTCGTCGAAGGGATTCATGCTCATCTTGACGTTGGCGATGTCCACGCCCGTGCCGTCACTCTTGACGCGCACCTTTACGTTGTAGTCGACGACCCGCTTGACGGGGACCAGCACCTTCATGTCCAAATGCTCCTGGCTGATTGACGTTCACGTCAATTCGGATTCTATGCGGCAGGCCCCCTCCACGAGCCGGTTCGGGACGGCGCGTCGGAGAACGTCGGGCTTTCGCGTGCCCAGCGTCAGCTTGCGTCCTGCGCCCTTCGGATGCCGCGCTCGATGTCGACTCGGCGCAGGATCACCGCGCCGACGACGAAGAAGACACCAGTGGACAGGATGGCGACCCGATGATTGCCCGCAGTGACCCAGGTCACGAGACCATAGGTCAATGGCCCGAGGATGGCCGACACGCGCACCGCGAAGGTCCACAGTCCGTAGAACTCCGCACGGCGGTGCGCGGGCGCCAGAAGCCCGGCCATGGCGCGTCCAGCCGACTGGCTCGATCCCATGCACAGGCCCGCCAGGACCGCGGCCGCCCAGAACAGCCCGGGCCCGGTGGCGATCGCGGCCAACACCGTCATCAAGATCCAGCCGAGCAAGGTCAGGCCGAGCGCGCGCCGATGCCCCATCCGATCCTGGAAGTTGCCGAAGCCGAAGGCGCCGACGGCTGCCGCGATGTTGACCAGGAAGACGAGCATCATCGTCTCGGTCTGCCGAAAGCCCAGCACCTGCTCGGCATACACGGCCGCCAGCGCGACAACCACCGAGATGCCGGCCTGATACGCCACCGCGCAGGCCAGCAGCGAAGCGAAATCCTCGAACTGCCGCGATTGCCGCCAGGCGATCGACAGGCGCCGCAGCGCCAGCAAGACGGACGCCGCGAAGGAGTCGTCAGCCCCGGACCCTGCCGGGTCGACAGCGGGCGCGCGCTCGCGCAGCAGGAAGAACGTGGGCAGGCTCGCCAGTGCATAAACGCCTGCGGTCAACAGCATGGTCACCGGCACGAAATGCGTGGCAGGGAGCCCACGCGCCTGCGCCGACAGCACATATGCGAGCCCGACCCCGAGCGTGAGCATCCCGCCGAAATAGCCGAAGCTCCAGCCCCAGCCCGAGACCTTGCCGATGGCGCCCGGCTTGGCGAGTTCGGGCAGGAATGCGGCGATCAGGGACTCGCCGATGGCGAAGCACGCGCTCGAGACCACCACCGCCAGAACAGCCAGCGCCATCGCGCCCGGGCCCGCCAGCGCCAACAGCGCAGTGGAGACCACGCAGATCACGGTTGTCCATGCGAGCAGCCGCTTCTTGGCGGCACGGCGGTCGGCGTAGGCGCCGATGGCCGGCATCAGCACCATCACGACGAGGCTGGCCAGCGACAGCGTGGCCGTCCAGGCGAGTGTTGCCCAATCCGCGCCGCCGGCAACGACGCCGACGAAGTAGGCGTTGAAGACAGCGGTGAGGACGACGGTCGTGTAGCCGGAGTTGGCGAAGTCGTACATCGCCCAACCGAACACCTCGCGCCGGCGCACACCGTCATTGAGTTCGGGCCTGGACACGATCACGGCGGCCTTTCATCTGCAAGCGACGCAAGGGCGTGGTGCCCGGAGCGGGGATCGAACCCGCATGTCCCGCATCACGGGACGGCGGATTTTAAGTCCGCTGCGTATACCAGTTTCGCCATCCGGGCGGCGGCGCGATTATGGTCTCCGCCCGAGCGCAACGGGACATCACGCCCCACGCGACCAGACCACCCGCGCCGATCCGTCGCATCACCCCGGCTGACAGCCTGACAGGCGGGCCTGCGAACGACGAGGGGCGCAGAACCTGCTGCCGGCAGCAAGGCTGACGCACGCCGCGGTCTTCGGTCAGATCAACTTCCGGCACCGGCCGGCTCCTGTGCATGTTCGCCGCCATGGCTTCCCGCAGGGTGATGGGGCCGACCGGTGCCAGGCATCAACCCCCCACGCGCCTGACCCGGTGCCCGGCCTGGGTCAACCAGGCCATCACGCGCTCGACATGATCTCCCTGCACCTCGATCACACCGTCCTTCGCGGTGCCGCCAGCGCCGCAGGCGGCGCGTAGCTGCTTGCCTGTGGTGGCCAGCGCGATGGCGTCCATCGCCAGGCCCCGCACCACGGTCACGGTCTTGCCGCCGCGGCCTTGCTTCTCGCGGCTGACGCGCACGATGCCGTCGCCCGCAGGCATGGGCCTGGCGGTCTTGCAGATGCAAGCCAGCAGCGCCTGGCGGCAGCCGGGACAGGTGCGTCCATGATCGGTGCTGTAGACGAGTGCCATGGCGGCATATCGTATAGGCGCGGCCGGATCGCTCCGCCTTGCGCCGGGGAAAGGGACTCGCCGCTGGCGACATCGCCTCGGAGCCTCTGCGCGGTTCGACGCTCACGTGGCTCGAAGGGAGTCTGATCGACCCTCGACGCAGGGGCCGTGCCGACCTCGAGCGCGAGATCGCGCTGCCGCTGGCACACCGACGCGACGAACGGCTCCCGCGTCAGGGACCATCGTGCGCGACACGCCAAAGTCGGGGCGCAACGATGCTTGCCCCTGCGGCAGCGGACGCAGGTACGAGTAGGGTCACGGTGCAACCTGAGCCTGCGCGGCATGTCCCCGGGACGGAGCGACCGCATTTCACAGTGGCCAAGCCCGTGTACGGAACGCCCCGACAAGAACGTCGATCAGCACGCGCACCTTGGGCGTCAGGTGCTCGCGCGAGGGGTAGACCGCGAACACGCCGAGTTCGATCGACCGATACCGGGGCAACACCTCCACCAAGGCACCGGAGGCCAGGTGGGGCCCGACCAGGAAGGTGGGCTGCAGCACCAGCCCGCAGTGTTGCAGCGCCGCCGCGCAGCAGGTGTCGCCGCTGTTGGTGCGCATCTGCGGCGAGACGGTCACGCCCACGGGGCCCTCGGGGCCCTCGAACGCCCAGTGGTCACCTGTTGACAGCAGCGTGTAGGCAATCACCGCGTGCTCTGCCAGATCGGACGGATGACCCGGGGTGCCATGGCGCCGCAGGTACTCGGGTGAGGCGCACAGCACCAGGCGCGTGCTGGAGAGCTGCCGGCTGACCAGGGAGGATGGCTGCAGTCGCGCGATGCGCACGGCCAGGTCGTAGCCCTCCTCCACCAGGTCGACCACGCGGTCGGCCAGCGTGATGTCGAGTTCCACCCTCGGGTGCATCGCCATGAAGGCGGGCCACAGCGGCGCCAGGTGCAGCAGCCCGAAGGTCACCGGCACGTTGATACGCAACCGGCCGACAGCCTCGCCCGAGCGCGCCGTCAGCTCCGCCTCGGCCTCGTTGACATCGTCCAGCACCTGACGACAGCGCTCGTGGAAGACCTCGCCCTCCGGGGTCAGCGAGAGCCTGCGGGTCGTGCGGTGCAGCAGCCGCGTGCGCAGCCGCGCCTCCAGATCACCCACGAGGCGCGACACCGCGGTCTTGGAGATGTCCAGCGCGTCGGCGGCGCGCACGAAGCTGCCGGCGTCGACGACGGCGACGAAGGCCTGCATTTCCTGGAACTTGTCCATGGGCTGAATGTCCCGAAATGCAGGATAGAACATCTAGAACCAGGCTATTTATCTGCTGATTCGACGCTTCTACAGTCCTTTTCACCGCAGCACACCGCTGCTTCAACCCCAGGACACCCCATGAGCAACCCGATCGTCAACCGCATGCTGGCCACCGACAACGGCGCCGGCGCCCTGGCCCTGCGCGTCCCCGTGGGCATCATCTTCGCCGCGCACGGCGCGCAGAAACTCTTCGGCTGGTTCGGCGGCTACGGCCTGGAAGGCACGGGTCAGTTCTTCGGCTCCATCGGCCTGAATCCGGGCTACCTGATGGCGCTGCTGGCAGGGGCGGCCGAGTTCTTCGGTGGCCTGGCGCTGATCGTTGGCCTGCTGGTGCGCCCGGCCGCCGCCTCGCTGGCCTTCACGATGCTGGTGGCCATCTTCGCCGTCCACTTCAGCAAGGGCTTCTTCATGGACAAGGGCGGATACGAATACGGTCTCGCCCTGTTCGCGGCGTCGCTGTCGCTGATGTTCAGCGGTGCAGGGCGCCTGTCGGTGGACCGCGCGATCACGGGAGAACGCTGATGTCACGCCTGCCCAGTCTTTTCATCTCGCACGGGGCGCCCACCTTTGCGCTCGAACCCGGCCTGGCCGGCCCGCGCTTGACGGCACTGGGCAGGCAGCTGCCGCGGCCGCAAGCCGTGCTCGTGGTCTCGCCGCACTGGATGACACCCACGCCCCGGGTGGGCACGGCCCGTGAGCCGGAGACGATCCACGACTTCGGCGGCTTCGACCCGGCGCTGTACCGGCTCCAGTACCCGGTGCGCGGCCACGAAGCACTGGCCAAGCGCACGATCGAGCACCTGACCCGGGCCAGCTGGCCGGCGCAGGCCGACGCGCGGCGCGGCCTGGACCATGGCGCCTGGGTGCCGCTGATGCACCTGTACCCGGATGCCGACGTGCCGACTTTCCAGGTCTCGCTGCCGGCGCGCCTGGACGCCCAGGGCGCCTGGGCCTTCGGGCAGGCGCTGGCGCCGCTGGCCGACGAGGGCGTGCTGATCGTCGGGTCGGGCAGCCTGACGCACAACCTGTACGAGTTCCGTGGTGCGCATGGCCCGGATGAGCCCTATGTCCAGGCCTTCTCGGCCTGGGTGCGTGAGGCCGTCGAGCAGGGCGACCGCACACGCTTGCTGCGCGCGCTGGACGACGCGCCGGACGCCCGCCGTGCGCACCCGACCACGGAGCACTTCTGGCCGCTGCTGGTGGCCGCTGGCGCCGCGGATGCGGGCGACGGCCCGCAGCCCGCCGCGGTGATCGAAGGCGGCATCGCCTACGGCATGCTCGCCATGGACTCGTACGCCTTCGGCCTGGCCGGCGCGCCGCATTGAACGAAAGAGGCGCGACATGCAGACCGACCTGATCCTGCAGCAACCCGTCACGGCGGACGGCGCCGAACTGCTGCTGTTGTTCCACGGCGTGGGTTCCAGCCCGGAGGACCTCGCTCCGCTGGGCCAGGCCCTTGCAGCCGCGCGGCCACGGGCATGGGTCATCGGCGTGCGTGCGCCGAACCGCGCCGACTTCGGCTCAGGCTGGCAGTGGTTCTCCGTCCAGGGCCTCACCGAGTCGAACCGGCCGGAGCGCGTGGCGCGGGCGCTACCTTCCTTCTTCGAAAGGGTCGAGGCCTGGCAAGGGCGCACAGGTGTCGAGCCCGAGCGCACCACGCTGATCGGCTTCTCGCAAGGCGCCATCATGTCGCTGGAGTCGACCCAAGGGGCGGCGCCCCGCGTCGCCAGCCGCGTGGCTGCGATCGCCGGCCGGTTAATGTGGAAGATAGCTGAGAGCGGACGCGGAGCCGCCTGGCCTGAGGCGGGCCGGAGCCGCAGGTACGGATGGGCCGTGAG